>Ga0315904_10000161_pt1 | contig 110111 bp, 163 predicted proteins | sample LakEriMetagenome_6_FD_203529 | JGI IMG/M metagenome (GOLD analysis project Ga0315904, IMG submission 203529) | Freshwater fungal communities from buoy surface, Lake Erie, Ohio, United States - Buoy 12 MA120 | ecosystem: Environmental > Aquatic > Freshwater > Lake | place: USA: Lake Erie, Ohio...
GTTCGGCTAGGACTTCGACGGGCCCCCGATCATTTGATCGGGGGTTCCGTTATGTCCGTTTTTTTTTTCGGACGCTTCCAACTCACGTTCACGCACTTCGGTCGCCGCGCGCTGTTCGTACGACTTGACACACTCCACGCTCTCCCGTAGTGTCGTCCCTGTCAGCAAGTCACCCCAAGCACCGGAGGCTCTCATGTCCGTCACCATCAGCATCGACGCTGTTCCCACCGGCATCTTCGTCGCCGCGTGCTACGACGCCACAGGTGACGCTGTGGAGATCGTGCGCGCAGAAGGCTACGAGGCGGCGGTGGCGCTTGCTTCGGAGCACAAGACTGTCTGTGAGGACTGTGCCACCTACGGCATCCTCGCCTCGCCTGTCATGGACGTCGAGGGGTTCGAGGTGAACCTCGCCAACACGAACGCGCGCCAACTCGGTGCCACGATCGACTTCGACTTCGGTGACGACCTGTATGGCGCGTGCGACCCTGCCGACCTGCTTGGCGCGGTCCTCATCGCCCTGGCGCAGGAGCACACCCCGATCGAGCGTTACGAGAGCCGCACTAGCATCTTCGGCGTCGGCGCGCGCGTGATCGACTGTGGCTTCGACGCCACGAACTACCTCAGCCGCATCGCCGACCTGTGCGTTGAGGCACAGCGTCTAGGGCGCGAGGTAACCTGGGGCTAATCCCCAGGTGGCCCGTTCGAGCGATAGGTTGCCAGGAGGAGGACTAACTCACGTTCACGCACTTCCCCTTGTTCCCCTGACTTGACGCCCCACACGATCCGCCCTAGTGTTGGACTCATCAGCAAGACAACAGAAAGAAGCACAGGGACCGGGCACAGTGGCCGAGTCGGACCAAAGGCGGAGCCTCTGATCTCCGAGGGATATGATCACTGGCCCGGTCCCCCCAAACAAAAAGGAGTCACGATGGAGCACTGGGCTATGGCAGAGGTCGTGAACGGCGTCTATTACTCGGAGCGTTGCCGACTCATTCAGATCGTCGGCGGCGATTGTTGCGAGGTTCATTGTCCCACGGACGAGGACTACACCGAGGCCGACGCTGCGGCTCACGCGGCTTGGCTGGAAGGTGTCGAGGTCCGCGGAGGACTCACCTGGGATCAAGAGGCGGCAGACGCCGAGGCCGAGCGTGAGGCGATGGAGCGCGGGGGTTTCCGTTGAGAGGAACGATCTAACTCACGTTCACGCATCCCGACCCCACCCCCCCGAAACTCACCCCGCCGCACCACTTGACAGGATCACCGGAAGGGCATAGATTACTCACATCGGAGCGGCGACAGAGCCTCTCCACTCACGAAAGGATCAGCACCGTGACCACTCGCAACCCCAACACCGAGGTCAAGGCCGATGACCTCGCCGCCCTGCTCATCGAGCACAAGGCGATCACCGAGGCCGAGAAGTCGATGAAGGCGCGCAAGGACGAGATTGCGTCGATCATCCGCGAGCGCGCCGGTAACGCCGTGTCGCTCACCGTCGGCGGCATCGTTGTCGCTACCGTTCCGTTCCGCACCAACACCAACGTACGCGCCGAGGTCGTCAAGACTCTCGCCCCCGAGGTCTACGAGGCCGCACTCACCACCACCCCCTACCGCCCTCTGCTTCACACGAAGCGGAAGGACTGAGGCCGAGGGGGAGGGGTCACACCCTCCCCCTTGACCTAGCCCTATCATCCGATCGGCTGGCCCGCGTCCCCGCTAACTCACGTTCACGCACCACGCTCCCTCCTCTCCGATCTTCCTCACTTGACACGGCGTCGCCCTTGCCGTAGTGTCATCCCTGTCAGCAAGTCCCCCGCTCCGAAAGGACCACATCATGCCTCGTGTCAACACCCGCCAGGGTGCCGCTCTCGCCGCTCAGCGCGTCCCGTTCACCACTCACGGGAGCCTGTCCGGAGTCGCCGGAACGTCCGGCACGTTCGGTTACCTGCCCGCCGACGCGCGGAATCTTTACGGGGACCGCGCCAACCACATCACGTTCACCGTCCTGCCATACGCGACGCCGATCGCGTGGCATGACGACGCGCTCGGTTGGATCTTCCCCGCCGCGCGCTACTCCGTCACCACATCGAAGCAGCAGGGCGCGGTGCGTGCCGCTCTCGGGCAGTACGTCACCGTCTGACGCTAGGCCAGGACCGCTTGACACCTAAGCGGTCCTGGCGTAGTCTACTCTCATCAACCCCGAACTAGGAGGAACAGATGCCAACCATAACCATAAACAGCGCCGACGCGGTGAAGGTCGCCCGCTACCTGCCGAGCAACTACGCGGTGACGGGGGCCGACCGCGACGGGTGCGTGATCATCAGCGGTGAGGACTCCGCGGGGTGGACGCTCCACGACTACGTTCTACCGCGTCTCGCGTCCGGCCTCATCTTCCCCCGATCAGAGCGGGAGGACTGATGTTGGAAGGCGAGAACTACGAGCAGTGTGCCACGCGCCTCGCGCGGCGTGCCGAGGAACTACTCTCCGCGCGTCGGGCACTCCCCGACCGCGTGGCGCAGGGCGCAGCACTTGCGGCGACGGCACAGGTCTACGCGACCCTCGCCACGTTCACCCGCAAGACAGAGGACTAACTCACGTTCACGCACTCCGGCTGAACGCGACCCGCTTGACACGCCGCCCAACCTCAGGCAGGATTAGTCCTGTCAGCAACCACCAACCGAAGGGAAGCATCATGGCCGCACGATCCTCAGCACAGGTCGCCGCTACGGGAGCCATGCTCTACAAGCGTGGCGACCGGCTCACGACTGTCGGCCCGTACGTCTACCGCGCCGCCGGATGGGAAGGCATCGCGGACCTGGGGACCATGCTCCTCGCCCGTGGCGCAGCCTGGGAGAAGGGCACCTGTGAGACGCACGGGGACGCGATGGGATCCGAGGGATCCTGCCTCGCCTGTAATCGACCACTACGGAAGGGATGAAGCACATGGGAGCCGATCAGTTTACGACGGGTGCCTACACCGGCACGCTCCAAGAGGCGTTCAGCACCGCGCACGATGAAGCGTGCTACGACTTCGGACACGCAGGCTACACCGGCAGCATCGCGGAGAAGGGTTCAGCGGTGCCGTTCACGCTACCTACGGGTGTGACTGTGGACGACGCGCTTGATGCCCTCAGCAACTCATTCGACGTTCACGCACGCGACGCGGAAGGCACCTGGGGGATCATCCCAGCGGTGCGGCCCGAGTGGGCACCCGCCGAGTGGGACCGCATCGTCAAGACGTACAACGACAAGTGGGGTCCGGCGGTCGGCATCCACACGCCCGAGGGGTGGATCTTTACGGGGTGGGCATCATGCTAACCCCCGAGGGGTGAGCCTAACTCACGTTCACGCACCGGACGGGTGGCGGCCCGCTTGACAGCCGCCCCCGTTTCGGGCAGACTCCACCACATCAGCAACTAACCGAAGGGAGAGCGGCATGACCGCGTATCAGGACTGGATCGACGGAGCCACCGCCGCGCTTGCGGACGAGTGGGTATCGCTCGATGGGTACATCGGACACAACACCGGGAGCGAGGCCGAGCAGATGCTCCGCACGCTCCAAGGGTTCGAGTACGAGTGGACCCCTGAGGGTTCGCGTCCGTACCCTGCCGCCCCTGGGTGGGAGTCGGGAGACTACTCCCTCGACGCCCTGAGTGATGGTGACGGCCTCACGGTCGGTTACCAGTTCACGCGGATGCGTGTGGAGGACGGCGGCCTCTACTTCGGCATCTTCCTCGACTGGAAGGACCTGACCTTCGACGTCGATGCGACAGGGGTGGTCGCCGCGCGTGCGTACATCGCCGCCTTGGAGAACGCCCGCACGAGGCTCGACGGCCTGATCGACAACTACGAAGGGAGCAAGGCATGAGGATCATCGTGCGAGGGGTGGAGTTGCCTGTGGGGGACGGCATGAGCATCGACGTAATCATGGGCGAGGGACTCACCGCCGAAGCCTGGGACTACTCCGAGAACGGGGAGTTCGACCTCGACGGGGACGAGTTCGCGCGCCACCGCATCCCCGTCCGAGTCCTCGACTACGCGATCGACGAGGTTGGTCCTGTCGTCCTCTCGACCGCCGACCTCGACCAGCGCGACCGGCACCTCTCGACCTAACTCACGTTCACGCACCTTCCCCCAACTCACCTGAACACGCGACTTGACAGGATGAACAACGGCCTGTAAGTTGGTCCTTGTCAGCACAACCAACCAACGGAAGGACACGCAGATGACCACCACGATCGAACGGCACGCGGCCTGGGCCTCAGTCGGCTCATGGATCGCCACGCCCGAGAAGGACGGCCTTCGCGCCGCCGACATCATCACGCAGGCGGGACTCGACTGGACCGTCAGCAAGGAAGCCCTCACGGCCACAGTGCTCGGCACCGACGGCGTGACCACCCTGGACGTACCGAAGGTCGGCATCGTTCGCACCAGCGCCGCAGGCACCCCGCTCGATGTGATCGGCGTGACGGGTCCGGACTACGTTCCGGTTCAGAACCACGAGATGATCGCCCTGCTCGACGGCATCGTGGACGGCGCAGGCGCGTCGTTTGAGGCCGCCGGAGCGTACCGAAACAACGGGACGGTCTTCGTCGCGATGCGCCTCCCCGAGGGGTTCACCGTCGGCGACGATCAGTCGGACGTCTTCGTCTTCGCGGAGAACTCGCACGACGGGTCCGGCGCGTTCCACGTGTCGGTGACCGGCCTCCGGCTCAGGTGTACGAACCAGATCAAGAGCATTCGCCGGAACAACGCCTACACCATTTCGTTCCGCCACACCAAGAACCTCAAGGTGACGGGTGAGCGCGTGCGTACGGCGCTGAACCTCGCGGTGCGCGCCACGACGGAACTCTCCGCCGAGGCCGCCGAACTCGCGGCGATCCCGATGGACCTCGCGGACTTCAGGGCGTTCACCGAGGTGCTGGTCCCGATCAGCGAAGAAGCGACCGAGCGGATCACCCTGAGCCGCCTGGACACGCGTGACAACCTGGTGAGCCTGTTCGCTGGTCCGACCAACGCGAACATCGGTGGCACCCGCTGGGCCGCACTCAACGCGGTGAGCGAGTACGACCAGTGGGTCCGTCCGGTGCGTGGCGCCGACCGTGGCCTCCGCCAGATGGAGTCGCGCCTCAAGGGTGACTCCCTCACCGAGAAGGCAGGGCGCCTGTTGCTCCCCGCCTGACCACTCTCCCCGCTCCCCGCCGAAAGGCGGGGAGACGGGTGAGCCTCCGGCCGCTGACTCCGGAGAGCACGCCGATAGCCCCCGCCGGTTCCTCCCTCCGGTTGGGGGCTATCGCGCGCTAGGCTCCGTCCGGAACCGGCGCGGTGCGTGAACGTGAGTTAGCCCGACGGTCCGCCCACTTGACAGACTCTCGATACTCGGCTAGTGTTGCCCTTGTCAGCAACCCCAGACTGAGAGGACATCCCAATGAGCACTGAACGCATCGTGAACTTCATAGCCACAGTCACAGTCTCGCTCGACGAGATCAACGCCGACCGCGACCTGATCGGCCTGGACCCGCTCGAGTCCCTGGATGACTCCGACGCGGAGGACTACGCGGCGCAGGCGTTCGAGGCGCGCTTTGGCCTGTACCCCCACCCCGACGACTTCGCCGCGGAGGTGTGCGCATGAGGCGCGTCCCTGTCCCTGACCAGGGACCCCCTGTCGGCCTGCTGCTGAACTACCGCTACGCCGACGGCGAGTGGGAGACGGAGGTTTGCCGCGACGAACCTGGCGCCCTCTGGACCTACGACGATGAGACGCGCGAGACGATGAGCCTCACCCTGCCTATTCAGCCAAAGGGAACGCACACGTTCGTCGTGCGCGTACATGGGTGCGAGGAGCGACAGGCTCGGCAGGTCATTGCGGAGAGGCTCGGCTTCGACGAGGACCTCGGCTTCCCCTACACCCTAGAGGTGGTCTGAACTCACGTTCACGCACCTGTCCCACACACCTACTTGACACCCTGCCAGGATAAGGTAGTGTCATCCCTGTCAGCAACTCCCCACGAAAGGACAAAACCGTGACCACCATCACTATCGAGATCGAGGCCGACGAGTACGCGGACTCCCCGCGCGAGTGGCGCAGCGCTTGCGCCCTGTTCCTGGGAGGCAACCGCGGGATCAACGAAACGGAGGTCCTGTTCAGCGACCACGACACCACCGACTCATTCGAGGCGGCTGTCCTTGAGACGCTGCCCGCCGGAGCGTACGCCCTGCCCGTGTACCACTACACACATGGCAACGTCGCTCTGAGCACCTCCCCGATCCCCAACCCGCACCTCGGCTTCGACTCCGGACGCGCGGGCGTTGCCTTCGCGTTCCCTGGCACCGAGATCGAGGAGGTCGAGGCCGAACTCTCGGAGTACGCGCAGTACCTGAACGGGGAGGTCTACCAAGTCTCCGTCGAAGGCGCTGGCATCGACGAGGCGTGCGGAGGCTTCTACTCCGGCGACGCGATCCGCGAGTTTGTCTCCGAGGCTCTGGCTGGGGTGGTGCTCTGATGGGCGCCGACCTGATCGCGATGGGTGTCACTGTTGACCCGAACAAGGCGAGCGAGCGTGAGCGCGCCAAGTACTGGATCAACCTGTTGTCCGATGATCAGATCAACACGGTCATCGACCACGCGGATGCGGACCCCTTCGGGGACATGCTCGATGACCTGACGGAGGCTCGAGACTTCATCGTCGCGGGCATCCTCGAGATCAACGGGTGGGCCGACGGAGATCGTTACACCATCGACTTCGCGATCGACGGGAGCGAACGGGTGTTCTACGTCGCCGGAGGTACGTCCTGGGGCGACTCCCCGTTCGATGCGTGGGACCAAGTAAACGCGGTCCTGAACCTTCCCGACGAGATCCTCTACGCGCTCGGTATCTTCCCTGGGGTTCAGCCGTGAAGACCATTATTCATGTGAACCAGCACAAGATCCGAGCGCGCGAGGATGCGCCGCTTACGGTCAAGACCTACAAGGACAACCGTGCGGCGACCGAGGCCGACATCCTGGACGAGGCAGGCAACGTCGTTGCCACCATCGTCTACCGACCCGACAACCCTCTGTCCTGTGGGGCACGGGTGTGGATCGAGACGAAGAACGAGGTGAAGATCCGATGACTCAGCGGTGCGCCGAGTGCGGCGACGAGTTCACGCGAACCGACAAGTGGGTGGACTACTGCCCTGCCCACGAGCGGATGACGGTCATCGAGGCCACACTCTATGTGATCACCGTGCTCGCCTGCCTGGGAATGGCGTGGCAACTGACGAGCAAGATCTTCCTCTAACTCACGTTCACGCACCTGACCTGTTCGACCTCACTTGACATCCTGCGCCAAGAGAGTAGTGTTACCTCTGTCAGCAACCCCCGACCGAAAGGACGACCATGCCCACGATCCAGCGAGACGAACTGATCGCCGCCGTGCGCGAGTTCGCAGAGGCAGATCCCAACCATGTCTACACCAAGACGGACCTCAACCCATCTTCCGAGGACTACATCATGTCCTTCGAGGATGTCGGCGGATGTCTCTACTCCGACCTCGGCGTCGAGCAGTGTATCGTCGGACGCGCCCTGTCCAAGTGCGGCGTGATGATGAGCGTGCTCCGCTCTGCCGACCTGGATTCCTGGGGAAGCGTCGCGTCGGTTGTCACCCCCGAGGACACCAACGACGACGAGCCGCGCATCGTGGTCGAGGGCTTGACCGAGGACGATGTCCAGTGGCTGATGATCGTTCAGGATAGCCAGGACAAGGGGCTGCCTTGGGCCAAGGCCGTGTACCGCGCCGACATCGCCAAGGGGGTGCTCGCATGAGTGCCCAAGAACTCGCCGACGGGTGGGCCGAGGTCGAGGCCGAACTCACCGAGGCTAAGGGCATCGCCTGGGACACCTGCCACAAGATCTACATCCTCATGGACGAGGAGCAGATGGCGCAGATGCGTGAGTACGAGTACGACCCGCTCATCCCCATCTCGCACCTGGACGCAGGCAACCCCGATCGGTCGGACGCCTCCCTCCAACGCGCGGCGCTCGCGCAACTCCACGAGTGGTACGACGCCTCGTGCGGGCTCCGCTTCATCAACTCCGTTCGTACGAACAAGGAGGACCCCAACGAGGGGTTCACCAGCCTCATCCGGCAGTTCGCCTCCGACGAGGAGGATGACTGATGGACGACATTTACGTCCTCACCGCGATCGTCGAGGCAGGGGTGAGAGCCGATGAGTTGACCGAAACCGACATCTGCGGAATGCTCGGCACGACGCCGGTTCGCGCGTTCATCGACGACCTCCTCTGCCGCCTCCAAGACTACGGGTTCAGCCACGAACTCCACACGTCGTCTGGTGCCTGGGCGACGCTGTTGGAGGACGCGCTGGACGACATCGAACTACGCGACTAACTCACGTTCACGCACCTGGCTTGACAGCCCCAAGCATCAGGGGTAGCGTTACACCTGTCAGCAAGAACCAACCGACCGAAGGAGAAGATCATGGCTCAGACTTTCCGTCACACCGACGACATCATCACCGAACTCGCCGGAACCTACGGCATCCAGGACCCCGACAACCCCATGGTCGACCTCGACTCTGTGGAGTTCCTGGACCTCGACGCCGCGCGCGGACTCATCGAGGCGCTGAGTGAGATCGGTACCGACGCCGAACTCTGCCCCGAAGATGAGTTCGAGAACTACGCGCGCGAACTCGCGGAGTCGGTCGGAGCGATCAGCGACACGGCCTCGTGGCCCAACAACCACATCGACTGGAAGGCCGCAGCAGAGAGCCTGCGCCAAGACTACTCGTGGGTCGTCATCAACGACGTCGAGTACCTGTACCGTGAGTGCTGACCTCACGGCGCTGGACCTGAGCGCCCTCGGCCCCACACACGAGTGTGTGTGCGGGTCGGGGGTGTTCAAGGCTCTGGTGTCGTTCGACGACTACGACATCGCGTCGTGGTCCCTCATCGGCTACTGCGTCGTCTGCGACTCGAAGGTGACTTTACCTTGCCCTGTCGATCGAACGGAAGGCTAGTCGAACTCACGTTCACGCACCCCCTCCCCTCCCCGTTTGACAGATTCGCGGAACTCGCATAGTGTCTGTCATGTCAGCAACCACCAAGCGAAGGGATCATCATGTCAGTCAAGGTTCGCAAGGGAACGCAGTTCCGCAGCGTCATCGCCGACTGTTCGGCCTTGTGGGAAGTCACCTCCGTCAAGGGCGACACCGCCTACGCCGTCGTGGTCGACGAGCCGTTCGAGATCGGCGGCGTCACCTATCCAGGTGAGTACGCCGGACAGGAAGATGTCTTCCTCGTCGACACCATCAAGAGCCGCCTCGCGCTCTCGGCCGTCCTCACGAGCCTAGACAACCGCCGCGAAGACTTCTTCGAGAACCTCACGCCTGGGGATGTGTACCACTACCACAACGGGTTCGGCGAGTACGTCCGATGCGTTGTGACCGAGAGCCACGAGTTCCAGCCGATCGCGCTGATCGGCGAGTGGAGGCAGTACGACCTCTACCGAGTCGACGCGACCGGCAAGGTCCACCACGGCTACCACGCCGCGAAGATCCTCAGCGGTGAGGGCGCATGGCAGCCGTCCGAGACATGCGTGTACGAGTCCGACGAGTTCGTGGCACCGCGCGGAGAGGGACGAGACTTCGACCCCCGCCTACGCGACCCGCTCGACCTCACGCCGCCGACGCCCACCGCGGAGGAGACGCTGCGCCACGAACTCTGGAAGGCGTGGTACGCCGCAGGAGAGGCCATCGACAACCACCGCGACGAGCCGATCGAACTCATCCTGCCACGGGTGATCGAGAACCTCGCTACTCGCGTGGACAAGGCGCTGGGGGTGACGGCATGAGCGCCTTCCGCGCGGTGCGCTTTCACGCCGAGGAGTGGGTCGACGATTATGGTGTCGAGATCGACCCGAAGGGTCCGGCCATCTGGACACCCTCCGATCTCGACGCGTTGCTCGAAGGGTACGGCGACCCTGCCGACGCCTTCCGCTACGAGCGGTGGTTCGACTACGACCCCGCCTGTCCGGACTGGATCAAAGAGCACGACGGCCCGTTCTGGATCGAGTTCGCCTTCGACAACTAACTCACGTTCACGCACCCCGCTTGACAACGCAGGGGTGAGAGCGTAGACTCATCCCGTCAGCCACCATCAACCGAAAGGACACACCATGCCGAACTGGGTAGAGACAAACGTGAGCATCAGCGGCCCCGCGGACTCACTCCGCGCCTGGGCGAAGAAGAGCCTCGAAGGGTACGTCATCAAGGAAGGCGACCCGCAACTCGCCTCCGCACGCCACCTGGGTTACACGGGTGCGCGCACCGAGGGTGTGGGTCAGTTCACGTTCGGCGCGCTGACCGGCGTGCCCGACGACTTTGCCCACAACTGGTACGACCGGTCGGTCGAACTCTGGGGCACCAAGTGGGACGTCTCCGACGTCAACACCGGCAGCGGGTTCGGCGAGGATGCCGGTCCCTCCGACCTGCTCGAATGTGTCGAGTCGGCGATCAAGGATCCTCGACCCGACGGGTCGGTGGTCTACTCCCTCTCGTGGAGCACCGCGTGGTCTCCCGCGATCCCGTACTTCGACGCGCTCGTTGCGGCCTACCCCGATCTCGTTGTTCATGCGACTTACATCGACGAGGGCGACAATTTCGTCGGGTACGCGATCATCAGCGCCGACGAACGAATCGTGGTCGACCTCGACTCCGAGAGTCTCATCCCGAGGGCCGAGTACCCCGAGGCCGATGACGACGGCAACGTGGACGAGGCCGCACTCGAAGCCTACTACGAGGCGCACATGGAGCGCGAGACGCTCGTGCGCGACCGCCTGGAAGAACTCTCCTGGGCCTGACTTGACGGGCAGGGGTGAGGCGTGTAGCCTCATCCCTGTCAGTCACCACCATCTACCGAAAGGACACATCATGGGAGACAGGACTTACCACCAGGGGCGCATCGTCGCTCAGTCGATCGAGACAGCGGTGCTCATCGGTGACCACCTCAGCCAGGAATGGCTGCCGAGTGAACTCTCAGTCCAGGGACGCATCGTTCAGTACGCGTGCGAGGATGCGTACCTCGGGAGCACCGACCAGATCATCGAGCAGGCTTACACCATCGCCCGCGACCGCGGCGAGGTGATCGCCTACCACGCGTGGGAAGACCCGCGCTACGAGTTCCCTGGCGCGCTCACCATGTCCGACGGGTCGGACTCCTGGTACGGAGACTGTACCTCGAACGGTGATGCTTACCTGATCTATCAGGGATACGTCACGGCGAAGGCGGACGGCGCGACCGACGCTGTCATCTTCGGCGAGAACGTGCGGACCTCGTTCGAGTCCATCCTCACCGCTGCCGAGATGGAGGTGACGGTATGAGCATCGAAGAGGTCAGCGCCGACGGACGGGTGAAGGTCGAGTGGATCTACATCGGTGAAGGACTGTCGGGAGACTACGACCCGGAGGACCCGAACGACATGCCACTCATGCGCTTTGACGCATACGTCAACACCCAACTCGTACCATCAAGCGTGATCGACTTTGAGTCGTCCGATGTCGAGGACGATCCCTGGGCGATGCCGCAAGATTCGTCGTACTGTACGTACGTACGCGAGGACGCGGAGACGGACGTGCTCCGCGCGTACGCCATCCTGATCGCCGAGGAGTTGAGCGGCGCACTCGACAGCGGTTCGTGGAAGCGCACCGCCGAGGAGTGCTCATGGGTGGGGAAGGTCAGCGCATGAGTGAGACAGCCAAGCCGATGGGTGGCTCGCACGAACACCACACAACATCAACGAGGAGGACCGATGCAAACCTTTCTTCCGTATGAGTCCTTTCAGGCCTCTGCTTCATCGCTGGACAGACAGCGTTTAGGAAAACAACGTGTTGAGAACTTACAAATTATGAAGGCTCTGCTCGGCCTCTCGAAGGGTTGGTCCAATCACCCTGCGGTACGTATGTGGCGCGGGCATGAGGACTGGCTCTTGGAGTACCAGCGAGCCATTTGCGAGGAGTGGACCTCGCGGGGATACAAGGACACCTGCCTACAGAAGACCGAAGACATGACTCCGAAGAGCGTATCCGACTACCCAGAGTGGCTGGGTCGTGAAGATCTCCACAGGAGTCATCGGATGAACCTGATGCGTAAAGACCCGACGTTCTACGTGTTCCCCGATGCTGGTGATCCTGTTACCGCCGAATACGTTTGGCCCGTCTAACCGTACTCTCCGAACTCACGTTCACGCACCCGGCCAGGGGTGATTTGACAAACGCAACTGGTCGCGGTAGGTTCATTCAGTCAGCACGCAACTTCACGAAAGGAGCATCATGGCTACCACGACCGAGATCCTCGTCGCCGATATGATGGGTGTGCCCGTCAGCGAAGCCAAGGAGGCAGACTCTGCCACGCTTGGCTACTGGGGCGGCCCTGTCCTCGACGCGTTCCACTTCATCGTCAACCGACTCAGCGCGCACGAACAACTCAACGACTACTTCGCCGCTTGGTCGTACGAACACGCGCGCAACGACTACGCGAGCGACGCGCTCGAAGCGTTCGTGACCACATGCTTCTCGGGGAACGTCAGCGTCCAGGGGGCGAACACCTACAACGGTGAGGACTTCCTGTCGGCCACGCTGCAATACCATGTGCTGCGGAATGAGTACTACCACGGTGTCGTCAACTTCGAGGGACCGGCGGTCGAGGGCTACCCGGACGGACTCTACATCGAAGACGTCCTTGGACAGGATCTCGTCTTCCTCCAAATCCACCGCGGCGGGGACGTGCGCGGCAACTACTCGGACCCCGCCTTCTTCACACTAGATGATGAGGCCTTCCTGTACGACAACGCGTCGGCCTACCTCATCTGCGCAGGGGTGGAAGAACAGATCGTCCCTGGGCAGATCACGTTCGACGGTGAGGTCATCAGCGCGCGGCTGACCAACCACCAGATCTTCTACTCGGGCGGCCTGCTCGAAGAAGCACGACAGGTCAGCACTGAGGTGTTCGAGGACAGCACCGGGCGCACGTCGGAGAATGACCTCGCCGGGTACACCGAGAACGAACTCATTGACACATCCGGAGATGTGTGGAAGTGTAGATGCGGCGCGACGTTCCGCGTGGAGGCACCCTTTGCCTAGCGCCTACGCCTTCGCCCCCGGAAGCGGGAAGCACGGGTTGTACTACCGCCTGCCCGACCGCACGTGCTCGCTGCGCTCGCTGGACTTCGCGATCATCAGACACACGCCGACCACGCTGGACGACGCTGAGGTCGCGCCGCGCCGATGGGTGATCATCGACCAAGTTCCTGATCGCCTGGTCGACATCCTTGAGAAGGGTGGGAGCCTCGGGCGAGAGGATCGCTACGCGCTCGAGCAGATCAAGAAGATCGCAGACAAAACCCCGAGCGGTCCGCTTGACGCCGCGCCCCTCACCCCGTACACCACCATCTGGAAGGAGAAAGATCCCGTGACTCCAGTCGCAGTTGACCCGGTTCGACCCGTCGAAACGTGGGTCCCCGGAAAGTACATCCGCCCGAACGGTGAGGTCTATTACTCACGCAAGTTCAACGGCTCGGATGACGTCGAGTCGCTGCGCGAAGCGGTGACCGCTGGTCTGGTTCCGTACCTGTACGGCGACCCGGGCACCGGCAAGACCGCGCTCATCGAGGCCGCGTTCGGCGAGCGGCTCGAGACGCTGGTCGGCGATGCAGACACCGACTCCGCGGCCTTCGTTGGATCCTGGGTGCAGGTCGGCGATCACTACGAGTGGGTCGACGGCCCGCTTCTTCGTGCGATGAAGAACGGTCACGTGATGTTCATCGACGAGGTCGGGCTGATCGACGCACGGGTGATCTCGATCATCAACCCGCTGCTCGACGGGCGAGGGGTGATCGAGGTTCAGCAGAACCCGACTATGCCGCCGGTCTTCGCTGCTGAGGGATTCGCGCTGGTGTTCGCCGGTAACCCGAACGCACTCGGCGTACGCATGTCCGAGGCTCTCATCTCGCGACTCTCGTTCGCGCTCAAGGTCACGACCGACTACGACATGCTCGAGCAGATCGGTGTGCGCGGGTGGCTTGTGGATGTCGCTGACCAGATCGTAGGACTAAGGACGAGGGGTGAGATCGCCTGGGCTCCGCAGACACGCGAGTTGCTTGCTTGTACGAAGATCGAAGAGGTCTTCGGCAAGCAGTTCGCTGCCAACGCGCTGATCGGTATGGCTCCCTCGCACTCGGTTGCGCAGGTGACGCTCGCGCTCCAGGCTGGCGCAGGACTTGACGGCGAGGTGTTGTCTCTGTGACAATCAACCACTTGGTCCACGAGAAGGTAGCACAGTGGTGGAAGCCGCAGCGAGGATGGGCGAGCGCTGCTCAGATCCTCACGTACACACTCAGCGCTGGTCCGTGCCCTGGTGGACGGGTGGGATTCGTTGAGAACCCCTCAGGTGGGCTCGCCTGTTGTGATACGGACCACATGTCGATCTTCATCAACGGGCACGCGCTCGAGGGTAAGGATGCGCTGATCCCCGTGTTCGCGGTCGCCACGGACATCAATCCAAAGCAAGGTCTTGTGGACTTCGCGCCATCGGTCATCGCTGCCTTCTGGCACGAGGTCGGACACCTGCTCACCCCGAGCACCGTCCTCATGGCAACCATTGATCATCCGAAGAGCCAGACAGCCAACACCGTCCTGAACGAGGTCGTCGCGGATTCGGCAGGGGTTGCGGAGATGCAGTCACGCGGAGTCCACGAAGACCAGGGGGTCGCGTTCCGCGGGACGACGAACGAGACGTCGGAGCGGATGCTGACGCTGCTTGCTCACGTGACTAACCTCGAGACCATCACGGAGGAAGGGGTGGACAACGCTGAGTATGTGCTCACGTTCGCGACCCAGCACTTCTACCGTCTCGGGATCGAGACGGAGTCCGCGCTCGCTGCTCGAGCGATCCTCGGGGATGAGCACACGGAAGAACTTCGGGGCATTATCGCGGAGGCGGACATCCTCCCTGGCAGGCCGTTCGAGCGGCAAGGCGAGATCTTCCAGCGGTTGATGGAACGCTGGTGCGCGATCCTCGATCAACTCGATCCGGAAGCCGCAGAGATGGAGCGGCTACGGAAAGCCGTCGCGAAGGCGACCATCGAGCAGATGGGTGCCGAGGAAGCAGCGAAGGCCGAAGCGGTGGAGCAGGCGTTCGAGGAAGTTGCGCTCGAAGCATCGATGGACTACGCGATCTCCCTGAAACGAGATCCACCCGCGGAAGAGCGACCTCCGACGGGTGGGGACTGGGCGCTTCGGACGAGGTTGCGCGAGGCGCTTGTCCATCTGAACTATCCGGACATCGCTCGAACCGAGGGGTGGGAGACTGCCCCACCCGGAAGGCTGTCGGGCGCTCGTGCCATGCAGCGCGACGCGCTCAACGAGATCGACCCGTTCCTCGGAGCATCGGTCTCCCCGTTCCGACGGGTGGACCGGCGGGCTGACCCGATGGTCCCGATCTCGGTAGGGGTGATCATCGATCAGTCCGGATCCATGACGGCGCTGTCGGAGACGACGACTTCGCTGGGGTGGGCCCTGGCCGGAGCGGTACGCGACGTGGACGGTAAGGTCGCGGTCGCCTCCATGTCCTCGACAGGTCGGCTCATCGAAGATTCTTACTCACACAAGGATCAGGTGGTCAACCACTACCCGGCCGACGGGTCGTTCGAGAACTTCTACGAGGCGTGGGAAGCGGTCACCACCGCGATCGATCTCGAGAACGCGCCGGGGGTCAGACTCCTGATCGTCGCGACGGACTGGGAACTCGTCCGCGAGTCGCAGTCCATCTACACCGAGATGGCGCTGACCAGATTCCGCCACAAGGGTGGGATCGTGATGAGCATCCATGAGGCGTACAACAACCACTTCGATGCACACATCGACGTATCTGTCAAGCCTGACGCAGCAGTGCAAGGCGTGATCGACATCTACCAGTCTATTCGTACGAGAAAGGAACACAGATGAACCAGACCATGAGGAACACGATCGTCACCCTCGCACGCAGCGGTGAGTCGAACGCGCGGATCCAAAAGCACACCGGAGTCGGGCGGATGACCATCTGCAACATCCTCCTCCAGGAGTACGAGGCCGGGACGCTCCCCGTGCCGAACCACGCGCTCACTCGAGAAGCGGTCGCCCTACGCAAGCGGGTCCGGGCGTACGCCGATGAGCACAAGCGGTTCTACGTCCAGGACGCCTGCGACGCGCTCGAGATCTCCGCTCCAACGCTCGACCGGCACCTGCGGTCGCTCGGGATGACGGATCGGACGCTCCCCAAGTTGCCGACGGTGACGTGGCGAAAGTACACCGATGACGAGATGCTGGCAGCGGTTCAGGAGGCGTGGGCGATCCTTGAGACCAGGGGTGCGAGGTACCTATCGGTCGATCCCTACACCGCGCTCCGGAAAAGCAATCCCCAATGGCCCGGGGCAAACGCGCTCGTATCGCGGTTCGGGTCCTGGTCGGATGCCATGGAACTGGCTGGGATCCCGGTCAGGCAGGTAAGCCGACGGAACCGGTGGAGCCAGGAGGACATCGAGGACACCATGATCGAGTTCGCCGCGACGGGTGAGTCATCGATGGCCGCCTACGACCGGTGGCGGAGGGAGAAGGGCGGGGACCTTCCGGGTACCGGTGCGATCCTGAGTCTCGCTGGATCTTGGCGAGCGGTGATCAATTGGGCTGAGCACGAGGCAGCGGTGAAGGGGCTGCTGGTCTAACTCACGTTCACGCACTACCAGGCTACTCGGTCTCCTTGAGGCCGAGTAGTTCTGGTTTGTGGGCGTGGTTGATCTCGTCGACCACATCGAGGGAGTCGGTGATCGCGTGAAGAAGTTCGCGCTGCTCGGCAACCATCTCGATCAGGGAAGACAGGGCGGCGTGGTCCAGGACGGTCATGTCCTCGTCGGTGATCAAGTACCTGATCGCAGGAATAAGCGAGGAGATGGCGCCAGCCGATTCCAGCATACCGGTGATCGTGTCCCGTGTCAAACCGATGACCCCGACCAGGGAGGGGTGATGCTCGAGGTAGACCTCGAGTCCTCTGCCTAAGCGCTCGGCCATCTTGCCCGCCTCTTCACGGGTCACGACAATCTCCTCGAAGTCAGCCAAGGCTGCGTCGAGCGCGTCCGGTTCCTCCTCGTTGCTCATGGTGAAATCCTAGCGCACTCGCCAGCCCCAGCGTGGTGAGGTGCGTTGGAGGCGCTGTGCGGTCCGTGGAGCGATTGGGTGGATGAAGTGGGGTAGTTGAACGTGAATGAGCCGGTCAAGGCGCTCAGAGAGCGCACAGGGGCTCCGGAGGGGGTAACGGGAGATCGGGGTGGTCATCAGGGGAGTATCGTGACTCGGCCATCAGGGTCGACGCAGGCAGGTGTGCCGCCGCGTCCTCCGTCGAGGACTTCGGAGTTCAGAGCAGCGCAGTAGCCATCGTGGTACGAGCCGAGCATCCCGCGGGCCAGAAGCATCCCGAGGAGGAAGGGGACGAGCACCCCGATGACGGTGACGGCGATCATCACGGTGTCGTTTTTTGTCCACGGGGATGTCGGTTGAGTGGTGATCATGGCGGGAACCTAGCAGGTCTGGCGACGGCTGTCAAACGGGCAGATCGAGGGGCTCGAAAATGTTTGATTCTAGGATCATGTAGGAAAAGTAGTAGTGTGTTCCGGACTATTCATACGGTCTTGCTTTTCTGTATATTTGGAGTTATACTTAGAGAGGGTAGTTTCAGCGAGGCGTAACCGTGTGAGAAGTGCGGAACACACTACTACTGAACAAACATTTTCCTATTTGGCTATTCACAAACTTAGATTCGGACATCAGGGACAATACGGGCGACTCCCTCCGATACATCAGTTTCTCGTACGGTAGAATCGGCTCTCTCGGCCTCCTACATGGCTCTAACTGCTCCTATTCCGGAACCGCGCGCTAGTCAGACTCCTGAGTTTGCTCCTAGATCCAACCTGTGCTACGCTCCTACCAACATTCCCGGACCCAAGGAGAAACCATGACTGAGCCCTACGGAACCGATGCCGCGAGCATTGCTATCCAGTCCTACATTGAAAGACGAAACATCACTATTTCCGACTACCACACTCGCCTCACAACGAGCATCATCTGCCTCTGTGGACACTCCCGCGAGTTCCACTCCGACTCTCCCGAGGAGAACACCTTCACCTGGCTCGCGGCACCCCTCGAAGAGGGCGGCGGCGGCGAGGAGATGTGCGGCTGCTTCGTCCACGTTCGCAAGGAAGACAAGGCCTCCCCGCTCGGTCGGGCGACCCCCGCCTGCATCTGCCCAGGATTCCGTCCCGTCCTGGCCGTCAAGCACTACGGCAACAAGTTCCGCCGCTATCACCCGAAGTTCCGCTCAGACGGATCCATCAGCAAGCGGATCACCACGCTCCCCCTCCCTCCCCTCCAGGCCGCTCTCGTCTCCATCTTCGAGACCAACGCGCTCCGCCAGCGGGAGCACACCGCCGCCAAGCACACCGGAGTTCCGGCCACCGTTCCCAAGCCGCACGACCTCGATAAGTCCCTGACCTGGCTGGTGCCCTGCGACCACTGCGGGCAGTCCGGCAAGTTCCTTGAGGCCGTCTTCACCGACGACACCATGACCAAGACCGTCGTCGCCTGCGCTGACTCCTGCGCCCGCGAGATCGAATCCACCTGGCTCGAGATCTAGTTGACAGGCCCACGCCTCCCCGCTAGTCTGCCGTCAGACTGTCCTCTAAAGAAAGGATCCCCACATGTCCGAGCCCCGCGACTTCCGCTCTCTGGCCCTGCTCTCCATCTTCTCGATGTCTCTTATTGCCAGCGTGCTCTATGGCGTTCTCAGCATCGACCTAATCCGCACCTCGTCCGAGACCCGCCTCACTAATGCCGAGGTCCAGAGCACTCTCGGGACCCTCTACACCGAGATCCGGGACACTGACGTTGAGATCGAGCGGGTCACTGAGATTCTCCGGTCCGACCCGAATGACGGGCCCGCTCTCAATAGTCTCCAGGACCTCACTGAGATCTGCCTCTCCGCGCGCATTGAGTACAACGTGCTGTCCGCTGATTACGGGCCCGACTCCCTCCGTGGCTCCACTCTCCCCGACGAGGTCATCGACGTTCCCCCAACCGACTGCCGCTAATCATATGAAAGGACGACCCAATGACCTACTCCATCGCGACCCATCACACCCCTGACCTCCTCGACAAGGTCCTCACCCTCAAGCAGGTCGACACCGTCACCGCCGCGCTGAACACCTTGTCCGATCTCTCCACTGCTCGCCAAGCGGCCTCGGAGTTCCTCGACCTCTTCTACGACTACCTCGTCGAACTGCTCAGCGCCGACTCTCCGTCCTACTCCGACGTTCTCTACGACACCCAGACCGATACCTTCATCGTCTTCGACGACACCACCACCCCGCTCCCCAACGACGCCACCACGTCCGACGTCGTGCTCGCGTTCGACCACTACTTCTCCGATTACGACGTCGCATCCCAGTACCTGTTCGTCCTCCGCAACCGCCGCACCCTCCACGAGATCTCCGGCGTATTCGGCGCGACCCTCGTCAACTCCTACGATCACGGCGACGGCCAGGTCTACCGCACCGCCGACATCGCCGACTCCGAGTACTTCGCTCCCGATCTCGGTATCGGCTTCGATCTCCGCCCGATCCCCAAGGCGGTACACAAGCGCTGCCTCAAGAACTACCGCGACCTGCGCGACCGCGCCTTCGATTGCGCTCTCGACATCCTAGTCACCGATACCATCCCCTCCCTCAACCGCGAGCATACCGCCTCGCCAATCGAGACCCAGGTCAACGCCCCCCGCCAGACGCACGTCACGTTCACCGCGAGCCTGCCCAACACTCCCGAGGTCGCCGAACTCATCGCCAGCCTGACCGAACTCCAGCGCCGGTACGGTGCCTGATGACCACCATCACCCTCAAGGATAAGGTGCTCGACCTCGCCGTCACCCGCTACGCCGCCTCTGGCCGTCCCCTCCCTCTCTTCACCTTCACCCACAACCTGAACACCTACACCGCCCAGGGGATCAAGGGCGCCCTTACTCGTCTGGCTAAGGACGACCTCATCCAGATCACCGAGGACTACACCGGCCCGCTCTACGCCCCGACGCCCTCCGCCCCCCTCACCCAGTACTACGCCCCCGACGCCGTCATGGCTCTGGGACTCATCCCCAATCCCTACTCCGTCCCGATGCCCGGATTCCTCTGCCGCACCTGCGGCTCCCTCGTCGTCGACCGCCCCCTCCATACCAACTATCACGCCTCCCAGGACAGCCGATGACGCCGCCCGCGACCGCCGATGTCCAACTCGTCGAAGTCCGACCTGGCGAGGACGACACCGTTGCTAGTCCCATTGTGGAAGTCGATGTCATGCAGATCAATACCTACCGCGGAGGAGCCTCGCTGGACTTCCGCGACGTGCACATCCCCGTCACCCTCCCAGCCGGACGCCGAGTCGCTTGTGTTCACATCGCCGTCGTACTCAATGCCCCCGGCGGGTACGGAACCTTCTCCGCACTCACCGCGAACACCTACACCGTCGAAGACAGAGGCGAGGTCCGTCTCACCACGTTGACAATCAACGGACCAGAGATCGAGGCGCTGTTCCTATGACCACGAACGCGACCCCCTACTGCTCCGTCCCGCTCGATGTCTACGAGAAGGCCACCGACTACATCATCTTCACCTGCCGTGTCGGCTCCGAACTCTACGGACTCAGTGACACCACCACCGACTCCGACATCGACCTGATGTCCGTCACGATCATGCCCCCTTCCGACGTCCTCGGTATCGCCCCCTTCGAGGGACTCGAGTACCGCACCGCTGGCAAGGGCAACCGATCGCGCCCCGGCGACATCGATCACAGCATCTACTCCCTCCGCAAGTACCTCCGTCTCGCATCCGACGGCAACCCTTCGATCCTCGCTCCGCTGTTCGCACCTCGCGACCGATTTCTGTTCTACGGATCAGGCGCCGCTCATCTGTTCTCTAACCGCAACATCTTCCTCTCCAAGAAGGCGGGATACCGTCACCTCGGATACGCCCGATCTCAGCGCGAGCGGATGGTCGACTCTCGAGCCGGAGTCCGATCACCTCGCGTCAATCGGCCCGAACTCTTCGCCAAGTACGGCTTCGATCCGAAGTTCGCCGCCCACATGCTTCGCCTCACGGTCCAGGGGACCGAACTCATGCGCCACGGAGTCATCACACTCCCGATGCCTGAGACCGAGCGCGACCAGATCCGTGCCGTCCGGAGGGGCGAGGTTTCTTACGAGGAGATCCTTGAGGCTGCGGACCACTTCGAGCACGTCCTCGAGGCCGCGATCAGGTCGTCCGATCTTCCTGACACCCCAGACCGATCAGCAGTTGACAAACTCTCCTACTCCCTGCACTACACCTCGTGGATGAACCACGCCAACGACAAGGAAGGATCCCCACTCGCATGATCTACGAAGTTGAGCCCCACGTCCCGGTCTTCGAGGACATCCCGCCTACCGGCTACCCGTCCCACCCCGAGAGGCCCGAGGCCGATCTCATCTGGCGCGTTGAGCAGTTCACGGGAGAGACACCGCGTATCGTCTACGGAGCAGCCGGGACACACCCCCTCCCCTCCCTCGACATCGCAAACGCTCTGGTCCGCGTCCTGTCGTCGCTCCTTGCCGGGACCCTTCCTGGTGAGATTGCGGAGCACGGTCGCCCAGAGTAGTCGACACTTGACATCTTCACCTCGCTATGCCATGCTCAACTCAACACATCCCAACCTCAACCATGAAGGAGGAAATACATGACCAGGAAGACCATCTCGGGATTGCCTCCCGCAACGCCGAAGATCAGCGTCCCGACCTGGGTTGCTGAGGTCCAGGTCATCCCACCGCGGGCCGACACCACCCACCTCCCCGGCATCAAGGTCATCGTGGACGACACGTTCCCTCGACACCTCGCCATCCGCAACGAGGCCACCTACCTCGCTTCCCGTTACCGCATCTACGTCAACCCCGCCAACGCGCTCTGCTACAGCGACGACCCGCATGACACGGGACGACTGACGTCCTACACTGGCAGGGGCAGTATTCAGCGCCTCGAGGATTTGCTATGGGGGATCGACCGTCAGGTCAGTAAGGCCGCGATCCTCAACATCGACGGCTTCGAGGTTCACCACCATACGACCCGACCCAGCCGCTTCCCCTCCTACTCCGGCTCCTTCTGGTTCTGGTCGACGCTCCTCGCCGTCGGCCTGGTCACCGTGATCGGGACTCAGATTGCTCGTCTGGTTCTCGCATGAACAGCGCCCTCGCCAACGTCACCACGACGAAAGGACAATAGTGCCTACCCTCTTTATCACCCGCGGCCTCCCCGCCTCCGGCAAGTCCACCTGGGCCCGCGAGCACCTCGCCTCAGCCCCCAAGGGCTCCACCGTCATCGTCTGCCGTGACGACCTGCGCCTCATGCTGCACGACGGCGTCTGGTCGAAGACGAACGAGAAGGCGACGATGAACGCGCGCGACGTGCTCATCCGACTCAACCTGCTCAACGGGCTCGACGTAGTAGTAAGCGATACGAACTTGGACGAAAAAACCTTCAATCACCTCTCCGACATCGCTGCTCAGGTCGAGGCTGACGTGGAGGTTGTTGACTTTCGGGACGTACCGCTCCACGTCTGTATTGAGCGGGACGCTCTTCGGCCCAACCCTGTTGGGAAGAAGATCATCAACCAACTCCATCTTCGCCACCTCTCAAAGCCCTACTCCCCGCCTGAGTATGATCCATCTCTGCCTGACGCGATCTTGCTTGACCTGGATGGAACCATCGCCAGGATGCACGGTAGGTCCCCGTACGACTACACGAAAGTTGATACGGATAAGGTGGACGTCACTGTCCGCCGAATCGTACAGAACGAGCACGCCGCCGGTACCAAGGTGATCGTCCTCTCCGGACGGCGTGCGGACTGCATTGATCTCAGCATCAAGTGGCTCAACGACAACGACACTCCCTTCGACGAAATCCACCAGCGCGAGCCTGGGGACGAGACGCGGACCGACTACCTCGTGAAGCACGAGATGCTCGAGAAGTTTGTCTTCGGCAAGTACAACATCCTCTACTCGCTCGACGACCGCGACCAAGTGGTCCGTCTCTACCGATCCCTCGGGATCAAGGTGCTCCAGACAGAGCCTGGGGACTTCTAGTCGCATGAAGAAGACCCCCAATCCTGTGATAGGATGGGGGTCTTCGAGCGAGCGTGTTACGAGCACCTCGCACCGACCAGATCCCTATGGAGGATCCGATGTCCACCACCCTACCAGAGTCGCAGGTCTGCACCCGCTGCAACCTCCTCAAGCCCCTCACCGAGTTCTACAAGCAGCCCCTTGGTAAGTACGGTCGCCATTCCAGGTGCAAGGACTGCGAGAGGGAGCGCGCACGCCGCTACTACGACGCCAACCCCGACAAGTACAGTGAAAACAACCGACGCTGGCGCGAAACCAACTCCGACAAGAGACGCGCAGACATGGTCGTTTGGCGCGAAGCCAACCCGAATAGGGTTCGTGAAAACAACCGACGTTGGCGCGAGACCAACCCAGATAAGGTCCGCTCGAAGACTCAGCGTCGTCGCGCCGTCAAACTCAACGCTCAGGTCGACGAAGTCATCACCTTCACCCTCGCCTCAGAGTGCGTAGCCTGCCACGCTACCGACCGCCTCACCGAGGATCACATCATCCCCCTCTCCCGAGGCGGAGCCCACGCCGACGCCAATCTCCAAACCCTCTGCACTCCCTGCAACTCCTCCAAGAAAGAGTTGACAATGGAGGAGTGGATCGTCTCCTCACGCCCTCGGGCCCGCCGAATCTTCGGGACTTGACAGACTCCATCCGCACCCGTAAGGTGGCTGCACCAACCAAACGAAAGGAGTTCTGATGAGCGCGACAGAGGTTCCAGACCCTCGAGCCATCAACGTCGCACTCGACGTGATGGAGTCTGAGGCAATGCTTTGGCTCATGTCAGGGTCGGGCCACCCGGAGGCGCACCTGGCTACCTTGCGCAAGGCATGGCTGGCCTACACCGACTGCGGGGGAAAGACCTGGCCCCACTCGACGCGGGACTACTTGAGCGGAGTAAGGGATCTCTCGGAAGTGTCTGCCGACATGCCTTGACAAGGATCCGGAACTCATGTACGGTTCTCTCAACGCAATCAACAGAGAGGAGTCAACATGGTCCGCATCGCCGCCAACGCTGTTTACCAAGCCGAGCAGATCTTCGAGAACGCTCTGAACAACCGCGACAAGTTCCCCACCGCGATCGTCTTCGGGAGCACCGTCAACGTCCCTGATCAGCGACGCTTCGGCGATTACCAGCACGTCCGCAAGTACGTCAACTACGTGCTCGCGCACCCGCACATCCGCCACGTCTACCCCACTCGATCCCTAAAGCCTGTCAAGGTTCGCGTCCGCAAGGGGCCCAACAAGGCCCACTACGAGCGCAGTACCTCGACTATTGCCTTGCCTGACAACAGATTCGGCATGTCTGAGGTCACCGTCCTCCACGAACTCGCGCACCACCTGTCCGACACGGGCGGCCACGATGCCCTCTTCATCAAGGCTCTTGATACTCTCATCGAGACCATGATGGCACCTGAGGCGATCCTGCTTTACCGAGAGGCTGTCAGTAACTTGACAACCACTTCGGAATGACATACGCTGGGTTCATCAGCACAAACGACACCACGACGAAAGGGGACTCAAATCATGCTCGACCGTCTAGCCAAGATCCTCAACCAAGCGGAGAACGCTTCCACTGAGGCCGAGGCCGCCGTCTTCATGCGGAAGGCTCAGGAACTCGCCACGCAGTACGAGATCGATCTCGAGATCGCTCGTCAGCACACCGCCGATCTCCACAAGCGCGAGACTCCCGTTCGCGAGCGAGTCGTCCTCCACACCGGCAGCAAGGGCCGCAACTCCCGCCCCCAACTCGTCGGTCTCATGTCTGAGATCGCCTGGGCCAACGGCCTGCGCCTCGACGTTACCTACGACTCGAGCGCCGTGATCCTGTACGGGTTCCCGAGCCAGATCGCCTCGGTCACCGCGCTGTACATGTCGCTCGCTGTTCAGATGACCACGGGCGCCAACGCTTACCTCCGCACCAAGGCCTACCTCGACGAGAAGGTCTACCGCGAGACCCGCGACCCCTGGGGCTACAAGTACGGCCAGTTCACCGCGCCGACTGCTCAGATGGCTCGCAAGTCGTTCTGCCAGTCCTTCGCCTCCCGTGTCGGTGAGCGGATGCGCGAAGCCGCCGCCGCGACCAAGGCTGTCGAGGTTGAGGTCAGCACGCCCGAGACCCCAGACGCTCGCCCGATGACCGGCGCCTTGGTGCTCCAGTCGCGTGACCTTGCGGTCAACGATTTCTACGCTGAGGCCTCCAACGCCCGCGGTTCGTACCGCAAGAACCGAGACGTCTACGTTGCCTCGGCCCGATCGGCAGGGAGCGCCGCAGGCTCGCGAGCGCGCCTCTCCGCACAGATGGCGGTGTCGGCATGACCCGCCCGCTGCGCGTCGGCGACCGCGTGACCGCGACGGGGATCGTTGAGGAGTCATCGCCGGGGCTGCTGGTTCGCTTCGAGGGCGGCATCTCAACGACGTGGCTGACCGATGGTGAGGCCGAGCGCGTCACCCTCATCGCCCCCGCTGAGCCGCCCGTGGGCAGCGTCGTCGTCAAGGACGGGGTGGCTTACGTCCACATAAGCGGGCCTGGGTCGTGCTGGCGGTCCACTGACGCCACACCCATTGTCGACAACTGGTGCAACATCAGCGACGGCGACATCATCTTCGATCCTCGGAGCACCGAATGATCGGGATCCCTGAGAAGAAGTGTCCTAAGGCTAGGAAGAAGTCTGGGAAGAAGGCCAAAAAGCCGATCCCGCACCTCCCCCATTCGTGGTGGGCTAGCGTGTACTTGCCCGTCGGCGATCTCGGATACCCTGCCCTCTGCCCCGGCTACCCCAAGGAGACCAAATGACACCCCAAGAGCACTACGAAGAAGCCGAGGAGATGCTCGGGCGAGCGTTCGCTTCCACCAATGACGACGCCTTCCGCGCGTTCTCCACTCGCGCCCAGGTTCACGCAACCCTGGCGCTGGCCGGGTTCACTCGCGACGCCACTATCGCGCGCCGCGGGGTAGGAGGTCCGGGATGACCACGCTGGAAGAACGGATCGCTGAGGCGATGCGGCCCACATTCCTTGAATGGCAACTCCACTACGGGCACCCCGCCGAACAGGCGACGCTGATTCTCGGTGACCTCGCCCGCGCTGTGGTCGCGGTTCTCCCGACTGCCGACGTGAGCGACGAAGCGATCATGGAGGCGCTATCCGTTGACCTGTCGGCGTTCCCCGACTTTGGGGCTATCAACAGGGCGCTGGTGGCGAACGTCCGCGCCCTTCTCGACGCTCAGGCTGCCGCCCACGCCGCCGAAGTGGGCGACGGTTGCCGATGCCTTCACTGTGAGAAGCGCCCCGAATGGTTGGAACCGAACAGCCACAGCCGCGAGAAGTGCCTGCGCTGCGGGTGGGTGATGGGTTCGCCTCCGCTCAACTGTCAGAACGACGACACCCCGCACCGTTTCGCTTCTACTGAGGCCGAAGTGGAGGCGCTGCGGGCTGAGGTTGAGCGGGCACGCGGCGACGCTAAGGCGTGGCTCGATGAGCGGGGCAACGCTGAGTGGCAAGCGATGACCGCCGACCGTGACGCCTACCGTGCCCGCATCGACGCGGTACGGGCGCTGTGCGATGAGTCGAACGATGAACTGATCGACGCTATCCGCGCCGCCCTGGACGACGACGCGTGAGTGAGTTCACTGAGTCGATGTCCTTCGTCCTGGCCCCCGTGCGCTTTTTACTCATCGCAGCCTTTATCAGCATCCTGGCGTTCCGTGCCGCACAATGGCTACTAGACCGAAGAGGCGACAATGACTAGACGCAAGCGAACCATCATCCACGTTAACCAGCACGCGATCAAGCGGAACCGAAAGAACCCCGACTCCCCGCCCGAACCCGTGCTCACCGTCAAGACTTACAACTCGAACGATTACGCGCACGCGGTTCGCATCCACGGACCAAGCGAACTCGTGTATCGTCCAGAGAACCCACTTTCTTGTGGCGCCCGCGTGTGGGTCGAGACCTACTCAGAGGTCGAGATCATCGATCAAACTAGCGAGAAGGAGTAATCATGCCGTCAGTTGACCGACCCTTCCAGTACGGTGACCGTGTATCGTTGCTGGGGATCATCTCCAACTCTCCCACCTTGAGTGTGGCTCCGTCGGTCATCATCCAGGGTCTAAACCGTACGTACGAGGTCGTCGTTACTCCGGGGGATCTGACTCTGGATACCCCCTCCCCCTCCGTGATTGCCGCGGGGAAGACCCTGACGGCGCTCTGGGCCGGACGCCCGTTCTCCGGCGAGGTCTGGGAAGAGGATAACCTGCTTTACGTCGGATCGACGATCGTCCGCTTTGCTGACGGGAGCATCCCTCACCTGCTTACTGACGTCGTCTGCGAGCCGTTATGAAGACTAAGACAGGAGATGACAGTGACTGACGCGAGCACATCGCCCGCATTCGTGCCACCTCCGGACCTCAACGAGACCGCACCTGACACCGCCGATAAACTCACTGCTCTGCTTCCGCTGATTGGCATCATGGCGCGAGAGCAGACACACAGGGCTGCTGACCTCTATGACGACGCAAGGCAAGAGGCACTTATTGCCGCATGGCGTGTCCTAGTGACACAGCCTACTCGGCCCAACGCGTACATCACTAAGGCTGCACGTCGTGCAGCCGCGGACGTCGTCCGCCGTCGTCCTATGACCGGAGAACCCCGGCACCAGGGGAAGCAAGACGCCACCGACGCGGCAACCCTTCTTGATCCTGAAACTCTTCCTGACTTTAGTGACCCTACTTCGTCACATGCCCCAGACGAAGTCGATGCTCGCGAGACACTCCGTCCCCTCATCAGGGCTGTTCGAGACTTCACGACGGCTGATCGCGAGTACATTTTTGCGCGATTCTGGCAGGGGAAGACGGCAGCGGAGATCGCGGACGAGCGCGGAGTTACTGCGCGCGCGATTGAGCATCGTTGGACCCACGTTCTACGCCCAGTGCTCGTGCGCAATCCGGAAATCCTATCGCTGTGGGCATTACGTAACTAGCCACACGACCCAGACAACATAACAAGGTCAACTTCGCGCTTGACTACTCCTTTACGAGTAGGTAGTCTGCCCTAAAGAACCCCATCAATCGAAAGGATCCAGCATGTCGAAGAAAACCAAAGCACTGCGTCGTAAGCACGAGGAGTACGTCAAGGCCACGAACGTCCTCCTCGACATCGGACAGCGGGCGGAGGACTACTACCTCCACGACATTCGCGAGTTATCGCGCACCCAAGATGAGGTTCGCCAGCGATGCGCCGAAGTTCAGGCGCTCAGCGACACCTCCGACCTCTTCCGCCTTGCTTACGAGATGGGACAGCGCGACCTCGCCAACGAGATTGTCGACATCCTAGTTCCCCCCGCCACCACGACCACGCTCACCCTTCACACCGCGGACTCTGTCACCACCAGCGCGAACTCTCCGAAGGACGTTTCTTGGGCTATCACGAGTCCGACCTTGCCCCCCACGACGTACGTCTATGTGAACGGGATCTGGCATCGTGACGTAGACGGAGAACTGGTCCCACTTGACGAGTGACCGAGGTATACGCTACGCTAAACTCCTCAACCTCAGACGAAAGGACAAACTCCAATGATTCGCCGACTCATCCCGCTTGCTCTGGCCGCCGCCTTGGTGCCAGCCGTACTGTCCACAGCCGCCGCGGCCCCCTCCGTTGTCTTCGCCGTCCCCACCGGACACGCTCCTGGTGGTCCCGCGAACAACCAGACCAGCACCTGGGAGGAGGCGCTTGATCTCCCCGAGGGCGCGTGCCAGAAGGTCAACGACCCTGGAGGGGCCACGTACCTCGTCACCGCACCCTACGGGACGGTCATCGTCAAGGCTGGCTCGGACCAGAGCGCTCTTGCCCCCAACACCATCTTCTCGGACGTGACCGCGGGGCAGACCGTCTTTGCTGATTCCAACAAGACGTTCGTGTTCGACAAGGGCGACAAGGCGATCTCGCATGTCATCCTCTGCGCCCCCGGCCTTGTTCCTACGACTACGCCGCCCCCCACCACCGCACCTCCGACCACCGCACCTCCGACCACCTCCACTCCTACGCCCACCGCACCTCCGACTACCGAGGTACCGACCTCTACGGCGCCCGCTCCCACGAGCAACGCACCCGAGTCCTCGCCCAGCATCACCACCACTCCCATTTCCTCGCTCCCGGCGACGGGATCTGACACGCAGACCGCGGTGCTACTCGCGCTCGCGCTGATCGTCGGCGGAGCGATCCTGTACTTCGTAACACGCCGCGGGGGTCACTGATGTCAGAGAGCCTGCGTTCCCGTGTGATGGGCGAACTGATGTTTCGTCTCGAGAATCCTCTTGACTTCCTCCGGGGGTTCTACAACTCACCCGCGCGCAAGCAAGACGCCCCCTATGTGATCCCGACCTCAGGGGAAGTGGCTGACGCCCTCCTCCCACTGATCCGTGACCTCCAGCGCGAGGTGCTCGACACGGCTCTCGCCTCGCTCGACACTCAGGTCAAGCAATGTGACCCCGGCGATCCCTACGACCCGTACTACCGAGGCTTGTCCTTGAGCGTCAACATTCTCAGGGGAGAGTACGCAAAGTACCGCTAGTTGTGCTACGCTCCCCCCATCTTCCACCAACACGAAGGAGTTCGCATGTCGATCCTACACAGCAGCAAGAAGTCTGAGACCATCTCCGCCGAAGGCACCCAGATTCAGACCATCGACGGTCAGCAGTTCGAGGTCAAGATTGTCGCCGAGTTCGAGGTCACCCCTGGCGACGACTCCGACAACGAAGAGTTCACGGAAGACGACCACCCGATCGTCCCCGACGATGAGTTCACGGGCGACGACTTCGACGAAGACGACGAAGACGCATGACCCTTGCGGAGGCGCTGAGCCAAGCCACAGCAGAGCACGCCGAGTTGCTTGCTCTTGGCTACGACGTTCCTTCGCTGCACGACCACCTACGCCTAGCCGCCGACCAGTTCTGGGCGGAGTATCCGGAGGATGCCACCGATGTCTAACGACAGTGTTCGCACCGTCCGCGTGACTCTTTCGGACTCCAGCGAACGGGATCTCCCGGTGATGGACTACGTTCACTGGCTCGAGGGAGAGGTCGCCCTCCTCAACCAGGCGATCAAGGCTGTCGAGGATCGCGCCTCAGCGTGGGCCGGACTGGCTCCAGCCAATGACTGGGGCAACGACATTGGTGATACGGTCTACTCAGACGCGGGTCGCGCCATCCTGTACCTGATCAATCTGCGGCTCGAGGGCCGCACGCCGATCTCGGATGTAGTACGCTGATACTCACATACCTGTCAGGAGATTACGATGTCTGAGCCTTATCTCGCCCCTTCACTGTCGAACCTCCGCACTGAGGTCAACACCAGATGGCCGAAGCGCTCAAAGGCTTCCGACGGCTGGCTTGGGGATCGTGCTCACCTGAGTCGGACCTCGGATCATAACGCCTCGGAAGAGCCCCCCGTTGGTATCGTGCGAGCGCTTGACGTCACGGCGGAGGGGATTGACCCCATGTATCTTGTGACCAAGGCAATCGCACATCTCTCCACTGAGTACGTGATCTACAATGACACTATTTGGTCTCGTGGGTACGGGTTCAGGCCACGCGACTACGCGGGAAGAGATCCCCACACTACCCATGTCCACGTGAGCATTCAGCATACGCGCATTGCCGAAAACTCGGGAGCGGTCTGGTTGGGAGAGGTTTGGCCGCTTCCGCTAGAGCACACTTTCGGATGCCGTGAATGTGTCTCTCCGATCTACGTATGGAGCCGCCGCCGTATTCACGACGGGACTGAAAACGCGCTTCACGCTTCCTGGGTACGGCGCATCCAAGGCGCCGTAGGCGTGACTAAGACCGGGATCTACGGTCCCCACACTCGCAACACGGTCTTAGCGTGGCAAAAGTCCATTCGGAGCACGAACCTCACCGGAAGGATTGGTCCAGCCGACGCCCGTCGCCTGGGGCTCCTGTGATCACCAGCGACGACCTCCTCCACACGCTCGCGGTCCCTACGCGTCCCCTGCTGGACGCTCTGGCCGCCGAACTGGACTCATCCCGAACCACCCCCTCGGAAGTCTTCGGGGCGGTGTACCGGGCGCTGATGAACTCCGTCATCGCCGAGGAGGTCGACAACCGACCGATCGAGCAGCGAATCGTCGGGCGCAAGGTCCGTGTGGTTACCAACGACTTTGTTGGTGTGATCACGAGCAGCGCCAAGTATCCGGGCGAGGACAACACTGAGATCGTCGTGGCGGGACCAACAGACACCCCAGGGCGATACCACAACTACGCTACGTACATCGAGGGCCCGGACGTCCTGGCTCGCACCGACGCCCCTGGCGAGTCCTACCTCGTGATCTTGGACGAATAAGTACCCGTCCTCCTGCTAAACTGGGCAAGGAGCAGGTCGCCCAGACATGAGGACGTGAGTGATGACGTATAGTCTCGTCTCCTCGTCCTACGCCAACTACACCGCTCTCCGAGACGGTAATTCTACCTACCTAGACCTTATTTCTACGGTTATTGCCACAAGCCTTACTTCGTCGGGAGTCATCTCTCCAGCCACGATCAACTACTCGACCTCAAGCAGCGCTGAACTTCCGTCCGCTACCGGCACTGCGACCTCAGCCGCTTCCACGTCACCAGCGATCTCAGCCGCGCTAAGCAGCACGGCTAACCTCCCCTCCGACCTTACCCGCTCCCAGTTCGACTCCGCGACGCTGTCCTCGACCCCCGCTTCGACCTCCGCCGTCGGCTACACCGCGGGCGCCTCAGCCACGTTGTCCTCCGAAGGTGTTGCAACATCCCAGATAAACGGTAATTTCTCCGCAGGCGCTGCCCTGACAAGTGCGCCCGCGCTCACCACCAACGGATTCGTCTCCCGCCCCACCACGGCTGCCCTCGCGTCAACCGCAGGGATCCCGTTCGACACCCTGATCGATCGCCCCACAACCGCAGCCCTCGCCGCGACCCCAGGCCAGTCCGCAACCGCGGTCCGCACCGTTCTAATCGACTCGGACCTGGTTGCGTCTGCTCCTCTTCTGTCGGACGTCACCACCGTAAGCCTGGTAGCCGCTGCGCTATCAGCAACTCCTTCGTCCACGTCTACATCCGATATAGATACTTTCGTAGGCGCGTCACTATCTTCGACCGCCGAGACCGTCAGCAGCATTGACGTTTTTTCTGTGGCCGAGGCCGTGCTGACGAGCACTCCATCCTCTACCTCTGATATCTCGAGCGCGATTGGTATCTCCTCTTCGCTCACCTCGATTCCGTCCAGTGTACCTAGCGCCGATTTGGTACTCCCCACCACAGTAGACTTGACGTCCTCAGCGCAGATCACTAGCGAATCCGACCGACTTGCGGTAATTGATTCAGCGCTACTTTCCACGGCAACAATCTACTTCACCGCGATCAGGCTGTACAGCGACCTCGCAGGGCAACTCCCGTCATACGCTGCGCTAGTTGCAGAGATTCCTTCGTACGACAATCTACTGTCCGCTGTAGAGACGATTTCCTCAAGTACAGTACCAACGGAAATTGCGTCGATCATTGTCGTTGACGCCGGGATACTGTCTGACTCACTCGCCGACCTGACCGCTGCGCCAGTACTGACTGCTGACGCAGGCGTCCAGGAAGACACCGACGCAGCGCTGTCCTCGTCCGCGTCAGTTAACTCGGACGCACTCGTCGAAAGGACAGTGACCGCTGATCTATCGAGCGACCCATCAATCACGAGCGCTACAGACGTCACTGGATTCACTGCCTCCACACTCGCTGTTTCCCCCACGCTGGTATGCGATGCCATAGCGACCGCGAGCGCAAGTGCCATCCTATCGTCTACTGCAACGATGCGTGCCGTCTCGGTGCGCTCCTACGACGAAACAGTAACGGCCTACTCCACGTATGAGACGCTCCTAGCGGAAGTTGCTGATTACGAAAACCTTGCCAAGGGCTTGATATTCGAGATTACGACAGACATCCCCTCCGCGGAAGGGACCATCTTTGCGGACACTGTCCGTACTCATTTCAGCGGAACAGACGGAACTGTCATTACCGCGGAGATCGTAGCCTCGATCGATGGTGGTGTCGAGGTCGCGTCTATCCTCTCTGCAACTCCCGGATCCACAGCGGATGTCACGCCGACCCGACTCACAGACGCCGCGCTCTCCGTCAGCGTAGACTTGACTGCTGCCTCCGCAGCGAGCCAATCGATCTCGGCGGAACTCACGGCAACTGGAACGATCCGATCCACCACGGTAGATGAGTACGTCGATCTCGAGGTCTCTTACGGCACCTATGCTGTACTGCTGGACGACGTTGTTGACTATCAGGGACTCCTGGTCGGATTGCAGAGTCGCTCGGCTGACGTGGTCCTGGGCTCAACTTCAATCCTCGATTCCGATCTCTCCGTAATCCGCAGCACAACCGCTGCACTTTCCGCGACTCCTGAACTCACTTCGGATGCGCTTCCGGCGGGATCCGCGGAGTCAGCACTCACCTCCAGTCCCGAACTTAGCGCCAACGCCGCTCTTCATCTCGCTTCGTCTACAGAATTATCTGCGACCGCCTCGCTGCGTACGGTTCTCGTTACCACGTACGATGATGTGCTTAGTGGCTATCCTACCTACTCCGAACTCTCCACCGAGGTCCCGCAGTACGCCACACTGCTGACTGGGTTCCAAACTCGAACAGGCGATGCCACACTCAGCGCAACGGCTGACTTGCAGGTTGACAGTGTTTACGAGCAACTCACGCACATCGATTTTTACGCGACGACTACACTGACCTCAACAGTCGAACGAGGATCGCTTCTCGACACCACCCTCACCTCGTCGTCGACACTGTCAGCAGATATAGACCGAGTGGCTGTTGCTGACGCTACCATTGCCGCCACGGGCGAACTCCGGCCCGCGATTGTTAACTCGTACATCGACGTCGCTGACTCCTATCCCGACTACGCGGCGCTCAACACTGAGGTCCAGACGTACGCGGCGCTCACACTCGACTACAAGTCTGTTGCAATTGACTCGACCCTTACTGCATCAAGCAATACCTTTACAGATGCCGTGTTCGAGACTACAGTCTCTGCCGACTTCTCCGCAACAGGATCGATCCGAACTGGTCGCCCCGACTCGTACCTCGAAGTCGACGAGATGTACGGCACCTATGACGTCCTGCTCTTCGATGTACAAGAGTACTTCTGGCTCGAGCGCAATAGCGGGATCACCACCACAATCGAGGCAGATCTCTCCAGCACGGCCGACCTCGTCTCTGTTGCCGACGCGCTGTATCTGGCGTCTGCGGACCTCGCTGCAACCGCTTCGGTGCGTACGGGCTACCACCAGTCTTACTCGGATATCGACTCTGGGTACCCAACCTATACGGAACTCGTTTTTGATGTTGGCCAATACTCCTGGTTGACGGGAGGCACCGGCTTCGTGTTTGGCGTCGAGTCCATTATGGTCGTCAGCGGCACCCTCCGGATTAACTGGGAACTTCCCGCGACTTACCAGCGGCTCACCTTCCTTCAGCCGGACTATCAGGGCGTCGAACTCGACTACGCGACCTACCAGGCGCTCGTTTCCGAGACGGAGATTCCCAGTACGCCCTCAGGAAACCCTCCACTGTCCTACTGGGATGGTAGCACCTGGAGATCTGGTACACTGCGGTATGCGGCAGATTCGTCTGCGTCTGATGGCACCCTGAACTACTGGGATGGCTCCCAGTGGATCCCGACTGCGTGACACCGAGGAGCACGACACATGCCCACCACATCTGGTGACAACCTCCGTTATCCCCTGCTTTCGGACACTCCCAACGTCCCGCGCGATCTCCAGTTCCTCGCTGAGGACGTTCAGGCCGCCCTTAACACCGCTCCTCGTAGGGGCTCGGCCGTGTCCGCCAGTTTTACGACCGACGCTGCGGTTGGCATCGCTGGTCCCACAGGCGGTTGGGTGGTCCCCACTGCCGACGGCTCCGGAGTCGGTCTGACTTTCATCGCCCCTCCGAGCGGTCGCGTGTCTGTTACTGTTGAGGGTAACATCCAGACCGGAGGTCAGACTCAGGCGCACTTCCTTAGTTACTTTATGAAGACTGGCGCAACGATCGGATCAGGGACGACGTTCCTCAGCCCGATCGGTGCTCGCTCGGCAATCAACGGACCGAACGCCGCGCTGGCCGCCGGAGAGCGTTCCTGGGCTAAGTCCTCACAGACCTCGCTCATTACTGGCTTGACCGCCGGATCAACCTACAACGTATACTTCGTCAGCACCAACGAAGAGAGTGCCACTCTGAACGTCTCGTTCCGTCGTCTCACCGTCATTCCGATTCTTCTCTAAGGAAGGCCCGCCACATGTCAGATCCCACCCAAGCCATCCCCGCCGTTTCCGCGGCTGTAGGCGCCTCGGCTGAGGTCACCCGACCTGACGCCATCACTTCCGAAACTCCTGAGGAGAACCTCTAATGCCTGTTGGCCTGACCGCCTTCCAAGCGAACGCGTTCCTTACGTCCCTTCCTTCCGTCTGGGTCAAGTTGTACACAGGAGACCCAGGAGCGACAGGCGGAGTTAACGCCTCTACCGAAACCGGACGAAGGGCGCTCACTTTGCTTACCGCCTCTGGCGGCCAGCGCGCTATGACGACCCCGAACCCGTCGTGGACTTCGTGGAGCGCAGGTACTGCGACCATCTCCCATATCGGAATCTTCGACAGCGTTGGTCCGACTGGCGGTAACTGTCTCTGGACCGGATCTTTGACTTTGTCGAAGACCGTGTCCAACGGCGATACGCTCACTCTGACCTCGCTGACGTTCACCCTCACTCCGCTGGCGTCGTAATGCCTTGGCCGCACCCCACCAAGCGGACCATCAATGCCGGATGGACGTATCGTAGTGGTGCTCCCCACAAGGCATGGGACCTCGCTATCGACACGGGCGACCTCCTCCAGGCAGTTACCGACGGTACCGTTCTCGCACTCAACGACGGTGTGCGGAACAACCGCGCCGGGTACAACCCTGGACGCAACGCGCCGTCTAACTGGATCGTGCTGGGCATCAAGTACCAGGGTCGCAAGGCCTACGTGCTGTATCAGCACCTCTCCCCTGGCCTCAAGGTCAAGGTCGGGCAGAAGGTTCTCGCTGGACAGGTCATCGCCAAGTCGGGCAACACCGGGAACTCCACAGGACCGCACCTGCACCTGGCGACCGGTTGGGGATGGCCGACTGCCGCGGATCGTTACCGCTACCTCCGCTCGGGAAACACCATCTTTCCTCCGTCGAAGGTGTTTACCCCCGCACGTCCTGCCCCCTCCCCGTTCCCCCTCCCTCGCGGCCACGTCTTCGGTAAAAGCGACGGCTCGTCGAAGGTGCACTCGGGCGCGGACAGTGCCGCAGACGCAGCCAACGTCCGCCGCATCCAGGGTCGTCTCGGCATCGCGAAGACTGGTAAGATCGGTGCCTACACCGCTTACCGGATCAAGCGCCTCCAGAAGAAACTGGGGATCGCAGAGACCGGTCAAGTGGGTCCGGCTACCTGGAAGGCATTCCGACTCTAATGACTGACTCCGGAGACGAGCCGTTCGACGCGAGCGAGGATCTGGAGACCCCACAGTTCAACGACGACATCCCGTTTGTTGCCTGTGAGACTGAGGGCGGCCCGTTCGAGGACGAGTCGTTCATCGCCGGTACCCAGTACGGCGCTGTCGAGATGCTGACCATCATGGAGATCCCGATCATCAATGCCTTGGTCGACGAGCGCCTTCTCGCGCAGATCGATCTTCTGGCGATGGGCTCCTCGTATAGCATCGTCGCGGATCACGCAACTGGCATTGAGGGCGCAGTTCGTGTAACTTTGTGCCACAACAGCGTGACTGAGGGTACCGATGTGCCTGACTTTGTCCCTGATTTTGACATCTGAGATGGGATAAGTCACACCTCTCCTACCTAGCACACTTGCGGTCAGCAAGGCCTATGCGCTACACTGAATGAGCACCCTTCGGGGTGTTCGTTCGTTTCTAGGGCGAGTCCTTGTTCCCGAGTGTCAGGAGATCTCATGGTCAGCATCCGAGCAGTTAGCATCGCGACCGCCACCACCATCGCTATCGCATCAGCCCTCATCATCAGCGCATCAGTAGTCTCAGACGCCGCCACCTGGACATCTCGGGAAGTCGCGGCACCCACCGATCGTTCCACTTCTTCCCTCGAGCGCGCCGTTCGCGCACAAGATCAGCGCGATCTCGTCCGTCGTCAGCACCAGGCCGCGCGCGCCGACCGCAACTCACGAATCAATGCAGCCAAGCGTCTCGCCGAACTCCAACGTAAGCGCGCCACTGCGGCAGCCGCTAAGCCGAAGTCCGCGGCAGCCTCTACCTCGGTCGCGGTCAACGTCCCCGAGCGCACCGCAGGACAGCGTGTGACGGACGTGCGTGGGCTCAGCGCGTGGCAGCAACGGTACTGGAACGAAGGCCAGGTATGGGCAACGTGGCCGAAGACGCGCGCCGTCATCGCCTGCGAGTCCACGAACAATCCCACCGCTGTATCGAAGACCGGCAAGTATAGGGGGCTCTATCAGATGGACGCTTCCTTCTGGCGGTCGTACGGCGGATTGGCCCTAGCGTCGAGCCCAGACCGAGCAACGCGCGCAGAGCAGAACTACGTTGCCTACCGAGGCTACACGAGTCGTGGCTGGTCACCCTGGACTTGCGCCTGACACAGGAGTGACGCGTGATAAGGTATGCACGTGTCGCTACCTGACGAGGTTCCCGCGTTCGGATTCCCCGCGTACTCCGTGACCCAGAACGGGGACATCAAGAGGGCGGGAAAGGTCCGGTCAGTCAACGTCAAGCCTAGTGGCTACTGCGAGGTTGCGCTCTCAGTCGACGGGAAGAAGTCTCACCGCTCTGTTCACCGCCTCATCTGGGAGTCGTTCCACGGAAAGATCCCTGAGGGGATGCACATCAATCACCTCGACGGTGTGAAGACCAACAACGCGCTGTCGAACCTGGCGTGCGTCTCGGCGGCGGAGAACCACGCGCACGCGAAAGAGCATCTCGTTCACCGAGGCGCGCAGGTCACCACCTCGAAACTCACCGAAACCAAGGTGCTGTTCATCCGGCAGGCGCATAGCGAGGACCCCTCGCTCGTCCGCACGCTCTCCGAGCAGTTTGACGTGTCTGTTCAGACTATCTACCAGATCGTGAAGCGGCAGACCTGGACTCACATCCCGTGATCGAGTGCGAGCAGTGTCACCGGGAGTTCGAGCCGGTCTACTCTCGCTGGCTCTGCCCGTACTGCAAACACAAAGCACACTGCTGCGAGGGTGCCCCCCTCCCGCCGCTTGACAATCAATAACTCACCTGATACCTTCGGAGAACCAGACGACATCAGCCGATTAATTGAGGAGACCATCAGTGACTGATCCGCGCCCTTCCTGGGACGATTACTTCCTCGGTATCGCAACAGCCGTGAGTACTCGAGCCGACTGTTCCCGCCGCAAGGTTGGAGCCGTCCTGGTCAAAGATCGCCGCATCGTGAGCACGGGTTACAACGGCTCATGGGCTGGCGGTCCCTCCTGCTTGCTTGGGCAGTGCCCTCGTGGCACACGCTCGTACGACGAGGTCTCGGCGGGGTCGTCCTACGACACTGACGGGACCAGCGGACTGTGCCACGCGAACCACGCCGAGGCCAACGCTGTGCTGTACGCAGACCGCGGAGACTGCCGAGATTCGACCATCTACCTGACCTGTGCCCCCTGCCTTGGTTGCCTCCGCATCTTGCGCGGGGCTGGGATCAGGCGTGCCGTGTTTCCTGGCGGAGAGATTCCCCTCGACACCATTCACACGATCCAGGACATGGTGACGCATACCATTTGACACTGGTCGAACGTAGGTGTACAGTCTGTTCCAGACAACGGCACAACGACTGAAAGGAGCCACATGGCAAAGGTTGAGTACTGTGAGAAGTGCAAACTGATCATCGGGATCGGGTGCGCTTGTGGCCTCACGTTCACCGAGAAAATCAAGACCACCGCAACCAACCTCGGAACATTCCGAGCCGTGCCGAAGGAGAAGAAATGACTAACGACAGCGTTACCCGAGCCCTGGACGAAATCACCGGATCTCCGAGCGCGGAGTACGCCTATGCCCTTCTGTACACCTACGTTCTCCGCTGCCATGGGGAGTTTCCCGCCAACGCCTTCCGCTACCTATGGTTTCACGAGAACGCTCCAGCAGCCAAGGAACTCATCGGTGCTGAGGTTGTTTCCGAAATCGATGCGGCCGTGCTATCCGAGACTCTGGTGATGTCCACGTGATTCTCCTCAGCCAGGAACCGCGTCGGATTTACGAGTCACCTACTGACCTTCGACTCGACGGCCTAGTACCACCAGACTCGACGAAGACCCCAGACATGCGCATCTGGGTTCTCCTTATGCGTGCGCGCGAGCATGTAGGGCGTACTAGCAAGGGATCGCTTACTGATCTCCAAGATATCGTCGATACTACTGGAATCAACCTTAGTCTTCGCAGCACACGTCCGGACCAACTGGCTGTCTACTTCGACAAGCATTCAAGTCTTTTCACCGGGGACTCAACTTTTCTCGTTGCTCCTGGTGACTTGTTTTTCGTAGGGCATGACCAACCATGGCACGCGGAAGATGTCGGCGTGGTAGAGATGGTGGATGGTGCGCATTTCATTGGGATCATCGGTAACCCCACCACTGGACGCATCACTCGCGCTCGTTACTCGCGCTCTCTTTTAGCATCTGGCCCTGTTGTCGGATACGCCCGCCCAAACTATCACGGACGTGCTCCCACCACACTCGAAGCGATCCTTCCGGATCAATTCTGGGTCTATCACTATGGTCTTGCTCTGACAAAGCACGGGCTGATGTCTGGCCCGCTTTCGCTCACTGACTTCACTAACGACTACGTAGTCGCAACACGCCGAGCCGCATTTCGGTACGGGCTGGGAACTCCACCTGACGGCGAAGTCACGGGTGCTATCCTTCGTGCGATCGAGATGCCGGTCAACTTCGATCTCACGTATCCTTCCCTTGAACCAACCTTCCTCCAGACACAGCGCATGTGGCTCGAGAAGGTCCGCCGTACGCCGATCTACGTCAAAGACCTTCGCTACGGTGTCCGCGCTTCCGACTCAGTTCGACATCTACAGATGCGTCTGATAGCCTGCTCCAGCCCGACCGTAGCCCACGCCGACCTCGAGGTCAGTGGTAACTACTTCCGGACGACAGACACGGTCTTCGCGGAGTTCATGCGCTATCGCGCTGCTGACGACTACTCGGTCGCACTCCGCAAACTGTTCCCCCGCTCGCAGTTCCGCCTCATCTACCGAAAGGACGTCTAATGACACTCTCCATCGAAGACCGCAACAAGGCCCTGGTCCATGGATTCATGCGTGGCGACACGCTTCGCTCTCTCGCTGACGATCACGACCTCACCTACGAAGGCGTTCGCTTCGCTCTCATCTCGAGCCTCGGCCCGAAGGGCTACGCACGAGCGAAGGCTGATCGTGCGACCGTCATCGCGACCCGCAAGGCCGAGGCCGCGCGAGAGCGCGTTGCTGTGGTACGCACCGCGATCGAGACACAGTACGCAGAGGACCCGACGGCGGGGCTCTCGCTGGCTGGCGTCACGGCGCTGTACGTCGACCCCGAGCGCAAGATCAACGCAGAGGACTGCCGGACCGCGTACAGCGAGTTCCTGGCTGACCTGAGTCCGGCCGAGGCTGCTCGAATCGCCGCCGCCACGCGACTCAGCCGCGGTGCCGATCACGCCCGCTGGGGCACCGACGAGGACGTCCTCGAGCACCTCGATCGCGCCTACGCCGCGCTCTCCGCCACCGAGACCTCACTGACCCTCCGGAACTACGAGGAGTGGCGTCGCCACGACGGGAACGCTCCCAGCGCGCAGACGGTGGTCTACCGGCTCTCCGACGACGGTCGCTGGTCGACTGCTGCCGCTCTGGTCGATCCCACAGCCTCGGCGCGCTCCGGTGGTGGGTACGCCCGCCTCTGGGACGACGACGACCTCCAGGAGGCCATCCAGCGCTTCCTCGCCTGGGCAGCACGCCGCCGCAAGGAACCGACGCGCAGCGCATACCTGGAGTACACGAGTGGGCTCAAGTCCCCCATGCCGTCCCTCTCCCTGATCCGGGTCCGGCTCGGTGCCTGGGGCAACGTGATTCACGCAAAAACTTCGTAGACTTACGAGTTGACAACCGCTCAAATGTGTGAAATGCTGTGCTCACCACCGACCAGAAAGGAATCATGTGACAGTCCACGCCTCGCTTCACCCGACGCGTACTGACCGAATCTCGGTCGTCGGTGGGTACCGCGACAAGGACCTGATCCGCTCGGTTCCTGGGGCGTCGTGGAGCAAGAAGGATGACGGATGGAGCGTTCCGCGCTCCTGGTCGTCGTGCCTTGCTCTCCGCGGCATCTTCCAGGATCGACTCGTAGTTGCGCCAGACCTGAGTGACTGGGCCGCTTCCTACCAGCGTGAGACCATCGCTCCGGCGTTGGCGCTCCGCGAGGCACTCGACGCCCCCGGGGACGCCGATCTCTATCCCTACCAGCGGGCCGGAGTCGCGTTCCTGTCTCTCCCGAACCTCACGACGTTCTCACTCGAGGATGATCCTGGTTCCGGGAAGACGGCGCAGATCATCCGAGCCCTCAAGGTACGGCACGACCGCGGGGAGAGTGTGTTCCCAGCGCTCGTCGTTACCCCGAACAGTGTGAAGCGCTCTTGGGAGCGGGAGTTCTCTACGTGGTGGCCTGAGGACGGACCGACTGTGTCCGTTGTCGACGGCACCGCTGCGAAGCGCCGCAAGCAGATGGAGCCAGGACTCGCTGACGTCTACATCATCAACTGGGAATCGCTTCGTTCGCACTCTCGGCTCGCTGCGTACGGATCCATCGCGCTGCGGCGCTGTCTCGAGTGCGGTGGCGATGACGCCACAGTGACGCCCGCCAAGTGTCACGCGCACGAGAAGGAACTGAACGCGATCAACTTCCGCACCGTCATCGCGGACGAGTACCACCGTGCGAAGGATCCAGCGGCTGCACAGACCCGAGCCCTGGCATCCGCGGCGCACGGCGCTGTCTACCGCTACGGAGTCTCTGGCACCATCGTTGCGAACTCGCCTGTTGACATCTGGTCAGGTCTTCATTACCTCGCGCCTAACGAGTGGCCGACGAAGGTTAAGTGGATCGACCGCTACGTCAACTACTCCGTCAATCCCTGGGGCGGCACCGAGATCTATGGGTTCCGGCCTGACACCAAGGACGAGTTCTTCCGCACGACTGACTACATGCGCCGAGGGCTACCCAAGGAGATCACGCTTCCGTTCCTGCCTCCGATTGTGCGCGAGACACGTGATTCGCCAATGGTCCCCGCGCAACAGAAGGTGTACAAGCAGATGCTTGACCACCTCATGGCGCGGCTGGACGACGGCTCGCTGTTGACCGCTGGCAATCCGATGACGCAATCCCTTCGGCTGCTCCAGTTTGCCGCTGCCTCAGGCGAGATCCTGTTGGATGACAAGGGAAACGAGCGAATCGGTCTCATCGAACCGTCAGGTAAGTTGGACACCTTCATGGAAGATGTTCTCGCTGGTGACTTCGACGGCCAGTCGGTTGTCGTCTTCACCCAGTCAAAGCAGTTGCTCAACCTCTTGGGCGAGCGTATGCGCAAGCACGAAATCGGCTACTGCCGGATCACTGGCGACGAAGACACCGACACTCGGCAGAAGGCGATCGACGACTTCCAGGCAGGCAAGTACAAGTTCGTGCTGTGCACGCTTGGCGCTGGCTCGACGGGTATTACCCTGACCAAGGCATCGACCATGGTGTTCTTGCAGCGATCGTGGTCAGCCGTTGAGATGACGCAAGCCCAGGGCCGCGCCCACCGCATCGGAAGTGAGCAGCACGAGTCGGTGTTCATCATCGACTACATCACACCCGACACTGTCGAAGAGTCCGTCGTGACGGTGCTGGCTGAGAAGGCGGGGTACCTCGAGGAGGTTGCTCGCTCTGAGGACCTTATCCGCCGCTTCTTGAAAGGTGAACTGTGAGCACACACCTCGATCCTCCCGCACTGGTCTCGAGCGTTGACGACTCTGACGGGACGATTGGAATCTCGAACTCCGAGATCCAGACGTTCAAGCAGTGCCGACGCAAGTGGTACATCGGGTACTACCTCAAGTTCCGCCCCCGTCGATCGGAAGTAGTCTCTCCTCGTGCTCTCGGTACGCGTGTGCACAAGGCACTCGAGGAGTACTACGCCAACGACATTCCTCTGCTCGACACGCACGCCGCTTTGATTCGTGAGGATCGGGCGCTGCTCGAGAGCCAAGGCCAGGATGCTTCGGAACTTGACAACGACGCAGAACTTGGTAGCATCATGCTCGATGGGTATCGTGTGTGGGTCGAGGAAGAGGGCCTGGACGCAAATCTCGAGATCCTCTCTGTCGAAGAGATGATGAAGACGCCCGTCGAGACGTACTACGGCACCGCCAATCTCATCGGGAAGTTGGACCTCCGTGTCCGCAACCTCCTGACGGGAGCCCGCAGTGTCTTGGATTTCAAGACGGCGATGGCGTTCAGCAACTTCACTGGCACCGCCCACATCGCTGAGCAGTTGCCAACCTACATGATCTTGGATCGTGCGACGCACGAGGCCAAGGGCGACTCCGACTACGTCGAGGGCGGGATCTATCGGATCCTGCGCAAGGTGAAGCGCGGACCCCGCGCTACGCCTCCCTTCTACGGCGAGTTTGAGGTTCGCTACAACGAGTTTCAACTGCGCTCCGTGTGGACGCGGCTGACTGGCACCTTCACTGAGATGCTTCGTACTCGGAAGGCGCTGAACGAGGGCGGGAACCACCTGTTCCTCGCGTATCCCTCCCCGGACAGTTCTTGCTCATGGAAGTGCGACGCATACACCATTTGCCCGCTCTTCGATGACGGCTCGGACTTCCGTGGAATGCTCGACGATGAGTTCGAGCAAGTTGACCCGTACGCGTACTACGGGCTCACCCCTGAGGGCGGGGCAGACGCATGATGTACGCTACCCACCCGCACACACGAAAGGATCACGACGCATGACACTCCATCAGTCGCTGACGATGGTTCTCTACGGTCAGAGCAAGGTCGGCAAGTCGACCCTGGCCGCAACTGCTCCTGGGCCCCGCGTCCTGCTCGACGTGGAGGGCGGCGCACGCTTCCTTCCGATCAAGCCTGTCGCGTGGGACCCGGTCACACAAGCCCCACCCGAGGACACCGGGACGTGGGATACCGCAGTGGTCTCGCTGACTGAGTTCGCTACGCTCCAGAAGGCGTACGAGTGGCTCAAGTCTGGCAACCACCCCTTCAAGTCCGTCATCATCGACTCGGTGACGGAGGCGCAGGTCAAGATCGTTGACAGCGTCGCAGGGCGCAATCAGGTCAAGATGCAGGACTGGGGCGAAATCCTTCGCTCCACCACTGGTCTCATGCGTGACATGCGCGACCTGACCATGCACCCGACCAACCCCCTGACGTCCGTCGTGCTCATCGCGATGGAGACTGAGGGCCAGGACGGCAAGAAGCGTCCGTGGCTCCAGGGCAAGTCTGGCGTTACTCTCCCGTACCTGTTCGACATCACGGGCCACCTTCGGGTGGAGGAGTACCCCAACCCCGACCCGACTCAGGCGAACATTCGTGTGCGCCGGTTGGTGATCGGTCCCAATGACGAGGCTCTTGCCGGTGAACGTGTCGGTGGTAGGCTCGGCGAGGTCGTCGAAGAGGGCGACCTGAACATCTCAACCATGATCGACCGTGTGTACGGTTCGGTCCCAGCAGAGACCGCCTGAGGCGGCTCACTTCTAGCGAAAGGAACATCCCAGCATGGCTACTCAGTCGTGGAATGCACTGCTCGACAGCGCCGAGGACACTGACTATTCCCCCATCCCTGCTAACGACTACACGGTCATCGTGAAGTCGTCCGAGCCCAAGACCTCATCGTCCGGCAAGGACATGTACAAGGTCACGTTCGAGGTGACCGACGCTGGTCCCTATAAGGGCCGTCTCGTCTTCACCCAGTTCGTGATCTCGCCGGAGAACCCGACCGCCCTCGGGATCTTCTTCCGGCAGATGGCCGCGTTCGGTCTGACCTCGGAGTACTTCAAGACCGCGGCTCCGTCCGGCGAAGAGGTGTGCCGCAAGTTGGTCGGGCGCACCGTCCGGATCAAGGTCACTGAGGGCGAGTACCAGGGCCGACCGAAGAACGACGTGAAGAGCGTGTCTCCGGTCGCTGGTGGGTCCGTTCCTCCGGCAGTTGCGGCTGCCGCCGCTGCTCCGGCGCCTGCTCCGGCACCGGCACCGGCTCCCGCGCCTGTACCTGCCCCGGCACCTGCCCCGGCACCTGCCCCGGCTCCTGAGGCTGTCGCCTCGGCTGCCGAAGAGGCTGCCGCGTCCGAGCCGTCTTTCTGATCGGCTCACCTGCATGAAGGTTCTGATCACGGGCACCTCCGCGCGCGCGGCTTCGGCCAATCGCGTGGGGACGCTCGGGACCGCGATGACCTGGGCACTGCTGAATGACAGCGACACCGCAGTCACACACGCACCGCCTATGGAGTCGTCCGACGCTGATCTAGTGTTCGTGGGAGTCTCCTCTCCCACCGCACCAGTGTCGAACTACACCTACTCGGGATTCGCACTCCTCGCAGACGCCCACGCCTCCGGGCGTCTGGGAGGAGTGTTCATCGATCAACCTTCGCCTGGAGCGATCAGAAGTGGGGCACGCACGGCTCTGGGCGACTACAGTCGCCTAGAGGCGAACTTCTACGCCAAGCGACCGGACTACGGCCGGTACGCCGCGGACCGTGGATTTCGCTCAAGAGTTCTGGAGGGCATCGCCCTCTACTTGGACGGCTGCCTACCACTGATCGCACCGATGTACCCCTGGGGGAACGAGGCCGCTCTCGCGACGCGTATCCCTCAGGGGCATCGGATCACCTCAGTCGACCCCACCGGGGCGTACTGGAACCTAGCCGAGATGATTACTCTACAGGTCGAAAGTTCTAGTCGCGCCCCGGTGTGGGTTCTCGAGACGGCGTACGCACGCCCACCGAAGATCCGGGACAGGATGATGTACCCCATCATCACCACCAAAAGCCCCGCTCTCCGGCAAGACTTCGAGACGTACTCTGCCGGGATTGCTGTGCTCGAAGGAGACACTCCGATCAAGGGCTGGTGGACACCGACAGCCTCAGCCGCACTTCTCAGCGGCGCGGCATTCGTCGGAGGTTCGGCGACCGCCTCACACTTTGTCTCTCCATGGATGGATCTCGTGGAGGAGATGGACCAAGACTCGCTGGCAGCCCTTGTGCGCCGTCAGACCGACAACCTAAGGAGATCAACATGGTCGATGAAACAACTGGCGGACGCCGTACTCGGCGTGAGGACATCCTCGCCACTCTCGCAAACGCCGGGTACCATGTAGGCTCACCGCGCATGTACTTGGTCGAGGACTACATCAACGAACTTGTCGAGTTCGAGGCGGATGGTGGTCTCGACTACTTCGACGACACCAGCGACCTGTTCAGGATCCTGGCCGCATTCGCCTACGCAGCAACAGGGTCTCGGAGCGTTCCCCGAGAGTTCTGGGATCAGTCCTTCCTCAGGGAGACTACAGTCTCTGAGCGCGCGTGGATGCCTTGGCTCTCTGGGGCATTCGGTCTGGGGAGCACGGTCCGCGTCCGCGGCGATCTGGAGCATACCGGAAAGTGTGTCGGAATCCGCGCTGGTCGCGTCATCATCGAGTTCCCAAACGGGGCGCAAGCAACGCTCGCTCCCTCGAGTGTGGAAGGGCGTGTTGACCCGTGATCAAGAATCTCTCGCTTCTTGTCCTGCTCTCCGCGATCCTTTTCGTGGTAGGGGTCGTCGTTGTGCATCTGGCTCTCGCCATAGGTGTGACCTTATTTAGTGCCGCACTCCTGGCGGCAGTGCTCTCTCTCCGTGAGGATACATGAGTATCCACTGGGATGTGACCGACCAAGGTCGGATCCGCATCGTCCAGCGGGGGTTCGGGAGCCCTGACAACGTACGCGGTGTGCTCTCTGGTCACCTTGAGCGTGCGCTGGCTCTCGGGGCCTACGTCGAGGAAGACTCGGTCGACGCCGCAGTAGTCAACGGAACGAACATGAGCGAGGTGACGTGGACCGGCCACGTCCCTTTGCAGAACGTCGCCGACATCCGGGAGTTCTTGATGACGCTAACAGCCAAAGACTTCCACCGATGATCTGGACGGAGTTGTCTGACGACTACTGCGCGCCCAACGAGTTCGTTCTCGGGAGCCCGGGGATCTGCTCACTGACTCACGACACGTACCATGAGGCAGTCACCGCGCTGGTGCGCTGTGGGATGTTCACGATGGCTCGAGAGGCACGCGAGTGGCTGGAAGAGGCTCAGGTCCTCCAGATTACCGGACCAGATATGACTATCTGGACAATCGTGGTATCTGCCACATACGATTCGGAATCGCTTGACACCGACGAACTTGCCTGGTAGGTTCACCTACAGAGCACGAATCCAACGACGAAAGGACACGTAATGATGACCCGCACAGACGAGCCGTACATCCAGATCGCTGGCTTGGGCACACTGACGCTTGACGAGTGGGAGAGGATGGGCCCTGCTGAGCCCCTCTCCCGCGTGTACCACGCTGACCCGACACTCCCCGCCCTCTACGTCGGCGAGACGCCCGACACTGAGGACACCTACTTGCTCCAGAAGGCGTACGAGGGGACCGGGCACACCTGGGTCAGTAGGACATCCTCGCTATACACCAAGGACGTGTGTGATCTGCGCGTAGACATGTACGGCAACACACTCACGTCGCCCTCAGACGTCGTACACGTGGTCCAGGCAATTTCGGACGGCAGTCTCACCCAGGAGACTGCTGAGAACGTCCTCGAACTTGCTCGCGTTGCGCATATCGCCTGGTCCCGTGATGGCTATCGAGTCGCTGTGAACTGTCAGGCGGGTCTAAACCGATCTAGCCTGGTTGTCGCTATGATGCTGATGATGGAGGGAATCACGGCGGAGGCTGCCATCGCGCAGATTCGTTACGATCGATCTCCGCTGTGCTTGGTCAATGAACACTTTGTCGGATTCTTGACTCAGAACGAGGCTGCGATTTACGCCGCCGGAGCCGAAGGACGCAGCGCATGAACAACGGGCAGGGCTACTGGGATGACTGCGGCACACGAACCTTCTCCCACCAGACACCAGGTCACGTCATTGACATCACCGTGATGTCCGGAGGCGGTATTCGTACCGAGTGCACCTGCGGTTTCTACGAGGATGTCGAGGACTGGGAGATGACGATTGCTGTGCAGCACGCGCAGATTCACAACCGTGACGCCAGAAACTCGATGACGACGTTGAATCGAAACACCCGCTTCACTGTCGCCTTTCCTGTACGATAGAGGCATGAGCAACATGGAGCCAGACGCCGACGACGAGTTTGTGATGCCCTTAGTGCTTCCTCCTGTCTCGGAAGAGGAAGTCGACGCTGAGATCATCCCGCTGTTCCCGGCGGCGAAGGGTCCACGCCCCCCTGTCTTCGACGACGAGGACTAGACAGGACGCTTTCCATCGTGTAGGCTACATCCTAATCATCAATCATCGACACAGAATACGAGGCAGAATGACAACTGATGCAGGGCGGTGGATGACCGCCATTTGGGGACCGCTAGGCCCCGATCATCTAGTAGAAGTCACCGTCAAGACGGCGGGACAGGGAAAGTGGATCTCCGATCACCAGACCTTGACCGACACCCTCGCCGCTGCTAACGACGGCACGTTCGCCGCTCTGGCGGATAAGGGGCACGACGTGTACGCCGGAATCATCGGACTGCACTCCAAGCCCACCGAGTTCGGACAGCGCGGTAGCCGCCACCTTCGTGACGCTGGCGCGTGTCTCTGGATGGACGTGGACTGTGTTGCGCCCGGTCGTGGCAAGGCCAATCTCTTCGAGACCGTTGACGAGGCGATCGAGCAAATCGACGCGCTCGGACTCCGCCTCGGGATCGGCGTCGCTGACGTCGTCGTCCACTCCGGCTGGGGTGTGCATGTCGCATGGCTGCTCAACGAGCCGGTCCCTCCCGCCCACCTGTCTGTCGCCGTGCACACGATCGAGAGCGCACTGGCTGAGGCGAGTGGGAAGCACGTGGACCACGTTGGTGATGCGACGCGTGTGTTGCGGATCCCAGACACCATCAACCGACGCGGTGAGCCTGCCCGGGTGACCCTGGTGCGGTGTGACGAAAGTCGTCGGCGTACCTGGAACGAGATCCGCTTTGCTCTCGTGCTTAGCGACGCTGCCCTGTCGTCCGCCACCGATGAGCGTCCTGGCACTGCTGGCGTCGGGAGATACACGCAGGAGAATCGGCCGCTCCTCGACGCCTCCACTCTGTTCGAGGCCACGACGTCGTGGGGCGACGTGCTGCACCCGTTTGGCTGGACGAGGATCTCGTCGTCGTCGAGCGAAGAGGCTTGGCTACGTCCTGGCAAAGAGGACGACCGAAGTTCGGGAGAACGGTCTGGAGTTGTCTACGCTGACAATCCTGGTCTGCTCGTACTGTTCACGGACGCCCCGACCGGACTCAAGAACCTTCGAGGTTCGGAGAGCCGCGTGGTGGCTGGGGCTGGTAGCATCGATCGCTGGCGCGCATGGGTCGACCTCATGTGGGACGGCGACACATCGGCTGCGCTGGCTGACGCTTGTGCCCGCGCTGTGGAGGGTGAGGGGAACCTGGGCACCTGGCCTGGGGACTTCATCGACGCGCTGACCAAGGAGTACGCAATCGGAATAGCCTGGGCGAACAAGTCTCGTCTTGTCGCTGCTGACCGCTGGGCTCGAGGGCTGTGAGCGCCGTGGAGGCTGCAAGCGGATCCGCTCGTCCATCGCTATCACAGCGTATGGCGGTAGGCTACGTCCGAAGCGGCTGGGTCATCATGCCGGTCTGGGGAGTGACTCCCGAGCACCGCTGTGCCTGTGGCTCGTCCGACTGTGTTGGGCCAGGGAAGCACCTCGTTGGTGAGGGGTCGATCGTCGTCCGCGATGAGGAAACCGCCACCCGAGAGTGGGGGCCGACGCACGGTTACGACCGCGGCATCGCGCTCAAGACTGGACGCGAGTCCGGGATCATCGTCATCGACGTTCCCCCGAGTGCTGAGCCCCCCGACGCTGTTGCTTACTCGCGCCGTGCGTACTCTATGACGCCGTCCGGTGGGCACCACTACTTCTACCGGATCACTGACGACGACGTTCTGATCTCTGCTGAGGACGACGGGCGATCTTCACTCACCGGATCCGGCCTCCGTGTCGTCGGCGAAGGCGGATACGCCTTCCTCCCTAGCGGGACGGAGGTTGGCCCGTTCGGTCGACGCTGGGTGTCACGCGACGAGTTCGGCATCCTGGACGACGACCTCAAGGCGATGCTGGTCTCCGCAGGCATCCTCCAGGTGGACAGCGACGACACCTTCGACGCTGACACCCCGTGGCTTGTGGCTCCGGGGGCTGGTGCCCTGGCACGACGCTCGGCTACCCCGCTCGGGGTTGCGCGCGTCGTCGTGGATCTCCACGGACACCTGATCCGATCAGTCCTCTCCGTTAGCACGAACAACAGTGACGTGCTCGTCTGGAAGGACGGGTGGAACACCGGGGCCGACGCTGAGGCATCGATTCAGAACATGATTCTCGGCACGATGTCGAACCCGATCCGTGGGTGGTTCGCCGACGCGGCGGCCCAGAACGACACACCCGCCCTCACCCAACTCCGGATGCTCACGAAGAAGATCCGGAACGGTGAAGGCAAGCGCGCCATGACAGACTTTGTGCGCTCTGATGAGAGGATCAAGACACGTGAAGAAGAGTGGGACGTACACGATCATCTGCTCGGTCTGCCTGGTGGCCGTGTTCTGGATCTTAGGACGCAGGAAGTCCTCTCAGGCAGCGCCGCCCGTGAGTCGCGCATTCGCTACCGGACCGACGTCGACTACATCCCTGGGGCCACCGATCCGATCCTGGACGAGTTCCTCGAGTCCTCGAACATCTACGGCGGCGCGGAGGGTGGACTCGACTTCCTCCTCGACGTTGCCGCAGCGACACTCGCGGGCAAGAGGATCATTGGCGACAAGATCGTCATCCTCTACGGGCCGACAGGCTCCGGGAAGAGCACCTTCGTCGATCTCTTGGCGTCAGTGCTCAGTATGCGAGACGAGGGATACGCCTCAGTAATCTCGCACTCTCTCGTCGTCGGAACCGGCATGAACAACGACTCCTACTCGCTGGCAAAGACGCGCGGCTCGCGCATGTTCACACTGGACGAGTTGCCTCAGGGCAAGGTCCTCAAGGAAGATATGCTCAAGTCGCTGTCGGGCTCCACCGTGCTCGCCGTCCGACAGATCCACAAGGCTGAGGAGACCATCCGCAACAACGGCACGCTCTGGATCGCATCAAACGAGCCACCGATCACTGCCGACGATGCGCTGTGGCGGCGGTTCCTCTTCGTGAACTTCCCCGTCAAGCGCGACGACGGGACGATCGATGACCGGATCAAGCGCACCATGCTCGATCCTCATCGCCCGTTGGCACGACAGGCGCTGCTCGCCAAGTTGGTGGAGCGAACTCCTCGTCTGTTTGCTGGACTCGAGCGTAGCGCGGGCGGGATGAACAGCGGTTTCGAGATTCACCCAGCCGCACGTCAGTACGCTCGCAACATCCGCGCGCAGGCTGACCCGTTCCTGGCGTGGCGTGAGTCTGCGCTGGAGATCTCCCCAGGGAACGACTCTGTGACGCTCACCGCGGCGTACATGTCTTACCGCCGCTTCTACGACCAGGAAGGCTTTGCTGGTCGCGAGGGTCAGATGACCCTCACCTCGTTCCGCGACAAGGTGCGGACCGAGCGGCTGCTCTCCGACGATGGGAAGACCCTCGTTGACGTAGCCATGAATGACAACTCATCCAGTCAGGTCTTCGGATCTCTCTAACCCGAAAGGAATCACCATGACCGCCAACGAAGGCCGTACCGTGAAGGAGCGCCCCGCGCTCAACGTGGACGTTATCAGCATCGCCGAGATCGAGGCTGGTGACCGGCTTGCGCCAGGTACCATCCTCGGCCCGTTCAGCATTGTCGACATCATCTCCGTGAAGTCGAAGACCCCCGCCGACAACGGCAAGTTCGCCGTCACGTTCTACAACCAGGGAACCCTGTTCCTGCACGGCGGGCTTCTCGTCTCCGTGGTAGTGGACAACTAAGCCGAGCCCTGCTACACTCGCCGCACCAACGACACAGGAAGGAGTAGACAGATGACCGGACGCGTATTCTTTACCGCGGATCAGCACTTTGGACACAAGAACATCATCGAGTTCTGTGCTCGACCGTTCGAGGACGTTGATCACATGAACGCGGCGCTGCAAGACAACTGGAACCGCACTGTCCACCCCGACGACACTGTGTTCGTGCTGGGTGACTTCGCCATGGGCAAGATCGACAGGACGCTCCAGATCGTCCGACGCCTCAACGGTACGAAGTTCCTGGTCGCAGGTAACCACGACCGCTGCTGGTCACCGCTTCGCAAGTCGGAGCAGTGGGCCCAGACCTATCTGGATGCAGGCTTTGACGACGTCATCAACCTGCTCCCAGGGACGACACTCAGTGTCGGAGAAGATCTCGTGGCGAACCACTTCCCCTACCAGGGGGATAGCCAGGAAGGCGACCGCTACCAGGAATGGCGTCCTCGTGACACTGGCGCCGTTCTGCTGCACGGTCACGTCCACACAGCGTGGAAGTGGTGCACCCGACAGATCAACGTCGGTGTCGACGTATGGGACTACCGCCCGGTGGCGCTCGATACCATCAAGAAGATCATGCCATTCACGCGGGACCCCCGCGTGACGATACACGACACCGAAGGAGAACTCTGTGGGTAAGCGATCGACGCACAAGCGAGCCAAGGAGCGTCGAGAGACGCACGTCCAGGATGCCATCACGACTCTGTCGCAGTACGACTGGGATGTGACGCTCCAGGACGGCAAGGTCGGCAAGGAAGGGGAGGAGCAGGACGTTGTCCGCGTCCTGCTCATCTCTCCCTGGCAGCCGAAGGAACTCCTCAGTCACCCGACGCATGGCCTTATGCCGGAGAGTGCTCAGTGAGTATCGTCTGGCTGCAAAAACGCAGCGAACCCGTCCCTGCTGTCCAGTGGGACGGCTACAACGCCAAGGACATCTTCGATATCACCGAGGGAGAGTTTGTCCTCGAGGTCAGTGAAGACGAGTCTGCCGCCGTCAGCGGTCTACTCATTGCTGGCGAGGTCCCGCTCGGCCACTTCGTCTTGCTGACCGCGGAGGGCTGGATCCCCGCCTCGCCCGAGTACATCAGGAGCCACTATGACGCTCTCTGATGACTTCTCCCTCACCATGGTCCCGAGGATTACGGTTGATCTCGTGGACTCTATGGGCAATGACCTTGCCGTCGTGAAGTCGGCTCGGGTTTCAACCGTTGGAGCGGACGCGGAGAACAGCGAGGAATCTGCTGGTCTCATCAACTTCCTGATGAAGGGGAGGCACGGGACCCCGTTCGAGCACAACTCGATGACGTTCCGCGTAACCGCCCCAATCTTCGTCTGGCGTGAGCACCACCGTCATCGGATTGGCGTTTCGTACAACGAGGAGAGCGGGCGTTATAAGCAGTTGGACCCTGTGTTCTACTACCCGGCCCCCGAGCGCAACCTTGTGCAGCAGGGCAAGCCAGGTGCGTACGAGTTCGTTCCTGGGGACGTGGAGCAGCAGAGCCTCGTTCTGCAACATCTGGCTGACAACTCGTGGGCCTCTTACGATCGCTACCAGCAGATGCTTGACGCCGGGATTGCGCGCGAGGTTGCACGCATGTGCCTCCCCGTCAACATCATGTCCACGTGCTACGTCACGTTCAACGCGCGCTCCCTGATGCACTTCTTGTCCCTGCGGACCAAGGACGAGAACAGCACTTTTCCCTCGTTCCCTCAGCGTGAGATCGAGATGGTGGCTGAGCAGTACGAGAAGATCTTTGCCGATCTCTTCCCGATCACCTACAGGACCTTTGTTGACAACGGTCGCGTGGCCCCGTAGAGTGCCCCCATGACCGCCACCAAGAAGACTCCAGAAGAGATCGGCCTCAAGCGCAACAATCGCCGAGAGGTTGGCCCTGCCCAGAAAGGCTTCAAGGAGCGCGGACACTACGGTGTGTCACGTGCTGACGCCTTCGAGGCGGGTGACTACATCCTGTTCGTCGCGGCCAACGCGATGCGCTGGCTACTCGACGACCCGTACACCGGAGTGAGTCTGCACTACCTCCAGGCGTACATCGATGTGCACGGAGGGGACTACGACAGCGCACACGACCCCGCGCTGGCCAAGTGGCGAGCAGACGTTGAGAAGCACGCCGACATCTTCATGCGCTACTGGGAGGGGGACGCCTGGGATGATCCCAAGCACGTCAAGGAGTTTGGAGGAGTTCTCGAGTCCGAGTTGCGCGAGTCGCTCGACTGGCTCCGTGAGAACATCCTTGCTCTCTGGACCTAGAACTTCCTCAGCCGAGTAACGGCGTCAGGGGTGACGCTGGCTGAGGTGGGACCACCGGGGAAGGTGGCCCGCGTGATCCGGGGGCTCGAGGTAAAACATATATCGGGCCTCGAGCCTCTGGGTCACTCTTGTGTCAGATACGCGACGAGATCAGGATTGTCCCGGAGCACAGATAGCACGAGCGGCGAGGTAAATCGGATCACCTGCTCCTCGATACTCATCTCGCGGTCCTCGTCGTCTTCGCTCGCCATATTCATCCAGCCAAACGGATTGCCTGCTACGTAGTACGCCGCGTGCATCGTTTCGTGTAGCAGCGTCTCGCGCTCAACCATCGGCGGTAGGTTGGGTCGGATGTAGATGGTCAGCCCCGCAGTGCGGTGCGTGAACCCCGCGAGAAGCGCTCCCCGCTCAACGTGGTCCTTGTTGTCGATCATCTCGCTGACATTCGCGTAGTACTCTTCACCACCGCGGACCACCCGCCAGACGTATCCGTTGATCTCGATCGTCTCGGGCAGCGGGATCTTTTTGGGGGCCATGCCCCTAGTCTAGCAACCCACCCGTGTCTGTACGTGAAAGTAGACTTTCGGATTAAACAGCCTGACGACTTCTTCGATCGAGTAGATCGGGTACACAGGGGAGAACGTGACGAGCGCAGGGGCCTCCAGACGGGAGAATGCGCCTAAGAGGGTGTCTCCGTGTGCCACGAGCACGAACGCGCCGCAGGCGGGCGTACAGCGCGTCTCAGCAGCATTCTCGATCAGCAGAGGCGCGAGGTGGTCAAACGTGATCAGGAAGGGCCCTAGTGAGGGGTCCGTAGGAACCTCAACCGCGTACTCCTGCCCCCTGGGCTCCCGTTCTCTAACTTTCGCCGGATGCCCACTTGAACAGGTCGATGTCTGACTGGTCCCAGGTATCCTCGACTCGTTGTTCGAGATCGACGGCTGCCCGATCGAGATAGTGCTCAACCGAAGGTACTTCCGTCCCCGCCCGAGATGCTTTTGTTCGCTCTCTTTGCGCCTTGCGAAGAGCGGAAACGGTGAGCCCTCCCCAGATTCCGTAGTGCTCGCCGGTCTTGAGCGCGGTAGCGAGGCATTGAGCCTTGACTGGGCACTCCCGTAGACAGATCTTTCGGGCCGCGAGACTGTGCTCCCCGGGCTCCGGGAACCACTCGTCTGGGTCTACGCATCGAACACGCTCGCGCCAGTAGGGATCGTCATCGATCACCCTCTCGAGGTCGCCGTTATCGCTAATCATACAGGTACAACTCCCTGACCAGACCAGCCGGTCGTAAGTAGTCGGTAGACGGCGTGGCGCGTAGCATCGTTGGCGTGGCCCGCTCCGCCCTTGTGCCACAGCCCGCCAGCGCGCAGCATGTCGTTGGTGACGAGGCGCTTGGCTTGGGCAGGGGTTTGCTCGATGAAGGGAACCCGATGCTGGGCGGCTAGGTAGTCTGCGACACCGAGCAGCCGAAGCGACCACGGGCTCTGTGACTTCTTGGCGGTCTCGATCGTGATGATGAATGTCTCTGCGACGAGTTCTACGTTCGGGATCCCCTCGGTCTGGATGAGCGCGGACTCCAGCCAGTGCCAGGTGTGCTCGACGTCCAGTTCATGGCTCTCGACCAGTTCCACCTCATGCGACCCTACTGGGCCCGTGAGCGTGACGATTGAGCAGCCTGACGAGAGCCCAGGATCGAGGGCGATGATGAGACGGTCAGTGGACATGCTACGCATGTTAGCGCAAATCCACCATAAGCGTCGCCTCCGGACCTACTTCTGCCAGCGATCCAGCGGACCTTCGGATTCGGCGAGGATGTCGACTTTGTAGTCGGTGGTGTTCTTCATCACCTCAGGGATCTCGTGCATCGCATCGGCCACGAGATCGATCGGCATGTCTACCAGGATCTCGTCGTGGATCGGGAGCAGGAAGTACGGACCGAATCCGGCAGCGTCAAGATCGATCAGTGACTTCTTGAACACCTCGGCGGCGTGGCCCTGGAGCAGGTAGTTGACCAGCGTGTAGGTCTTTTCGTCGTCGCAGGGGAGGCGGCGACCGTACGGCGTGGTGACGTACCCCTGACCCTCGTATCGCGCACGGTCGGCTCCAAGTCCTTCGACTTTCTTCATCATACGACGAAGGCCAGGATACTGGCTGTCGATTCCCTCAGCCACGACCTGCATTTGCTCGAGTGGCACGCCCGCGCTGCTCGCCATCTTGGCGACACCGGCCCCGTACGCCTTGCCGTACATGACGTTCTTCACCAGGCTTCGCCGCGGGTCTTTCTTCGAGAACGTAGGGTCGCCGTAAATCGCTGCACCCATCGCGACGAAGAAGTCTCCGCCGGTAGCGTCGGCCTCGCGGAACGTCTCAATCAGACCAGCGTCGTCAGAGAAGTGAGCCATGAGGCGCATCTCAATCTGCGAGAAGTCGGTCGAGATCAGCGCGTTTCCCTCACGAGGGATGAACGCGTTGCGGACGAGAGCGGATCCCTTGGGGACCTGCTGGAGCGCGGGGTTGCCGACGCTCATGCGGCCCGTTCGGGCGCCCATCGTGCGGACCTCAGGGTGGATGATCGCGTCGGAGTCGGCGTAGAGGAGGAAGTTGCGGAAGTAGGCTTCGGCGGTCTTCCCGCTCTGCCGCATGTCAAGGACGTTCTGCGCCAGCGTCGACAGTTCCGGCTTACTCTGGTCGTTGATGAGGAACTGGAGTTGGTCCTTGTCGACCTTCGGCAGGCCCGTATAGGTCCGCGCGGCAATCACCCCGCCGAGTTCTTCGATGAGCCACCCGAGCCGCTTGGTCGAGGCCAGGTTGATGCCGTAGGTTGCTTCCCCCCACTCGATCATCTCGTCGTGAACCTTGTCCAGACGATCTGCTTGTTGCTCTGAGTACTCGAGATCGACGCGGGCTCCGCGGATCTCCATATCGCTCACGATGTGGCGTGTTGCCATCTCGAGATCGTAGATCTGCGAGAACCGACCACCCGGCCCCACGAGCGGTTGGAACTTGTGGTGGAGGGCAACGGTCAGGACAGGGTCGAGTGCGCCGTACGTCCAGTAGTCAGGGAAGTTGACCGGGATGTCAGCCCATCCCCACTTGTACTTGTCCATCGCAACCTTGAGCGCGTGCTGCCCAGCGGATGCTCTCCGGTCCAGGTGAGTGTCAGCCAGCGGCTTGAGCGCGGCGCTCTTGCTTGGATCAATGACCTGGGCGGCGATCATCGTGTCGTGCGTGCGCTCGAGTGGGAAGCGGTACCCATCTCCGTGGACGGCGAACCAGCGCGCCTCGAAGGCTAAGTTGTGGAGGATGAACTCCCCAGGCCACGTGTTGAGGACCTCGAGAACCATTCCACGCCACTGCTCGTACGGGATAGCCCAGCCCTGCCTCGTGTCACCAAACTGGACCAGGCGGATAGCAGCGCCAACGTCCCAGGCATTCAGGCCTGTACTCTCAATGTCTACACCCAGGCATGACTCAGCATCGCGCGCGAGCCACCTTTGGAAGTCTCTGGCGTCGTCAAAGTTCTCGACAAGATGGACCTGTACGGCCCGTAGGTTGAAAGCAGTCATTATTGTCTCTTTCTGTCGTTTGGGTGAGGCTAGTGGAGCGTATCAGAGTCAGAAGACATTCTCAACTCGGTAGGCCTTCGCCATCGCCTCGTCGACCTCAGCAGCCTCTTCGAGCAGTTGCTCGGCCACATTCGTGAGATAGCGCGCTCCAGACTCGTTGTACTTGTACAGGGCATCAACGACACCGGTCGGGCTCTCGGAAATGGTCGCCCAGTAGCGGGCCATCTCAACGTAGACCTCCACGTCAGTCGTGGTGGCGGAGGAGGGAGGGTAACACTGGTTGCACGGGACCGACCCATCGCGCAGGGAGAAAATGGTGGTCTTCGGCGGGCTGTTTCGTGAAACCACTGGACATCCGTACATGTGGTAGACCTTGGTTTGACCCACTCGGGCGAGAACGTAGGATCCGCCCTCTGTCCGGTAGAGGCTGAACTCCACCCACCGAGGGGACCCCTCGCGATACGATGATGAGAACGCGATGAGCGCCCCCTCGAATCGAAGGACGCGCTTGCCGTTCTGGACCTCGTACACCAGTGTCTCCTGTCATCGTGACGTATCGCGTCAGTTTAGCAGATACCGCCGCGATACGGACGTGTCAGACCACAGGGACCCAGGCGCTCCCATTCCAGCGCTGCACAGCGTCGGGGGCGACCCAGCCAATCCCGTTCCAATACCGAAGTGGGGCATCCACCCACGCGGTCCCGGTCCAATACTTGACGAGTTGAGGGACCTCCACCGTCACATCCCCGACGACCGCGTACTCGTAGGCCTCCCGTCCTGGAACCGCAGTCAGGCCGACGTTGGCTACCGCATACTCATACGCCTCGCCCGCCATCAGGTCACGTCCAAGACGATGCCTGAGCCCGAACAATCGTGGCCCAAGCGCTCAACGGTTGGGTGCTGCTCCAAGTCCGGCGCAGGGTGATGACACCGCTGATAGCCCCAGCCTCTAGGTTCCCAATGTTCTGCGTCGCCGCATACCCCGACCCAATGTCCAGGTCATGCGCGTCGGTGAAGGACGGGGACGAGTCCGTGGAGTCAACGAGCGAGACTGTGATGCTGTTGGCCGTGAGGGATGCGCTCCGGTTCTTCACCCGGAACGTAGTGGTGGCCGTTGTGGAGCGGGGAGTGTTGCCCCAATCCAGCGCGGCAGGAGCGAGCCGGACATCAGAGGTCGGATGCCACAGTTCCAGTCGGTCAGTCGCTGCGGTGATTTTGCCGTACAGGTGTAGCGCCGAGAGCACAGGTTCGCTGGACGAGACTCCCTTGACGACCCCGATGTAGAGGCCCCTGACGGTTGGCGAGGTGGGGACCGCGACCGTACTCAACCGCGATTGGGTGGGGTCTTGAAACGACGTGTTCCAGGGGATCGGGTTGAGGCGCTGGGTCCACGTTCCGTCCAGGCCGTTGGTCGTGTCCGGCGACGTGAACAGGTAGTCGGGGTTCGTGGGGAACCTGGACGGGCCAGTAAGACCCCCTCCTCCGTCCCCCCGGTACGACACAAACACATGGGTCAGTTGCCGATCCTCGGGGAACACCACACCCAGGCGGGACCAGCCGTTGAAGTCATTCGCGTCGCCCATCTCGACGCCTGTCGCCGTCAGTTCGTCGTTGAGCGTCGCCATCTGCTCCCCGCTCAACACGTTCACCACATTGGACTGTGAGATGGTGATACCGACAGATCCGTCGAGGTGCCACGCCATCCGATTGTTCGGGAGGTCCGGGTACGCGCCAGCCATTAGACGACCTCAATCCAAAGATCGTTGACCGCGGGCGAGGCTGGGGCGGTGCCCGCCACCGTGATCCCTAGATTGCTTCTGGACGTCGCTTTATTGGCAACGTCGAGCAGGTTGGCGGCGGCCTCGAGATACAAGTCGTTGGTCGCGTCGGTATCGAACCAGAGACCATCGAAGTCGTCGGGGGGAGGCTCAGGTCCGATGAAAATCTCGCTTCCGCTACTGCCGTCGCCAGTGATCGCACCCTCTCCCCCCTCGATGTTGAGGGTAGAGACGGCTCCCACAGCGACCATGCGCTGCCCTTGAACGAGCACGAGGCAGGACTCGCCTGGAGTCGCGGTGAAGTTGTTGGTCTTGAGGACGGTGACCGTGTCTGCCTCGTCTCCCGTCAGCGTGACCTGAATACGCCGGGTGTCGTCCGGGTCAGCCCCAACGATCCCAGCGAACATCATGCGTGTGAGGCGCGGGTCAGCGATTTCGCGAATCTGCTGTGTCATGTACGTCTGCCTTACTCGAGAATCTTGGCGGGAGCCTCCGAGGAGACTACCACCTTGATGCTCATCAGGGCGGTGGGATCAAGGGGAACTGTCACGTCCTCCACGACCGCGGGGAACGCTTCGCGCCCCGGGAGAACGACGCGCAGGACGTCGTTTGGGTCGATGGACGGGTCTGGGATGACGTCGAACGAGTAGGAGCGCGTCCGTCCGGCGATCAGGTTCTTTAGACGCGTCTTCGCGGCTAGGTTGGCAGCCTGGAGCGTCCCTAGCACGGGCGAATTGAAAAAGTAGGGAACTTCGCCGAAGGGACCTTCCCAGTAGGTCTTCCCGGAGTAGTCTACGTCGAGGGCTACACCCTGGAACGGGTACGCATTTTCTTCCGCCTCACCCCGCGCCACGACAGCGTTGTAGATCCCGTCGCGCGTCGTTTCGACCGTGAAAGACTCTGGGGCAGGGAGTGTGCGCTCAGTTCCGATGAGTGTGTCCGGAGGGTTCTCTGACTCGATTGGCTCGAGCCGGAGAAGCCCTTCGCGGGTAACGAACACCCGACAGTCGATAGCACCTGCCAGATCGGAGATGGCTTGGGCGCGATCTTCCTGGTACACAACTGTGGCGGGAGGATTCTTGTCGAGTGGTGTGACCAGTGAGAGGCAGGAGTAGTCGAAGTCGATTAGTTGGCGGTACTCCGACTCGCACAAGCGAATGATCTCATCAACGCACGTGTTCCCCTTGACCGGCTCCGTGACGGTGAGAAACCGAGCGTCCACGAGGTTAGCCGCGCGGTCCTGCCCGTCGACCGTAACGGTTGCTCCGACGTACCTCCAGTCGTCGTGTGTGTCAGTTGCCGCATCGTGCGTGGGGGAATGGTCAATGTGGTAGTCGCCGCCGTCACTGCGTGCCCAAATCTCGTCAGCAGTGTGGTTCTGTACGCGGAACTTGCCAAGGAGCAACTCCTCGCTCGTCCCGTCCCCGAAGTCGACGCCGCGGTAGATGTGGATCTCGTGTCCGTACACGCCAAGCAGCGCCGTGGGGCTGTCGGGGAGCAGGGTCTTGTCAGTATCAAGGATCTGCAAGCCTTGAAGCGCTGAACGGGACAAGTCATTCGGCTTGTAGACCACAGATCCGCCGCTGATCCGGAGTGAGTCAACGACTCGCACACCATCGAACCACACCTCTCCACGGATGGTTGGAGAGTGCGACTCGCGAACAGCGGCGAGATAGCGCGGGGTCAGGTTAGTGACGGCCATTCAGCACCCCTAGCAGTCAGCAAGCGAGGGGTCGTAGACCAGGTCGTTCCACGTCGTTCCGACTGGAATCGTGTCCCAGTTGTAGCACGCGCCAACCTCGGACCACGTGTTGTCCAGCCCGTAGCCCAATTCCTGGGCGGTTGGCATCGCGATCTCGGTGAACTCCAACGTCCACTTACGCTCGGGACGCTCGATGTCGGTGAAGATCACCGGCTCCTCGGACACGCCACCGATGGCGAGTGCCGCCGCCGGGGCCTCGCTCCGGGCCTCCGGCGGGACGCGGAAGATGACGGTGCGACCGGTATCAAGGATGGCGCGCATAGTGTCTGCTTGCGCCAGGGTGTGCGTGATGAGGGCGATGGTTCCGGTGGGTGCTTGGCGGTACCCGCTCAGCACAATCGGGTACTTCTGACCAATGATGTTGTTGACGCTCTGCCGAGCAGCCGTAGAGAACGGACGATAGATCTGGAGGGTTGCGGCCTGCTGCACGAGCGAGATTGGATCACTCACCAGGCAGGGGTAGCACACCGAGACATCGGTTGGATATGGGAGGGTCACACGGGCCCGTGCCGAGAACGTGCTCGCTCCAGCCGTAGCGACGGCCACATAGGTGAGTTCTGTACCGAACGCTGCCGTCCTGTCCGGATAGGCAAACGTGTCCGTCATGGTAGATTTCAGCGAGATGATCTCAGGAATCAATTTCTTCACAACGGCACCCGTTCCTGCTGCACCGGAGGTCACGTTGGGGCTGGTCACCATGTACGTGATCGTGGTGCTTGTAACCCCAGTGATCTGGAAGATCCCGTTGAACACCGCGGAGTTGACATTCTCCACCTTGATGATATCGCCCACCGAAAACTTGTTCGGTCCGACGGTCAGCGTCGCTACATTGGAGGTAACTGCGCGCAGGCTCGGGATGTAGGTCGGGTACTTCACAGGCGTTCCGGCGTGCGCGCGATAGAGCGTCAACTCATGCTCACCGCTTAGCCCAGTGGTGACAAGCGCAGTCGATCCTCCCTCGGAGGATACGGCGGTAAAAGACGTGATCGACATCAGATTGCCGGTCGCGAGTAACGGTCAGTCCGGGCATCCGTAGTCGACTTCCCGTTCACCTTGACATCCACAATATCCTCAATCTGTCGTGTCCCGACAAAGACTTGTACGTTGACCGACTTGTCGGAGTTCTGCGCGTCTGACAGGATCTTAATCATAGCGCGTTCAGCAGCACTGAACCCGTTCGAATCAAGGGGGGTGACACGCTCCGACCGACCAGCCTCAGCGATCTGGGCGATGATACCTCCACCAGCAGGAGATACGACACCACCTCTCGCCAGTAGAGGGATGCGGAATCCGATGTTAGGGGTCGGAATCGTGACTTCTGGGATGGTGACACTCGCAGACCCAACTCCGATTTTGACTCCTCCAACCTTCAACTCGAACCTGTTCCACTGCTCGATCATCTTGTTCAGAGTGGTAGCAAACCCGTTGTAGAGTCCCTTGAAGGCATTCTTTGCGGCGCTGCTGATCCTACCAGGGAGTTCACGGAAGAAGCGCACAATACTATTGACACCATCAACGACTCCCTGCTTTACGATATCCCACCTATCGCGAATCGCCTGGAATGCGTTACCAACATTCGTCTTGATGTTCTCAAATCTGGTTCGGAAGAACTCGACAACGGCAGCGACCGTTGCAAGAACTCGATTCTTGACCGCCTCCCACCTATCGCGAATCGCCTGGAATGCGTTACCAACATTCGTCTTGATGTTCTCAAATCTGGTTCGGAAGTTTTCGACCAGATTGCCAATCGTCTCAACAACTCGATCTTTGACCGCAATGAACGTGTTCTTGATCGAGTCCCAGTTCCTCACGACGGCTAGTACGGCCAGACCGATAGGTCCAGTGATGATAGCCAGCAGCAAAGGCCAGTTTGTCTTGACCCACTCAATCACGGCGCTGATTGCGCCCTTGATCGTGTCCCAGTTCTTAGTGATTGCGAGGACGGCCAAGCCGATAGGGCCGGTGATGATAGCCAGCAGCAGAGGCCAGTTCTCCTTGACCCAGTTGAACACTCCCTTGATGATTTCGAGGGCCCCAGAGAAGACCTTCTGGACAAACTCCCAGACCTTCGTGACAACCTTGCGGAACGTCTCGTTCTCCTCCCACAACTTCTTGATCAGCGGGGGGAGGAACTCGATGGCGAGGAAGAGGAGTCCGATGGGGCCGAGCGCTGATGTGATGGCCCTGCCAACACCACGAATCCCGACCGCGAGGAGGCGAAGGCCTCCGCGGGCTCCCCGACCCGCCGCTCCCAGTGCTCGCACGCCACCCGAAGAAATACGCGAAGTAACGCCAAGTCTACGGATAGGTCCGACAGCGCGCGAGGCAGCAGCCCCTGTAGCAGAGGCACCACTCCTGGCTGCGGCGGTACCCTTAGCAACCCCCGCCGTAGCGGCCTTAGAGGTAGCAGACGCCGCACCGCGGGCCGCTGCTACTGCGCGAGTCGTTGAGGTACGGATGCCGATCGCCAACCCAGCCATCAGGTCGCGTCCGAGTTTAGTAAACACCTTCGAGGGACTACTGATGAGCCATCGGACCTTCGCGGCCTTAGTGACTAGGTCGGCTGCTCGTCCCATCGCTCGGTTGGCAGCAGGCGTGGCTGCTACGATCCCAGGCGTGATCCCCTCCATGAGCGCCCGCCCGATGTTCCGACCACCTTGCCTCGCTGCTGCTGTCGCCTTCTTTGTCTGATCAGCGACAGCCTTACCAGCACTGGTCTGTGCTAATCCGCCAGCACGCGGTCCTGTTCTGTTTCCGTCAGCATCCTTTGTCTTCTGTCCGGCAACCCTCTCGACGCCTTTACGCACTCCGCTGGCGACGTTACCGACTGTGGCGGTGGTGAGGAACTTGAACGTGCGTAGCAGGAGACGAACGGACCGTGTCACGGCAAAGATGGCGCCCGCAACCCCAAGAAACCATGCCCCCGCGTCGCTTTCCAAGAGGTTAGCAATGAAGCCAAAGACGTTCTTGAAAATATTCAAGAAAGTCTCAATAGCGGAACTGTCTGTGAACGCATCTACGAGTCGCAGGGCCTCAGCAGCCAGGTCAGCGAGCGCGGGACCTGCTTCGACCAACTTGTCGCCGATTCTTTGGATTGTCGGTGCTAGATCCCCCAACTTCTCAAACGTAGTACCGACCTCAGGATTGTCTCCCAGTGACAGCAAAGCCTTGGCGATGTCCGAGATGGCACTGAATACCGGACCAGCATTCTTGGCAGCACCCTCGAAGAAGTTCTTGATGCCATCCTTGTTCTTTGCAATCTCTGTCCGCAACAGACGCAGGCCACTAAGGGGACCTTCTTCGATGGCCTTCTTTCCCTCAGCGCCAGGGGTTTTACCCTTACCTCCGGTCATTGCCTCAAACAGAGCAAGTCCGATCGGAGCAGCGATCTCCCCAAGATCCTTAAGAGCAGCGCCCAGTTCCCAAAGGAACTCTCCAACGGTCTTTGCAGCGTCACCAGCCCTCTTGAAGAAGGCTGGCAGATCCTTATTCTTGGCGAGCGTGTCCACCCACTCAGTCAACTTGGAGTTGACCCACTTAGCAAACTCGAGTGTGAGAGGGGCGACTGCACGCAGCAGCAGGAGCAGGATTTTGACGAAGGCGATACCGGCCCCACCAAGTTCCTTAAGGATCGCGTTGTTAGCGTTCAAGACCTCGAAGAACACGCCCCGGAAGAACGGGTTATTCAAGATGTCGACGAGTCCACCCAAGAACTCACCGATCACCGTTCCCGTATCACCGAGAGCCGTCTTTAGTGTGGCGAAGAACGACCCGACTCCAGTCTTACCGAGCAGGGCATCGAGTGCCTTCGTGATCGGGGGGAACAGCCCGTCTGCGATTTCACCCTTGAGTGCCTTCAACAGCGGGTTCAGACTTACGATGAACTTGACAAACTCTCGCTGTGCAGGAACTAGGTCACTGAGGGCCTGCTGATACTTGTTGGTGGCAGTGGCAACCTGTGTGGCACCAGACTGGCCTGTCTGGTACGCGAGTTGGAGCGCACGCTGGGCGTCTGAGATTCCCTCTGCCGCGTCGCGCGCTGCACGTCGCTGGTCATCGAACGCCTCAGTGACGGCGCGCTGGCTATCAATGACACGTTGGTCAGCCTCAGCAATCTCGTTCTTTGCGTCAACGACTTCTCTGGAGCCTTCGATTCCAGCCCTGGCCGCAACCCGCTGCTCCTCGGCAAGGTCGCTAGCGCGATCCTTGGCCTGTCGGTAGTTGAGGTCGGCCTCCTTGAACGCAAGTTCCGCTTCGATGCGCGTACGATTGTCGGCTGGAAGGTCTTGGATTGCCTGGAGTTCGGCCCAAGCATCCTGCAACGAAAGTCCTGCACGTTCTTGGGCGAGCACAGCGTCTTCGGCGCTAAACGCCAACTGTTGAAGTTGCTCAGCGGCTTCCTTGCGGGCCGCGTTGAGACCGGCCTGCGCGATGCGCGACCGGTTGACTGCATCAGCGAGATCTCGTTCGGCGTCAGCGATCCGCTCAAGCGAACTCTGCGCGGTATCGGCGGCTCGCTGATAGGCGTCACGAAGTTGACGCTGTGCGGCTTCGATGGCGCGCACGTTTGACACACTTGCCTGGGCAGATCTGGCCCCGGCACCGGCTTGCTTGTTGAGTAGATCTGTTCCTGCGGAAATGGCTTCGCCGACCCCGCTGAACCCCAGTCTGGCGACGATTCCACCCTGCGCGATGGCGGCAAGCAGTCCCGGGAGCACAGCGAGCGCTGGGGCGGCAGAAGCAGCGGCTGATCCAAGAGCGAAAAGTGAGGTTCCAAGTGCGGATACGGCGCCTACTAGGCTTGCCAGAAGCGGGCCAAGAATATTGCTCGTGAGCACCAGAATGTCGAGAGTAGCAGCAGCGCTTTCTGCTCCCCTAGTCAACCACGTAAATGCCCCACCACCTCCGCCCCCACCTGCTCCAGAAGTAACAGACCGGACGACGTCCTGCACCAAGTCGTCTAGTTCGTCTACTTCCCGTCGAGACTCTCCCGTATCGACGTTTAATTTTATCGGTGCGAGATCGGTCTCGAGGTTGTTCGCCAAGTACGAATTAGCCTCGTCGACGCCGTCGGACATCGCCTTGTTAAGGTTCTTGCTGAATGACTTGCCTATCCCTTGGCCCCACTCCTCGCCGAGAAGTTCTCCTCCGGCTTTGGCGTCTTCTGCGCCCTTGAGCAAGATCTTTGCAAGATCACCGCGAAACTTGTCGCCAACGGCGCGGATGTTGACATAGGCTTCTCCAACAACCGCCACCGTGCCACCTCACCCTCAACCCAATGGTACGTCAAGCCCCTGATAGGGCCGGTTCGGGTCGTCTGTCATGGGGGTGGGGGGAACGTACGGCTTCCGTGTCGTATTGGACGCCGGGGACAACACAGTGGGATCAGATACGTCTCGCGTTCCGCTAGCCGTACCCTTGGTTCCCCACTGGTATGATTCTACCCCATACATAGAGTACGTAACACCGCGAACGCGGCTCTTAGCCTCAGCCACACCCTCTTCACGCGGCTTCATGTCTTCCTCAAACGCGTAATGCGCAATGTCGAGGAAGTCGGCGGCAGGGAGACGTGTGAGTGCGTGCTCGGCGCCACGCGGGCCTACTCCTCCAAGGATCCCGGAGTTGACGAGATACCATCCTCGGAAATAAGGCCAGTGGTCGATTGCCCATCTTCCGAAGAAGAGGGCCGCTTCGTAGGGCGCTGCGCGTACTGCTCCACGAGCCATTGGAGGATCTCGAGAAGCGTCTCAATCGAGACGACAAACTCTTTGCCGTCCAGAAGGGCGAAGAATCGTTCCTGATCTTCTTCGACGATGGCGTCACGGAACAGTTCGTTGATCACGCCAACGCCGTTACCACTCTCAGTGGTCTCGATGATCTGGACCAGAGCAGAGCCAGGGAGGATAGAGACGCAGCGGAAGGTCTGACCTAGCAAGTCGAACGAGATGTCTTCGAGTTCTTCGGGTCGGTAAACTCCACTGTCACCGAAATCCTTGTGTCGAGCCATTGTCCGTGTCTCCTCAGATGCTGTCGATGCCCTACTGGGGTTCAGAGGGCGAGTGATGAGGGTCAGTCTACTACACTCTGGAGCGATCCCCCGCGAGTTCGAGTGAACTTAGCAGGAATGGGTTTGGACGCGTACCTGGGTGGATGACGACGTCAGCGAATACGATCTGACCTCTGCTCGGGAACCGCACAATCCTCCCTGGGCGCTTAGAGATTGTGTGTGGGCGGGTTCCGTTGTGGTGCATCAGCGCGTAGTGTACTGGTGCTCTCACCGAGACGATGAGTCCGGTGTAGCCGCGGGCCACCTTAGTCGTGTGAATACTCTTCCGAAGCAGGCCTGTGTCAACTCCGACACGCTGTTTTGCGGCCATCGCTACGAGCCGCGCCCGTCTTTGTAGATCCTTTGCGACATCCCCTCGTGGACTGTTCAGGACGCTGTTGATGCCACGCTCGTTCAACTTGAAGGTGCCCGCCACCGCGATCTCCTATGGGATCTGCATCGCGTAAGTCGCGATGATTCCGTGTAGCCCACCCTGAGGCGCAACTGCGTTGATGGATAGCACCACTTGGCTGTTGAAGATGTCGATAGCCGCCAGGGCGTCCATAAGCATCCATGCGTCAATCGCAGGTCCGACACTTAGTTCTTGGATGCTGGTACTGGTGGGGACGTTCTTCCCGGTTGGCCCAACGACGGGAACCTTCCGCAAAATCTGGATCCCGATTACGGCGGTCCGTGGACTGTTGCACGTGACAGGGTCGAAACTCTCTGTTCCTGGAAGACCGAGGTAGGTCTGAACTAACGTGACCGTCAACTGCTCACAGTCAGCAGAGACGTCACCTATAGCCCAGTACCGTTTATCCGGAAGCGGAGTACTTTCCTGCCTGTAGAAATCAATGATCCCCTCAAGGACTGTGTCCAGTAGAGTGACCACCGACCGTTGACGCTCTGAGGCGCCTACGAACTCAGACGGTAGGCGCGTCGGCATCCGTGACCGTCCCGCCCTCGTTCACAGAGGAGTCGGCGATGGTGGTCGCGCCTTCGTCGGTGATCAGCGCGACTGGCTCGACGACTGGCTCGACCGGAGCGGAAGCAGGGGCTGCGGGGCCGCTCGGCATGTCGACGGCGCGGAAGTTCTTCATGGTCATGCTAATCTCCTGAAAGTAGTCGGTGTGCCTATAGTACCGCATTAGTGCGATGTTTGGTCGAGATCATCTCCTACGGGGCAACGTAAGGATCCGAGTAGTTGTCGCCGTCAGACGTACTCCCCGCGCGGAAAATCGTTCTCGTAGACAGGTGCGTGATCGCCGTTCCGTCTACCCCAAACACGTCAATGAGGGCCTTATTCGGGACCAGAGAGGTGTCCTGCGGGAGCGTTCCAACGAGACTCCAGATTCCGGTAGTCCCATTACGTACGAGCATCCGCTGCGGAATCTCCCAGGAGGCTCCAGAGTGTGCCGTGATCTGCACGACGATGACGTCTTCGGTCGCGTATCCGAGCACCGTGGTGAAGGGGTCCCCGCGGAGCGCGGTCACGGTGAGGACCGAACCAGATGGTTGGTTGGGGACGGGCCGCGCGATCTTTCCGGCGGTCCGAATGTCGGGAGAGAAGACGCGCGCGCGGACGCGGGATCCGGTCGGGTTGACCGTCTTGAGGAAGAGGTCGACGAGGTAGAGCCCGGTGCGCCCCTTGTCAAGGAAGTCTTGCGGGTCGATGATCGTCCACGAGACGCCCTGACGCGAAATCGAGGTGACGCGATCTGGGAGGCGGCATCGGTCGTCGTTCGAGGCCGAGTAGAGAATCTGGTTGGCGAGTTCCTTTGCGGCCAGGAGGCCAGCGGCGGGGACCTCGGCACCGTGGGTATATGTCACCACGATGTCAGCCGTGCTCGTTCCCCAGCACGTAGTTGGGGAGGATGGAACGATGCGGTTGCGATCGAGCAAAATGTACTTGTTGCTCGGAACAACAGCACCATCCACTGTAAGTTCGACGATGTCCCGCACCGGGCGCTGGCGCAGCCAGACACAGTGTGTGGCGCCGCATCCGGAGCATCGGACGTTAACCATACCGCCACTTACCGACAGCGCAATGATGTCGTCAAGCGAAGACGGAGTTGAGCGGTAGATCTCGGTGCTGGTCGACAGACCGGCAAACCGGCGGCCGGACAACTGCCACAGGATGTACGAGGCAGCCTGTACTGCCTCTTCTGCGTACGGGGAAGAGGGCGAATCAAGATCTTGTGCGGTGATCCAATACATCGCGAACCTTCCCTAACTAAGCGACAGCGCGTGAGCCCAGTATACCGGGCCCACGCGCTGCCAACGAATCACACTGCGTCGTAGATGCTGTCGCCAGTTCCGATACCAGCACCCGGGTCCGTGATCGTGGTTACGGCAGTGCCGACACCAGTCGTCGCGTTCCAGGTGTATGGTCCCTTGAGTCCGACCGGCGCCCAGGCGGAGCGAGCGTACGCGTACGCACGGTCGTCCACAGCAGGCCAGTTCCAGCGACCGTCGGGGCCTTCGTTGAACCCGGTGTTTCCGACACCGAATCCCTCGAAGGTGTTTGCGAGCAGGCCGTTCTCCACAACCCGGTCGCCGGACGCACGCGTCTTGACGTAGGGGAAGATCCAGTGGAAGTACGGGTTCGTGTTGGCGATCTTGCCGTCCTGGATCGCACGCGACCAGACCTCAATCGCGACGCCGTTCGGAGTCGGGTCCTCACCGATCTTCGGTGCGGCCCAGCCGGAAGCGACAACGGGGCTGCCGTCGGTCAGCAGTACACCGCCACCCAGCAGGTAGGTGATCTCGGGGTCGGGCTCGCAAATCGCGATCTCGAAGTTGACGCGCTTGAGCGTGTCAGGTGCCTTGTACGTGACGCAGACAGCGCCGTCTGCGCCCTTCTCGGTGACTTCGTCGCCCTCTTCGTACTCGGGGGTGAACGAAACACGCGTGAACGCTGAGGTGACGACGGAACGACCGGCGGTCGTGGAGAGTGCTCCGTTGGACTCCAGCGCGGTGATGCGGACAGCGACACCCTGGACACTAGCCGCGTAGTCCTGAGTAGGCATGTGATGCCTTCCCTTCTCTTAGAGATCGGCCAAATCGACCTGAACGCGGAACAGGCATTCACTTGTTACAGTGAAGGCTGCAAAGCGCTCGGCTCTGACCAGGAGTGTGTTGTCAGTTGCGTCGAACCCGGACGCTGCGCGGTCTTCGACCACAGACGTTGGGCTAAGATGTACGGTGATGGGGCCAGTGGCGTAGATAAACGTCTTGGTGGTCCCATCAGCGCCAGTTCCCGGGTAGCCCGGTCCAGCGCACACCAGGGATCCGCCAGTGGTCTCGAGGACACCATCGCGCTCGGCGATGACGTCACCCCCGAGCGCGGTGGCGGTTCCTCTGGTCATGTGGATCGTGGTCTGCTCACCCATGCTGCACGCAGCGACTGCATCTTCAAGCAGTGCGAGGCCGTGAACGGGGGACGCCGCAGTACCAGCGTTAACGGCCAGAGCCGACGCGAGGAAGAAGCCGTCCGGAGTGAGGGTCTTGGCGAAGTCTCCAGTCCACAACTCACGCTCGAGTGCCTTGCCCGTAATGAGGTCGAGGGCCGCTTCGATATCGTCGAAGCGCTCCTCAGGGGTCTCACCTAGTACCGAGCAGGAACGATCTACCGTGATACCGAGCGCGTTCCCGGTCGGGAAGCGCTCGGCTGAGGAGGAGTTGTACAGGACCGCGGCGGGGGTCGACGCGCACGTCGACCACACCCCCGCGGTGTAGCCGTTGGCGGGAGCCACATAGTCGAAGTCGAACCCGGCCCATTGCAGGTCGGTTTCGTCGTGCTCGACGACAGTCGCCACACTCAGCAGCCCGAAGGGGGCAGCCTTGACCGGTGATGCGGGAAAGTATCCCTTGTAGGCCATCAGTTGCTATCCCTTCGGGGCTGCTGAGCGTGTACGGACTGTCATTCAGGCGACTGGATCAGGCGCCCGAACCGGTGATGGTGTCAGCCAGAGCAGCAGCGCCACCCGAGATCGACACGGTACCGGTGGTGTGGATCGACGAAGCACCGATGCGCGCGACGGCCTCGAAGGTCTCAACGAACTGCTTGTAGGCGTTCGTCTCGACGAGCGAGGAGTCACGGATGATGCCGAGGTCGAGGTTGCCACCATCGACGAACAGGAACGTGCCTTCCTGGAACAGGTCCCACTCGACCGTGGTCGGGAAGGTACCGGCGCCAGTGGTGCCGAAGTTCGTCAGCGTCTCGAGCGACCACGCGACAACGATGTTGCGGGTCGTGAAGAACGCCTCAATCTCGCGGTCAGCACGGTCGAAGGTGTAGTCGCCGGGGGCCTGGAGGACGAGGTCGGCCCGAATGGCGGACTTGACCCAGCCCGGGATGATCGCACGCAGCGTCGAACTGTCCGACAGACGGTGCGTCGAGCGGTAGCGCGACGCGGTGATCTCCACGTCCAGCAGGAACTGGCGCGAGAAGCCGACACCCTGCGGGGCGGTCGCGGCGGCGGTACGCGCGGTACCGGCCGTCTTGATCGCACGCAGCAGCGTCAGTTCGGCGAGGCGGGCGTGAGCAACGAGCGCCAACTCGTTGTTCTGGGCGACCATCTCGGGGTGCGCGCGGGCGTTCATGTTGTCGAATACCAGGCACGCGGTGACAGCGTCAACGTAGACGCTCGACTCGGTACCACAGTCGACGACGAGGCACGGCTTGACACCAGTACCCAGGCCACCCTTGCGGTCGCCGGTCTGGCCGTCCCACAGGCCGACAGCGGAGTTAGCCGCCGTGGTCTCCGAGATGAACGAGGTCAGCGCCGGAGCCGGAACGAAGCGGATACCGCCACGGTCAGCGCCGAAGCCGACAAGCGCGTCGCGGACCGGACGGTCCACAACACCCATGCCCGGAACCTCGAAGTACCCAGCGATCGGGGCACAGACACCGGAAGCGGTCAGCGCCGACGGAGCAAGCGCGCCGCTGATCAGTTCAGCATTGCGGGAGCGGTCTGCACCGAGCAGGCGGTCTTCGGGGAGGCTGGTCTGGAACGAAGCAACCACGTGCTGCTCACCGTCGCCACCGGAAACACGACGGATCGTGTCCAGGCGCTTGGTGAAGGCACTCGCAACGCTCTTCATGTCCTCGATGGTGCTTCCGGCAGTGATGCCCGGAATGTCGGCCCCGGCAGTGATCGTGACGAGCGTGGGGACCGTGGCGACGGGTGCGTGGCTCTCGGGGCGAGAAAGGGCCGCGTCGTCGTTACGGTTCTCGTCGGTACCCGAAGCAGTCATCGGGGTCTCCTCCTGAGAGTCAGTAGCGTTGCTGGCCTCCGCGGGTGCGGGGACCTCAGTGGTGTTGTCTTCGGCTGCTGCGGCCTCGGCCCCAGCAGGTGCGTCGGTGGAAGCCTCAGAGACGACCTCGTCTTCGTCGGCGTCGTTCTCGACGACCTCGTCGGTGACGTCCGTCTCGTCCTCAGCCTCAACAGATGCCGCGGTAGATGCGGTGTCGTTCTCCGAACCCCCGACCTCCTCTACGGGCTCCACGTCGTCAGCCGGAGCCTCGGTGTCGTCCTCAGGGGTGTTGTCTCCAGCGGTAGACTCGGCAGGCTCAATGTCTGCCGTAGTGGCGGATGCCTCAGTGGACATCTCTTCCTCTTTGTCCTCCTCCGGGTCGGGCTCAGCGTCGACCTCGGTCTCAGAAACCTCATCCTCGAGCGGCTCGTCCTCAGCAGCGTCGTCTCCCTGCGTACCCCGGATCCGAGCAGCGGCCTCAGCGGCACGGTCCTCAAGTTCCTTGGCGGCAGCGACACGATTTGCCTGCTCAGTGCGGACAGCCTCCAGTGCGTCGGCCAATGCGAACATTGTGTCGACGGACTCGGTGGAGTGCTCGGTAGACTCGATTGCCTCGTAGGAGGCAAGAATCTGAGACTCGAGATCAGCCATTTCTTCCTCATTCAGGCTAGAAAGCCTGTTGAGGAGGTCCTTGATGACCTCGTCCATGGAAGTACCTTCCTGTCTGAACCGGAGGAAGGTACGCGAAACTCAAGTACCCACCGGGCAGACATGCTCGGGTGTGGGTCTCGTTTCGACGTGAGCGGTGCGCTAAGCAACCGTCTCCTAGAGAGAGCATAGCACAGGTTTAGTCGGGTTTGCACACTTGGCCGGATAAAGTGGTAGGCTGACGGCATGACTACTCCTGAGAATGACCCCAAGACCAATGCCCCCTACCAGACGGCGGGAGTCGTCGTGGCCTTCGTCGTGGCGGGATCCTTCATCGCCGTCTGCCTCTCGATCGCGATCGTCGCCGTGAACTGGGCCATCGACTCTTTCTGATGCTCAGCCTGCTAAACTGAGAGCACCATACGTACTTCGGAGGACACATGCCTGGATCTACCTCGACGCAAGGCCTTCCTTACCCCCTGGGAGGTGAGGCGGCTGAGGGACACCTGAATATCAAGGCTTTGGCTGATTCGCTCGAGATCAAGTTGAACACGCTCGCGACCGAGTTGGCCGCGATCAACGCCCTGTTCCCCACCAAGGCGCCCACCACCCACAGCCACAGCGTGTTGAGCCAGACCCCTGAGATTGGGTGGGGTGTCGTCGGAGCCTCCTCTCTTGGCAACATCGAGGCCACTGATGATACCTACTCCGCCTGGTCCACCTCAACCGTAACGGTAACCGCGGGCAGGCGCTATCTTTTCCTCTACAAGTCTGAAGTCTCCAACGGCTCAACTGAATGGACCGGTGGGACTGGCGCTCAGATCGAGATCGGGCTAACAGTAACCAGTGGAAGTCCCACCACGCGGGGATCTGTAAAGATGTGGGTTGAGGGCTCTGCGTCCGCGTTTGACACGAGCGTCTCGACCCAGGCGATCGTTGATATCACGTCCAGCGGATCACGCACAATCGGCCATCGGGTGAAGCGCACGTCAGTAAATGGTCGCCCCGTCGTAACTGGCGGATCCTTCATTCTCATTGACATCGGGCCCTCCTAACAGTCTAAGAAAGGACTGACAATGCTCGCTCCGAGCCTTATCGCTCTTATCCGCACGTTCGTCCCGGCAGTCGTCGGTACCGTGATCGCCTTCTTCGTAGGCCGTGGTATCGAGATCGACCCCGCGACGCAGGAGACGCTTACCACCGGGGTTGTCTCCCTCTCCATCGCCGTGTACTACGGCGCGATCACCGCCCTGGAGCGCAAGGTTGACCCGCGCTTCGGATGGCTCCTCGGATTTGCCAAGGCTCCCGCGTACGTGAATGCTGTTGACGAGCAGGCCATCGCCAACGAAGACCCGCGTGACTACGAGGGCTACCCGGACGAGGACCCCGCGCTGGTCGACGAGTGGGTCGACCCCGCCCCTGACAAGGAGTAACCTACGTGTCCGATGAGGACTGGGACTTCGTAGTACCGGCCGCCGCGCCCACCACCACGAGCGAACTGCGTCGTCGGGGTGGGCGGGCGGCCCCTACGCTGCCTCCACGCGGAGACGACGAAGAGGTACAGGACTACATCCAGCGGATCCACGAGTACTCAGCGATCCGTCTGCTTGACCTTGCTCCGGCCGCCCTCACCGCGATCGAAGAGATCATGGAGGACGACACGGTCCCGGCATCTGTCCGACAGAAAGCGGCAGCCGACGTGCTTGACCGCGTCGGGATGAAGCAGGCTATCCGCGTCGAAGTGAGCGGAGAAGTTGGGATTGCCCCCAGCGAGGTTCTCCAGGAGCGCCTTGCTGCGCTCGCTGCTGGTCGCGCCGCGCTGGCCGCCGTAATTGACGGCGAAGTCATTGATGACACTAACGACATCGACACCTCCGACGAAGAAGATGAGGATACCGATGTCGACCCAGGAACGACTCTCGAGTCTTGAGCACTCGCTGCGCCGCCTGCTCGCACGCTCCACGAATCGCGCTGACACCATCGCGCTGACCGAAGCACTCGCACACGTGCACGCTATGCAGACCGCACTCTCCCCTGCCTAGCCCTTAGATCTCCTCTCCCGGAGACGAGGAACGAAGAGGCCCCCTCCCACTACTCCGGGAGGAGGCCTCTTCTACGTGTGCGTCAGACGAGCAGGCGAACCAACTTCGAGAGCAGGGCAGAGATCTCACCCTGCTTCAACTGGTCGTCTCCTCCCATGTACCCCTTGAGGTCTTCAACAGCCTGAGCCGTCTCATTGCTCTCGTCATCGGGGGTCTGCTCCTCAATTCGAGTCACCAGACCGTCTACCAGATCCTGGAGAACAGGAGGTAGTTCACTCCAGCGGAGGAGATCGTCCTCTCCCACCGGAACTCCAATGTTGTAAACGACGTCTCCCAGCAAGGAGTAGTCGTCGCGAAGACGCTCAGCCAGACGCGCGTCGCCAATCTCGGTGTCTGTGAGGTCCAACTCGTGGAGCAGGCGAGCACCCGCGATCTTCGCGGCGTCGATATCTCCACCAGTCAACTCGCCTTCAACTTCGGCGAGGTCAGCAATCTTCGAGTCGGCGCTTCCAGATGCGGTTCCCTCATCGTACTGGGGGTTTCCCGGGTCTTCCTTCATCTTCAACTCTTCAAGGTCCGTACGAAGACGGGCCAGCACGGCGCGGAACTTGCCGTCATCAGCGCGGGGGTGGCGCTTGGGATCGAAGTCGCGCTTCTTGCTGGCGAAGGCGGCGCGCGCATCAGACAGACGCTCGTCGAGCGTCTTGACACCAAGAGCCGCAAAGCGGTCCTTGACCTCCTGAGCAGATGCGGTGAGTGCGACCCTCTGCCACACGCCCGGGAGGGAGTCAGTGGCGTTCATCTCGCGCGCGCGCTGGATGATGTACGCCTTAGCCGCGGGCTTGTCGGGAGAGGATCCGTACGTCTGGATCGCGATGCGAAGGTCAGCCAACGTCTCGATCTTGACACTGGCCTCACCGTCACGCGTCTCCGTTGCGATCTTCTCGGCGCGAGTGTTCTCGGCGAGCAGGGCGGCGAAGCGCGTCTTAGCGCTCTCAGCCTTGCGGTTAATGGAGGCGGTGCGGAGAGCATCGAGACGGGCACGCTGTGGTGCCTCCAGACGCTCGAGACGAGCGGCCAACTCCGAGTAGGTGCTGCCCTCGGCGCTTTTGCGAGCCTCGAGGAGCACGGAGGTGCCAGCAGCGACCAGCGCCACCAGTTCGCCAGACGACACCAGGGCGCGCGTCACGGGGAATCCAGGGACGTTGACCGAGCAGACGGCCACCATCTCGAGACGGCCACCGATCGGACGCCAGTCGCCGGACGGAGCCGACGCGCGAATCGCGCGGATGTTCTCCGGCGTCACGGACGGACGAAGCGCACCAGAGACCCAGATGCCGAACTCGTCCTCGCCAGCGTGCACGTCGCACCACGCGCTGTGCGTGTTGTCATAGTGCGCGGCGGCAGAGGCAGCGTCGAGGTTGAGCGGCGCGTGTCCACCAGCGAGCGTGATCTGCCCGACAGGGACGAGGTCACCGTCGTCGGTGTGGAGCGTGCCCGTGTGGAAGTAGGAGTAGTTACTCCGACTACGTGGGGGCTTCGTCGACATCGGGATCCCGATGTGATCGGTCGTCCACGTTGCGATATGCCCAAACACGCGACCATCAGGATCCACCGTCAGCGGGGTCGGCTCCTTTAGGTGCGGGTTACGGAACCACGCGCTCGGAGGATTGACAGGAATGCCTGCCGCTAGAAGCGCCGCTGCGACAAGAGCCTCAACGTCTTCCTCGTTGCTGGGAACTCCAGCGTATGTTCCATCGGCCACGATGGGTACCTCTCCGTCAGTTGCGGTCCTGTCGATGTAAATGCGGCACTCTTGGAAAGCGGGCTTAGGCACAATGGTGATGCCCATGACGCGTCCTTCTTCGATCTCCGTCTTGTCATTGGAAATGCGGGTCTCGCCTTCGACACTCGCCTCGTCAGCGTTTGCCTTGCTCACTGCCCGGAACTTGTCGAGGTCGACAGAGACACCGTTCAAGAATCCGTTATCCACCATGCGCTCGGCTTCCCGGGCGTAGGGGTTAGTGTCGAAGACACCGCGAGCGTTTCCGAGGCCGCCGTTCTCGAGCACATCGATCGAGTCGATGCGTCCGACGACGACAGCGCCATCGTGTCCGGCGCCCGTCTTGATCTGCCACATAAGCGGGAGCGGAAGATCGCGGAAGGACAGCGCCATCGGGTGGATCAGGCGCCCGTCTCCGGACTCGATGTTGACCGGAGCCACCACCGGGATCACGAAGGGAAGGCCAGTGCTCTCCAAAGCGACTTCCTGCGGAATCTCGGGGAGCATCTCGTCGTCGTAGACGCCGACACCAGAGGCGACCAGAGACAAGACCTTGTCCACAGGGCGCAGGTCAAACAGGTCACCCGGGGTGAAGAACATGTTACCTGCGTTGCTCGCGGTGCGCATCTTCTTGCCGACGTTTGTCTTGTCCCCCGGCCAGACCCCTGTCGCCTCCTTGTGACGAAGCGAGCAGTAGCCCTTGGCTCGCGGACCCATGTACTTCGCGAGGTGCTTGTAGCAGCGCTTCCAGTCACCTGGCGTGTTCCAGCGAATCTTTGCAGCACCCTTACCAGTGAGCCAGTACCGCCGCAGTTCTTCGGCATTGCCTCGGTTCCGGTCAGCACCTCCTGCGGCGATTAGCGTTCCGTAGCGGTCGTACAGAGACGCTTCTGCCGCTTCGGGGGAGACATCGGAGCCGTTCGCGGAGTACCACTCAACAATTTGAGCCTCCGTGTCGGCGATCTGGTCGTCCTTAAGGGCGACCACAGCGGGCGGAACGCTGCTGAGAAGTTCATCCCGGATCTCGTTGTCGATCTCCCATCCGAGGTTCGTCCGACGCACCGTGCGAACCTCCGCACCCTCCTCGGATGCGGGGATGATCGCGATCATGTCGAGGATGGCGGAGTTGTCATCCTCATCGACCAGCGCCAGGTAGATCGGAGGAATCTCCGATCCCTCGAGAGTCTTGTAGACCGGGACCCCATCAACGTCAACGACCTTGAGCGCAAAGGCCTCAATGTTGAGATTGCGCTCCTTTGCGATGTAGGCGCTGTAGTCCTTGATGACCTGGGCGATAGCGCCAGCGTCCATCGGGGGGAGAAGGTTGTCGATAAACGCCTTGGGGGTGATACGCGTGGCGCGAGGGATTGCACGGATCGCGTCGAGGTCCAACTTGCTCGGAGGCTGGTTGTTCTGGATCTCGATCTCCTTGGCCGAGATCGTCGTCTCCGTGCCGTCGATGTCCGAGACCACAGTGACTTCCTTCGTGTCCGGGTTGATCTTACTGATCTTCCCAGGAGTGCCGTCTGGCAGGTACACCGAGTCGTTCGAGCGAGCAAATCGACCGTTGGCGTCTCGCACCTGCCGCTTGGCATTTTCGGCGCGCTCCTCAGGGGTGTACTCCCCGTCTCCAGCGGCGGCGATGATCCCGAACTCGGGAGCGGTCTCAAGCAGCGTGTCGATGAAGTCCCAGTCGAGTCCAGACATCGACTCCTGGTGCAGCGCGTACTCCTCCGGATCAAGCAGGCGAAGGTCGACCGGCGTTCCGAAGTCCTGGAGGCCGTTCAGCACAAACTGAGCGGTCTCGGCATCCACGTCGACGAGATAGACCGGACCAGCGGGGTTGGACTTGAGCCAACGGGTGGCGAGCGCGCTCCACTCGTACCACGTCTCGCCAACCTGCTTGTACAGCCCAGTGGCGATCATGGGGTCGTTGGGCGCGACCGTGATGTAGTGATCGAAGTCGGGGTGTAGGGCGCTCTCGATGCTGGCCTGAGCGCGCGAGATCGCGTCCATGTTGAGCACGTAGGCGGACGCAGCGATGGGCGCCTCTTCTGGGACGTCCTGAGTAAGGCTCTTCTGGTACTCGAAGTCACCTGGGTTGGTGATCCGCACCGCAGCATTGGCGTGCTGGTGCTGCCATGCGCTCGCATCCTGTCCACAAACGTCGCAGACTTCTTCGTCGGTAGGGCTCTCCGAGAACAAGTGCGCCCAGTCCGGGTTGATGCTCTCTAGCGCGTAGTTCACCGCGGCGTCATCGTGGATCGGGTTCGTTGGGCTGTTCAAGCAGTAGGTGCAGGCGTACGGCTGCTGAATCGAGGGGTGGAAGGCGTGCGGGACAGACCCGGCCGCATCGTCCTCGACGAGATCAGAGTCGTTGACGAGGTCAGCCGCAGCAGCAGCCGCGGTGATCCCGGAGAGGACGCGACGATCAGCCTTGCTTACCTGACTTGACGCCCAACGCTCAGCAGCATCCCCACCCCAGAGATCCCACGCGATCCGTCCGGCGGTTGGGAACCCTTCCTGCCCAGACTTCCAGCCTGTTGCCTTCTTGTCCACTGTGTGGCGGGGGAAGTACTTGGCGATGTGGCGGACCTTCTTGAGGCTGATCTTGTCGTGGGAAGCCAGCAGACGTGCGGTAGCGAGACCGACATCCGTACCGCCTCGCTCGTACACCCGTCGCCATTCGATGGCGCGCTTGGCGGCTGCACGAACCCCAGAGGGGACACGAATCATGGTGTTTTCGCCGAACTCCTCAGAGAACAGCGAGGGACCAATAAAGGATTGACGGGCGGAGTTCTCGACCTCGAGCCCCTCCTCGTGGACCACAAAAGTCTCAGCACCAGCCGCCACGAGAGAGGGCTCGATCGGGTCCGTCGCGTCCAGCGTATTCACGTTAACAAAGACCGTGCGGTCTTCGTGCTGGTACGCGGCCCAGTCGCCCGTGCGTCCGAGATACTGCATGTGGGTCTCCTAAGAAGTCTGAGGAGACCAGTTTAGCCTACTCGATGGGTGTGCGTGAACGTGAGTTAGCGTCCCTGGATGATGTCGATAACGCCCTTTGCAGCCTCGGCGGCCTCAGTGACGGTGGCGTACTCGAAGTCCCCACTGAGGGAGACGTTTCGTCCTCGTGTGAACAAGGCGGCGATATCGAGCGGGCGCCCACCAGCGGTCAGCAAGGACTTGAGGTAGGTCTTGTCGGCGTCATTGAGTTGGTCGACGGCGAGGTTCCCCACAAGTTGCAAGGACTGCCCGTCGGTAGCAACCGCCGCGATGGGGTTGGCCCCGTCAGGGGTGGTGCTCAGGATGGTCATGTGGATGGTCATAGCACGGACTCCTTTCGGTCGATGAGGTTGAACAGGTCCCCGTACCCAGCGAACGGATCACCGAGATTAAGATCAATCAGGATGTCCCACCACTCCTCGTTGGAGAGTGCCGCGGCTTCTTGGAGCCACAACTTGGTGTACTTATCCATCTTGCTTCCTGCGAGGATACCGCCATCCTTGATATCTGTCAAGGCGCGGGTCTTGATCCACTCACGGAGGCTGTCTGCCCACTCGGACAGGGAGTCTTGCAGAGCCGTTAGGTTTGCCGTGGTAGTTGACTGAGCAAACTCTCCTACCAGCGCGCCCGCCCGTGATCCCACCATCATTCTCGCAAACTGCGGGATGTTATCGGGTGCGGGAGTGCGTCCAGGCATGGTAAGCCAGGGAACGGATAGCCCGTTGTCAATGGGAACGACCTTGATACGCGCGGTGTCCCCATCTGCGCCTTCGTCCTCGGCAACCATGACGTTCCCGTCGTGAGTGTCCCAGCGCATAGCCACGACGTTCGCGAACAGGCTCTGGAGCAGGTTGGACGCAAAGTCGAGAGCGGCGGGAGTACTCGGGTCGCCGAGCATCTCTTCGATCTGCCAGTTGATGTCCTCAGCAGCCTGCTCACTGGACATCAACTGACCTACCGTGTTCCAGTCCTCCCCGAGGGACTTACCCGCCATCTCCTGGAGGAACGGGAGCCGTGGGAGGGTACGCTCCTCGTCGCGCTGGCGATCGTTGAGACTGTACGTCTCGAGGTCTCCGTAGTCCACACTCAGCGGGACGACGCGGGGGGATGGACCACCGAACGATCTGACGATCCTCGGGGTAATGGCCTCAGCGGCGGCGGAGGCGGTGTAGTCGTATTTCAAGAAGAAGCGCTCGCCTCCAGCATCGACCATGAACGAGAGTCCTTGGTTGACACCCCCCTCGCCATCTTCGAGCGGGGTGATGCGGATCCCGTTCTTGAGCGTAAGCCCGTTAGCGGGTCCTGACATCCCTAGTTGTGGTCCGCCCGTTGGACGGTTAACGGACGCGACCGCATCGAGCAGCGCGCGCATCCCTGTGGCCTCAGATAGATCGACGCCGAGGACATCGGCTTGCAGCAGGCTCTTGGAAACTGAGTCGAGACTGATCTCTCCCTCTGCCGTCTCCCCGATCCCCAACTCGGGCATCGCGTCTGTCGGCATGAAGTCGGCCGGGTTTACCCAATCAACGCGCTCGCGGAGCGCTCGCGTGATCCCTCGGACGTTGCGCTCGGCGTCCAAGGACTGGTATGCCCCGTCACCCTTGAACTCGTCGAGGTAGTCCCAGAGTCGGGACTGCTGGATGTCGTCGATCGCGAGCACGGCCTCGAGGGTCGCGACCCGCCACCGAGCGAGGCTCAGCAGCCACGCAGGCGACTCGGAGTCACTGAGGGATTCGGCGTACGCGGCGCGGGCCTCTAGGAGCGCCTTCTTCTCCGCCTCGTTCAGCGGGCTTTCCTTTTCAGCGCCCTGGAGACCGTCGATTCCGAGGAGAGTCTGCTTCGCTGCCTCACGCATCGCCTGATACTCGGGGACATCGGTGTCGATAGGGATGTCTGCCAGGACGGTCGAGGCAATCGTGCGGGCAATGCCTACGTTCCCAGTCGGATTGCCGTCCAGGGCCACAGTGTACGGGCTGAACGGCTGCTCAAGCAGTTTGAGCCACGACGACAGTCCCTCTGCCGTGCCCTCACCACCAAACGCGGCGGCCCACTCCTCAGAGGTCATGTTCCCTGTGAGGTCGCTAAGCAAGACCTCGCGCGAGATGTTTCCATCGCCGATGTATTGCTCCTGCTTGGCGGCGCGGTCCTCGAGCGAGGTGCCCCCGGCGGCTACGAACCGCTCAGGGGCGGGGCCTTTTGGGGGCGACTCCGGTGCCTCGGTCTGATCGCTGAGTTCGACCGCTTCGACGCCCTCAATGGACTCCGCGGTGATCTCGTTGCTCAGTCCTGCTCCTCCGCCAGGTCCGCCGCGTCCCCCACCGTCAGGAGTCCCGCCGCCGCCAGAGTCTCCACCACCCGAAGGCGGAAGTCCTCCATCGTCTCCCCCTCCTGGGGCTTGAGGATCTGTGTCTGGGCCACTAGGTGCTCCGTCCTTAGGTACTGGGATCTCCTTCTTGTTCTTGTTATCCCAGATTGCGTCTTGGTTGCGGTCGCGACCAAGTTGTAGTGCCTCTTCAAGATCATCTACCATCTCACTGACGTCGATGACCACGCGGTCTTCGTCGTCTTTCCAGAACCCCAGAACCTTTCCATCTTCGGCCAAGTCCTTTTCGTACTGGGTGATGTAGTAGTTCGTATAGGTCTTCGCGTTCTCGTTGAAGTCCTCAAGGTCGTAGCGGTCGCTCTCGCGTCCGGGGAGTGCCACTGCGTAGCCCTCGTTGAACTCGTCCTGTCCGGTAGACAAGTCGATGCTGTAGCCGCCTGTGGTGTCGATCTTCTCCTGCGCCTTAGTGGTCATCGCGTCATCAAAGCGCGGGAGAACTCCGCGACCAGTGTCGGGCTCCGTAACGTCGACCTCGTCGAGGTCCTCGGGGGTTGGGGCGGGAACGTCCGTGTCGGATGCGTCACGGGCAGCGATAACCTTGCGCGAGGCCGAGCGGAGAGCCGTGCGCTGGCCGCGCAGAGTCGGGACATCGATACCGTCCATCTCCAGGCGCTCCTTGCCCTGGTCGAGCAGTGTGTCGACGTAGTCTAGGGCGGAGTCGACCGCATTCTCCAGGAGGTCCCAGTCCTCGTCGCTCTGCGGGTACTCTCCAGCGAGAAGTTCACGCAGTCGGCGGTTACCCTCAGGTCCCATGCTCTCTGCGTTGTCCGAGATGGCACTACGGGCGGCGGGAGAGATCGGGCTCTTCGGGGCCTTCTTCTTGCGCTCCGGCTTGGCGGCCTCAGGCGCTGGCTCTGCTTCACCAGAAGGAACCGCTTCATCAGATCTGACCCTGTCTGCAACGCCCTCGGCGCGGGCTACTGCGTCCTCGTAGGTCTCTGAGTACGGGAACCCATCAATATCCTTGAGAGGCTCGCCATACCCGTCTGGAGAGTCTTCGTCGGCAAGATAGACTTCCCACTTGTCTTCCTCGTCGGCGTTCTCGGCCCTAACGACTCGGACGGCGGCCACAGGCTTCCCGTCGACCTCTGCGACCCAGCCCTCGTCCGAACCCGACGCGCTGACCTCAGCACGGCGAGCCGCAACGTACGCTGCGTAGGAGTCGTCGACACTGTCTCCGAGGTCTGGACCACCGTACTCGGCCTCGAGGGCGTCAATCTCTTCGACCGTCTCGGCGTTCTTGACCGTCTCGATCGCGTCGTTCAGCGCGTTGATCTCAGTCGCCTGATCGTCCAGGGCCTCGCGACTCAATGGCTTCTCGTAGTCAAAGATCGCGTTGTAGAGGTCTCGCTCGGCGGCCTCGACCTCAGTGATCGACTCCGGAAGATCCGCCTCAGTCGGAGGAGTGAACCAGGAGTTGCTCTCGGCGTCGAAGTACACGTCGCCGTTCTCTGCTGCGAGCGCCTGTGCGTCAGACTCCGTGTCCGACCACAAGCCGACGCTGATGGTCGTTGCCCCGTCCTCATCGGTGGTGATGAAGAACGAGGGGATGGTCCCATCTTCGCCGACCATGGCGTCGGGGACAGTCTCCCACCACGCATCGAACTGCTCTTGGGTCAAGGGAGTCTCGGGATCGAGCACAAGACGCGACTCCGGAATCTCGGCGGCGTAGCCTTCGGTGATCTGGTTTCCATCACCGTCAACCACTGTGTAGCCGGTCTCACCGTCTCCGAGGCGGTCACCCCAGGGAACGTCCACGATGTCGTCAACCAGTTCCTCGTCGTCCGTAATCGCAATGGAGGCGTCGCGGACGCTGTAGCCGCTCTTGTTACTCGCGATCAACTGACCGACTGCGTTGATCCCACTGACGCGGTCTTCGCCCTCACCGCGGCCCATGAATAGTCTGAGGCGCTGGAGGGCGTTGTCGACGGCGTTACGACGCTCGTCTTCGGAGAAGTCGGCGTTCGTCATGGCCTTCTCGAGGTCAGAGCGGATTTCCTTCGCCTCTGCGATGCGGTCCTCGTTCTTCTTGCGACCCTTAGTGCTGTTCCAGAACTTGTCGTCCGCTGCATCGAAGACCATTCGCGCTGCCAGGTATGAGCCCATGTTGGCGAAGAGGTCTTCGAGGAAGAGCGCAGCGTCGAGACCGATGTCGTCGATACCGTCGATCGGCTCGAAGTCCAGGGGAACCAACTGGTCGGCAAACTGGTCGGTAAGCACATCTGGGGACGCGTCATCTTCTCCGCTCGCACCGTTGCGGCGCAGCGCCTCGAGGTCACGAGCCAGACCCTCACGGATCGGGGCCGGAACACCAGGATTGCGGACGATCTTGTCAGCGGACGCGTAGAACTGCGCGAGGTCACCCGACTCAAGAGCATCTTCCATCTCGGAGATGTTGTCGAGAGTATCGCTCCTCGTCTTCGGGCTGATCCGATCGTCCCTTCCCATGCGGTCAAGGACGTTCCATAGGTTGTCGACGATTCCGCGCTCAACGCTTCCGTCGGTCGGAACTTCTGCGGGAGCCTCGACGGAGTCGGGGGTCTGACCAATCTGCTCTGGGACGTTGACCGGCTCAGGGGCAGGCTCGGCAGCGGGGGCCTCAAAGGGCGGAGCCTCTTGCGCGGCCTCAGCGTTTGCGATCTCGTTGAAGTCAAACGCGATCTGCGAGTAGTCGTCGCCCTGTACCGCCTCAGCAAACTCAGGCGTGTTGACGATCTCCTCGCGCGACATGTCACTGACATCCGTGCCGAGACGCTCGCTGAGGTCTGCACGTGCAGCATCTTCGCGCGCCGAGTAGATCTCCTCAGGAGATCCACTAGCCTCAGCCGAGGGAACAGACTCGGGACTAACATCGCCGATAAGCGAGCCAACTTCGTCCCAGTCCGAGCCGACGCCAACGATCTGCGGGTTGTTCACGTCACTAACGTCGACAACACCGAGTTCGCCCTGAGAGTTCTCCTGGATCTTGAAGCGTCCGTCGGGCGTGTAGAACGTGTCGCGCGCACCAGCGCCGTTGCTACGACGCTCGTATCCAGCAGGCGGCTCCTGACCGTCTGCCAACGGGCCCTTTGCGGGACCACCGAACTGGAGATCAGGCGTCTCAAAAACTTCGCCCGTCTCGGGGTCAATCTCGAGCAGGTCAATGCTGCCGTCGGGGTTGATGCGGAAGACCGAGTTCTCATCCTCAGGATTCGCAACGATCTGTCCGTCTCCGAGGTCGGCGCCCTCAGGCAGAACGCCGTCCGGGATCGCGGGAACGTCAAACTCAGGGGCGCTATCGGGAACGACGACCTCCACCTTAGGCGTCGAGTCGTCCTTGCGGAAGAGTTCGGCCATCGCCGCACCGAGGATCGATGCGTCCAGGAGGGCGCTCGAGTCTTCGGGGTCAATACCGAGTCCACGCTGTCCGCGGTCGTACATTCGACCACGCAGGTTCATCGCCTGGGTGGACAGTAGCATCCAGCGGTCGCTGTTCTCGAAGACCGAGAGCAGATCCTTGCCGGTTGCGCCAGACTCGACAGCGTCGGCAATGTCGTCAAGTCCGTTACGCCGAGCGACGTCTGCGGCTTCCTGGCGCGTCGGCGCATAGCGGCCAACTCCGCTGGCAGCGTCGAGATCAGAGCGACCGAACACTCGCGCGTTGGCGCCGCTGGTGAAAGCAACCTTCTTAGCGGAGACGCGGATCGGCTCACCAGGCTGGTTGTAGAGCGAAACTCTAATCGTGGAGCGGGTCGGGTCGAGGTACGTGACCTGCCCGTACTGCCCGCTAGTCGGTACGTAGACCCAGTCACCCTGCTGGATGACGCGCCCGTTTCCGTCCACCTTGCGGCGGAGGTTCTGCGCCAGCGCTCCAAACCGCTGGAGTTGCGATAGACGTCCAGCCTCGCCACCAGCGAAGCGGCGCTCGCCTCCAACTGCAATCATCGCGGCGCTCAGATCGTCGATCGTTAGGCCGTACTCACCCTTGAGCCCACCCATCAGCGCAACGAAGTTAGCGTCCTCAGTGGGGGAGAGGTCTTCGAGCGAGTTGGAAGTGAGGCGCGTGTACGTGCCCCATCCATCCGTGAAGTAGGACTTGGGGCGCTTGGCCTCGTTCTCGCGCTCTTCCTCGGGGAGCGACGCGATGTACTCCTGGTGCTTCGCCTTGCTCATTCCCTTGAACTCGGGGCGGTAGTCACGAACCTTGGCAAAGACCCGACCACCGGCCGACTTGTCGACCATGAGGCCTTGCACCATACCGACGAACTCGGGACGAACGAAACCGCCACCACGCCCGCTACCGGCGGCAACGCGCACGATCGATCCCGGAACGACCTTGCTTCCACGCTTGTCAGTGAACGAACGAACAGCGAGGGCTTCCTTGCCGCGTGCGAACGCACCACGTACTCGGTCCATACCATTCACCTGACGCGGCTCAACGAGACCGTCGTTAGCGATGAACTCCTGGTAGATCTCTTCGTCGGTGAGGACGGGTGCACCTCGCGAGGCGCGGTCAGCCTTAACAGCCTTAATTTCGGCGAGGACAGGACTCTCAATGACATTTCCGTCAATGTCCTTGTACACGTTCACGTCGGTGTCGGCGCCGGGGAGGTCCCCACGACCAATCTCTCCGCCGCGCTCCTGCTGGCGACCCTGAACCCTAGCCGCGTCGCGCTGGCGGGCCTTGGGCACGCCTTCGACAACGCTCTGTGCTTTGGTGACGGTGTTGAACGCGTTATCAAGCAGCGTCTGTTCCTTGTTAGCCTGCCCAGGAACGTACTCTTCGCCCTCCTGACGACCTTCGCCACGCATCTGGTCGAGCAGGTCCGCCGCCTCTTCGAGGAGGTTAGAGATAACTTCCCCCTTCTGCGCGATCTTCTCCTGGTCAGGGGACTTGGCGTTTTTCATCTGCTTGAGAGCGCCGTTCTCCTGATTCACCTGCTGGAGAATGTCAGCAACGCGACCGGCGTCCGGGTACTGCTCGGGGTCGAGTTTCCGCAGCGAGTTCTTGTTGCTGTCCAGTCTGGTTCGCTCGCCCCGACGGAGCGCCTGCGCGCCGCGGCCCTGGGCAATTCGAGCCTTGGCGTCGAAAACCTCGATGTCCTCCTTGCGTACGCGGACGAGGTCTCCACGTTGGAACTTCTGCGAAGCGTCGAGGGAGAGCGCCTTGTCGATGCGGACCCAGATCGACCCGTCGCGGTCCATGTTCTCGACAACACCCGAAGCGTCGTTGAACTCGCCGCCCTTCTTGGTGCGGAACTTCACGGACCCGAAGGTTTGGATGAATCGTCCCTTGTGGTCACGCGGGTGGAGCCACGGCTTCCAGATACGACCGAGCGAGTCAACAATGGCACTAGCACCACCGGCCGTGAGGGCACCCATGGTCAGGTCATCGTTCACGTGGTCAAAGTAAGTCATGGTCAGATCCCCTGCTCACGGATAGCGGCGTTGACGCGGCTTTGGGCGTAAGCGTCACGAGTGAATGGCGGTCGGCTGTCCTTAGGAAGCATGGCGTACTCGCGAGTGCCCTCGATGTAAGCGCGGCGGAGAATGTCAGCGTCGGTGCCACTAGCAGCAGCCTTGGCACGCAGAACCTGCTCGTGCGCGGGGAGATCGATCTCTCCGGACGCCGCAACGAGCGAGACCTTGCTCCACTCGACTGGGATGAGGCTCGAGCAGTGCAGCACCCGCGCACGACGAATCACCATGCGGCGAGCAGCCAGGATCTGGTCGGTGACGATAGACGCCTGGTCGAGCAACGCAATCGCCTCACGCACACCGCTTGGTGTCTCCAGTGACAACATCAGGCCGGGGTCTCCTCAGTAGCGGGCGGTGCTGTTGGCGGAGTCGTTGTCTCGTCTTCTGGAAGGTTGTCCGGAACACCTGTCGGCTTACCGGTGAGTGCCTGCACAACCTCAGGCGGGAGTGCGGTCTGCGGGGACTCGGCAGCGGTAGCAGCCTGGACCTCCGCGGTGGTCTCGGGTGAGAGTACCTGGAGAACCTTGTCCAGGTACTCGGGGAGCACCTGACCCTTAGAGATGGCGACGCGTCGGACGATCTCTTCGCCGTCGGGGGTGTCGGTCGTCTCGAACCCGTTGAGTCTCAACCACGCCTCATCCGAGATGAGGTAGTTCTCGTGTGCGTACCTTGACGCTTCGGGCATGTTCGGGGAAGAGACGACCGACGAGGGGTCGTACCACACCGCCATCCGCAGCGCCTGCTCGCGACTGAATCCCTGCGCCTCGAGAACGGGGCGGAGGTAGGCTGTGGTAAGCGCGGAGCAGATGCGTCGCATCAGTGGCTCGACGTGCTGGCGGTACAGGCTTTCCTCGATCTTGATCGCGTTGGAGTACTTGATGTTCGCGAGCCCGGTGACGACATCCTTAGGAAGGTCGATTCCCTGCATGATGCGCTCGAGGACGCGATCGGCGCGCGTGCGCAACTGCTCATCGAAGGAACGCTCGAACTGGAGGTACTTGATCGCAGCGCCAGCCTCAGACGGGCCGCGTACCAGCAAAGGGACAACAGCCGATGCTGAGGTCTCGTCCTCGATTGGCGTTGTCATCGAGTCCATCAACTCGGTCTCGAACGACTCGAACTCTTCCTCGGGCTCACCATCGATGTCGTCGTAGCCCTGCGCCCCAGTGACGGTGAGCGTGTCTGGGATGAACAGCAGGCCGGAGTTGAGGCGTGAGCGTGCGGTCGATCGGAAAGTCGTGTTGATTAGTTGGAGTTCGGCGCAGAGGTCGAGTACGCCGCGCATCGACGAGTGCGGGAGAGTGCTATACCTCGGGTGGGGATTCCAGAGGCGCGCGAGATAGAATCCGGTGGCTTCGTTGATTTCGACCCCTGTGGTTGATACCGGGTCGGGCAAGAAGTAGGTCTTTCCGTTAGCGACTCGGATCTCACTTACTGAACGTACGTTCCAAGAAGTGAACGTACCACTGCCGAGTTGACGCGGGGTACGCATGAGGTAGCACTCGCCCGCGACCTGGTAGTTCATCGCAATGTCGTGAATAACGTCGGCGGTGGTTCCGCCCTCAGGACGGAGTGCAGCCAGCGCCATCTGTGACGCCCGGAGGATGCGAGGGGTAAGGTCGTCGACCTCAGTGGCGGAACGATATCCGTCTACACCCTCAGGAACTACGGCTGGGATGAGATCGGTCTGGCTGGCGATGTTTGCGACGAGGGAGAATCCGTAACTGATCTCACCAATGTCGTCGTGGTACTCCCAGGCTTCTTTCTGCCACGCCTCACTCTGTCGACGTCGAGCCGTAGTGGCTTCCTGCGCCTTACGGTCGGACAGGTTCTCGCGACTAGCCGATGCGACCAGGGGGGACCGAGAAGGCGTCGGGTCATCGCTACTCTTACGGCGAGTGAACACGCCCATGTAAAAACCCTCTCGGTCACTTCACGATATGGCGGAGGCGTGTGTCATGGGGAGTTACTGGGATAGTCTACCCTCTACTCTACCAGATTATCTCTGGTATCGAGGACTTCCTGCACCAAAGATGCGGCACCGGCCACAGCCAGAAGGTAGACGAAGAAGTTGACGTAGGGGACGGCGAGCAGGAGAATCAGACCACCCGCACACCAGATCCCCACGCAGTAGGGGCAGCCGATCAGACGAAATAGCCACTCGGCCGCCGGGAGGGTCTTGCTGTGCCGCTCACGCGCGGTCTTGGCGACAGGGCTACGGAGGTACCACCAGAGTTTCGACCGTACCGGCTCAGTGATGTCGTCCTTATAGATCAGCCGAGTAAGGCGGTAGGTGGCGAGGCCGAGGACGACCAGTTCGAGGCCAGTCATTCGGGCCTCAAAACTTCGATCCACTCGTCCGGGTCGGAGTCGTCGTTGGCCTGCTGCTCACGCATCTGTCGAATGGCCTCAGAGGCCTTGCGAGCGAGATCGATAGGGGTACCGTCATTCACGATGACTCGGTCGCAGTGGTCGGGGGTGAGGGTCACTTCTGAGGCATGAGCGTCGGGTGGGGCGGGGACGCTGGGACGGCTGACCCACCAGACCTCACCCTCGCAAAAGTGAACAAACTCGATTTCGTTCTCAAAGCGGACGTCAGGAACAACCACGCGGGCTCCGTCGCGAGCGTTGAGGTAGAGCGCGATCGGCCACGCCTCAGCATCGAGCGTGTCGCGCACGCCCTCGGTTCCAAGCGTCTGGAGGATGCGGCGGGACTCGGGGTACCGGCGCTTGGTTTCCTCGTAGCCGATTGTGGAAACGGCATCGACGTAGCGGACCTGTCCGTCTTCGTTGAACCCGATGATCGGGTTGACCTTGGTGACGATATCGCGGAGCACGTCGGCGAACGAAGCGCGGTAGTAGCCCTCATTCTCAGTCAGCGTCAGCGCGGTGGTGTCCTTCCCGGACTGTGCCCAGCCCGCGATTCCGACGACCTCAATGCGGGGGAGGATGGTGGGACCGTCATCGGTCATCCCGAGGCGGTAGATGGGCAACTTCGCCCGGTACGCGGTGCGGACTGCCTCGCGCGCTGCTTCGCAGGTCTCCCATCCTGGGTAGACCAGAACCCCGTCGCAAGTGTCCATATCGAAAACGACGACCAGACGCTGGTAGAGGTAGTTGTCGTACGTCTGACAACGCTCCTCAGGGCAGTCCAGGCCAGCCATGACAGAGACGGTCGTGTGGTTCTCTACGGCAGCAACGAACTCGTTGATGTCGGCCAGAGTCTCACCAACCGGGTAGATCAGGGAAAGCATCGGTCGGTAGGGGCGAATGTCGTCGTCATCATACATTTGAGGTCCTTTCAGTTAGTCACGAGATTGCATGGAGAACTGGGGGAAAGGGCGGAGATTCCTCAGCCGTGAGCCGCAGCCACAGCCCCGGTCGGGAAGCAGCCTAACGGAGTAGTCGGCGAACTCTAGCAGGACCCCTCCGTCGTCATGTTGTCCCCCTGTGGTGCTGACGTACTCCTCCTTGTGAAGCAGGCCGATCCCGGGGTACTCGGGGACCTCAGTGAAGAAGAACGCGTGTGTCGTCGTGACGATGACGCGGGTCTTCCCTCGCCAGCATTCACCCGCATTGAAGGTCCTCGCTGCGGTCCCGCAGACACGCGCCGGGAACAAGTCGTGGAACACGAATTGATGCTGCTGGGCGTCAGGCTCGAGTTCGGGATCCCACGGCTCAGAGGCGGTCGTGGTTGCCCAGACTGGGGGAGTCTGTGGGTCAGTCACGGATGAGGTCTCCTGCGTCAATGGCGAACACCACTTCCAGAATCTCACCACTGGTGCGAACCGGAATCAGCCAGGAGATCTGGTCGCTAGTGAGCCAGTCGAGCGCTTCGTTGGGGGTGCGAAGCACTTCGACCCCTGTCGCACTGTTCGGGTCATTAAGGATTTCCCGAATCGTGAACCGACCAGGAGTGGCTCCGGTCGGGGTCAGGAGATAGTGGAATCGGCCACCCAGTGGGAGGCTAGGGTCCAAGGACTCAGGAAAGATGGAGAATACCCCGTCATTCGGGTTGGCCGATGCAATCCTCCGGCGGATAGCCTGATGGTTAATCCCGGTAGCGCGTGCAAGATCCTCGATCGGGACACGGCGGGCAGCGAGGGCCGCAAGTGTTGCATTCAGCAGGTAGCGAGAAGTTGACTCGCGGGACTCTGGGGGGCTGTGTCGCGTAACACGGCGGGCGTCCTCGGCCAAGAGAGATAGCGACTCCGCGATATCCGCGGGGATCCCGGGCGAGTGGACTCGGTCAGCCCGAATCTTGTGGGGGCGAAGGCGTCGTAGGGGTCTGGAGGTCAGCATATCCGTACCCTACCACGCCTGGATGCTACTTGTCTACTTGCCTCGCCGAACTGTTACCGGCAGCCTTGAGTTTTGCGTCGTACCCTGATGGGGAGTTGGGATTAGCAACTACGGTGAAGAACTCAGTGACACGCTCAATCGTTATAGCGCGAACAGGATTTGGCTCGTATGTGGTCTTGATGATGATCTGCCACTCCCCGGGCGGTGTTTCCTCGGGGATCTGCACTGCGTTCACTGCGCCTTCGACGCAGACCGGCTCGGTGGGGGCGTAGAACTCGATCGGCAGTAACCCAAGGTTACCAATCTTTGAGCCGATCTTACGCTCAATTTTGGTACCGTACCCATCATTGCAGAATGCAGCGGTCTTAATTTCGACGAAATCACCAGGATAGTACGTCTTTGTCGGGTCGATCTGGGGCGGCCCGTCGTACCGAATACCTTCGTAGGGCGCGACCTTCCAGTAGATGATCACTGAGAAGATAGTCACGAGTACAGTGATAACTGCCAATACTCCGAGGACAGCAGCCTTTTGCGCAGCGGCATAAATCTTGCTGCTCTGCCAGGTCCTCTTGATTTTCTCCATCATCCAGAAACACCACCAGGCTGGCCCGTAAGGATAGAGATCGCCCCACCGATAAGACCGAGCAGGACAGCCAAGATGAGCGCCCAGAACACCTTCTCGAGAGTTGAGAAGCGCGTTACGGGGACGTAGTTATCCTTCATCTCGCTTTCAACATCAGACACCTGCTTCTCGACGCGCTTAACTGCTGCGGCTAACGAGGCGTCAATAACCTCGAGATCCTTGTGCATCGCGGCGATCTCTGTGGTGATGTAGGTCCGCAGGCTCTCTAGTGCGGCATGATCACGAATATCCTTGATGTCAGCGCGTCGAGCCAAATCTTCCAAGCGCTGTCCCAAGTCCACTACTGCCTCTTCCCCGGGGGTCACGGAGAGCACCTCGGCTCTGTTTGGGCAGTCGTGTGGCGTACAGATTTCATTGTATCAGTCCAAGTCCTCAACAACGACAATCGTGACATAGCCGTCATCAGGGAAAGTCTGCGGAACTCTGGCACCGGTCCAGTAGACATCAAACTCGGCGTAGTATCGACCGTGTCGCCCCGAGAATAGCGCAGGGTCGACGTAGACTCGACCCTTTCCTGCGCCGTTTTGATCGGGGTCGATCTCAACCGAGGCTTCGATGATCTGCATCTCGTCGTCGCTAATCTTTACGCGGACCTCGTTTACTTCGATCAGCCGAACAGGGATCCCGGTGGTCGCGTCCGTGAGCGTTCCGACCATGTACGGAAGTGCAGCACCTTCCTTGATGTAGAACGTGCGATCCGTAGAAGCGTAGGACATCAGATGACCCCTGTCAGAATGTGAATAGGGAACCAGACGAAGAACAAGAGTAGGGCGGAGAAGATGACCCATGAGCGCGGCGACCGCCCGCCGTTTGACTTGATCCCTGACCAGTTACGCAACTTCTCCGACAAGGTGTCACCCTTCTCGTCGTTCGTTAGAGCAACGCCCTCGATGCCTGCGAACAACAGCGCCCAGGCCAGCCAGACCGCAGTCCAAATATCGAATCCGGATGCCATCAAAGACACGGAGGCGGCAAATACAGCAAGGAGCGCCAACCCGAAGAACAGAAGACTGATCCTCATGCGTGACGGCTCCAATCGGTATAGATAAGACTACCCTCAAGCATACCCTACGGACAATCTAGTCGGAACACGATCACGATCTTGGATCGCCAACAAGGGTAGCCTTACTCGGGGGGCTGTCCTGCCGAAATGAGCACCCCACCCGAGTTGGGTGCGTCCAGGGGGCCGCCCTGAGCGTTGCCCTGACCACTGATAATGACGTCAGGTCGGAGAGGGATGGGGAGAAGCGATAGGGGGATCTCTGTTCGGCGTGCTAGTTGCGTGAGGATGATCAGGAATTGCGCCGAAGTGATGAGATCAACGTATCCAACAGTGACTTGGGCGGCCGGTACCGACTGCAAGGCACTCACTCGGTAGGACACCACCGCGGAGATAGCACCCTGACTGAACTCAAGCGTCACCGCTGCAACAGCGCGGGTCCCACGAATTGTCTGGATCTGCTGAGTGAGTGTGAGGGTCTCTTCAACGACAATCGAGATGCTGGATGCAGAAGCGAGTTGTGCAATGGGAAGGATCTGAACTGCCGCGACGGCCACTTGGACGGACGCAGTCACCTGCTGGGTGAGGGGCAGGAGATTCGTCGAAGACCCGCCAGAGTCGCGGGTTCCTGCGGCCTCTTGAGTTAGCGGGAGAGGGTGTAGCGAGACTGCGAATGTGTGCAACCTAGCAGAAGCCGCTTGGGTGAGAGTGATTGGGTGTAGCGATACTGCGAGTATGCTCCGCCCCGCAGAAACCGCTTGTGTTAGCGGGAGAGGGTGTAGCGAGACTGCGAATGTGTGCAACCTAGCAGAAGCCGCTTGGGTGAGAGTGATTGGTTGGGTTGCAGTGCGGAGGGCTCCGATGATCTCGACGACAGCCTGATCAAGGGTGATGCCCTGGTCGGCCTGTCCGCGTACACCAACTCCGCCCGTCGCCTCTTGGGTGAGCGTGATCACCTCAAATGCGGAGAGAACATGCCTGCGCTTACCAGAAGCCTCTTGGGTAAGCGTGATCGACTGTGCTGCGGTTGCGAAAACGCCGCGGCGACCGGAGACTTCCTGAGTGAGAATGAGAAGTTGAGCGGAGTCTGCCGCCAAGTTCACGGTAGGAAGCGCCTGCTGCGTGAGCGTGAGGGTCTGCAACGACACTGCGAACGCAGCACGAACACCGGAGGCTTCCTGGGTCAGTGTGATCGGCTGGAGCGCGGTGCTGACGACCCTGGTGGTCTCGACGACACTCTGAGTAAGCGTGATCGTCTGCAATACGGATGCAAGGGTGTTTCGCCTACCCGAAGCCGCTTGAGTGAGGTCTAGCAGGTGAAGCGAGGATGCACGGGTATTTCGCCTACCCGAAGCCGCTTGAGTGAGTGAGAGCGACTGAACTGCTGAGCCTGACCGTGACAGCGAAGCCGAAGAAGTTACTGTCGTTCCGCTGGTCGCTAGTGCCGCCGCAATCGTGTGCGTCGCCCCGCCAACCTCGGGGGCTGGATGGACGATGAACCCAATCCTCGTGTTCGGATTGGTTACGGTTTGGTTATTGTAGAACTGAGTGGCAGGCCCTTGGTCTGCTCTTAGCGCCGCAAAACCCCGCCACTGGGCTTGACCACTTGGCCCTGATGACGCAGGAGTGTACATCGTGAAGCCGGTCGTTGCGGTAGGAGCGGTAGCAGACAAACTGATGCCAGAGGAGAAGACTGTTGACCCGGCAGCCAGGAACGGTTGGTAGAGAGGCACTGTAACGCCATCAGAGGGCGAGAAGTATGGGCCAACGCCAGCCGCTTCACCTAGAGGGATAGGCCATTCGGTGACGGTTCCAGAGGCGCTAGTAGTTCCTTCGGACAGGCTCCCTGTCGCCGTATATGAAACTGTCCAAGGACTAGAGCCCGAGACGCTAGTGATCTGAGCAATTCCGTCGTAGTTGGCGTTGCCAATCGCCACCTGGATTGTCTCGCCAACGAAATAACTACCCTGTGCGGCGAAAGTAAGAGTCCGTGTAGTCCCGGTCGATGCACGGTTTGTGACGTTCCTGACCGAGTAATTCGCGCCAGTGAACGCCCACACCTGAGCATGATGCCCAACATCATATGCAGCCCCGAAACTATTGTTCTGACTGCTGCTGACCGTGATGGTTTGAGCATTAGCGTTGTACGCCCAGAAAACAGCCGTAATAAGCCCGTCGTTTGGGTCAGCACTGTTTGACTTGATCGAGTAACCAGCAAACCGCCACGTGAGGGCCGTACCTGTGTTGGTCGGAGTCGAGTAGCCCGTCCCGGCGTAGTAAGAATAAGCGTGACCGACGTGAATCAGCACACTGTCCGCAGGAGCCGCAATCGTGCAATTGACCGCAGGTGGCTGGGAACCAAGTAGCGCATAGTCCTGACGGACGTAGCCGCTTGTCGCAGCAAGGGCGATAGGCACGGCCTACTCCTGATTCAGCGAAGCAATAACCTCGTCCAGCATTTCGGCGGGCGTCAAGTCACTGTCTGCATACTGGTCGCGCAATCGAACCAAGAACTCCGACCAGTGGACCGTGCGCAGCCGAACGCAATAGTCGCTCAACTTCTCGATGAAACCAGCACCGTCATCCACGATGGGAATGGTCAAGCCAGACATTTCCACCGCTGCCTGAGCAGCAACAGGCGCGACCTGAGAAACGTCGCCAGCGAGTGTTTCGATGACGCTGGCAACGTAACTCTCGATCTCGGCTGGTGACGCCTCGCTCATAACTGACCTCCTAGAGCAGTGAGGGTCAGGAGGTGAGAGTGAGAATCAGAGCGAGATCGTTGGTCTGGATGGTGAGCGTGTCGCCGGGGCCAATCTGACGAGACTGGCTGAGCGCGAAGGAGTTCTTAAAGGTGCCTCCGGTAAGCGCCGTCCAGTAACCGACGTGCGTGACCGTGACCTGGCTGGCAGGTCCGTCAAAGACGATGTCTGCCTGCGTGTCCAGCCGACCAGCCGACGGAGCGGCGTCCCACGGAATCGACTTGCGGGCGTACGCACCGCCGGAGATCTCACTGGTGCCGGTGGCGCCGGGGTCCGCGGTGTGCAGGGAAAGGTGGGTGAAGTTGGTGCGGGCTCCGTTAAGGAGGTCCGTCGCACCGGAAGCGGTCAGTCCAGCCATGGGGTTGCTCCTCGAGTAAGCGTGTGGTCGACGTATCCAGTGTACACCACGTCGAGGGGGTCAGTCGGCGGGCGGGATGAAGCGACCGTTCGCGTCCCGAGAGTGCCGAGCCGTCCATGTCTTGAACGACTTAGAGGTGGTCGACGTGGTCGGAGTTTGCCACCAATACGGAAGACTGGGGTAGGTGGCGGATTCGGTCGTCTCGGTGATTGTCTCGACGACGTGTTTGATGAGATTCCCGTTGGGATCGTACTCGGACGTCTCGGTCGTAACAGTGCGGGTGGTGGACATGGCGGGAGCATAGCAGACTTGCGCTGTGGTCGGGGATGGGGTAGGGTTGGTAAATCATTCGGCAATCAGAGAGGAACAAAGTGTCGGTCGAAAAGGGCACAAAGCGTCGGAAGAAGCCTGCGATACAACCGCTGCCGGAAGGCTGGGTCGTGAGTGACGAATACCGGGCCAACGGTCGCCATATCGAGAAGGGGACCGAGTTGAGCATCGTAGGGGAGCGCGGAAGGTTCATCTTCCTTAGTCATGTGGTCAACGGGGCGGGGGCCGAGTGGATCAACGTGTTCGGCGGACCTGTCAAGCACGAGATTTTGCGATCGTTCCGGCCTGAGCGAATCAAGCGGGTGCACCGGCTGAATCGCACGCGGAAGAACGCCGCGTGAGTGGGCGAGGGACCTCGAGTTGGTGCCTCGGAGGGAAGAACTGCGGAGGCTGCAAGAGCGAGTTCCTGTACTTCGTGTGCATGTGTTCGTGCCACGGGGAGCGCACCAAGGAGGAGATCGCGGAGGCGAAGGCTCGGTATGAGTCGGTGTGTGCACCGCCCCCGAAGGCGAAGCGTCGCGGCCGGAAGACGTAGTTTCGGACCCAAGCGTAAACTTTTCTAGCGCGAGCGCGAGGAGGGGGTGCCTTTTGGGAACACCTGAAATCCATTTCCTGTTTCGCACACCCCCTATCGTTTGATCAACTCACGTACACGCATTGCCTATCGCCCGATAGATCGCGCGCCTATCGTCTAATAGGTGAGGGCTCACCTAGTTGTCTGTCTGTCTGTCTTCCTCTTGCCTCTTGCCTCTTGCCTCTTGCCTGCCTGCCTCTTGCTTGCTTGCCTGCCTCTTGCCTGCCTGCCTCTTGCTTGCTTGCCTGCCTCTTGCCTCTTGCCTCTTGACTCTTGCCTCTTGCCTGCCTTCCTGCCTGCCTGCCTGCCTGCCTGCCTCTTGCCTCTTGCCTCTTGCCTCTTGCCTCTTGACTCTTGCCTCTTGCCTGCCTTCCTGCCTGCCTGCCTCTTGCCTCTTGCCTCTTGCCTCTTGCCTCTTGCCTGCCTGCCTCTTGCCTCTTGCCTCTTGCCTGCCTCTTGCTTGCCTGCCTGCCTCTTGCTTGCTTGCCTGCCTCTTGCTTGCTTGCCTGCCTCTTGCCTCTTGCCTCCTGCCTCTTGCCTCTTGCCTCTTGCCTCCTGCCTCTTGCCTCTTGCCTCTTGCCTGCCTCTTGCCTCTTGCCTCTTGCCTCTTGCCTGCCTGCCTCTTGCCTTTCACGATGTCGGAAGAATCCGTTGGCACACAAAGAGAAAGTGTCTGCCATCGCATCGCCGCATCGCCGCATCGCCGCACCGCTCAACCGGCCTATGTAACGATTAGGTCACGCGGCGCGTCACGGCTTGACCGCATCCGCATCCGCCTGCCATAGTCATGTCATCAACCCGCGAGCAACCCGCTCGCCCGCACCCCGGAGGTCCACATGTCCGACCACTTCGTTGTCTGTCCCGCGTGCGACGGTCACGGTACCGATGCCAGCACCGCCGTCGCGCTCACCTCCGCTGACCTTGACGCGCAGTGCGGGGATGATTGGGATGCTCGCGCCGACTTTGTGCGCGAGGTGGCCGCGCTCACCGCGCCGTGCCCGTTGTGCCACCGCCGCAACGTCGTCACGGCATCGGCTGCGCGTGAATGGGAGGCCGACGCGCAAGAGCGGGCCGACGATGCCGCACTGTTCCGCATGGAATGCGCGCACATGTTCTGACCGCGCGCGCCACCTACGCCCTAGCCGAGAGGCTAGGGCGTAGTTGTATCTGCCACGACCCACCCCGCTCCGCCCCGCCCCCTCCGGCGGGGCGTAGTTGTGTCCGGCGGCAGCAGCAGGACAGCAGGACAGCAGCAGCAGGACAGCAGCGGCAGCAGGACAGCAGCAGCAGGACAGCAGCGGCAGCAGGACAGCAGCAGCAGGACAGCAGGACAGCAGCAGGACAGCAGGACAGCAGCAGCAGGACAGCAGCGGCAGCAGGACAGCAGCAGCAGGACAGCAGCGGCAGCAGGACAGCAGCAGCAGGACAGCAGCGGCAGGACAGCAGCGGAACTCACGTTCACGCACTTACCCTCCCGCTGCCATCTCACCCCGCGCCACGCCGCTCCCGTCCTAGTTGACACCTCGCCCCGCATGGCATAGATTCATTCCTGTCAGCAAGTCCACCGCTCCGAAAGGCTCCCGCCATGTCGCTCCCCACGCCGCTACAGATTCGCAAGCACGACGTGACAACCGATGGCGTCACCTACACCGTGTCCACCCTCCTGGCCGCCGACCTCCGCACCGTCACTGAGGTCATCGTGTTCGCTCCCGACGGGTCACAGTATGACTTTGGGACCGATGCCACCGCCGCGATCCTCGCCGCCGACATGGGTGCCGACGCTCTCGCGGAGTACGCCGAGTACGTGTTCCGCGGCTGGGGAAACCTGCCCACGGTCAACGGCCTGATCGCCCTCTCCTGACCCTCTCCCGACTACGCCCCGCCCCCTCCGGCGGGGCGTAGTTGTGTCTGCCACGACTCTGCCGACCCTGCACCCTGCACCCTGAGCCCTGCACGGCGCTGCACTCTGCGTTGCACGGCGCTGCACTCTGCGTTGCACGGCGCTGCACTCTGCGTTGCACCCTGAGCCCTGCACCCTGCACGGCGCTGCACCCTGCGACCCGCGAACTCACGTTCATGCACTGCCCCACTCGCGGCGATACCGGCGCTGCCGACGCTCCCGCCCCGCGCTAGTTGACACCTCGCCCCGCACCTGTCATAGTCATGTCATCGGGCCGCACCCGCCGCCCCTGACAGCCGGAGGATCCCCATGACGCTCACCGCCACCGCCGCTCACCGCGTCACCCGCGACGGTGCCCTGGCATCGGCGCGACGCTTCCACGATTCGTGGGCGTTCGTGACCACGACGTCCACCGCCCACCGTCCGGTGACGTACCGCGTGATCGGGAGCGACGGTAACGGCGGAGCGTACGCCCTGTCCGGTGAGACGAACCTAGTTGTGTGGGTGACCCTGACCGGCCACTCGCGCCGCGACGGTCGCGTGTCGGCGCGTGTCCACTACCCCCACGACACTGGCGATGCCGCCGGTACCCTCGCGTTCGACGCGTCGGATTCCCTGCCCGCCGCCCTTTGGGCCGAGCACTTCCCCACGGCCTGACCACCTACCCCCACGACGTTAGGACACCTGCCATGACCGCCACCGCCCCCACTGTCGCCGCGTGGGAGATCCGCTACTGCCAAGCGTGCGAACGTCCCGCCCTCGCCTACGTCTCTCACCGCGACGGCGCGGACGACTACGCCGGAGTGTGCCCCGCGTGTGATCGGGAGTACGCCGAACTATGCCCGTGCTGCCAGGATGGAACGGCCTACCCCGAACTAGACCGCCCCTACTGCCCGCCGTGTGCCGACTACAATGACGATGTGGCGCGCGAGGCTTACATCGCCTACCGCGCGGAGATCGCCGCGCGCTACTAGCCGCCCCCTCGCCCGCCCCGCCCCCTCCGGCGGGGCGCGTGAGCGTCACCGCCCGAACTCACGTTCACGCACCTCTCACCCTCGCGCCACCTGCCGCCCCTGCCGCCCCCGCTTGACACCTGCCAGGATCGGAGTAATGTCATCCCTGTCAGCACCTCCCGCCTCACCCTTTGGAGTCCACATGACCCGCACCCCGCTCACCACTACTGCCGCACAGTCGGCAGGGATGACCCTCACGATTCTCCGGACGGATGCTCACGGTGAGACATTCCGGCTCACGGGCAGGGTTGAGATTGCCGACGGTTACGGCATCCTGAGAGTCGCCCCCGGCACCCTCTCGGAGTACAGCGTGACCCTCGGAGGTGTCCACACGCCGTTTCCTCACATGTAAGCCCCACGCGCCGTTTGACACCGCTCCCGATCGGAGTAATGTCATCCCTGTCAGCAACCCCCGCCCGATGGAAGGATCACCCGCCATGCCTGGTCACCCCGCCCCCACGCCGAACCGCGTGGATCCCCTCGCGTTCGTCGTTGCCGCCCTTGCGATTGCCGCGTTCATCGTGGGATTCCTGTTCATTACGTTCCTCCCGCTCAACCCGATCGGCGCCGTTCTGATTACCGGCGGTTGTGTCCTCATTCTCACCGCCGGAGTCCTCGCCGCATCCTGACCCCTCACCCGCCCGCACAACGTCCCGAAAGGACACGCCATGCTCACCGCTCCCGCTCCCGCCCGCGTCACCCCGCCGCCCGCCCCTGGCATCCGGTGGACGCCGACGTTCACCGCGTCGCCCCGCACCTACGCCCCTGGCACGTTCGGCCTGACCGATGCCGAGCGCGTCGCCTACCTCGCGCACCTCCGGCGCAAGGTCCTGGCAGGGGGTGAGGCATGATGCCCTGACACCTACGCCGTCGGCCCCCCGCGTCCTTCCCTGGCGCGGGGTTCCGTCGCCCTCACCCCGAACTCACGTTCACGCACCGGCATCCCTGGCGCGCGGCTGCCGCGTTTGACACCCCGCTAGATCGGAGTAATGTCATCCCTGTCAGCAAGCCACGCCTCACCCCTTGGAGTCATCATGGACTACACCGCGACCCCCGACTACACCGCGATCACGGTGGCCGCCCTCTACGTTATGCGCGAGCGTGGCGCGGTCAAGGTCGGCGCAAAGACTTGCCTGGATGACGGTGGCAAGTGGCGCCGCGCGTATGACCTGACCCCCGAGCACGACGACCTGGCGATGACCTGCCTCGCGCGGTCGCTGTTCCCGTCGGACGGTTCCACTGAGGTTTGGTTTCTCGGTGCCGACGGCGAATACATGAACGAGGACGGCGCGTGGCCGGAGGTGGACGAATGACGCGCCACTCGGACGCGCTCACCGCGTTCCTGGATCCCGTCCACCGCGCGCACTTCGACGGCGTGGCGGGAGTGGTCACGTTCACCGCCCACGGGTCCGGCCACGATGTCGTGCCCGTCACCGCCCCGGTGGACCGCGCGACGCTCACCCGTATGGTGCGCGCTCACGACTTCGACTGCTGCGACTGGCCGACGCGCCTGGACTACTTGCGCGGGTGATCGCCCCGAACTCACGTTCACGCACCCCCACGCCGCGCCGCGTTCTCGCCCTGTTTGACACCTGCCAGGATCGGAGTAATGTTGTCCCTGTCAGCAAGTCACCCCGCACCTTGGAGGCACCCGATGGACACAATGACCCGCACGATCGCGGCACAGGACCGCGAGGTGCGCCACGACGCTTGTGGCACCTGGATCCCGTGGGCAGGCTTCGCGTTTCACCACGTGGACGGCGGACGCTACGGCCTCGCCGCGTGCCCCACGTGCTCCGTGGTCACATCGTTTCGGGTGGCCGGACGATGACCGCCCTCGCGTGGTCGCGCACCGGCAAGGGCCGGTATGGCGAGATCGACGACCGCGACGTGACTCACCCTCGCCACCTGTCGTTCTGGATCACCGCCGACGCCCGCACGCGACAGTGGACGATCAACGCCGCGATCGGCGGGCGCACCGTCGGCCCGCTGGATCTTGTCCCCTCGTACTCGGAGGGACGCGCGACCGTGGACCGCGCCGCCGTGATCGTGAGCCGCCAACTCGCCCAGGAGTACCGCGACGCACTCGGGCAGGGGTGAGGGGAGAGGACTAACTCACGTTCACGCACCTCTCGCCCTGCCGCCCCGATCGCCCCGTTTGACACGCGACCTAATCGGAGTAACGTGGTCCTTGTCAGCAACCGCCCCCACCCTTGGAGGATCCCATGTCCCGCATCGTTGTCGCCACGGTCACCGCGGAGCGTCAGCACGCCTACACGGTCACCCTCTCGGACGGCTACACGTTCCTCTCGTCCTACTCGCCCCTCGCCCACGAGACTCTCGCGTTCCCGATCGTTGCGGGTGCCATCGACTACCGTGAGGTCGCGTCACGCTTCGGCGCGGTCCCCGACCACGCGGGAGTGGTGGACGACATTCTCGCCCGCCGCAACCTTCGACCCGCCCGCGGCGTTGAGGTCCCCGCCCCTCAGGGCTGGTGACGTCAGCGGCGGCGCATGGGCTTGGGGATGCTGCCACTCGCGGCACTCTTGGCCCTTGCGCCGCCCGCACTGAATCCCGCGGGCTGCTTCACGACTAGGGCCGAGAGCGCGTGGACTAGCGCGTCGATCCTGTCGGGAGACTTCTTCGACGCCCCTGGTTCCCACGAGAGCATTTGACTCTCCAACTCAGGCATCACGTTGAGGTGGTGGATCCGGCGCTGCTCATACGCGAGGACGACAGGCTCCGCGCGGAGCACCTTCCCGACGTGAGCGCGTACGTCGATCACGCGGATGCTCGGGTCGATCCCGTTGATCGCACCGCGCACGAGAGCGCCGCCCTGGTTCACTTCGGCAACCACTGGGGCCTGGTACTTGTTCGCCATAGCGACCACGCGACGCGCCCACGTCCCCGGCGACCCGTGGACGCTCGCATCTTCGATGACGTATCCCGACCGGCGGTAGAGTTTCCTCTCGCGCGTCGCCCCGACCACGACGATGCCGCACTCATCCCGCGGGTTCTCGGACACGCTCGGGTCCACCCCGACCACGACGGTCAGCCCGGACGGTAACTCACGTACACGCATCTCGTCGATCAGGTCCTCTTGCCAGAGCGCGCCCTCAACCTTGTCCAGCATCTCGCCGTAGAGTTCCTGGCGCGCAAGGCTTGTCCCCTCGTACAGCCCCATGATAACGTCGAGGTACGCCGCCGACAGGTTGCCCACGTTGTCCATCGTTGTGCCTCGGATGAACAGCACGCGCTCCGGATGCTGCTCGGCCTCGGCCAACAGCGCTTTGATCGCGGGGATACGCTTCGGGGTCGTCATGGCAAAGATTTGCGGGTGCGCGCCTAGTCGCGTGGCGATCCGGACGTTCTCCCACGCCGTAAGGCCGGAGTCGTCAGGGATCCACTTCCACGCCGCCCACTCGTCACATGACGCCCAGTGGAACTGAGGACCACGCAACTGATTAGGCTCGTCGGAGGAAAACGCGATAGCGGTCGAACCGTTCGGCCAGGTGAGCAACCGCTTCGACGGCTCCCACAGCGGTCGCTCACTTGGAGGACTCACCGCCATGATGCCGGACTCGCCCTGAATCATCACGTCGCGCACGTCGGCGCTTGTTCGTGCGACGAACGCGCCGCGGGATCCTGGCATCCGCTTGGCCTTTTCACGCACCCACTCACTCGCGGTGCGCGTCTTCCCGACACCACGCCCGCCCAGGTACGCGCACACTGACCACGTATCGTCGTCCAGTGGTTTGCGCTGCTCAGGTCGTCCCCAGAATCCCCAGTCCCAGAGCAAAGCCTCCTCGTCCAGTCCGGCTAGCGCGGCTTCGCGCTCGTCGGGTGAGAGTTCGGCAACGATCTGCGCGAGACTAAGGGCCATCTGATCATCCTATCATCCGATCAACTCACGTTCACGCACCGCCCTCCACGCCTGCCCGCCTCCCCCACTTGACACCTGCCGTGAAAGGTGTAGTGTTGTCCTTGTCAGCAAGACCCAACAACTCAACAAGGGAGCACGACTATGAACGTCGTCGCATACATCGCTGATGCCGACTGGCATCACCCGGCCTGCCTCGAAGAGGCATACGCCGACCGCGACATCGACATCCACGCGGAAGGTGAAACCGACCGTGAGGGCAACGAGTTCTACCCGGTCCCGTCCTGGGAATCTCAGCCCTACACTTGCGGCACTTGCCGCGGTGAGGGACCCGGATGGAGCCACTGACACCTCGACCCCGGACTCTCCCGAAAGGCGGGAGGGCCGGGGTCGCGGAAGATACACCCTGAACTCACGTTCACGCACTCCCCTCATTCTCGCGCTTGACAGTCCCCCCGATCACCGGTAATGTCGTTCCTGTCAGCAAGTCCCCCGCCAGGAAGGAACCGGCATCATGGCTCTCCAAACCGCAAGGCTCGTCGCCATCGGGCTCGCCCTGATCGAACAGGAAGGCCGCGCCGTTGTTGAGGCGGCCTACGGCACCACGGACCCCGAGTGGGTCGGCAAGTACGCGCTCCGCTACGGCGACGCGAACGCCGACGGCACTCTCAACTAGACGGAAGGAACGACCATGACCAGCACCGACACGCGCTACTGCGAGGCCGAGACTCACCCCGCGGTGTTCTACCTCAGCAACGGCGACCCCGGCTACCCCGCCGAATACTGCGAGGCAGAGGCAGAGCCAGGGTCGGACTACTGCGCGCTCCACCAGGACGACGGGTTCCCCTACGACGACCGCGACGCCTATGACGAGGCACGCGACCTCGCCCTAGACCGAGAGGACTACTAATGGCACGCGACCCCCGCGACCTGCGCGACCTTGCCGAGGAACTACTCAACCTCGCGCAAGACACGCTCAACGACGCATCGTTCGCTATCGCTCTCGGAGACGCGGCCCGATCCATCGAACTCATCAACGAGGCGCGTCAGTTCCGCGAGACGGCCGAACTCACGTTCACGCACTACGAACGACTCACCGCTCCGCTCTCCGACCTCGCTTGACACCCTCCCGAATCTGCGAGAGGATCGTCCTGTCAGCAAGTCACCACAACGAAAGGCACACCGTGATCACCGTCAGGAGCACCGAAGCCGGGAACGCCGAGTACAACGGCACCCCCGCCGAACTACACGCGCTGTTCGCTCGCACCACGACGAACACCTACGGCTCCACCAGCACCAACGTCGTCGGCCACTCCCGCGAGGTTCAGGTGTTCATCACCGAGGACGGCACGACCGGCATCACCGCCACCGACGCCCGCGGCGATCGTGTGACGCTGTACCGCACGATCATGCGCCACGACGACCTCGTGTGGCTAGTGGTCACCCCCGCCGCCTAACACCCCCTAGACCCTGCGCCCCGTCGGTGACCTCCCCGGCGGGGCGTAGCCAACTCTTCCACCCAACTCACGTTCACGCACCTCTCCCGTCTCGTCCCTGCGCCCGCTTGACACACTCCCCCGACCTGCTATGGTTAGTCCTGTCAGCAAGAAACGCACCGCCCACCAGGAGGAACCATGAACACCAAGTCCCGCGTCACCGCGGTACAGGAGCGTCGTCGCTCCGGCGCGGCAGGCAAGCACGGCGACCGCCGTACCAAGCGCCTGCGCACCCGCGCGGCCCGCAAGGCGCAAGCCTTGCGGGACTGATCACTCAACCAAGGAGAACTCATGTCGAACCTCATGCTCGCCCCCAAGACCCGCGCGGCTACCGCGTACGGTCAGGGTCACGGTGGCCGCCGTTGTACCTGCTGCGACTTCCCCGGCTCCGAGTCCAAGCGCGTGCGCCGCACCATCCGCCGCATCGAAAAGGCCGCATGGAAGAAGGAGGTCGGCGCATGAGCACCCTAGACGACATCCGCGACTCCGCGCTGGTCGAGGCGGCGCGTGACCTGATCGGCGACCCCGACACCAACCTGGAATACGAGCGCGCCCTGGTCGAGGTGATCATGGTGTCGAACGGCCTGGATACCAACGTGTATCGCAACGACGTGCGCGACTGGCTAGGGCTCCGCTCCGAGCGATCCTGTCGCGCGTGTGGCGAGCGTTACGACCTGGACGACGGCATCGACTGGGAGGCGTGTCCGTCGCACGCCTGACGCCCGAACTCACGTTCACGCACCGATCACCCCGAACCACTTGACAACCCTCGCCCTGTCGCGTAGGTTGTACCCATCAACCAAATCACCAGGAGGAACCATGAGCAGCAGCGACACCCGCACCGTCACCCGCACGGCGTTCCACACCATCGGAAGCGATGGAACCCTCACCAAGTGGAGCGGCGAGACGATCGGCTACCACGGCGTCGAGGCCGCGATCAACTCCGCGGTCGAGGCTCTCCGCTCGCATGGCGCGCGGCACGAGGTCATCGCGATCAACGGCCACATCGACCCGCGTGGCGGCACGTTCATCGAACTTACAGGCGGCGGCATGGTAGCCACGATCACCGAGGAGGCGTGGTGAGCAACGTCCGGCTGCTCTGCCACTGTGGAGACGTCGCCCGCAACGACGGCTCAGACTATGAGGGCGTCTGCTCTCAGTGGCCGCTCTGCGAGACGCGGGAGGGTCCAACTCACGTTCACGCACCCTTCCCGAGCGTCACCCCCGACCACGCTTGACACCTACCGCGACTCCGCGTAGGTTGTACCCATCAGCCACACCAACCAGGAGGAATCATGCTCAACTCATTCACCGTCGCCCGTATCCACGGCGCATGGACTATCCTTGACCCGAGCGGGTTCCCCGTTCGCACCTACGGCGACCGAGGCGCTGCCCAGCGCGACGCGACCCGACGGAATGACGGCCTGCTCCGCGAGGAGCGTGCTCAGGAACGCGCCGAGGCTCAGGCTCTCGCCGCACAACGGAAGGCATGGTGAGCACCGTGAGCGAGTCCCCCGAGGCTGTCGAGACTGTCGAGGCTCCCGAGAGTGAGCACCCTCTCGCGTCCCTCATTCCGCCGCTGGTCCTGGCCGACCGATGCTGTTTCTCAGGCTGTTCGGCTCAGGCGTTTGCGGCTGTCCTGGTCACCGCCGACAATGAGCACCCGCTACTGTTCTGCGGCCACCACGCTGCGCGCGTGCTCCCGACGATCACCGACCCGTTCGCGGTGCGCGACGATCGACACCTGATCAACGAAACGAGCGAGTCCTCCGCGTGAGCGCGGAGCGCTAACTCACGTTCACGCATTCCCCCGAGTCTCACCGCGCGGTGCTTGACACCCTGCCGCATCTAGCGTAGATTCATCTCTGTCAGCAAGGAATCAGCCAAGGAGGAGCCATGCTCAGCAAGAAGTGGACCGTACGCTACTGCGAGGGTCACGGCTCGCCCCAAGTTGTCTTCACGGACGACACCTACTCGGGACTCTGTGCCGAGTGTGAGCGCGAGTACGGCGAACTATGCCGAGGATGTGAGGATGGAACGGCCTACCCTGAACTAGATCGACGCTACTGCGCGACGTGCGCCGAGGGTGCCGCGTTCTGGGAAGGACTAGGCCGCGAGGCTTATCTCCGAGAGGAGGGGGCCCGCGCATAATCGCCGCCCGGACAACCGACCCTATCAGATCAACTAAACGAGGAGGAACCATGAACCCCGACCACCCGCACGCGCCCCCCGGCCCTGGCATCCGATGGACGCCGATCCTCACGGACAGGCCGCGCACCTACGCCCCTGGCACGTTCAGCATGACTCCGGAGGAGCGCGCGCAGCACGAGAAGAACCAGCGCGCCCGCAGCGGCCACGACGAGACGCGCATCGCTGCCGATGCTGTCGGCGTGCTCCGCTCGGAACTCTCGGACGGACTCAACGGGCGCTTCCCTGATCTCACCGCGACGGGCGAGGCGGCTGTCACCGTACAGCGCGCCATCGCATCGGACGATCCCGAGGTCGTGCGCGCCATCGCCGCGATCCTGCTCAACACGCTGGAAGGCGCGATCGAATCCGCCACCTACTGATCGAGCGTCGGCCCCCTATCGAGAGGTAGGGGGTTCGGCTCTCTCCCCTCCGAACTCACGTTCACGCACTGCCACTGCCTGCTGGGGCAAATCGGACATTTGACAACCTCCCGAATCGGAGTAATGTTGTCCCTGTCAGCAAGACCAACCACACCACCAGGGAGACACCATGACCATCAGCCCGAGCATCAGCGCCGAGGTCCTCACCACCGCGATCGAGGGTGGCATCGGATACTGGGCGCAGGTCCGCAACGTCAAGCGGGACGCATCCCTCAGCGTCCTCTCGTTCGACGTCCGCGACGGGGAGGACGAGGACGCCGAGTTCGTCAGCGTCACCGAGGCGCAGGTGAACGATGCGGCGCGTGAACTCCTCAGCATCGGCTACGGAGGCGACTACCAGATCAGCGCCTACGAGAGCATCCTCGCGGGTGACTTCGAGGATGTGGACTTCGACGCCGATACCGCGGACGCGATCGTTCAGCAGATCGCCTTCGGGAAGCAGGTGTTCGGCTAGGACTTCGACGGGCCCCCGATCATTTGATCGGGGGTTCCGTTATGTCCGTTTTTTTTTCGGACGCTTCCAACTCACGTTCACGCACTTCGGTCGCCGCGCGCTGTTCGTACGACTTGACACACTCCACGCTCTCCCGTAGTGTCGTCCCTGTCAGCAAGTCACCCCAAGCACCGGA
>Ga0315904_10000162_pt1 | contig 109832 bp, 168 predicted proteins | sample LakEriMetagenome_6_FD_203529 | JGI IMG/M metagenome (GOLD analysis project Ga0315904, IMG submission 203529) | Freshwater fungal communities from buoy surface, Lake Erie, Ohio, United States - Buoy 12 MA120 | ecosystem: Environmental > Aquatic > Freshwater > Lake | place: USA: Lake Erie, Ohio...
ATCACCACTCATTCGTAGCCGAGTCGTCCTCTTCCACCCCGTCTTCCGCTCACGAAAGGTGAACGAGCATCAACACCCATCGTTGAAGCGTCGTAGTCCGGGTCGTTAATTGCGGTGTCGCCCGAGAACAACTTCTGCCGTCCTGTGCGAATTTCCCCAAAGACGGACTTATCCCCGAGCCCATCACGAAGTAAATCTCCTTTGAATCGCTTGTTTTGAATAATCGTGTCCTGCAGGTTACGATCAACAACGTCCATTTTCATTGCATAGTAAGTGAGCGCCCAAGCAAAAGCGTCCGTACTGTCGTCGTGACGGACAAACGGGAATGAGGTTAATTCCTTGATGAATGTGTCAGTCCAGTGCCCCTGAACCAGTTTAACCCGGCTGTTCTCCAGTAAAGGACAAACGGCCTGAAGTCTCGTAGTCTTCGACTTCAACGGCTTCATCTCTTCGATCGGAACTCTCGCTTCTTTTCGAAGAACTTGAATGAGAGAGTGCCCCGAAGCTGCTTTTTCGATACATAGAACTTTTGCCTGATAATATGTGTAGTTTTGCTTCACGGCTTCAACCAAGTCGGGGAAACCCCATCGACCTTTCACAATCTCTCGAATGTAAATAACAGTCGGATCTCGCATACTAATCCCAGCCACGCAAATCGCGGTTTCGTCCGCCATTTGTTTCTCGGAGAAAGCGCAGTCAGCCGCTAACCACACGACATCAAGTGGCGGGCAATCTTCTTCTTCGATAACCTCAATCCAACTGTTCTTGACAATCTGGCCTTCCGCAGCAACGGGAACGCCTTGGTAAAGCGCCGCAAATTTGAAGCTTCCCATAATCTTCTTCTGCGACTCGAGCATCGGCACAGAAAAAGTCGGGTTGTCACCCCAATGCGATTCTCCAATCTGCCGCTCAAGCGGGTCAGTGCGCGGGTCTTCGCAAAGCCCTGCGATATTGATCCAACGCCAACCAAACGGGTTGTGAACCTCGTCGTAAAGGCCGTCGCCTTCCATCAGAACGCCGTGCAAATCTTTCTCGTGGAAGCGAGTTGCGATAACCATCTGGCAGTAGTGGTTGGTTCTTCGGGTGGACGCCTGCTCTTGCCACCAAGATTCAAGGTTGTCGAGTGCTTGTTTTGAGTCCGAAGATTTCAGCGGGTCGTCAATCACCATGGCGCCAACGCCAGGGCTGTCCATATCTGTTGTTCCGGCGGTGAAACCGGTTAACACCCCGCCAACGGAAGTGGCAAGAATGTAACCGCCGCCGACCATGTCATACTTTGAGTCCGGGGAGAATCCAAGCCACTCAGGGAACACCCGCTTGAACTCCTTCGACTTCATCATGTGAACCACTTCGCGGTGAAATTTGAAGGAGAGAGACGCACCGTAAGAGGCAATGACGTGTTGTGTCCTTTGGTCTCGCCCGAGAAGCCACGCCAAGAACATGGTCGCAAGCATTGACTTTCCCGATCGTGGCGGGCAGGAAACAATCAATCGCTTGTACCTTCGCGTAGCAAGGTCTTCAAACGCTGAGCCGATCAGTTCATGAAACGGGGCAACCTGCAGGTCGCCGTGCTTCATAATGTCGCAAAAAGCGAGAAAGCAATCGCGGGCAGCTTTGTACCGAAAATCCTGAATCACCATGCGTGGTGCTTCCATAAGCGTCAGTTCACGTATGCCTCGCTGGTATTTTCTCCACGAGCTGTGTTCTTCGAGCTGGCTGGCTTTCGTGATTACGGGACGCATATCAATCCCCCGTCAGTTTTTTCAGAAGCTCCCCAACTTTTCCGTCGTACGCAACAGCTATTTCCTGCTCGCTTTTTGAATCAACTTGGGTCAGGGCAACGATGTCCGAAGTAATTTCTCTGTGCGCTTTGATCGCACTGTTGAAGATGGAAACGAGGTCTCGAGTGGAGCACTCTTCCATCTGGTTGGCAAGCTGATCCAGAGCGTCTTTCGCCACAAGAAGGGTGTCTTGAGCCAGAATCTCTTTCTGCTTGATAATGTCTTCGCGTGATTTAGCCATCAGTAAAGCCTCTTTCTACATTTGGAGCAACCACCTCTCGGTGGCGGGGGATTCCCCTTGTATGACACGATCTTTTGCAAGATCTTCTTTGCTTCTTCCATGTCGCCGCGCTGCACGGCGATGTGGTAACTGTTCCAAAGTTCTTGTGATGAGTCCATTAACAAGGGGCGATGGGACCGGGATTGCCTTCACAGGGAACGCAACCTAACTTCCACAGTGAGTTGATAGAGGCGAGCTGGAACGTATCTTCCAGAATCCACCCTTTCCCTTGGGGGGATTTAGCTACAAAGTAGTACCTTCCCTTCGGGGTCTGAATGAACGTCTCGGGGACAATTCCGATCACGGAACCGCCCTCAAGGTACAGTTGTTTTGCCTCCGGATTCAACGGGTCGATGTTTAAGAAGGTGTACGCTCCGGTAATGACCGCAAACTCGCCTACGTTCATGCCTGTGAACCACTCAGCATATTTTGAAGCCCGGTCGGAAATCGGATCGGCTTTTCCTGCGACGTCATTCCACAGCTCGATCGCGTACCGCGCCAGAAACTTTCCGGTCGGCGAGTAGAAAACTTCCTCAATCGGTTCGGAGGTTTCGGCGTCCCAAACGGTCACAACTAACCTGCCATCTTCAGTATAGCTGTTGTTGCTCAAAAGATAAATCGGTTGGTTGAGGGGATCTGGGAGGAATACCGTGTCCGGGTCGCAAACAAACACCCAGTTTCCTGACGAAGTCGCAGGATTGCTCCAACGAACACCGTACGGGGCGGAATAGTCTTCCAAGGGTAACTTGATTCCCGTGTACCACGGAACGTAAATCTCTCCGCTTGCGGTGTCAACAACTCCAGCCAAGGGAAGGCGCGTTTCAACGTTCGGTCCCGGAAAGATTTGCCGGCAATCGCCACGTTGAACGCAAGGGTCAAGGGCAACATACGGCAGCGTTTCCTCAATCGTAAGAACGTAAGTTTGAGTGTAGGTGTACTGAGATTCGGGACTGATGCCAGTGAACAGTTCGTTTTGACACGTGAAAGGTTCGATCGTCTGCACTGACGCACCGGACGGAACACTGCCGTTTATCGTGTTGAAAGCGCCTGCAAGAAGTTGGGTGGCGAAATCGTGACCAGAGGAGGTGAGATAGTTCTGGCAGGAGAAGTTCAGCTCGAAGCTCATACTCCGCTCGAAAACCATCGGAATGCGATTCTTAACTGTGTTTGAAGAACCCGTGTAACGCACGACGATGTTGTTAGTTTGCTGCACCACTCCCTCGTTTTCGATCGCGTCTGCGAGACGAAGAACATTCACACTGATTGGAATCAGGGGGGAGGCAACAAGAGCATCAACAATGAACTGCTCGATACGGGATATTGTGTTAAGTTCCATAGTTTACGGGAAATTCGTGTTCGAGCCGTCGATATACCAGCCGCCAGCATCGTTCGGTTGAGAAATCTGCAGCGTTCCGCCCAACTCCAGGAAATTATTGGACGTGATCCAGTTCGGAAAGTCGTTATTCTGCCCGATTGCGCCCCAACCGATACGGTAATCCGGGGCCTGGTCTCCAGCGGTATCGGTTGTCCAGCCTGAAAGACCTTTGCCAGAAACCGAGTTGTAGCGTTGAGGAATGCGCCAGGACCGCATAATTCCCTGAGGCGTATCAATGGCGGAGTCCCCATTTCCTGCGCGAATCGCAGTCATTCCCATCTCGGCCTGCATCTGCTTCAGAGCGGCGTCGTAATCCTTGTAGACGTCTTCTCTGCGGCGAACCGTGTCGAGATAGTAACGGGCGATTGTGAGTGCGGTGCGGCGGCGATTGCTTGTAATTAACACCATGCCAGCCTTACCTGACTGCTCAATGTACGAGTCAATCAGGGAGTTGGCGTCTTGAATCGCCATGTGCAGCTTCGCCACATTCACTGTCGTGGCTGCTGCGTCATCGATGTTTGTTAGCTGAATGGCTTCTTTGAGGCCGAACGCGATAATGAAGTCGTCGGGTGAAGCACTCCTCGGGTCGGTCTTGTTGTTTGTGAGTACGCCGGAACGGTTCTGGTAAGGGAAGCCGTATCCGCCGATGGTTTGGCCCAAGTTAGACTGAACTCGGGAGCCATCGGTTGTTTCGTCTGGTGCAAGAGTGTTTCTCGCTGCAACGCGATAGAAAGCGCGAGTAGCATTGCGTTTCTTGACAACGTCGTTCGCCGTAGGGGGAATCGGCCCGCGCAGGCAAAGGTTGAGGTCAAGAGGCGGCTCGTAGGAAACGAATGCTTGGTCCCAAGGAGTTAGAGTGCTGTCCAACCCAAGAGACACCATCGTGTCCGAAGAATAGATCAGGGTTTCCACCCCATACTGCCCGTAATTGACGGTGAAGGAAGTAAGCGGAACCGGAACATTTGTGTCCAGTGGCGCGTCAAAGTACAGAACAACCGTCGTCGGTGTCGAAACTAGAATTTCCTTGATCTTAGGCGCAGCCATCAGCTTCCTCAGCTATAAAGATTGGTACGAGGGTCGTTGGAGAACGGGTGGAAGTACTCACTCACCCAGAACGAATAAGCGTCTTGTGGAACTTGAATGACGTAACCGTCCCACTCCCGGTATTTGCAATTTCGAAGGTAATTCGAAGCCAACCGGAGCGGCCACTCGTCCCTCCAGTTCACCTCCCAGGAGTCGATTGTAACAAGAAAACCTTCGATCGTGTAGTCGATTCGAGCAACGATTGAACCGCCGCGCTGCTCATCGTCAGCGTAAGGCGGATTGCTATAGTCGAAAGTTTCTGAGACTCGATCGAAAATCTCACCGTCCCACTTCACCAATAGGTATCGTAACTCACTCGGAGGATCTTCGTAGTAGAGAAAATCCTGAAAGAGCCAAGTGGGCGATTGAATTCCGGGACGACGAATTGCCATAGTTCAAGAGGGAGGTTTGTACCAGGTGGCTTTTCCGCCGTAGGGGTTTGGGCGAGGAGAAGTTCCGTAAGCAGAGTTTTTGCTCATTTCCTTTGCCGAAGTGGGGAAAACAAAGTCCCAAATGGATTGCTCCTTGACAGGCTGTTCTGCGTCGCCACGGCTGTCGTTTGGCTGAGTTCCATCGTTTTCGCCTGCGTGACCATGCGCTAAGTCAACGTGGCGGACCCAGATATAGCTGCCGTTTCGTTTCAGACAGACACACAACCAGTCGGAGCTCATTGGCCCCCCTTCTTCAATCACGGTGCAACCGTGGTTTTCTTTGGATGCGGGCGGAAGGCTTCCTGCGGGGTATACCGGCAGCCGAATCATCGTGCTGTTGTCCGGCATCTTGAGGTTTTTCTCTGCCTTTGAAGTCAGAAGTTGAGGGTCGTACAAGACATCTTGGAGGATGGCGTACTGGTACTCTCCGCTTGACGGTACGATGTTTACACGCTTTCCGACCAATCCTTTCGGTTGTTTCCCCTTGAACGCAGGGGAAGTGTCAATCCAGTGTGATGGTTTGGCTTGTTGGCCTTCGCGCTCGGCGGAAAACTCTCCGGTGGCACCAGAGATTTGGGGAATTTCGATGTTGTGGTCGTCAAAGATGACCTTCACTCTCCCCCGATCCAGCGGATCGTTGATATCCACAATCGTTCCACGTAGCGTTCCCCGAGGCAGTCCAGCAAACTTCATGTTCGCCTCAGTTGCATTGAGCATTGCAACAAACTGGCTTACAAATTCAGAAGCTCTGAGTTTGGGCTGGTGCATTCTCAAATGTCCTTACGAAACTGTGAGAATTTCGGTAAGTTTCGGGGATGGCGTTTGGGTGGAACGGGTGCAACCGGCGGAGAAATCGTTCGACCTGTCGGTTTCGGCTTCAAAGGTTCCTTTACCGTTTCAACTACTTCAACTGTTTCCGAAGGAGTTTCAACCGTTTCTTCCAGGCTAAATGTTGATTCGTCTTCCATAGTTTCAATTGTACTCGGTTCGATCTGCGAAGGTGTTTTGCGTCGTCTAGGGGCCATCTGTGGGTTGAAGACTGTTTAGTTTTACCCGCTCACAGTCTAGGGTTCAATCAAAGAAACCACTAGGGGGAGGGCCACCTATAAGCCAATTACCCGCCCCATCAGTATATCCTGTAGTATAGAGGGGCGGCGACTCTACTGGGCCGGTCCACGGGTAGTTTAGTCCGTAAGAGATGGTGTTTGGCTCCGCCAAAGTGGAGATAAGTTCCACGTTTAGATGCCACATTTTCCTCCCTTGATTTGGGGGAACGGGGGGAATGGGATCGTAAGTGAAAGCAGCAGCGATCCTTGTGTAACTGGCCTGTATAGAAACGTTTACAACACCCTCGCTAGTGTTTCCGGCGAGGTCTGTAACACGGAATTGAAATGGTTCACTCACACCGGTGTAGTAAGGAGGGGTGTAAGGGCTGAGGTTAAGGACTATCGGGTTGGTTAAATCGACAATGTACTCAAAATCACCGTTTGAACTCAAGGTGAATATACCGTAGGATCCAATAGAATCACTGATAAGCTCAAAAATTTGGTTGCTTGGTCCCCCAGCACCCACAACAGGCGGCACGGAAACTACCGGAAGAGTCGGGTTGGGTCCAGGGGTGTTAACTTCTCCGGTCAGCAGGTTTCCATCGATGGTTTCAAGAATGCTTCGAATATAGATAGTCTGCTGTATTGCAACAGGGGGCGAGGGTGGTTGCGGGGTATCAGACCACACAAGAACGCCCCCTGGGTCAGGACCAGCCCAAACTCTTATAAGTTGAACGCCTACAACCGTTGCGTATATGACTGGACCGTAGTAAGCAACAGGAGCGCTAAGAATAGACCAACCGTTATTCTCGAACGGGGGGTCAAGGTAAGGTTGTACGGAAACTGGTTCAGGACCTGAGTAGTCTAAATCCAGGTAAGAGGCGTCGTTATAGTAACTTGAGTCCTCAATGTATATCCTGGTTCTATAGAAGACGCCGCCGGGTCCATAAACTGACCCCCAATTTAAGACGGCAGCAGAACTTGGTGGTAAGCACTCGGGTGAGCTATATGCTGGATCACTACTGGGGAACGTCAACCGTTCTCCGTCAACGGTGTAACCCGACGTTACATCTGTGGTTCCAATAACCGCAGGTCGAAGCTCGAAAGGAGGATAGAATGGAGAGAGAGTCTGGCCAATGGCGTAGGAAGCATCCAGTTCTTGCTGAGTTGTTTGTGAGATGGAAATTTCCCAGCTTGCGCCCGTTGAAACACCCTCCGAACAAACGGGGGGAGTGTGTAAATATAGCTTCCCTAGAAGCGAGCCAGCAGGAATCGTGTTCAAAGAAGTGTTTAAAGCCGTACACACGAATACGTAGTCAGGGCCGTTTCCAATCCTCACGGGGGAGAAAAAGGGGCCATTCGGTCCCCAGGGTGAACCAACCCAGGCCCCTGACACACTACCGGTGTAATTCACGTCCAGGAAGTCGTACCCTGTCCCCATTATGGGGAAAAAGTAGTCGAGGTCAGGGGTTCCGGCAAGTGGGGTTAAAGTGAGAGTGAAAAGATTGTATTGGCCTGCGATCAAAGGGTCGCTACCCGCAGGCATAACAATATCTATAGTAGTGTAATCAGTCAGAGGTAGGGCATAAGGGGAGGGAGCCTCAGGAATTAAATCAATAGTGATCGGCGGATAACCGGGAAGGCAGTCGTTGTAATTAATCGTCCAAGATTTATCAATTAGATTATCGTAAGCGGCAGTGGCAAGAGCAGTCCACTCCCCGAAGCAGGCGTTGGTCCCTCCAGCAACACTACACGTACCGTTCACTACCCCGCTGGTGTCAAGGGAAACAAGAATATTCTCAATGCTTTGAGGTGAAAGTGCACACCCAAACCAGGCTCCAGCATAGTTTGATGCAGAGCAAGCGTTAAACATGTTGGGCGGAAATGTCTCAAGGCTGGTGCAGCCTTCCCAGGTGTTAGTAAAAGTTGTACCCGAATTAACAAAAATGAACGGAAAACTTGTCAAACTGCTGCAGTTTTTCCAGGTTCGGTCAAAAACAGTGGCCGAGCTTAGATCCAAAGCTCCAAAACTCGTAAGACTCTCACAACCCTCCCACGTCTGCACGAACTCGGTTGCGTCCCGCAACTGGTTGTATAGATATAGCGTAGAAATAGTTGCCATTGAAGAGCAATTAGCCCAAGTATAATTGAAATTAAGCCCTGAGCTGAAATCCTTGGGCGGGAAGCTCTCTATAGAGGTGCAGCCATCCCAACCGTAGGATAAATCTACCAATCCGGCAGTGTCTGCATTAGGGTCACAGTTGAAGTTTGGCATGACTACTCCGGGTTAGCTACGGGAAAGGAAGTTAGACTGCTGCAGTTTAACCAAGTGGCTTCAAAGGTGGGCGAGTCTATAGGAGGCGGTGTCGGCAAGATTGTCACAGTGATTGGCTCTCCGGGTCCGGAAGGCTCGGCAGGGCAATCCGGTGTGATGTAAAGAGTTTGCGGTTGCGTTTCAGCAAATCTCCACGCTGCTTCCTGCTGAACGTCGAAGAAACCATCCTCAGCAGCGGACGCATCGGCCACAAAGTATGCGTAACCGATCTTGTAGTTGTTTGCATCTACATCGTAAGTCTTTGACGGATTGTTGCAGGTTGGGGGGAACTTGTAAATGCTTGCGTCCCAGACTGGCGCTTCAATTAACTCTACCGCTCCGTCCAGAAGGTCATTCACATAGTACCCTGAAAGGAAACTGCATGCGCTGATGTTCAAGTAAACACCTTGCCAGTTACCAAAACCTTCTTTAGAGAAGTCTACGAGTCGGTTGTGAAGAGGGTCGTACTCCACAAACTGCGCTTCCGTGAAATCGTCGTAGTCAATATCGACGATCGGGCGAACCGAAGCATTTGTGTAGGACGCATCCACAAACGAGAAATCGTCGTACAGAACGGTAGAGTAGAAGTAAGGCTCAGAATACACGTAGGTGTAATCCGTTCTGTCGCCCCGGAGGGAAACTTCTTCGTAAATTTCCGGAAGGCTCGCAGGTGGCGGGCAATCCATTCTCTCCGGCTCGATGTTGCTACCGAAGTAAGCGAAATCTTCGCAAACCAGGGCAGTCTTCTGCCACAGTGCCTCATTGCGACCGTAATCGAGAGGGAGACGAACGAAGAAACGTTGCCAGTTATCGAGAGCTGGCCCGTTGTTGAGGTCCGCTACCAGCGGGTTCGGATAAGTTCCCCGCGCAATCAAACTCTCTGAGTCTGAGCTTTGAAGGTGCTGGGTCTTCCACAACCTTAGGGGGGTTTCAGCATCGTAGACGTTGGGGGACATCTTGTAAATCACGCCGCTGAAAACCAACGACGAGATGTCCAGACGATACGAAGAGGTTAGTGAGTCGGAGATTTCAATCCGGGGGAATTGTGTTTTTCCTTGAAGGTTGAAAGCTCGGTATGTGAAACTGTAAGAACCCACTACTGTTGCGGTTTCGTAGGAAATGTTGTAGTCTGTTGTTACGAGGCTTTGCCCGTTCTCGAGCAAGTTCCCATCACAATAGAAACGTATTGTACTAGGGTCGTAAGTGCTTGGCGGAGATGAAAGTGCCACGTTGTCATTCAAGGGGGTCCACCCGCTTTCAAGCAAAATCTGAGCATTACGCGCCCCTACGTTCGCGTCAGCGTAATCCCACCACAGTTCGCCTTCCAGCGGACCGTCATAAAGAGAACTGTCCGCAATAAACTTCAAGATTGAGTCTGGAAACAAGGTCCAGTCAAAGTTATTTTCTTCCTTGCACAGGATTGTTTGGTATTGCCCTGAGACCACAAACTCTAAATTGTTGACCGAGTAGTTTGAAGTGGACGGCGAAAGCCCATCTGAGTTGTAAACGTAGGTCGGCACATTTAACGGTATACCTTGGCTCGCCGCAGAGAAGTCGAACTCGTTCTGAAATAGGAAACGAATCGGAACCCAGTACTGCGTTCCGGGCTGAGGGTACAGGTACAAACTACCAGGACCAGGGAATCCCCCTTCAATGCCTAGAATGTTCGCCGAGTCGGTTAAACCTTGTATGTCAACAATGACGATGCAAGTCGTATTTTCTGGCACCTGACCGAAACCTGACAAAAAGGAATCGACATCCGGAAACACAAAGTCAGGGATCAACTCTTGTTCAGGTGCTTCTCTGTAGGTGACTTCCACCCAAAATGGGCAATCACCTTCTTGCTTCACTTGGACCGCGAGTTTTCCTGTGGAACTGTTCCACCAAAGTTTCCCTGGCGGCAGATCACCTGGAATGCCCGCATCAACTTCAGCCCGCTGTGCATAAACCCGGTCTACCAGATCGTTGAACTCCAAACTTCTCTCAAGAGTGGGGAAATATAGGGACTTTTCTTCGTCGTACCCGTGAATGGAAAGACTGTCGAACGCCAAGTTGAATGGCAGCGCACCACCTTTGTTTCCCCACGCTCCACGGAAATTCTCAAGGCTGCAAGACCCTCCCCAATCAGACGGGTCAACCCAACTTTGAATCTTAACTTCAAGGCTATAGCCGTCTGTCGACAGAAATGCGGTAACTCCTACAGAAGTCGGGGTCAGATTGGCCGGTAATCTAAGCACCCAGCGCTCAATCGTTTCGTCGTACTCAGGGGCGATATCTACACTCAGAGAACTGCTGTACGACAGGAACACAGGTTTGTCGAACGCATATACAGATCCCGCGAACAAGATGGGGAAAAGGTAAGGAAAAAGTTCGCCGGTGTCGTAACTCGGGAACAAAATAAGTTTCCCAATAGTTGGAGTCGGAACATCGAACAAAGTCGGACCATCAAACAAAGTCGCTACGGGACTAAAAGATAGTTCTTCCTTACAGTGGAAAGAATTATCTCCAGCAACTCCGATGCTCGGACGAAGAAACGGTGCTGGTCTTGCGCCAGGAACGTCAATTCGCAGCTGAACATTGCTGTTGATCTTTGTGAAGAATGTGTCGTCTACTTCCCCAAAGTTCAGAAGCATTCTGCCGGAAGTTTCCGAGAGCGACTGAATGGTGTAACTATCGGTGTCAAGGTATGCCGTCTGCCCTGCGGAAATTCGGTCGTCTCTTTCAATCTCAACAACTGCAACATTCGGTGCGGAAAAATCTTCAATATTGTCCCAGGTTCTGACAGAGAAGACACGAGGAAGAACGAAATTGTTGTATACTCCGAACGTTCCCCCCAGAAGTTGCCTTTTCTGAGAAACGGTTTCAGGGAGATTTGTCCAGTAGTTGCTTCCGCTCCAGCCCAGCATTTGCGCCAGGAAGTCCAGTTGCCCGTTTACTCGTGACTGGGCAAGGTCAACCTGAGTGGTTTGCTCGGGTGACAGATACTTGTTAGTGGAATTCCGAAGCTCAAATTCGCTTGGACTAAAACTAGGATTTGCTTCTGTCATTTAAGTTAGTTCCACACCGTAAAGTTCAAGAGACAGATATTCTTGGCTCATGCAGACGACCGGGTTCATCCACAAAACAGAATACCCTGAGAATTGCTCATAGAAGTCGATGAGTTCTTCATCGAAAGGTTTCGTCAACCAGTCCGCAACTGGTTTGTATTCGCGGTGAATGATTGGTCGAATATCCTGTATGTCTTGCAACAGATAGTCTGAGCCAACATCTATGAATGCAAGGTTGCAGTAGGTTACGGGAATTTCTTCCCCGTCAGTGTTTGTAACTGTGTTTGGAACAGCGTTCTCAGGGTAGATTGAAAGCGCACAACGCGAAGAAGCTCCAGCTTTCTTCGTCATCTTGGTAACTATCCCTGACACAGTGATCGTCTGAATTTTCATGTTCAGATCGGTGAAATCCACTCTCCACCCGGTTTGAAAACTAGGCGAAGGGATAAGAAACTCGAAGTATTGACTAGTTTCGTCTAGACTCACAGAAGCTGTGACAACTTCTTGCGGAACGTTGTTTAGAACATAGCTCAACGTTGCGCTTCCAGAAAAGCTCGAACCTGACGGGCACCGCAAAACAACCTTTGAAAAAGCCGAAGGTAGGTCATCGCCACTAACCCACTCCAGGAAAGTGGAAGTGGGCTGAGTTGAAGGCGGGAAGTAGCTGTCCTGGTTCGACCAAAAAGTGTCTGAGCTTAGGAAAGCGTTTAGAGCAGGGTATCTCCACCCGATAACCGAATCGGTGCTCGATGTGATCAGCAACTTGGTTCCAGTTAACAAATAGTCGTTAACTTGGTAAAGATGTTCAACCGGGCTGTCGTCGTAGCTAAGCTGATAAGCAACAAGATAGCGACCGCTGTCGAAGTCCAACTCCTGCAGATTGAGAATGGTCGGAGGGACTGCGATCGTCCCATACTTCCACACAACCTGACCCGACTTGACAATCAAGTTTTCAAAAGTTGCAGAAGCAACCACCTCAAGGGAAGTAGGTCCGAAGATGCCCTCTCCCCACGGGATAAAAACATATCCCACATCTTGAACTGTGTCAAGCTGAATAGCAGTGTTTGACGCAGGAATTATGTCAAAGAAGTTGACCTGGTAGGTCTCACTTACAGCGGGCAAGCGTCTGTAAATCGGCCTTCCCCCTGGAATCCACTCGGTTTCCCTGGTTCTCAGGTTCTTAACCTCGATTGACTGATCAGACAAGGTGCTAATAGTCCTACCTTGAGTGCTCGTCTGAATGGTTTGAACCCCACCGTCAATGGGAATAAGCTGTTGACTCATAGCCCCATAGTCCCGTTTCTATAGTTCGGCGGCGAATAGGGGTAGGTTGTTCCAGTGAACCAGGAAAGCTGCGGAACTTCCGTCGAAGTAGAAGCGTTCTCCCAAACGTACAAGTAGGGAGCCGAAGCGTTACTGAACCTGCCACCATTCTTAGGGATTAACGTAATGCTTGCGATACCAAGTTTGATCGCCGAGATATCCCGACCAAACTGAGATTTGATCTGCTCGTCGCAAGTGTAAGCATTCACGTACCGAAGAAGGTTACCTTCGTACTCTTCGATTCTGGTTGTGTTGACGACAGTGGTGTTCGTCCAGTCGGTAACGGTTGGCACTGGCGAGAAAGCTCGCATGACTCGATACAAGTTTCTACCATCCTCCGAAACAATCGTATCCTCGGAGTAGAGCGAGTAGTCCGGGTTGAAATAGGGAATGTACGGCAGAGTCAGGAGGGCGCTGTCAGCGACATCAGCCGAGGGCACAAACACTTGGTTCTGAAAGTAGACTGAAAAGTCAAACAGAGGTGTTACGTTCGTCGTCGCAGTGTAGGAAAGAATCTCACTACCTTGTCTGAAGAATGTGGTGTCACCCTTGAAGAACCGGAACATTCTCTGCGGAGTTTTAACCGTGCCGTTGTTAATAGACTCAGCAAGTGAAACTACCTGAGAAGGCGTGTAAGCCAACGGTAAAACGAGGTTTTGATCCAGCAAATCGTTAATCAAAGTGCTGTCCGGCGTGAAGTACTGAGTTGCTACAAAATACTGTGGTGCTGACACACTCGATTCCTTGTACTCCAGGTAGGTTCCCACCGGGAAACGGGGTTTGTACTTGTACACTGGCAAACCGAGGTCTGCATTTTGAACCACGATTTCTTGAATGATTCCGAGCTCAACAAGTGTGTCGAAGTATTCTTTGACCGCTAAGTCGTTTGGCTCGTACACAAATCCCTGCAAAACGTAGGCAAATTTGTTCACGCCACCCTTCAAGGGGTCCACGTAGTTGTAGTAAGGGTCTGCCACCGCATTCGGTCCGGATCCGATTTGAGGAGTGGTAACCCACGTTCCAGACAAATACGAGTTTCCGGGAACCAGGGAGTCGGGAACCACCGAACTTCCTAAAAGACCTGCGGAAAGTGCGCTTGTTGTGATATTTGAGGGAGCCTCGAGAGTGAAGTTTTGATCAACAACCCAAACCAAACTCCCGATTCTTGGGACGGTAACTGCTGTAACAGGGATGCTGAAACCAGCGCCAACTCCACTGTTGCCAAGGTTTGAATCATCTGCTGTTAAAATCGACCCTGGTGTATAACCTTCACCGGGGAAGATAAGCGCCACGTCTGTCACAACGCCGCCGGAAACCGTGATGTTTGCTGTTGCCCCCACGCCGAATCCAGTGGTGTTAACAAAAGGAACATTCGTATAATTTCCGTCTGTGTATCCCAAACCAGGAGTAATTGTCCCTAAGGCGGAAATGGGACCGATCAAGAGTTCTTGGGGCGTTTCGGGAACGAACTGACCGTCACCTGGAACATAGTCGTATTCTACTATCTCGGGGTCGTAAAAACTGCCAAAACCGCTTACGTAGCTGTTTCCAATCGACCACGGTGAGTAGGTTTTCTCTCCGGATATCTTGCCTCCAGCTGAAATGAGAAGGGGAATTTCTGCTAAGGAGCCGATGTTGATGTTGTCAAGGATCACATGGAGTTTTCCGTCGCCACCGCTCGCTGGGCTCCAGTAAACAACGTCACCTTGGTTGTAACTTCCCGCTTGCAGAAGTTGAATTTGCCTCATGACCAGATTTCCGTAAATCGTCTGATCTTTCTTTTCGGCAGAGTACGGAGTAAAAGAGGTAAGGACGGGATAATAAGACGTTGTCGGAATCGTCTCCAAAACCAAGTCGTTTTGGTTCAGAAGTTGCTCAGATGGGTCAAAAGCGTAGACCTGCGTATAAAGCGCAGCAGAAGGTCCGAGTTGTGGCGGAGTGTTGTATGCCTTCGCGGTTACAATTCGCGGGTTAACGTACCGAGTGTCCGCGTCAAACGTTGCGTAGAAAGCGGAATCAACGTCGCTTACGCTCGGATCGGTAGAGGAAGGAAAAACGTTGCCGGGCTGAAGCAACTGGAAAAGCCTGTCCCGGAAGTTCAACGAGGAGTTCCGTAGATTCACTCCGAAAGAACTGTTGGCATCCACTTCCAGGGTAATGTCGTATTGAACCTGGCTAAGTGTTAGGGGATACAGGTGTCCCGTTGTTCCGACCGGAACAGAGAAGTTCACCACATTTTGACCCCTGCTGAGTTGTTCCTCAGTTAGTTCAACACCGCCAGGACCAAGAACGAAGAATGATACTTGACCGCTTGGTAGGATGTAGTCGGTTAAGTAATTGTACGAGAATTCAGACCCTCTGTTGGGTTGCACCGATGTTTGAGTCCCTACTCCGTAAAAGTCGATGAAGAAGTCCTGCCAATCTTGCGCGCTTACAGGGTTCTTTCGACGAATTAACGTGAAAAAACGTTCCTGAACTTCCTGGTAAGTTTCAACGTCCGATCCACCGGTTGCGGGCTCAGGATTTATTGCACTCAAACCAGCGACGTTTATCGCTGAAGAGCCGACGATCGAGTTCGCAGGCACGTTGTAAAGCGACCCGACAAACTCTGAGAATACCGGCACGTAAATAACCGTCTCTCCTGGCGAGAAAGTGTAATTCTCAGCAGTCAGGAAAGAATAAACTTGGCCGCCGGTGATGTTCGGGTCAGTTGTGAACGAAGAGCCGGAGGGAATTGTGACGGGGCTGTTTGAAGGCGGTATTGTAAGTACAAGACGAGCGAGAGACGCAGTCCCAAGGCGTCTCATCGCACCCAGGAAAGGACCAATCCACTCAAGCAGAATCTTTTCTGGCAGCTGGTTCGCCCAAAAGAGAAACTCACCCTGCGCGAAAACCTGCCCTTCCAGCAAAGCAGCCAGAGGGTTTCCAGAGCTGAAGTCGTTTAACGTTTGGTTAGAGGCTTGATATACTCTTTGTGAAGCAGCTTGAACAAGCTCTGCTTCATTTCGAGGGTCAATCGAAACTGACGGTAATGGTGCGTATCTAGGCATTTATCAGCCTCAGCAGGGTTCGCAAATCGTAGTGCTGGCACCAAGTACCGGCGCAGAGTAATTGTTGCAAGGGGGATCGCAAGGTTGTCCCGCCGAGTTCTCAAGGTAGTACCAGCCGTTGTCAATCACCAAAGTGTCCAACAAGTACTCAATCTGCTCTTTGAGAACGAGTTTTGTGATCAAGTCCTCAAGTTGAAGAGCGTCGAACCTTTGTGGGATCGTGGAGGGGTTGATTCCAGCAGCGAAATCATATTTGTCGTTGGTGGTATAGCTTTTCGGTGCGTTTTCAATTACGTTCTCTGGGTTGGTCTTTCCGACCGCATAACCAAAATTCCAAACACCCGTGACAACTTTGGTGCCAGAAATTGCTAGCCCGCTAACGAATTGGTCCCCTTCCAGGTTTGGTTGAGGGGTGTCCAAAGTAACGTATCTTGAGTCAAGCCCGTTCGGGCCAGCCGTGATGAACGAGTTTAAACCAAGTGGAGGGTAGTGCCAATCGAGATCTTGACCATCGAACGTAATTTGCTTAGCACCGTTAAGCCACTGGCTTGTAACGATTACACCACTAGAAAAAGTTGTCTTCATGAATCCCTACGGATTGCCTTCTTGAATTGGTTTTACCCTACAAAAAATCCCCAGCCGAAGCCGGGGATAAGTAACTCTGAACCCGAGGATCAGGTTCTCTCCCAGTAGTTAACTGTGAACGAGCACTCGATCGTCTGAACGTTTCCGCTCTCACGGTCAACGTCAGCGGTTGTGACTGACTTGTATTGGCAACCGTAAAGCACGTATTGGCCGCCTGCAGGAGCAGAACCAGCGCCGACGCAATCTTTAGGGGTCACGGTAACTGTGATTTCCTCACAGTTGTACGAAAGCCAGAATTGCTCGAGTTGTTTGAAGATGGTAGGGTCGTACGGGGCCTCTAACGTTACGTCGTCTGCGGTTCTCGGTCCAATGACGTGGTACAGTCTGTTTCCAGAACCGTTAGCGTACTTGCTGTCTTCGGCTGAATCCTTGACACCGCTGAACTTAGTGAACACCGCTGTGAAAGTGGGCCCACCAAGAGCTGTGAATGAAACTTCGTACTGAGACTTGGTAATCGGTCTTAAAATAGCCATGATGACACCTCCTTATGTATTTCTTGGATCAACCAAGAATGTTGGAGATCATCGCGCCAGAACCGATAAGACCAGTGGCACCAAGACCCACCAGGTTAACAACACGCTCAACAGTGATTTCAGCACGAACCACGCGACGCTCACGAATGTAGTACTCGGGGCGAACAGCAGGGGTGCCAGTCAGTTGATAGGTGTAAGCGAAAGCAGGGGTAGCAGCATTAGCACCACCAGCAGGCATTACGCTATCTGAAGGACCATTGGGGCTGTAGAACAGCAGGATTCCGTTTGAAGGGAACACAGGCTGCAGGGTGCCATCGGTGGCAAGATAACGGCCCTCAGCAACGCGCAGACCACGCTCAAGACCGAAGTAACGAGCAAGCAGGTCTGTGTCGATTGAATCGGCAGTGGTGTACTTGATGCGCTCAAGGATAGCCTGGTTGGTCAGCAGTTGATCAAACACGGCAGTTCCCAGAACCATCGAGTTCGGACGGATACCGATTTGGTTGGCAACCGAACGCTTCAGGGTCAGGATGTCCTCGATCGGGTTGGAAGTCAGTGAAGACCAAGCCGAAGGACCAGCGGCAGAACCGTAGGCGGTCTGGAAGTTAGCCCAGGTGGTGAAACCAAGACCGGTCTGAGTACCAGCACCAGCGGTAGGCTCGTAAGGGTTGTAACCAGCGGTTACGGTTACGGCCTGGCTTACAGTGTACTCGTAAGCATTCATCAGGCGAGACATGGCGTTGCGAGTTTCGATCGCACGCAGGTCAACCTGAGCAGGACCTTCACCAGCGTTCTCGATGACTTCTTCGGGCAGTTCCCAAGCCACGACTTCTTGCTCAAGCGCATAAGGCTCAGCATCGTAACGGCTTTGAACGAACGGAATGTTGGTTCCGTATGCACGACGGAAGTCGTTGATGGCGAATTGCTCTTTGCCGAAGCGCAGAATGCGGCCAGCACGAGTCGGGGTGTCAACAACGGGGGCAATAAAGTTGGCGATATTAGTCGCCGGAAGCATGAAACCTTGTGCGAGCGTAGTCAGAATTGGATCTACGCCAGCATAGGTTTGCTGGAGGTTCATCATGGGAGGGAGGCTCCGAGATAGTTAAACGACTTCAAATGGTTGAAAACCACAGTTGGGACTTACACCCGAAGGATGCCCAACTGAAGTTAATTATCAGGCGAAGCTGACAAGGGCGAACTTACGACCGCCGATTCCGATTTGCTCGCGAATCAGAGGAGTGGTGCCGTCCAGGGTGACGGGGGTGCCGTCGCCAACGCCAACGGCTTGGCCGAGGGAGTTGATTTCGAGCTGAGTGTTCAGAGTCAGATCGGTCAGAACAGCAGCTGGAGCAACTTCAACCAGCAGAAGACCGGAGGTAGCAACGGTCAGCTGACGAGCGGTGTAAGGTTGAGCCAGAGCGGTAGGCATGTAAGCCTGGTTGATACCAACGATGGTGTCTACGCCGCCGGGGGTAGTGAAAGCATCGGGGGCAGCAGCGAAGTTAGGGCCAGCCCAGGTAGCGTAAGAAACGGCGCGGAATTCGCCGATTTCAACTACGCCGGGATCGCCATCTTGATTGTCAGCAGGAGCTTCGAAAGTTTCTGCGTAACGGATGTACTGACGGCCGTATACGGGACCTGCGTTTGTAGCCATGGAATTCTCCAAAGTATGAGGACTTCAATTTGTTTACTCTGGGACTTGTTTTTACACCCAGTTAAACTGAATGGTTTTACCCTTAGCGGTATTCAATGCTACACCGGCAGCGGTCGTAGCACTGACATTCTTTACCTGGCATGGGGAGGGTGCCCAGAGGTTGCCAACCAAGTCGACCAAACATTATACAATCGGGACAAGTTCTTGAGTCGAGTTTCGGAACTCTCTGCATTTCCCTGTATCCCTGATCTTGTCGAACGTAATACTGGCCAAGGTTGAAGAAAGAGTAGGAAGGGTTTGCCAAGTAGCGAATAACGCGAACCAACAACCCAGGCCAACTCTTAACTTCACTAAAATCTTGTGTTTTGTCGCCCAACAGAATACCTCCGTTGTCGAGTGCGTCTTTTGTTTCAACCAAAAATTCATGCAAGGGCGGTAACATTTCGCCAACGATGGTTGGCCACGCCCGCTCCATCTTACCGCGAGGGTTGATATCTTCGGCGCCGAGGTTGACAGCGGCAAGCGCAGAGATGAGAGTTTTATCGAGAAGAGACCTTTCGTACTCCTCCCATCTCATTTGCTTATCTCGAAGACCTTTCACCAAAACTTTCGACTCCTCCGTCATGCGCTCTTCAAGCTCAGCTTGAGAGTTCACTTTCTTTCGTAGAGCCTCGGCCTGGGTGAAGTAATCTCCCCTCCGTTTCGTGGCCATGCCAATCAGAGAGAGGAGATCCATTTCAAACCTCAGTTGTACATTGTGCGCTTGATAGCTTCAACGTAGTCGATTCCTTCGGATTCAACCAGTTTCAAAGCTTTTGCGTGGGGGTCAAGATCTTCCTCGGCGAACTGGAAAGTTCCACCGGCGACCTCATCGTAGTAAACCATCGGAGGAAGCTTGCTCAGCAGGCCAAGCAGTTTCGTGGCGGCAGTTTCACCTTCGGAGAACTCAAGAGTTCCGAAGTCAAGCCCTTCGCAGTAGCTTTGCAGCTCGGACTGAGGCATGATGCCATCAGTCAGGCGACCATCTTCGTAGAGTGACTCAACGAAAGAGGCGATCTTGGCCTTGCGGGCATTCATCTTCTCTTCAGCGAAGCGACGCTGCAGTTCAGAGTGCTCTTTCTTCAGGCGGTTGAGCTCCTCGAAGATGGCGGCGGGGAAACCGTACGGCTTGGCTTGGGCCATTGAACCCATGCCGTAATCCATTCCACAATGGTCAGCGGAAAGTTCGTTGTAGTCCTCTTCGTCGGCGTAGTCCTCTTCGTCGGCGTCGTCGTCGCCGTCTTCCTCGTAAGTGGAACCGAATCCAGTCTTGGTGTAAGGACTCTTCTTCTCACCGTGCTCTTCAGCGAAAACGCCTCCGGAACGCTTGGCGGTTTGATTAGGGCCACCTTCAAAATCACCGCTCAGATTGTCCTCAGCGAAAGCGCCTTCGGGACCAACAACTTGAGCAGCTTCGTCAATCTCATCCATTGCACCAGGAGTGAGTTGCTTCTTAGAAGATTTCTTCTCTCCTTTGTAACCCTCTGCGAACACACCGTCAGGACCGGTGATTTCGGCAACACCACCTTCAAAGTGACCAGGCTCCAGTTGACCTTTCTTGAGTTTGGCTTTGCCTTGGGTCAGATCGTCAACTTCGCCCATCGCAGTTACGCCCAGCTCGGAAGTTACCTCGTCTGCCTCAGGCTCGGCGTGGTCAATCTTGCCGCCCTTGGTGGCTTGACGACCATCGCTGCTCTTCTGACGCATTACGCGCATGCTTCCATCAGACATAACGTTGATGGTGCTAACTGCGAACACTTCGTTGTCAGGCGATTCTTCGGTTTCGGTAGGAATCTTGGTATCAGCGTCTTCGCGGCCAGCAGGGTTAGAACCGGAAGCAGTTTTAGGCTGATTCGGTTCAGGATAGCTGTCAGCGTCGGTGTCGTACTGGTCGCCGTTCATGGTGCGATCTTCAGCATCGGCTTGACCGGCCCAACGGGATTCACCAGTTGCGTTATCTGAGCCGTCTTTGGCAGTCTTTTTGCGATCGGAATCCTGCTCAGAATTCTTGGCAATGCTAACGCGATCGGCTTCCTGCTCACCGCTCTTGGCAGTGTTCATGCGGTCGTCGCCAACACCGCCTTTGCCTTCCTTGCCTGTGCTCATCCGGTCGGCGTAACCGTTGTCAGATGAACGGGCTGTTTCATAACGACCGGACTCATCATAGTCCATTTCGTCGCCTTCTTCCATTTCAACCTTTTCGCCAGGGTGAGCCTTGGCTTTGGCCTTCATTTCTTCGGCTTTCTTTTTAAGAGCGGGGGGCAGCTCTTTGTGTTGCTCGTCGTAGACGTTTTCTACAACCTGCATTACTTGGCCGTGGGCACCTTTGGCGTGCTTACGGCTGATTTTTCCGTCTTCCATAAATTGTTCCTCTGGGAATTGGTCTTCAAGTTCAGCCGTCTGCTGAGTGATTTCGTTGGTTTTGGCGCCCTCCGTAAATTGTTGGTTTTCCTCGGGGCTGGTTATTTCGGTCGGAGCTTGTGCACCAGCCGCTTCATCCACGCTAGTTTCCTTCTGAGTATCGCCAGACTCTTGAAGATCTTTGACAGCGGATGAAACATCTTGTCGAACTTCCTCAAGTTTTTCGCGAAGAACCTCGAGAGGGCTCTTTTCAACGATCAAGGTAGGACCGAGTTCGTCATCAAAGATTTGGGCCGGGGACAAAGTCACTGCGAAGTCAAAGCACCCCTCTGCCTCATTGAATGAGAAAGGTTCGAGTCCTTTAACAGCCGGGGGAGATGCCCCCAGCAAGGCCAGGTGCCTTGCGCTCCACTTTCCCCCGTGCGGGTTGATTTGGCTATCGGGGGAGTAGAAGGAAATTGATACTTTTCGGTAGTGACCGTTTTTGACCAAATCTTTAGCGGTGTCCGTAAAAGAGACATCTGCGTAAAGATTTTGTCCCTCCCTCGAAAATCCTTGGATCCACCCAAAAGAAGGCAAACTATCGTTATCACCCTGGTGGCCAAGAACTATAGGAGCTTCATGGACCGAAGGGTCATATGTGTCGACAACTTGCTGAAGATCTTCTGGAGAGAATGTCCGCTTGATTCCTTGGGCAGAGGTCTGATCACCCGCACGAAATACGTGAATTCTTTTAGTGAACACAGTCTATAAGGGATCTGATAACATTTTTTACCCTTCTTCTTCAGCAAGGAGAGCTTCTTGCTCAGCGAGTAGGGCCTCTTTCTCAGCAGCAAGGGCTTCTTCCTGGTTTGCAGGTTCCTCCTCAGCAAGGAGAGCTTCTTGCTCAGCGAGTAGGGCCTCTTTCTCAGCAGCAAGGGCTTCTTCCTGGTTTGCAGGTTCCTCCTCAGCAAGGAGAGCTTCTTGCTCAGCGAGTAGGGCCTCTTTCTCAGCAGCAAGGGCTTCTTCCTGGTTTGCAGGTTCCTCTTCGAGGGGAAGAGCTTCTTCAGGCGCAGCTCCACTTTCGTCCCCAAAAATTGAGCCAAACAGGTCCTGATCTTCCTCAGGGTTGTAAGTCGTTGCCGAGGAAGAGTCAGCCGGTCCACCACTCTCTTTCTTATCATCTAATTCAACACGGAAGTGTCGCTCTATCCATTCTTTCTTCGGCGTGAAACCAGACTGAATAAGAAGGGAGACATCTGACATAGTCATTGTCGATTCCTCAATTCGGAACTCCCGAGTAAGAACGGGAGCAGCGACGTCAGTTCCGAAGTTCAGGTCAACGATCCATCGAATGAGTGTTTGCGTGAGATTCTGCGAAATGATCTCAGAAAGTTCTGACGCCTTCACGACTCGGACAACATTCGCAACCTGGGAGGAAGCACGGGAACCAGCCTCAGCTTGCCCCGCTTCGTTCTCTCCGCAAATCAACACGCTGATTTCTTTGTCGATGTAGTCAATCAGGTTCTTGAACACATCGGGACTTCCGGACGGCGTTACGAACTCTAACTCGTAACCCTCCGGGAGGATCATTGCCGTCTCCTGGCTCAAGTTGGAAAGATGGTCGTACAACGTGTCGATTTCTTTCGTACTTGCGCTCAAAGGGGCTTTCGCAACGGCTGTTGGCGTGGCGTAGCGGTCGCCGTAAAGCACGTAGGACTCAATCGCCCTGCGACGGAACTTGACGAGCGGGTACAAGATTCGGCCCAAGGATGAACCGTAAGGGTCGCCATTGTGAGAAACCCAATACCGATTGACAATGAATTTGCGCGTCGGAAGCTCAACACCTTCGAACATTCGGTTGAACGTCAGGCAGCGCATTGTGAAACCCGTCTGAGCATCTTCCTTTTCTTGGAAAACGAAACGACGTTGATCACGCATCCGTACATCGAACGGAATAACGCCTCTTTTCGTTTTCTTCCACATCACTTCTCCAACGGAGAACCCTGTGATGATTGCTTCCGCAAGTCCCTTATAAATATCATCAAGAGGAATTTCTTCAAGCACTTCGCTTACGAAATCCCTTACAGCTACGTCGCCGGGTTTGTCACTATATTGCTCAACGTACCACGGACGGGAGGTAATTTCTTGAACAAGTTTGGCAAAACAGCCCTGAACTTGCTCGTCGTAAAGAAGGCGCTGGTATACAACTAGCGCACGGTTCCCGCCTTTTTGAATGAGAAGATCATCGTTAGGCCTGACAATCGTATTACCTTGACCAGTGAACGGGCTGCTAGACCCGAACATGTAGATCGAAGATAGATTATAGGGGTCAGAAGTGTAACGAGCTACCTCTCCCGATGGCACTGGGGCTGTCTTAAATCTCTGAGCCATCCAATCCTCTGGTAGTTCTAGTCCTTATGTCAAGTTTTACCCTCGAGGCAGCTCGGGGAAATTTTGCGAGATATAATTTTCAAGTTTAGCCAGGATTCTCGAGTATTCGTCGTAGATCTTCTCGCTTGATGTTTGGCTCATGTAGTGCCTACAAGCTGAGATTAGCCGGTAGATGTCTTTTTCTTGTAGAGAGTACATCAGTTTGCCAGAGTAAATTGCATCGGTGGCTGGGGAACTCCGTTTACGGCGTACTGGATGAAAACGTGGTACACCCCGTCATCGCCCTGTGATTTCCAGTCCCCTGTTACGCTCAGGTCAGATAACCCTGAAACGTTTGCAGAAATTGATGCCTGCAGTTCAGAGTTGATTTGACCCGGATCCAGGACGTTCAGAACCTGATCTGCTATCCCGTAGTTTGCTCTCATAACCCGCTCGTAGTAACGGGTTTCAACTACGCTCCGAATTTGCTGCGTTATCAAAGCGTAGTCTACACTTGTCGCTAAATTCCCGTTGACGATGGTCAAAGGGTAAGCCAATCCTCGAATACTCGCTGCTAAAGGCTCGGTTACGCTCATCGGTATCTACGGGAAATTTCAAATTCCAGGTTGTTCAACCTTCTGCGAATTTCTTCGGATGGAAGGGAACTCTCAATGACTTTGTTCACCTCTTGCCGCATTCCGGTGTGGCTCAAGGATCGATAGTAGGAAGGATCAACCAGATCCTCTTCTTGTTTTACGCCGGAAAGAAGGGAGAGGCAAAGGGTTTCAACTGAAACCCCTTGCTCTCTGGCCCTTAGTTCAAGCTGTAGTAGAAGAGAGTCAGGAATCAGTAACGTTAATTCCTTGTTCATTATGACTCTCATTTAGTTTAGAAACCGGTGTTGTTAGTTCCCAGTCCTTGAGCGTTCAGCTCGTTCTGCATTTGACCAACGGCAACGCGGATCAGATCGATCTGAATTCTTTCCAGAGTCGGGACAGGAGTCACAAACACCTTGGCGTTAACGATTCCGTTCTCGAGTGAGGCAGGAGGGTTGATTCGAGCATCACAGATAACCTGGAAAGCGTCGCTTGGGCGAGCGCCGAACAGAGCACCACGAGAGTACAGCTGGTTCAGAACGCTATTGCCAACCGAAATGATCTGGTTGAACGCCACACCGAATCCGTCGATAACGTTGAAGATCTGGCTATCGAAGGCATTTCTCAGCGAACCGTAAACAACGTTCAGAATGACGCGAGTGTTTACGAACTGGTACAGACGCTGTTGAGCGTCAGCAGTGTTAACGCGAGTTCTTCCGCCCCAGACAAACACTGCGCTGGTTGGGTAACCAGGCAGGGTACGGATTGCGTTGCAACCGTCAGGGTTGAGAAGGTTTTGCTGAGCCGAGTTGATCGGAATCTGAGCTGCCACTGCGTCGGCAAGTTGATACTTGACACCAGCAGGCGGGAACTGATATCCCTCAGCGCGGTAACGACGCAGAGCAATTCCGGTCACGTAAGGTGAAGGGGGAATCCACTGACCCGAAGCGTTCTCGATGTAAGGACCGTAGTAAGCAATGAAACCGAAAGGTTGGAAGTACCTTTGGCTATCGTTGTACAGACGGTTGACATTGTCAACGCCAGCCTCAATGAACTCAGCCTGGGGAACACCGTTGAACCCAACGCCACGGATCGCATCGCTGATGATTTCGGTGGAGGTGATTGGGTCAAAGCGCCAGAGAGCACTCGGAGGAGTTGCCTCAGGGGTGAAGTTCAGACCAACTTGTGAGCCGTAGCAAGGTTGACCAGCAACACTCAAGTCGCCACCAGCAGGGATAACCACCCAGTCGTAAGCGGTTCCGTTGTAAGTCACGGCGATCCGATCACCAACTGCAACCTCAGTTACTCCATCAGGGCCAACGGCACCAGCAGGAGCCACAGTAACGTTGAAGTAAACCCCGACGAGTTTAGCAACAGCAGTTTGAATGTCAACCCCAGTGTCTGACACGGCGAGGCCGGTCGAAGTAACGTAGGGAGTCGCAGTGTCCAGGACACCTAACGTGGCAGAGGTAGCGGCCTCGTAGTCACCGCCTTCAATCGGATCGATTGAAGGAACCAGGAATGCTTGTGAAGCAAAGTTCTGGTCAACGGTTGGGGTGCAGTACCAGTTCTCAAGAGTTGTGGAAGGAGAGCCGGGGGCCGAAAGAGTAAGCTCAGGCAGCCAACCTGCAGTAGAATTCTCACCGAAAGGTGAAATCAAACCAACACCAAGAGCGGTCAAGCTATTGTTGAAGAAGATCGAGACTTCAGGGTTGCTCGCGGCAGGAGTAGGAGCTGCAGTTGCAACAGCTGCTTCTGAAGCGATCAGGCCGCTATTCAGACCGTACTTCCGAGCACGAACAAACGGGATAACCGACAGTTCAGCCAGAGTGGCCGAAGTTGCCTCACCGCCAAGAACCTTCGTGTAGAAGATTGTGGGGCTAGAGACAAGAGAGATTGTTCCGCTCGGAATCGTTACGAAAGAAGAAGCCGTATAAGCGGTCAAGCTCTCAGCCAGGCAGAAGGTGTCTGCGTCGATCACCTGGACGTAGTAAAGAGCCTCAGAAACTTTAGTGGTTGCGCGGAAGAGGTTTACTCCGGCGTCGGTCTTCACCGGCTGAGTGAAGTACAGTTTCTGACCATTCGTCAAGCCGTGAGCGACACAAGTAACCCGAGCCGTGCCAGTGTAAGCTCCTGTTGAACCAGCCACGGAAGCGTCGGGGTCCAGGATTGTACGGGATACGAAGTTCAGACGGTAGTTAGCGGTAGCATCCTGAAGGCTAGCAGGAAGGTGCAGTGTGTTGACATACTGAGCGGCCCCAGTAATGTTCTGCAGGAGGTTTGAAGTCTGACCGTTAATTGTCTGAGGCAGGCTGTAGAAAGGAACAACGTAAGTAAGATCAATGCTTCCTGTGGTGCTGGGGAACGCAATTGCGTTGGCCGGGTTAGTCACAAACTGGGAACCACCACCTGCAACGACTTCACTCAGAACGGAGACGGCGTTGGGGGCATCAAGCGCAAAGAAAACGTAGTTATCCGAGTAATCACCCGACACTGCGGCGTTGTAAGGAGGTGCAACTACGAAAATTGTGCCGTCTTCCGCTAGACCTTCACCGTTAAAGGCTGTTAAGATAGCACCCGTAGCATTGCTATAGGTGACTTCTTGAATCTGGTAGGAAACGGGCCAATAGTTAGCAGAGTCTAGCTGAAGCCGCTTTAGGTCAGTTGGTTCAATCGCGTTCGTGGAGTTGTACTTAGCCGAATCTAGCAGGCCAACTTTCTCACCAGCGGCCACAGGAGTTGCACTCCGAGACTGAGAGATAGCGGTTTCTGCCGTGGGAGAAGCAATCAGAGCTTGGTAGGTGAGCTTGTCGTAAGTGACATCGGTGCCAACCCACTCGTACATGGCATTGTCTACCAGGTACTTGTTTCCGGTTACCAGGTCAGCGGCAGGCTCGTGAGGTGTGAATGCGCTGTACTTGTTGATGTCGGTCACAAGGAAAGGACCGGGATCGGCAAGAGCCAACCACTTGTAGTTGTTGTTGGCGCAATGATCGGCGGCAGCAGCTCCGACAGCAGAACGGCCATCAGCATCAAACTGAGCGTACGCAGTTGGAGTGATCAGGTAGCCTTGATCTTGCTGACCATCGAAAGCGGTCTCGATGCACTGAATGTAATCCTGGGGAACTCGCTCCAGGTTCTGCTGTTGGCCAACGATGTTCTGAATGTCATAAACATTCTGCATCATGACGTACTGAGCACCGACTGGCAGAACCAGCGGAACAACGCTCACGTTAGCGTCAAACGTAGCGGCAGCAATGCTTACGAAGGCATTCTCAGAGTTTGAGAGGGGGTCGATCGAAGTGACCAGACCGAAATCACGAACGTAGACGGAGCTACGAACACTCGGGTTGCTCTCAATCGCCTCTGCGATCGCAATTGCGATAGCCGAAGAAATTCTGCGGTTGTTAACTTCGTCGCCAGGGATGTAGTCTACGGGAATTGTAACCGGAACACCCAGCCATTCGCCATCGGCGGTGTAACCTGTGGATCCATCACCTGCTACGAGGCGGTTTCCGTTGATTACAAGTTGTGCGTAAACAACATCTCCAGCCTCGAAGTTCGAGGGAAGACCTGCGTTGCTCTGCTTGGTTCCGTTAGGAAGAATCTCAATCTCTACGATCTGATCAGGAGTGCCAACGCGAACAACGCGTAGATCACCAATCTGAGCATTCTGGAAAAACTCGTTAACGCAGTTGTAGCTCAGCAAGGGAATCCGGGCCTCAGGAACGCTTCCACCAACGAGGGCGAAATAGTCGTTCAGCGAAGTGATCGGAGTAGGTGTGTTATAAGGGAAAACTGTAACCGGCACTGTTTCTTCGGTTTCCACCAGCATGTAAACAGTGCTAAAATTAGCAACGTCAGCGTTTGCGACAACACCGGCACGCTCATTGATGTATACACCAGGAGCTCCGGGGGTTGTTCCACCGCCAAGAGAAAATGTGGCCATGTTTTTAAGAGGGTGTTCCTTCTTTCCCTTCAGCAGTGCAGGCAAGGATGACTCCTACGTGGTCTCCGTAGAGCTGCTGTTGAGACACAAAAGTGTACTAACTTTTACCCTATTGAATACCAGTAATCGCAGGCAAACTATCAAATGATAACCCGTTGAGAGACTCTCGCAAGACAACGCCTTGCAGAGTATATTTGTTCAACGACGAAACATACTCAGACTCTGAGTCAAACGGAAAGATCTCGTCTGCCTGTGCCCCTTCAACGGTTCCAGACACAAAAGAAGCTTGTTGCAAACTTCCGGAAGGACTCTCAGGATTGGGTAGAAGGAGTTGAGCACCAATCGGGGGAAGTTCAGTAACGTCCCACTGAGGATTCAACTCAAGCACCGCCCGGTACTCAAGAGAATTGGTGTAGTACTGGTACCCGAGTTTCCTCCAGGTGAACTGGGGCTGGAAGGGCAGAGTAATCATTTTCAGACCATCTTACGGGAACGAGCCAAAAGACGAGCGCCAATCGATGTTCCACGATTCAGTTCAAAGCCTTCTTCTTCGGCCACTTTCTTAGCAGCAGCTTCAAGAACGGCGGGGCTGGTTGGAACGAAAATATCTTCTTCTTGAGTGCGACTCTGCAGTTTCGTGCGAACGTCGGTCTCAATCTGCTCTTTTTCTACAGCAGGTGCGGCTGGAACTGGCTCTTCTGTCAGCATTTGAACTTCAATCTTCGCGGGTTCCGGTTGTGCCTCTGCTTTCACCTCTTCAGCTTGCTCGTAAGCCTCGTTGACTTGCGGAGTCGAAGGGTCGTCGGCGGTGAAAGTTCCGTCTTCGTTGTGAGCTCTTTTTCTAGCCATGATTAACGTTTTTGTGTGAGAATGTTTTTCCAAGCGATCGGAACAATCTGCTTGAGAGACTTATCCGGAACACCCATCCACGGCCTCGCAGCCATCTTTGAAGTTCCGAACTGGTGATATACGCCATACGGGGCGGCCTTCACCTCGAAGCCTTCTCCTTTCGGTAAAATCTGGGCTTCGTTTTGCATGAACCCTGTTGCCCGTAGAATCGGTTGGCCAGGGTATTTGCGAAGTTTCGCAATCGCGTATTTTGGTGTAAGGGAAGCCCAAGGTCTTCCCGTAGTGGGATCAGATTCCTGACGCCAAGGAACGGCATGATCTTTCAAGAGAATGGGTGCCCACTCTTTCTGGGTAGGCTTCCACCAGTCTAGGTTAAACTGAAGGAAACCGCCCTTCTTAACTTGAAAACTGATCATCTTTGCCTTGAGCTCTTTTTGATCGCTTGCTCTTGCTTTTCCGCAAAATCTTCAACAATGTTGATCATTGCAAGAATTTTGCTCATCGGTTGTTTCTCTAACCAGTCTACAGTGCTATCCCAACGTTGTTTGCACAAGTGGAAAGAAACCTCAAGCCAGTTTTCGACCGTTAAGACTTTCTCGTTGATGATCTCTTCCCCAATCCACTTGAAGACTTTTTCTGTTTGAGGAAGGGTGAAATACGCTAAGTCGTCTTGGTTCTGTATAAGCCGAGAGATCAAAGGGACCATCCCGGTTTCTTTGTTTCGAAGGAGTTGCGCAAAATAAAAGTCTTTCGGGCAAAGCTCTCGAACGTGAAGGGAAACACCCTTACCGAAACTTAGCAGATACGTGAAATCTTCAAGGTCTTCAACGATTAGTTTGGGTCGGCGTCTTCCTCATCGGATCCGCTTGCCTTGGCAACGAGGTCGCTGAGTTTCTTGAAGTCCCTTACGCCGAGGTCAAGAATTTCGTCGTAAGTGATCTTGTCGGAGCCTACAATCAGGCGCTCGATGATCTTCATACCTCGCTCAACATCACCGGCTTTGCCAAGTTCTTTCTCCATATACAGGAGATCGCGGCCAGTCATTTCGCGGATTTGAATATCTCGACCGTCTGAAATCTTGGTAGAGAATGTTTCGAGCTGCTTTTGTTTTTTGTCCGCTGCCGGAGTTGGTTGTCCAGCATCTGTTGAAATGGTTCGCATAGTAATTGCTAAGTGAATCTGTCAAGTTTTACCCTCGCGTCAACAAGCTGCTTTTCAATCGACTCGGAACCCTCGCCAGGCGGCAGGGACAAGTAAATTTCCTGAGCAGTTTTCCAACTCTGTTTTGCGCCTTCAAGATCTTCCAGCTTCAGTCGATCCTCGATATCGCATATCCACATGAAGACTATCTCTTTTCGAAAGTAAGGGTCAATTGGAAGGGGTAACGGCGTCATAGGGCGCGAGAGATCGTGAATGCTTGTTGAGGAGAAAAGTACTCGGAGTTGTAAGCGCAATGGACCGAGGAGGGAATTTCTCGTCCCTTTTTATCATAGGGTGTGACCAGATAGTAAACTCCAGCAATACCAACCATGGTTTCCAGTGAAGCTGATGCGACACGTGACTTGCGTGACTTTTTCATTTGATGAGACCTTTCTTGATTGCGTTGAAACGAGTTGTCAGTTTATCGATGGCCCCGATCTCACTCAGCTCTTTCATCGAGTACTCCAAGCCAGATGGCTCTTTGTCGCCGCCAGGGTTGGAAGGAGTGACAGTCTTTTCCTTTGGCGACTTACGAATCCGATTGTCGATTGCAACACTGGAGAAGTAAGCTCGTGACAGCGGCAGTTCGGGGATACCAACCGCAGAATGAAACAGGGACCAAGTGTACATGTGAGCGATTTGAAACAGAACAGCAAACTGCTCTGCATAACGGTCTGGTGTCATAAACCAGATCTCGTCATGAATACTGAGGATAAACCGTGCCGGAATCTTGTATTCTTCGGTGAGCCAGTGGATGGAGGTAAGGAAGATCGACAAAATTTCCGCGCCGGAGGATTGAATTGTCCAGTTCACCCGCCCGGTTTTGAAGTCGTCGCCCACGGCAGCCGGACGCATCGCAGTCGAGATCTTGGTGCCCAGGCAAGGGAGCTGGGGCACACGAGTTCGCATTGCGATCTCTTCCATATAGTTGAAGCAACCAGAGTCGGATCCGCCTTCATAGAGCCCAGAGCGGTGTTTACCCTTCTTGCCCTCCAGAATGCGGTAGGCAAAGTTCTTCACCTCTGTAGGCGACTTTTCAGGGTACTTGCGGCGAATGTAAGTCTGCACAGCACGAACACCAGCTCCGTACAGGACAGCGAAACCGGCGATCTTGGCTGTGTCCCGATCCACTCCCGCCAGCTTGGCGAGGGCGCTGTGGGGGTCCGTGCCTGCCTCTTTCGAGCCGCTCAGGACGTTGTAGCCAAAGGGTGAACAACCGACGTGGCCGCCTTCCCACTTGTCGCTGTAGATCGAGGCGATCTGCATTTCTTGACCGTCAAAGTCTGCACCAACAATCTTCCAACCGTCTGGAGCTTTGACTCGCGTTTTAAGTTCAGTGCCGATGCGCCAGTTTTTGGTGGAGCACATCGTAACCATCAGCGATTCCACGGTTCTGCGAGTAACTGTGCCGTGGCAAAGAATCTCCGGCAGAGTGACCAGAGAGTCCTCGCCGTAAGGATTGTTGGCACGCAGGAAGATGCGGTCCATAACACGCTTTCGCACGGAAGTCCAGTAGGACACGGAGTTGGCAATCTCGAGTGCGCGTTTCGCCTCGGGAAGATCGCTGCTGAGGCGACCAACAGCCATATCTTCGACGAAATCTTTACTCAACACACCACCAACGTTGTCGCCATTGCCTTTCGGGTGTGGAATCTTCGTCAGATTACCGTCTTCGTCGTGGTAGCACCACCCGTCATTCTTGGTGAAGATCATCGGGCTACCTTCGTACTTGAGCTTCAGCATCAGGTGAGCCAGGTTGGATTTCACACCGATATGCTGATTCTCGTCCTTGATGAAAGGGCGAACCCAGTTTGGGATGTGAGCATACTTGCCTTTCGCAGACTTGACCTCCCAATCGAGTTGTGAAACCCACGGATCTTTGCGCACCCACTGCTGAGCCTTGATGGGATCGTTGAGGTAGAGAACGCGCCAGTCTTCGTAAGTTTTCCACACCAGATCCTTGCAGATCTGCGTCATTTCATCGTTGTATTCTTTGTAAACACGCTCAACATCCTCAATCCACTCGGACCAGTTGTCGACGAGCGGAATGATCGAACCGTTCAGATGATAGTGACCGCAGAGAGCAACCATCGAAGGAGTGCTATCCAGGTACTTTGGCCACAGCGCCTGAAAGAGTTCAGCAGTGTAGTAAGCATCCTTCAGGGCGTAATCAAGAGCTTCGGTCAGAACTTGACGAATCTGCGAGAGATGAGTCGCATCTACGAAGATATCACGAACTTTTTTATCCACTGCCCCCAGTTCTTTTACGTCCTCACCGAAATACTTTCGGACGGCAGCAACGTGAAAGTTGTAACATTGCACAAGGCTGTTCGTAGCGCCTTTGTCAAGCCACTTCGGGGCATAACGCAGTTTGCGCTTCTCGTCAGGGGTCAGACTCTCCGGGTCTTTTCCTGCGAGAACGTACAGCCAGCGTTGACCACTGGCCAATCCTGACACACCGATGTGAGCGGATAGCGTGTCGAAGTAAAAGTTTTCGGGCGCAGTCTGATCAAGAGTGTAACCCTCGCGAGCACGAACACGGTCGTAGCTGATGTTGTGACCAGGAATGAAGCGATTGGTTCCGATTGGAATCAGCTCATGTTGATCCCACTGGCTTTCAGGGATGGTCGGATCAATCAGTTCAGAAGCTAGCCAAACATATGCAGCTTTCGCGCTCAGGGCGGTGCCGATGATCGGAAACGCACCGCCGTGTACGTAAGTCTCGGTATCGAACGTGAACGCTTCCTCTTCAGGGAAGTCCACCTTCTCGATGTACCAACCCCCGGCAGCAACATTCTCAACCCACTCGTACCGAGTCCAGCCGGATTCAAACCGGAACTCTTCAGGCGGCGGCAGAGGGGGAAGTTTGCACCGAGAGAATTGATCACCGAGCTCTTTGTAGCGGCCAACTTGGTCGCTGGCGATCTTTTCGAAATGATCGCGCAAAAAATCACCCTTCAAGTCTGGAAGCGGCAGAGGGCCATCATACAGACCTGCAGGGTGATCTACAGGAACAGAAATATCAAATTCTTTCAGCAGGTTTTCTGCTTTCTGAATGGACAGACGAGACATTTTCTGTGGCTTTTCTGTGCCAAAGATTTTGTCGTGCAGGTCGTCTGACAGAACGGGGTATCCAAGTTGTGTTTTCTTCACGGACGTTAGGTTTTTCATGGTTTAGTATAGCGGAGCGCAACCGCTGTAAATCAAGCGAAGACGTATAGGTCCAGGTTATCGATCGGAGCCGGCCCAAGTGTACCGGAAAAGAATCCCGGCACAATTCCACGAACTTTGGCGTAGTCGGGTTTGGCGCTCCCTACAAAACCTTGAAAGTTGGATGGCCTGATAGGGAACCACCTGTACAGGGGCGTACCATCTTCCTGGTAACCATACACGCCAGGCTGACCCATAAAAGGTGAACCGTGGACCCAAATACCTGCCGGATCTGGCGAACGTGTGTAGTAATTCGCACTGTTGTTTGTCCAACCTCTGTATTGAGGAGCCAGGATGTTACCTAGGAGCTCGGTATCAATAGATCCGGCGTCGTACTCGGCGACGGCTTTTGCCATCTGAACAGCACGGGGATTCATACACTTTCATCACAATTGAACAATTTTACCCTAGAACACACAGTCCCAGCAGAGCTTACCTGGTTCCTCGTCATAAAGCCCAAGATTTCTTGCCTCGTTGATTGAATCGAGAGTTTCCCGATCATTCTTGAGACGGCGATGCAACCGCAAACGCCAGAGGACGTACTCCCTCGCATTGCGTTCGGAGGGATCTTCGAGGTACTTCTGATATTTCGTTTCGACCGTCTGAACGATACCGATACCAACTTTTTCAATAAGGTGGTCAACTTTCTGAAGAGCTCTTGCCATTAGTTTGTCGAGTTGAAGGAGAACATTTTGAGCTCAAAGTTGCGAACACCGGAGCTTTCGTAAACGATATCTTTGTTCTTCTTGTAAATCTCGTAGGCGTCGAACACCGAAGAGAAGTGAAGCGGGCGGTCAGCGGGGCTGCTTCGCCAAAGGAGCATTTCCTGGAGGGACAGCGGAACGTCGATATCCCACTGCTCGTCTCGCGAAGAGTACAGGAGGGGGAGGGCGTCATTCCGCCACCAGTCGCAGATCTGGGGGCTGTATTCATCCCAAGCCAAAGGGTCCGTCAGGTGGGTGTCGCAAGTTTCGCGAATCCAGTTCACGTACTGGCGACCACGCTCAACAACAAGTTTGGCACTCGCCGGAACTTCTTCGAGGAAGTAAGCTTCCTCGTCACCACGAACGACCCGCTCAATAACCGAGGGGAACAAGAAGGACTCGGAGATAAGGCGGAAGTCCTCAGCACCTTCACTAACCAAGCGCAGAACAACCTCAAGGATCGACATAGTAGTCGCAATCTGAAGCTCTTCACCCGAAGCAGCAACTTTTGGTTTCTCGTTCGACAAACCTTTTCGCAGGAGGCTCAACTCACGCTCAAGGCGACGAACCTCTCGACCCATTTCTCTCTCGAGTTTGTTCTTGTAAATCTCTGATTGTGTGATCAAGTTGTCAAACTTGGTGTCAAGTTTTTCCAACTCGGCGTCAAAGTGCTCAACGGAAACTTTCAAGTTAGAAAGCTTCTTCTTGAGGGAAGTGACTGAGGAGCGGATTGAATTGGTTGCGTAAAGTAGGTTGTCAGCAGTCATCAGATTGGGCGAATCGTTGCTCTTAGTTGGTCAGTGTTGACGTCGATGACCTCAACGTTAAACGAGTATAGGCTCTCAGGGTCGCTGAGTAAGTGAAAACTTCCCTCGAAGCGGTCACCATCTCGAGAACGCAAGTAAAAGTTACCAGGCGTGGGTGGCGAGCAGAGTGCAATGTCGCCTGCGAATTCAGGGTTGGATTCTTCAATCGCCGTGACAAGCCTCTGGTAGATTGCAGAAGCCGCTGCCATCTCACTGTCGTTTGAAAACTGCGCTCTGAGTTCGCCTTCAATCGCTTCCAGACTTGCCGCGATCCCCGTGTCAAGAACAATCTCGAAAGTTTCGCCTTCTCCCTGAGTCAGGAAACAAACTTCCTCCGAGTCAAAGTTGCATTCCTCCGGGTTATCAAATGCTTGAAAACCATGCTCCAGAAGCTCGTAAAAGGTTTCTTTGATTGTTTCAGCGTCAGGGCCACCCAAATAGTTGGCGATGGCGTGAAAAATTCGGGGGTTGGCGAGCAAACGCGCCACCGGGTAAATCAGCTGTTGTTCGTCCATTACAGTGCTCCGCCGAAGCAGTATAGCGATCTCGTCGTTTGGTAATCGTTTAACATGGTTTTACCCGGCGCTCACAGTTGAACTTCTTCAAGGTTGGCCACCTTGATTCCTTTCGCCCCAGGGCGACCTTGCTTCACAGTGCTGAGGCTAAGCTCCACCTTCTTCTTGCGTATCGAAACCCAAGGAACAGAGTAAGAGCCTTCACCAAGGTACACAAACTCAGCCTCGGCAGGTAGCCAGAGTTTGCCTTTGCTGGTTGCTTTGCAGAGATCTTCGCCACTCAGCACCAAAGCCTTGAGTTGACCCTCAAGTTTGAAGACACACAGGTACTTCCGCTGAGAAACTTCAGCTTCGCGTTTCGCGAGAGCCACAGGGCCATAGCCCGTGGAGATTGGACCCTTGAAAGTTGCCCCAACCTTCTTCAAGAAGCCATCCTGGGTCATTAAAACCACTTTTTCCTTCGCGTCGACGACCATAGCACCCCTTGGCCCCTTGGCCTGTTCAACCATGCCTTTTTTCAAATCAATCTTGAGAAACCGGGGCTTGGGCGGGGCTGGGGGCCTCTTCTCCCCGGTCCTCGGGCTGACGGCCAGGCTTCCGGCCGGAGGCTCCACCAGGGCGCTCCTGCGGGCCTCTCCGTGGCGTTTGGCGAGCTCAGTGATCTGTGTGTACACCCACTTATGGCGCACCTCTTTGTTCTTTACCAGCTCGTCTAGAGTTTTCAGGCGTTCCTCAAGGGTTTCCTTCTCGGCTTCCAGTTCAGCCTGGTCAAGACCAGTAAGTTGACGAAGGCGCATCTCAAGGATTGCTTCGGCTTGGTCTCGTGTGAACTTGAATGGGCGGTCTACAAGGGCAACGAGTGCCTCTTTCTTTGAGGCTGACTCCTTAATCTTCTTGATGATTGCGTCAATCTTGTCGATGGCCTTGATGAAGCCCATCACGATCTCAAGGCGCTGCTCGGTAAGGTCTAGCTCCTGGGAGAACTTTCGCTCCAGGCGAGCCATTCGCCACGAGAACCATTTCTGACAAATTTCAACTGGGCTGAGCTCAACGGGTCGCGTACCGTCAATAACCAGCGTTTTTGCTGAATAGCGAGTGTCGAGATCGGTGTATGCGTAGAGTTGCTCAACCAGCTGCTCAGTTCCGACATTGGGCTTCGCAACAATCGTGACACGGTCTCCGGAGAGATCAGATTCGTCGATAACTTCTGCGATTCCATCGAGTTTTCCTTTCTCTAGAGCGTCACGAACTTGTTCACCGAGTTTCTCAGGATTGACCCCAGGCGGGAAATTCGTGAATGTAAGTGTGCCACGATCTTTTGCCTTGCCACTTCGTTTCTGTACGCCTGACTCGCACTTAGCGCGGCAGCGAATGTTGCCAGAGCCTGTTTCCTTGTACCTCTTGAGTTCTTCGTCATTGACAATGTCGCAGCCAGTTGGAAAGTCGGGAATTAGGAGTTCGCGTGCTTTCGCCTCCTTCGGGGCTTTGAACTCGCACGCAAGTTTGGTGGCCTCTACAACTGCCCGCAGAGAGTGGGGAGCCAGTTTCGTTGCGAATCCGACGGCAATACCTGTGTCGCCATTTAGCAACACCGAAGGGATCGCAGTGTTAAACCGTTCCGCCTCTTGGCGAGATCCGTCGTAGTTGGGCCTCGTTTCCCAAGTGGCTTTGTCCTGCAGAAGCAATTCAACAGCGGAGGGTCGCAGTTTGCACTCGGTGTAGCGAGCTGCAGCGGGGCCATCAACGGTGCTGCCGAAGTTACCGTGGCCGTCAACCCAAGGGACATTGTTGTTCCAGGTTGTAGCCATATTGACCAGAGTGCCGTAGCAATCGCCGTGCGGGTGGTAGTAACCCATCGCAAGGCCAGTTACGCGGGCGCACTTCACATAACGTTTGTCGGGCATCAACCCTTCCTCAAACATCGTCTGAAGAACGCGGCGCTGAGCAGGTTTCAGTCCGTCATACATGTCTGGGATGGCTCGCCCAAGAAGGACGGCCATCGAGTAAGCCATGTAATCCTCCTTCATCTGGGAGGTTAGGTTGGTCGTTGTAAGGTTTTCTGTCATTCGGCTTTGGGCAGAGAGCGAATTCGCTCGATCAGGGTGTCTACAGCGTCCACTGTGCAAAACCGAATCACATCGTCGGTGATCTCAGTTTCGTACGTCAGGTGCGCGTGCTTGCCCTCATTATGGCTCAGGACAGCCACTTCGTAAAGCGCACCCTCACCAACTTCGTATTCAGGGATAACAGAGATTCCGTAACCGTTGTCAAACAATTCTTTATGCTGGAACCCAAGGGGATGGGGGAAGAGTTTAAGATCATGCAATTTCATTGAGAAGCTCCGTGTATTCCTCTTGAGTGGACATGTCCTCGATCTCACCGATTAGTTCCTCGTCGGTGTAACTGCCGATGTAATCCAGTTGGATATCAACGAAGAACCGCTCAAGGTCGCGAGTGGACATTTCGTCCAGGTAGCGTTCAACAAGCCATTGCACGAGAGCGGAACGCTTTTCAGGGGTCAAACCAGTCATCATTAGCAGTAGTAGCGGGGTCAGGCCAGCACGGTTTCAATCACGTTCTCAGAGATGCCGAAGTATTCGCAGATAGCAATCTCTTTCCCCGTCTCGAAGGAGACTTCAAAGGCGATATCTCGAACCTGGTCGAGATTGGTGTATTCTTCGCCATCCACGAGGCAGCCATTCTCGGAGAACATAAGGGCGTAGGTAAGCATAAAGTTAATCAAGCGATAATGTCAAGAACAAGGCGGTCAGCCGAGGTGCCAACGCGGAAACAGCCATCCCAAAGGTAAGCACCCCAGAAGTAGGGATCCTTATCGGAAACATTCTGGAACTCGGCGGTAATCGAGCCGTACTGCTCTTGGCGATCAGCCTCAAACTCCAGGTCACGCAGGTTGCGAACGCCGAAGAACTCTTTCAGATCTTTCAGTTTGCTGAAGTACAGATCGCCGACTTTGAACCCGACGAAACGGTTGGCATCGGTCATGTCCGCACCTTTGCGAACGTATCCGGCTTTGATGACTTGGCCAGCGACAAGGTTGGAAACGGTTTTCTTCATGTAATTACTATAGCGCCTTTTGCCCGTTTTCGAAAGGGGGCAAACCGCCCTATGAGGTACGGTTTCCCGTACCTGCTTGGACTTTACTACGTGAAGAGATATTCTTTCCACTCGGGGACAATACTGCTGTTCAACGTTAGGAGAAAACGACTGAACGGCGCGTGGGGTCTTCTGTTCAAAGGAACTCCCCACTCTTCTGGCGTTCTGTTGTCCTTTACGTTGTTGCAGGTGTAGCAGCACGCTACCATGTTTTCCCAAGTGTCTCCACCTCCTCGCGACTGCGGCAAAACGTGGTCAATCGTAAGGTCACGGTCAGAACCGCAATACTGACAAGTGAAGCTGTCACGCTTCAGAATGAGGTTACGAGAGGGTTTCTTTGCGTTGATGCGCTGAATCGGAAGCCGCACGTATGTGAGCAAACGAATGACTTGCTCGGACAGAATCTGTGCTTTTTCCTTCAGAACGAGCACAATGGCACGTCGCCAGGAGCAGACGTTGAGAGGCTCATAGCTGGCGTTAAGTACGAGAATACTTCTGTCGATGGCTAGAGTAGTAGGCGATGACATAGTTTAACAATCCCCGGTGTAGCAGCCGTCGTAAGGGTCGAAGCCTTGCTCAAGATCCAAGTCCCCTTCCTCCTCGTAGCTAGGATCCGTATCAATCATAACGTGACCCAGGTAAATCACTCCGTTCTCGTAGCTGCACTCGAACTCCTGAAGTTCTGCGGGGAGCCCCAGTATGTGACCCAGGCCCCTTTCCAAGACTTCAGAAAAGTCGGGGTCGCGAATGTCGTCGACGCGAATCGCACCGATGGTGCCGGAATCCACCGAGTATTCATTTCCAAACGAATCCTCGTAAACACCGTCGCCGTAGGCGGTTCCAAACATGAAGAACTTACGACCGTCGGCCAGAATAAACTCGTGCGAGGAGTTGTCGAAAGGAACTAGGCTGCAGACTTCGTCCCATGCGTCGTGCATCACGTAGCACAGATCGCCAATATAGTAACGGACGGGCAGAGTGTTGCTCATTTCGGTTTCGTTCATGTAAGTATTATAGGTCATTTTGCCAGTTCTGCAAAGGGGGTAAACCGCCCTGGTGTGGGCGGGTAACCGCCCTACCCTCAGGCAATAGCCAGCTCAACCCAGTAGCAAGGAGGGTAGCCAGGATTTGTTTCTTTGTGGCTGGTGACAAGACCTTTCTTCACAAGAGACCCGAGAATACCGGCAGTTGAGCGAGTCTCATCAGCCAGCTCGTGGAGCCAACCGCAACCGGGCTCGTCCATGCCTTCCATGATCGCAGACAGGAGAGCGTTTTCTTTAGGGGTGAGGGCGATTTCGTTTTTCATACCTTTATTATGGCTCAAAACGCCACAGAAGTAAAGGGGGTAAACCGTCCTCCTAGGTACGGTTAACCGCCCTGAGCCTCAGCGAGTAGGCGAGTCAGAAGGCGGTCTACCTCCGGCCACTGGTCGCTGGGTCGGTACTTGCGCAGGCGGACCACGTGCGACATCTCAGCTGCCAGGGCCTGGGTCCACAAGGGTTTCCCCAGCCTTTGGCGAAGGTGGGCGCACAGAGGCGCAGGGTCGCCACCTGGGTGTGAGTTAAACAATCGGTGGTAATCGCTGTGCACAGACTGAAGCAGTTTGCCCAAGTCGAGCACGTAGGACTGGAACAAATTCTGCTTAAAGTTTGGGTCGATCAGAACGATGCCCCCGTTATTTTCTACAATGATGTTTTCAAGCGTCAGATCTCCGTGTGAGAACGAGGATGGCAGTGGCTCAATTTCGTCGAGGATTTCGAAAGTTCGACGAACTATATCACTGTCCGCCAGAGCAACGTGCTCTGAGTGAAGACGATCTTTGTAGGAAGCCCAGTCTGCATTTCGCGTTGCTGGAACCGCTGACCACAGAAGGATTTGATCTACAAGCGTGTCAATCAGGCGAGTCGATTCAATCTGCGTGCCGCAGACTCCTTCGACAAACTCAATATCGTACTCGGAACTGGACACGCAAACGGTTTGTGGAAGCCGAATCCCTGGTGCCAAGGTGTACCGCGAGGCAATGCGAAACCAGTCGCACTGCTCAGCGGCATCCTTACACTTCTTTCGTATGAAATCCCCGGAGAAGTCCAGGGTCGCTCCACTACTTCCCTTCACGAACAAGCTCCCGAATCCGAGCGCAATCAGCCTCGTAAGTTAGGTCGCCCCAAGTTACACCCAGGGAAGAAAGCGAGATTGCCTCCCGAGTCTTGGCCATGTTGATCATATCCGTGATTTCAACCTCGCCACGATCACTCTTACGCAGCTCACCAATCGTGTTCAAGTAACCAGCTGGAAAACGCGCGAAGCCGCAGAAGTAACGACCTTCCAGTTGGCCATGGGGTTTTTCAACCACGTAATCTTCAATCACGGTAGCCAGCTGCAGGTTTCGCGGACTCAGTGATTTGTGCAGGTAGGTGAAATAAACTGAATCGTCAAGATCTGAACTCAGCAGAGCTCGTTCTGCAATTGGCATTACCCCTTGATAGTAGTTGTCCCCAAACAATACGGTAAACGGTCCGTCAATCACACCGGCCCACGTTGTAATGGCAGCTCCAGGGCCATACGTGTCTTCACTCTGGAAGCGCACAATCGGGTCACAAATCTTTGATACCTCTTCAAGAACAGGGTGGTAGATTCGTGCGCCATCGGTTTTCACCGCTGAACGTGAAAGCGTCAGATAGATGTTTTCTGCACCGTTTTCGAGAGCGAACTTGGCTGCCAGGTAAGGAAGTGACATCCCGTCAAACTTCTCCTCAAGTTTATTTCGGCCGAACCTAGTGCTACGACCGGCAGCAAGAATGAGTGCGTTCTTCATTGTGCAAACTCTTTGTATTTTGCGGAGAACTGGGCGGGTGTCACCGCTTTGTCGTCAACGTAGTACGCCGCCCACGGTTTTCCAATCTGAATGGAATCGTAAGGCACATCGTATTTAGTGCAGAATTTTTCGATCTCCTCGATAACTTCTTGCCTCACACTTTCGATATTTCCGTTTGAGCGCCCCATTCCACGAGCGGTATGAAGAATAATCGTCCACCCTGCCTCCTTCATTGCTCGCATACCCGTGATAACTTCCATCTTTGGGCGCGAGTTCTCGTAGTCCCTGTTTACCGTGGTGAGGATTGTATCGTCAACGTCGAAGACAATGGTTTTCTTTGGGTCGGGAATCATAGAGAGTCAGGAGCTGTTCTAAACATAGGTCGCGAGAGCTGCAAGTAAAGGGCGGAAAACCGCCCAGTTTCTCACACAGGAATGACTTCTGTCGTCAGAGTTTTCAGGCGAATCTCAGCGTATCGAGAAAGCCACTCGTCCTTCGTCCGTCTGGTCTTAGGTGTTGCCAGCTCAGAGAACTCAGCGCAGATTCGCTCAACCGTCTCGTTGTTGGTTTGAAGTTTCCGTTCCAGGTCTTCGCAAGTGCCACCACCACCGGTGTGTTGCTTTGCCTTGACGCAAACGTTGTCGAACCGTAGAGTTCCCTTCCCGTGCACAGTGTGGTACAGCGACAGGAAGTAATCGTCTTTCATGCTGTACTCCGTGATTCGATCAAACGCTGGGTCGCCAGCGTAGAAACCGAAGGCGTGGCCCATAATGAACTTAAGACCCACGGTGATCTTAGGGTGAAGGAAACCCTTGTTACGCACTGCGTAGAAACCCCAAAGGCCGACATCTCGTCGCCCGCTCATTCGGAACCCTCGTTCAATCAGCTCAGACATATTTTCCACCGAGTTTAGGCGGCTCGGGTGGTCCAGCGGCTTTTGCGTCCCCGTCAGCGGGGCAAGCAGTTCGAGTTCCTCAACGGCGCTAACATCGTCGTCAAATGAAAAAACAGCTGTTCCTTTGTCGTAATAGTTGGAAATGAAGCGACGTTGATTCGTCAATCCTTTCTCACCAACAACAATCTCGTACTGCGGGTTTGAACTTTGATATTTTTCCAACTCCTGGTCGTTGGCCACGAACAAAGTCACTCGGGACAGATCGACGTCGGTTTTTTCAAGATAATTCAGAGTCAGTTTCCGGACGCCGTCCGGACGCCCGTAAGTTGGTATGGCAATCTGGTAGTCAAGCATTGGGAGTAACGTCGGGTTGTCCTTTGATGTTGGTGTTGGAGCAGCGCTCCATCTTTTGAAGCTTCTTGTACTCCTCCCACTCAGGGCTGCACCACATTCCGAGGAAGGAACCGTTCCACTTCGGCTCACCTGTTCCTCGCTCAGGGTGGTTGGTTGTAACCCATTCCATGAAGGATCGTCGGCAAGCTTCACACTCCAGGTCATCCAGGGTGACGATTGCGTCCCGTGAGTAAAACACAAGAACAAGGTTCTCAGCATCCTCGCTCAGCGGAACGAATGGAGTTTGACCGTGAACAAAGCCCTGGTTGTCTCCAATCAGAATGTCACCGTGGCGCATGTGAAAACCAAGGCCAAGTTGAGGCATCACAAAGTCAACGCCATTGTAGGAACCCCGGTCCATACAAACGAGAGCGGCCACAGCGTCCTTTGCGTTCTGACCGTCGTAATGCCAGCAGGTGGGAAAGTTGTAGTTGCAGGTGATTGAGGAGAAGACCGTATCAAACAAACTGTAGCGGGTATCTGCGATATCCTTGTACCTGTTTCGCAGGATTCCCCACTCCCTCGGAAAGAGGTCTTTTGTCAGAGAATCAACTTCCTTGTAGAAAGGTGCGAACGAAGCGAAGTCGTCGTACCGCTCCATCGTTGGGGAAGTTAACCGGGCAAAGGGTGTTCTCCCTGAGCGAGTGATTGTGCCTAGAACGGCTGAGAAAACTTTCTGCCCCCGAGGTTGCTTCGTTACGTAACGTGCTTTCCCTGCGATCGCAGTTGCTTTCCGGTCCTCAGAGGGAGCCCACTCTCGAACCAGCCAATTGTCGAACCACACCAGTTTGGCAGCATTTCTGTTCAAGATGGCCGCCTGTTTCAGTTCAAACGGCGTGCTCTTTTTTCGGACGAGGCTGTCCCACTTTTCAATCTCGTCGAGATCCACTAAACCGTCCGCTTCGACTTTTCCCACAAAGTAGGTTGTTCTGGAAACGCGAGTATCAGCGGCGACGATTGCCCTGGCTTCTTCCAAGTCGGTCACAAGGCCCTTCACAGCCTTACTGAAGAACACTTTCTGACCTTCGGTTAGCCGGATTTCCACGTTCGTGGTGATTTCCGAACCAGCGGCGTTTCCGCGTTGGTCTGACAGAAGGGACTTACAGGCCCAGCGCCAGTACTCAAATTCTTTGCTGTTGGGTTGGATATTGGCTGCTGCTTTCAGACCTTTTTTGCGAAAAGCGACGGCGAGTGAACCATCGGGGCGGTACACGTTGCAATCTTCATCGATAAGTTCGAGGAAATCCGTCGATGAAGGCACACCACCAAGTCGTTTGTCGTCAAACGGAACTAGCGCGTCTAAGTAAATTTCTCTCATGATGTTTAAGGAGTAACCTCACAGTTTTACCCGCCTCATTATAGCGGTGCGGTTCAGCGGTAAGCAAAATAAAAGGCGGTTTCCCGCCCATCCGACCAACCAGTTAAGGTCTTACTGCTTGTATTCGCAGAGGATTTCAGACTCTTGGTCAAAGGCGCAGTTGAGCAATTTTCGCATTTGGCGGGCGACATCAAGGTCTTTACCGAGGTAAAGAGTCGTTTTCAGAAGGTCGCTGTACACAACCGGTTGCTCTTTGGTGATTTCCTCGTCATAGAAGTTGACTCGGTAAGCAACGCCATTTGATTCGCAAAGTTCGTTTATTCGCTTTGCGTGCAGAATGAAATTCTCTCCGTGACCCTTGATTCCATCGTCAAGGTTCTTCATATCGAGATAAGCGTGAAGCATCTCGTGAAGCAAGGTGCTGCGAACTTGCAGGGGATCTTTCGCAGCGAGGCGAGCGAGTTTGATTTCCCCCGTTCCTCGGTTATTTGGCTTGTAAGTCCCCCATTTAGTTCTGTAACGACCTTCCCACTTGAGACGCGGATACGAGTTCCAGGTCTCTCCGTTTTCGTCGGTGCGAGAGACAACCTTGAGAACCGGAAGTTCTCCGTTGAAATACTTCGCATTGAACTCGGCGTACAACTCGCCAAGGTCATAAATCGCGCAAGGGTTGGGGCAGAACCGTTCAAAGAACGAATTCGAAATTGTCGTTTTGAATTCCGTCATCAGTCGCGAGCGGAGTGGATGGACTCGTTGATCTTCGCGGCGTAGGCCGTAGGGGTAATGCCGGTGGCCGCCGCCCTCCACTCCAGGAAGGCCACCCCGGCCCGGTCGCAGAGGGCTTCGTACTTGGCGATGGCATGCGGTGACCAGGGGCTGGCCATGGCACCCTGCTTGTGGTAGAAGGCCAGCTTGGCCTGGGTGGCTTGATCGTAGAGGGCTTTGAGTTGGGTCTGAACGTCTTTCATGTTTTAATTATGGCTCATTTTGTCGCGTTTGTAAAGGGGGCAAACCGCCCTCCCAGGTACGGTTAACCGCCCTCACATCCACCAGCCGATCTCGCGATCGCCATTCATTTGCTCCAGCTGGTAATCGTGGAACATTTCAACCACTTCCTCAACATCAGCGTCATCTGGGAGTTCGTCACGGCAGATAACGTAGACTTCAGCGTAAAGGTCATCAAACGCAGCTTTGTCGCCATCGTAACCGGCGTAGCAACAATCGTTGAGCATCTGCTCGTGAAGCTGGAAGGAAGCGGCGAGGGCTTTCCGGGAGAGGGTGGTTTTGCTCATGAGTGTATTATAGGTCAGCTTGGGGGCCAGCGGTCAGAAAGGTAGGCGGTTTGTAAACCGGTCGGGCTCAGCGAGCGTCGCGGTCGGCCTGGGTGCAACCACCGTTCCAGCCAGCGTCCTGGAGCTCCCAGAGAAGGTCGTAGGACTGCGGGGAGAAGTACGGGCGATCCACCAAGACGGACAAAACGGTCTCGGACAGGTCGTAGTCCCCGGACACTTGGCAGTCGGCCCACATCCCCTCCAGTTGGGAGTCGGTGAGTGGGGCGAGGAGTTCTTTCATTTCCATGCCTTAAGCATAGCTCACTTTGCCCCGAAAGCAAAGGGGGTAAACCGCCCTCTCAGGTACGGTTAACCGCCCTAGTCCAGCTTGGATTCAGGTTCGTTGAACTGGTCGAGCAATTCGGGGGCGTAATCTTCAGCCAGATCCCACAGATCCGTCCAGTCTTGCCAAACTGTTTGCTCGTAGTGCAGATCCCAAACAATCTGGCGAAGCTGCTCTAACGTTAACTGGGAGACCAATCCGTCTACGATCGCGGAAACAACCTCTTCGCGATCTTCTTCAATCCACTCAGTAGGACGATTCATACCACTCCGTGGTCAACACGAGATTGTTGCATCAGGGCAACTTTGTACAGAATCAGGTACCCGATCAGGTCCGAAGTTACATCCTCGTCTTCATCCTCTTGGGCGTTTTTTAACCGGGAAAGTTTATCATCGATCCGAACTTTAATCTGCTCCAAGGTGCTTGCTTTGCTGAAGACCCGGATAGGGTTTAAAGCAGAGTCACCGTATTTTCGGTTCTTCTCGAGAAGCAGTTCACATATGGCGTCGCAAATGTGTGAGATGTCTTGTTGAGACTGAGTGATCATGATTGGGGCAGAATTGAACGGTAGTACGCTTGGTAGCGGGCGAATCTGTGAACGGAGGGTTCAAACCCGAGCGACCAGCAACATTCACAATACGAGAGAAACTCAAACCACGGAGTTGTCGGGTCGAGGGCAGGCTTCACAGTTTTCCACCAACCACGCTATCATAGCTTTTGCTACTGTCTGGAAACCCGTCCTGCTCAGCTTTCAGGTACCACCGTGTTGCTTCCACACACTGATCCTCAGAGAGGGAAGTTAGGAGCTCCCTTCCGCTTTTGTGCATGGACACGAAGGTGCCCCAGCGTTGTTTCTTGATGTAGAAACAATCGTCAATCAGTGTTTCCTCAGTCATGCTGCCTCCAGTCGCTTTCTTTGTCTTGTCGAAACCATTCAGCCAAATCCACAGGGTTCTGTGGGCCAATTAGGTGATTGGCAGGGTCAGGGTCGCCCAGGTCCATTCCGTCGAGAAGTTCATCTAGTGAGCCTCTTTCGGGCTCACCGTTGATTGCCCGACGCCGTGCTCTCCTCAGAATTTCAGCAGCCGAGCGGTTCGCATTCGCCCACTTCTGGGCAAATTGCATTTCTTCGAAGGAGACGTTCAAACCGCCCGAAATTCGAGCAGCAATATCTTCAAGGCGAATCCGTGTTTGAGTTGAGAGCATTTTGCTTTTCCCGTTGGATAATTTTACCTCAGCTGCCGTGTTTTCTGATGGTGTCTCTCCAGAAGTCGGATGTCATGTTTTGAGATCCTGTCATTTTGGCAACGGGAACACCATCAACCAGGGCGATAAGGGTTGGAGTCGCCTTGACTTCGCACTCTTTGGCAAACTCAGTCAAAACTCCGTTTTCTTTGGCATTTGTGATTGTGACGGCATTCTCCCAACCTTCTACCTTCTTGAGTTGAGTTTCGGCGTACATGCAGGGTCGGCACCCTTCCTGCACGAACAGGTGAATTTCAGTCATCGGGCAGGGCCTCCAGTGCGCGGCGGATGATGTCCTTATCGTCACCAAATGCGGTAACGTAATCCAGTCGGCGCAGCGCCTGCTCCTTCAAGCTTGGTGGCTTGGGACGGCGGTAATTGTAAAACTCAGTCACGTCTTCCTCTTCCCACTGAGCACATTGCTTGAGGTAATTTCCGCAAGCCAGTAACTCCTGGTCGGCGCCCCATTGGGCGGCGCAGTGAGCCATGAAAACGTAATAGGGGGCAAACTGATGGTCTGCATCTTGGTACCACTGCTGCACCAGCTCGGGCGGCGGCGTAAGTTTGGGGTCAGTCACTACATGCCTCCTCTCTAAGTTCAGTTGTAATCCAATCAATCTGAGGACCAAACTCCTCCTCCAACCATATCGCCACTTCTCGAATCGCAGCGCGTGCTTCCGGTTGGCCAGCACTCATGAAAACAGAACCGTTTGAACGTGCGTATTCAACGTAGATTGCGTGTTGAACCCGATTCACTAACGAGTCGTAGTCACTCATTGCTTTTATCCAAAATCTCCGCAATAAGCAGTAACTGAGGGGCGGGAATCATTGCCTGCCCATCTTGGCATTGGTTGATTACTTCCCGTAAAGCGGCGGCAAGCATCTCATCCTCTGAGACTTCCCTGTCAAGAGCATCGGCCAAGGTGTAAGCTGCGGAGCTGATCGCTTCAGCTTTTTTCTTCAAGTGTGCTCGGCCCGCACGAGTTACCCAGTCACTCATTGCCCGAACCCTTACCAATCATCCAGTTGTAGGTGTCACGAAAGACTTCCCACTTTGCATCATCGTCAGGACCAGGGATGGCACCGTATCGAGCAACGTATGCCTTCATCGCGGGCGACAACTCGTATTTCGCGCAGTAGTCGTCGTACAAGTCAAAGACTTTGTTGATAGCGGCCTTGCAAGGATCATCCAGCTCGTACTCTTCGTGTTCCTCCACGAATTCCAGCATATCGCGAAGAGCCGCAACCTCATCTTCGTTAAAACTGCAAGAAATCTCACCTTGCTCGTAACTCGGGATCAGTTCCGCCTCCAGCGCCTCGTCAGTCATGATTGGTTGCATATTTGCAAACAGGTGTTTAGCTACTTCTTTGCTTTGCTCTTTGATGTTTGCCTGGGCTCTTGCCATCGCGATTCCTTTGGCAAGGTAACCCCAGTCGCGCACTTCGGTGACAGGCTTCGTCTCACCGCAAACCTGACACTGCGCTTCCCAGCTGCTTGAGCATCCGACCGAATACTTTCCGTATTTGTCACCACAATCTCTACACACAAGGTCAGCTTGCGTTAGCCGTTCAACAAGGCTATCACTTAGTTTCATCGTTCTTGTTCAGGAGTTTGGTTATAGTAGTAAGGAAAGAGTTCTCTCAGAATTGTGTCAACAGCGTTGTAGGTTTTACCTCCAATCTTGCAACTCTCAAGCTGGTAACGGCGAAGGAGTTGGTAAAGGGTGCGGTACTCAGAGGGTGTCATTGTGTCTCCAGCTCCTCGGCGATCAGGCGGATCTGGGAGGAATCTACAGCGCGGACACCAAGAACGTCGTAACCAAGCTGCTCATCAAGAGCGCGCAGGGCGGCAGCAAGAGCTTTTCGGTCGGTTTCAAAGGAAGGCTCATTGTAAAGACCAATTCGATTGAAGGCAGTGTAAACTGCAAGAGCTTGAGAAGTCATTCGGGCAAAATAAAGTCAATGTCAGAGGCGATTGCGTTGAGAATCGCGGTCTCTTCCCACAGCAAGGTTCCGTAGTCGCGCGAACCTTTCTCGCAGGCGCGGTTGCACTCGTGGGTCAGATTGTGCGCCTCGTTGCGGAGAGCCTGAATCACACGCTCCCAATCGGCGCGGCAGAGGGTGAAGGTGTACAAAGGTTCCATCAGTTAGCACCCTCCAGCTCGACGGCGATGGCAAGAAGTTCGTCGCGGATTCGCTTAGCGGCACCGCCAATAATGCAATGTTCACGACAGGGCGACCGCTGGGTCAATGGCTCCGGCACCACCTGATCAGCAGCAGCCCGCAGGGCGGCGGCCACCGATAGTCTGTTGCTGTACGGTCCCTTCATGAAGGCATCCAGCACCGCCTGCGCGGCGGGGGAGAGGGTCATAGCGGTTTCGTTTTCCATGAATTAACTATAGCGCCTTTTGCCCCGAAAGCAAAGGGGGCAAACCGCCCCATCAGGTAGGGGAAACCGTCCCTCGGATGGGACCGTCGCCTTTGCCTTCCAGAGACTTTACAAGTAGCTCCGTGAACTTCTCCTGAGCCTCGGAATCGTACGCCATCATATTGCCGTTCAACTCTCGAAGAAGCTCGGTCAGATCTTTCCACTCTTCTTGTTCCACGGTTCACCTCAAATCAAAAAACATCGTTAGGTTGGAAGACAGCATTCTCTCTTTGTGCCCATTCAATCAGTCTGTCGCCCAAATCAAGAGCCATCTCAGGGGTGAGAAGAATCTCCTCGAAGTCGCCCCATTGTGAGCGCCGACCGAGCAAATAACCGACTGCGTTGCGAAGGCGATTCCAGAGAGGTAGCGGTGAGAGGTGAATTTCAAGGAAGGCATCATTTTCATCCGCCGAAACTACGAAACTATGCTCAATGCTTCCGCAGGGGCAAATGAATAGAGTGCGCTTCACTGTTTCACGTGAATTACGGGAACATTATTCCTCTGGAGCATTTCGATATTCCCTGCGTTATCGTCAGCCCAGACAAGCGGATCGCTGTAGAAAGAGCGAATCCTGATCAGGTGATCTTCCTTGATTACGTGATCCGGGACTCCCTCTTGGTCGTCTGGACGCATGAAGATTTGAATTGGAAGAAGTCCGTGCATCTTCAACCACTCGGTTGTTTGCGGGCGAAGGCGCTCAGGGCGAGCGGTAGAGATTAGCAGCGGACGTTCAGCCTGGAGGGCGATTGCCACAAGAAGCATCGCGGCATTTTCTCTCAGAGTTAGGAGGTTGTTCTCATCGTAATGCTCTGAGGTAAGGGTACCATCAATGTCAAAGACAACAGGTTGTTTTCTCATACCAATTTTGCTTGCAGTTTGTCCAGGGTTTGAAGAAGGTTGTTCATTCGGTTTGCCTCTTGCTGAGCCTCGTCTAGTTGCCCCCTCGTAACGTAGGTGGCGATTGTTTGCGAGTGCTTTACGCGATAAGTTTCTGCGTAGGAGTCGGCACATAGCGCCAGAATCGCCCACTGTTCGTTGGTCAGGGTTACCGAGCGACTGATTTCGTTCTCAGGCTCCCCTGCGAAAACAACTAGCTCTGTGTCAGTCAACATTTTTTCTCTCTTTGAAGAATTCCGCTGCGATTCTGTCCGCATTTCGCTTTATTTCGTAGCGCACCCAGGGGCTATCTGGGTGATAGCGAACCTTGAACCAGAAACGTTGAAGCTCGATGCGGAGGAGCTTGGATTGCAACACTAACCAGTCATACACGTTGCTATCTTGAACAACAACGTAAACGAGGCAAGCGCCAATCGTGAACCAAGTTAGTGTGGCGACGTTCATGCTAAGTCTGCCGAGTCAACTACTACAAGAGTTGAATCGATAGCAACTAGCCACGTGTTCAACAGTTTTTTCAGTTTATCATTATCAACGTTCTCACCGTTGATGTTTAAGTTGAGGTCAGTGTCGTGATCGCCGTTGTAAGACCGGTAGGAAAAGTCAACGGTGTTCTTTTCAGAGCTCATTTTGTTTCTTGATGTTGAGTAGGAGAAGGAAGCCTTCGTATTTTGAGAAGGTGGCAACAGGCTGCCAGTGGTTCAGATAAGAGGTCGAAAGATACCACTCGTCGTCTTTTTTGTAGACGCGAGCGACAGGAACACCCTCGTAACTAGCAGCGTAAATCACCTCTGCTTCTGAGGAGGAGACGATCCACAATGGTGACTGATAGTCCAAGGGTTTACCGTACTCGACGAATGTTCTCCCAGTAAGGAGAGTCTGGACGTTCATTGGGTTGCACCTTGATTGGAGTGAGAGTTGCTTTGCGACGCTTGAGAATTTCCCAGAGCCCTGCTTTCAATCGCGGGTCGGTAGTTGTATTATAGGCAGCCACGAGTTTCGTAAATGCCTCGTCGCGTTCGGGAATGCGAAGGTTTTCACGCGAGAGAATGTCTTTCGTGAGGTCAAGATCGCCAGGTTTGCCTTGAACTTTTGCCCTGCCGAAATTGCCGGTGTGAACGCCAGTAGTTCGTAGTCCGTGATTTACCATCAGTTGAAACCCTCCAGCTCGGCGGCGATGGCAAGGAGTTTGCCCCTAATCTCAAGCGCTTTCCCTAACACAGGGCTTTCATTGCGTTCGTAATACTCAAGCATTACAGCAGGTGGCACCACCTGCTCCGCAACAGCTTGCAGGGCGGCGGAAAGCATGGTGCGCTCATTGACGACCCACACGCCTTCTACATACTCACCATCACTAGCGTTTTCAAAGGCATCCAACACCGCCTGAGCGGCGGGGGAAAGCGTACCGTTCAAACCGTAAAAACCCTGCGATTTGTTACACATTGCCACCCTCCAGCTCGGCGGCTTGGGGCGGCGGGCGGCGCGGATGTAGCGAGCAAAGTTATAAGCATCCTCACCTGCGTCAATCTCAACCAGCCTTAGGCACGCCTCCAGCTCCTGGTCGGCGCCCGCTTGGAAGGCTTGAAGCAGCAGCACATCGACGTTTTCGCGCTCGTCAAACCAGTCGTCTTCCCACTGCTTGAGAAGCTCCGGAGGTGGGGTGATCGGGTAGTTTTCGTTCATGAATTAACTATAGCGCCTTTTGTCCGTTTTCGAAAGGGGGCAAACCGCCCTCCCAGGTACGGTTAACCGCCCTACTCGTGATAACCGATAATTACGTATCCTTGCTTCCTCAGATCGTCTAAAGCGTGTTTTCCCCAAGGAACCCAGCGCCACTCAGTTTTCCCACCTGCTAGAAGCAAGTGAACGCACATGTACCTCATATCAGCACCCAAGTGTCTGCAGGATTTTACCTTTGCGCTTCAACATCTGCTTGAACTCAAGCGCCTCAAATAGTGCCTCAACGTGAAGGGGAATGGGCGGACTCGACGCAAACCAGACCAGATCCGGAACGTCGTGCTCCAGCGTTACCAAACGCAGGTTAGCGAGGAAAGTTCCTGCATTGTCTTTCACCTTCGGGTGAAGGCAAATTCGGTCGGCACCGGTGAGTCCCGAGAAAACGTCCTCCTTGGGGCGGCTTTCCTCGATAATTTTGACGGCAGTCTTCGGACCGATCTTAGGAATCCCTGCCACGTTATCGCTGGAGTCACCGCTGAGCGCCTTGAAGTATTTGACCTCTGCCGGGAACACACCGAAGTGATTAAGCACGCCGTCAATGTCAACAAGCTCGATCTTCTTCGTCGAGCTAAACAGCAGGACCTTCACCCTGTTGCTAACTAACTGAAGCAAATCTTTGTCACAAGTTAAGATGTGAACTTCTTCGTAAGCCGTTGAATGACGTGAAATATGCGCGATTACGTCGTCAGCCTCGTAGCCTGGTGCCTTCGCGATCGTCATGCCCAGCGTGGGCAAAACTTCCTCCAGCAGCAGGCTTTGATCGGCGTAGTGGGCAATGTCGCCACCCTCACGATTGGCCTTGTAGGCAGTTGACTCTTTCTTGCGCCAGTTGTTTCCACCTTCGGCGCAGGGGATCACGCAGCTGTACTCTTCCTTCGCCATGATGGCAAAGAGTGCGTTTAGGAACCCCATTGTCCCGGTAACGGGAATTCCAGCCGAAGTTGTGAGCTCACCGCAGGTGCGTGTGAGTGCAGATCGCGAGCGGTGGAACAGGGCGGAGCAGTCGATTAGCAGCAGGCGGTTCTTCATTGAGGGTCGGTTTCGATCTGAAAGAAGGTGTCTTGGGTGGCGTTGTAAGCAGTTAGCACTCCGGTTTTGTACGCAAGAGTGTCAATGCAAATACCGTTCGGAATTCGGTAGGGCAATGCGCCTTTCGGAGTGTGACCGAAGACAACTTTCTTGAGGTGCGGAGTCCACTTTTCAAATTGCGGCCCATCATCCAGAAAGGGCCTCCGCATCCATAGAAATTGCTCTCGAAGGTAGTGCGTTCCCATCATCGTTTGGGGATCCTCACCAGGCGGGCAGCCTGCGTGTGTGAACAGCGTATCACCGATTACAGCGTAGTACGGCAGCTCGCGAAGCCATCCGACGTGTTTCCTTAGTTTTTCGAAATCTTCCCAGTTTCCACCATTCATAACCCAGTCTTCCCACCCGAAACCCTCGTCAGCGTTTAGAAACATCTGCTCGTGATTGCCACGAATCACGGTGAATGCCTCAAGACCGTTGCGAGTGGGATCCTCGAGAAGGCAGCGGGTGAGTTCCAGGACGACCAAGTCCTCACCGCCACGATCAACCAAGTCGCCAAGAAGAATGACATGGGCTCCGCTGTCGCGAACCCAGTCAAGAAACATTAGGTAAGGTTCTGCAGTTGCGTGAATGTCACCAACGGCGATCACGTCGCCGGGATTGATAACATCGCAGAAGTTAAAAATATCCATCAAAAGATAAAGTTGATTCGATCAAAAGATTCGTTATAGATGTTCTTCAGAGAAGCGTTCAGTTTCTCGTGCATGGTGCGAATCACATGCTCGGGAACTTTGCGAGTCCGAGAAGCGTTGCGCTTCAGGCAGGTTTCAACAGTCGGGTTGACGACCACGGCTTCAATCTTGGTGTAACCGTAAGACTTCAGAAGAGCGATAGCCTCCTTCCGATAAGACGCTCGATAATGAGTACCGTCCAGAATAACAGGCATACCGCAAGCTTCAGAAACCAGCTCCTCAATTCGGTCCTGGATTTCCACCCAGTTGCCCTGGATGTCAGCGGAACCGTAGAGTTCAGCGCGAATGTCGTCACCGGAGATAACAAAAGCATTCTCAGACTCTGCCAGTTCGGAAGCAAAGGTGGATTTGCCGGAGCCGGGAGCCCCGACCATCACGTAAGCACGGAATTCGTTCATGATATAACTATAGCGTTTTTTGGCCGAAAGGTAAAGGGGGTAAACCGCCCTCCGAGGTACGGTTAACCGCCCTTTCGAGAAGCTTCGTAGAACCGCCAACGATCGAGCCACTCCTTCCAAGGATTGGAATCGTCGATTACTCCTTGGTCAAGGTTCACAAAGTCTTGAACGATTCGCGCAGCATCCTGAAGATCTTCGTCACTCCATGGTTCTTGCGGGAAGATGTTCTGGTTAGGAGTTGCGAGTAGGAGGTTACGCAGCTTGGACTTTAGAATTTCTGTTGTCACGGTGAAGCTCCTCTTTACGAAGGATCATAGCCAAGGCAGTCGCGTATTCATCTCCACCGTACAGACCGATAAGATCCTGGAGGAATTCCTCCGCATCGATGAAGAATCGCATTTGCGTCGAAGAGTTGGTTCGGCGGTTGATGATTGTCGGACAGTCATAGACTTCTCCGAGTTTTCTCGCCATTTCCTGCTGATCGGAACCGAGAACAATCGCGGCTTCCTTCCAGTAGGAAGATTCTACAGCTTCTGAGACTGCTTCGTACGGGCTCTTGGCTTTGTTAAAGTATACCCGATTCATGTCCAGTTTCGCTTCTCGGCACAGGTGCGTTAGAAGAAGCACACGAAGGTCCCAATCGTTGTTGTTCACTCCGTCGGACACGTAAACGTGGGCTTCATCGCCGTGCTCCAACATCATTGCGATCAGCTGAACGTGACCGTTGTGGGCGATGTTGAAACGGCCGAAGGTGACGGTGCGCTCGTAACGAATGGGCTCAGTTTTCATTGCTGTTGTTGCAGAAGTTGACGTAAAAAACGAGCATTCCAACGAAGCCGATCAACATGAGGACAGTTTGACCCGTAAACAGGGCGCCCAAAAACATTCCGAAGAACATAGCGGTGAGCCGGGCACTGAGCCCACACAGGGGGAGTCTGAATTTCATACTTTAACTATAGCGCCTTTTCGCCGCAGACGAAAGGGGGTAAACCGCCCTCTCAGGTACGGTTAACCGCCCTCCTCACTATCAAACGTGAAATACTCGTAGATTTCGCTCATAACGCATTGCTCGATGTGCGCTATGATTGACCCTTCGTTCGGATTTTCAACGTGTTTGTGGGCTCGTGCGTATCCCCGTCTCACACCCTGCTCGATTGCCATCTCCAGGATGACTCTAGTCTTCGGTTTCATCGTCGTCTCCCCACCTTAGAACAAGGTGATCATAGGTGCCTGCGAAGTAGTGGTAAAGTTGTCGAGCAAAGATCTCGTACGGCTCGCCTTGCCCCTCGATGGCGGAAGTTACCGCCACTTGCCAGAAGATTCGAAGGTGGTCTTTTTCAGGGAGTGGTTTCATCGTACCTTACTATCAAAGATTTTCTTGAGTTCGTTATGAACTGTTCGCAGTTCATCGTACCCATTGTTAATAGTCAATAAATCTTTATTGTGCCCCAAAAGATTGAAGAGTTGTCGCAGTTGCTCTTCTGAGAGTGTGAGTTTGTAGTTCGTTTGGATTTCAATCATTTTAGTTTCTCCATAAACGGTGGGTGTTTTACCATACATTCTTTCCCAATCACCTTCATCCATTTGAGTTCTCCTTTGTTTGTCCTACTATTATAAGGCATCAAAGGGCACCTGTGAAGTGCCCCTGTGCCAGTTCGTTAAGTGTCCTGATAATATATCTCCTCCTCATAACGGACATAATCACTTTGAAGATAGTTAAAGAACTCTCCGTCTTCACTTCTCATAGTATAGCACCACTCATCAAAGATTTCTCCAATCCACCACCAACCAACTTGGAGTTTCTCAAAGAAGTTCATAGGGCGATTGTAGAGTTTAGTCATCGTATTTCAGTTTTAAAGTGAATAACATAATCAGGGATACAATACTTACTAAATGCCCAATTTGCTCTCCAGTCATTCCATCCATTCCCTCAAATCAACAATCTCATACCAGTCATATCTATACTTTGATTTTGATGATATTTCCTCCCATTTTTCTTGTGCTTCCTCTTTAGTTTCATAACAAGCAATCCAATCACCAGTATAAGCAGAAGGGTAGTAATTGTCCCCAGCAATCAAAAGATAAGGTTTAGTCATAATACTTTCCCAAGTTTTTCAAGTTCTTCACGTAGTAGATTTATTTCATCAGTATGAATTTCTGTAGCATATTCAAAACCATCATCCCAACCACATTTACGGATTTCTTCGGCAAACTTCAAGAGTTCATCTTCACAAGATAACCACATTCTACCCTCGTCAAGACCAATGAAGTCACAGGTTTTAGCAAGTTCAAGGATTTGTGCGTCAGTCATTCTTCACTTCCTCATAAGTCGTTTCGTCTAAACGAGTTCTACCTGCCCACATTTTACCACAAGATGTACAATTTACTTTAAAAGTAGTTGTGTTAGCATCAGGATTGATATTCACTCCATTTTTATCATAGATTGGTTGAAAATACATACAAGTTCTCATTTCAAAACTTTTAGTAAATTTACAATCCTCTCTGGGGCATTCTGGATTTGGGTTTTTCATTTCTCATCCACCCAAATAAAAGAGAGACAATTTTTCATAAACCAACGAGTAATAGCATTCGGTTTAGTTGTCATATAGAACCTCACAAACCCAGTACCAAATGTATAATATCCTTCGTGGTTATTTCCTTGTTTGATTACATAGGTGTGTGAAACAAATGAAGGATTACTACCATTTGATACAAGATAAGAACCGTCTGGTGCTCCTATTACAATTTTAGATTTGAGTGGGAAAAATCCATTCTTACGGGCATACTCAAAGTTATCAATAATTCTATTGAACTTTTGATTGTAACGATACTCTTGAGTATCTCCAAGTTGATTAAACTTCTCTTTTACTCTCTCAATTCTTTTATCAATCCTCTCATCCAGTTCTTGTTGAATTTCTTCTAATGACTTGGGTGGTTCTGGAATAATAAGAAGATGTTTGATTTTATCAAAATGCTCATAATCTTCACTAAAACTCAGTATACCCAGAAAGTATAGTATAGTACCTACACTTTCCCCTTTGAGTTTTTCAAAATTAATTGGATAAAAGTTTGGTGTTTTTGGTTGTTCAGTCATTTTCATTTACAAAGGGTTATGAAGTTGGAGTATTTTTCTTATACCATTCCGCATCTCGTTTTTCTCTTGTGAAGTTTGTCCAAAGGAGTCTTGTTTTGTATTTTAGATTCAAATAATCTGAGATTTCTTTAATACTTTCCAATTTTGGTTCAGTCTTTCTGGAAAGGTCAGTCATTTCAATACAGCAGCAGTTCCCCAAGCAATAAGAGACAATAGAAAATAAGAAAGAGACAGAATAGCAATACTAACTGGTTTGTCTCTTAGATTTTGTGCCAGATAAACATTAGCAACAATCATAAAAACATCTGCCTTAGTCATTCTTCACTCTCCACAAAGTTTAAGTGCTGGAACTTTTTCGTGAGTTGTATTTTCGGTCCTCCACAAACATGCCTCTTCGTGTTTTCCATAATACCAAGCATCATGGTAGTCCAGTAAGATTTCAAGTTCTTCAAAATGACTAACATCATTTACTCCAATCTCATAACCACGAACAACCACTCTCAAATCTTGTGGATACTCTTTCAGTTTTTCAATCAATTCTGCAATAGTCATAGTGCCTCAAGTTCATTAATAAGAGTCAAAAGTTCATCCACATAAATCACACTATCTCCTCCATACATTCTAGCATAAAACTCGTCCATATTGGGGTCTGGTGGAAGAGAAGATGAGTATTGATTGATGATTTCTTTGATTGTATGAATAAGAAGTTTGGGTTGAGACAAATCTTTTTCCTTATCCATATAGGCATAAAGAACTTTTTTTGCTTGTTCGGTTTTGTAATTAGTCATAAGTCTTTAAATAGTATGATACGAACTTAGGTGTTCATTAATATAAGCAATCGATTTCTTAATATCTCCATTTGTTGAGTATAATGCCTTCTTGCAATCCATTATCCCGGCACCAGTTATTTCACGCAACTCTTTAATTAACTTAGGGTCTTTATGAGGTTCAGTCATTTCAAGTTATCCATAAGAAACTGTTTGTAATCACCTTGTCCGTCATAATAGTTGGAATTATACTCTTTCCAACTATCTTCATCCTCTGCAATTTTCCAGTGTTTGTCCTGCAAGTCGCCGAACCGGTTGCTGCCGGTCCGAGTAGACACCCAGAAGAAGTATTTACGGTTCTCGGATGCCAGAAACAACTCACCGCCAGTGTCCTGTTCGACAATGCACAGCGGGTTGCCATCCATTGAGTTTGCTAGGCGATTCTTCGCCTTGGCGCTGAGTGCTTCGACTCTGACTTTTCGTTCAGTCATCGTTCAGCAACCACAGTAAAGTCATTCATAGAAACACTCCTCTTACTTTTAGCAAGAACTCCCTGATTTGGAAAATAAGGAACTGCTATAAGATTATAGAATGGTCTCAACTGCTCACAAAGAGTATAAAGGTGTCCGTCTTTCTTGTATCGGTAGAGTTTCATATTCTTAAGCAAAAGACAAAACAGTGGGCATCTGAGCGTTGTAAGCAAGCTCCTTAAGATTGAGACGCTTCGCGTCATGAGCGTAGTGGAAGAAACCGCTGTTGGTTCCTTGCCACATTCTGGTCGGATTTGCAGCGTGCTTATCAGCAAGGTTGCCAGACTGAGCACGCATAGCTTTCAGGGCGCGAGCACACTCGTCGTATGACAGATTCAGGTCGGTTTCAACGCGCCACAGCAGGCGATAAGACTGGTTGCGGAAACGACCGTCGTTACTGAAAGTGAAGTAACCGAGCCAGGGCTTCATGTCGAAGTAGTCAAACCACTGAACCATGTCGAGACCAGAAACTTCACAAACGTCAAAGTCGAGGCCGACAATGGTTTGAGTGCGCCAGCAGAGCTTTTCGAATTGAAGTTCCATCAGGTCGCGACCGTTCAGGAGACCGCCGTAAAAAGGGCAACCTTTCTCGGTCACAAGGCGAATGAATTCGTGCTCGTGAAGCGACTCCCAGGGACGCTGAATCATACGCTCGCGAAGCTTACCGTACTCCTGCAGAGTTTCGGGCTTGGACTGACGGGGATCGCCGAGGTGGCAGAGGACTTTGTTCATGATATAACTATAGCGTGGTTTGGCTGTTCTGGAAAGGGGGCAAACCGCCCTGTCAGGTACGGTTAACCGTCCACTCCTCCCTCCACACCTTCGTAAAATGCCCGCACATGGTGCAGTGACGTTCACTCTGAATTTCGTCGTTTAAGTCTGCGATTTCATACGTCCCCTTACCGCACCTCTCGCACACTTTACCAGCCATGTTCACACTGCTGAAAAAGCTGAGTTGATTTTCTTGGGTCATTTCACCAGGAGAAGTTGTTTCTTCAGAGCGCGAAGCGCCTGTTTGCGGGCACGTACTTGGCCCTTGCACAGACCCTTAGTCTGCTTAGGCTTTCCTGAGTTGTGCAGCCAGTTCGGTACTCGTTTCATGCTTCAAGCATAGCTCAAAAGGCGGTCCCCGTAAAGCCGGGAAACCGCCCTAAGAAGGTAGGGGAAACCCTACCCGTCGAAAACAGCCTGCAGCGGGCCTCAACCGGTGGCTAGGCCCACCGTCCCTCACACAGCGGCAGGCTCCGCAGCGGGCTCCTCTGTGGCCTCAGGGAGCGTCAGGCCGAAGGCTTCAAGGATGTCAGGGTAACCAGCTTGAACGATCGCACGGAGAAGTCCGTCGTCGTCCATTTGGCTTACAGCAGCTTGGACAGCTTCGCTGTAAACACGAATCAGCTCGCGCAGGGGAGCGTTTTCACAAACGCGGGAAACGAGAACGTTCACCACGTCGTCACGATTTTCGATAGCCATAGTATGTTGTTACTAAGATTGTAAATTGGGCAGTTACGAGGAAGTTCGTAACTAACGGAGAGAACAGGACTCGAACCTGCGAAGGGTTTTATCCCCCGACCGCTCTCGAAACGGCGTCCTCGACCGAACCGGACTCTCTCCAAGGTGTCCCCTGCCGGACTTGAACCGGCACGACTACTGTCAGCGCATTTTAAGTGCGCAGCGCCTACCAATTACGCCAAGGGGACAAGGTGCTCAGTGCGAGGATCGAACTCGCCTGTATCCGATTATGAGTCGGGTGCTTTCACCAGATAGCTAACTGAGCAAAACCTGTGTTGCACTCCGAAAACAGTTTAGCTGGAACTCACGAGCCGGTAAATTGGGCCGATGCGGTTTCGGAACATGAGCTCGATCGTTGCAAGTTCTGGCGACCTTTCAGCTTTCTTGCGAGATTGGGAATCCTTCCAGAAGATTAACGTCTCGACCATCCCTCCAGGGTTGACTGAGTGGGTCTTGCGCAAGAAGCCACGTTGACGTTGAAGCCAGGAGAGCCAGACTTGATTGTCGGCGGTGATAAAATCTTCTACAAGGTGGGGTGTAACCTGGAACAGCAGACGCTCAATTTCCACGCTTCCACTCCTCCCACTTGTCAACGGGGCACCGCATATTGGCTGACGCGGTCTTCAGCGGCATGAAACAACCGCAAACCTCACAGGTTTGACTGTCGCTGCGGTAACGGTCGCAGCTTTCACAGATTGCCATCCGCTCTTTCGCCACGGCGCGAGGGGCAATCGTCGGATCCTCGAGAAGTCGTTTCGCCGTGTCTTTGATCGAGGCTGCGAAACTTCGACGACAACAATCCGGATCGTTCACATCCCCCATGCTTTCCTCCGTTGAGCGTTTTTAGGGTCGCAATTTTTCGCGTATTCCATTGGAGTAACCATCAGCCATTCCCCCGAGTTTTCTCCAGAAATTAAAGGGAGAGTTTCGTCGTGGGTTAAATTCTCGTATTCGGATCCGTCTCGCATTTTGACTCGATAAAGAGGTTCACTCACTTTCGATCTCCCTCATTCGGTAAACGCAAGTAAACGTCTCGGCGGCTTGGTAAGCGAAGGAGGCTGCGGCGTCTAGTGCCCTTTCAATCTGCTTGGGGTCATCATGCAACAATACTGCGACCCTTTCCATTTGGAAGTCTTTCACTATACCGGTGTAGACTTTCTTGGCGACCTCGAGGTGGGCGGCTTTGATCGGATCCATCAGTCCCAGTACGAATGAAGTGTGCGAAGATGCGAGAGTATTATACCGTCCTCGACAGAGCGGTAAACTGAGGGCAGCTTTCCGTGTTCCTTGTAGTATGCCAGCTCAGAAACAATGGCACGAGTCACGGTGCAATCGGCAACCCACTCACGAAACCAGAAACAATCGAACTTTTCAATATACCGCCAAGTGGGATCTTCGTGGGTCCACGCTCTGCCGTAACCATCGTACTTACTAGAAAGACTCCAGCCCAGATCGTCGCAAATCCAGGCATCGTAACGCTTAGGGTCGTCGATAGTGAGGACCTGCGTATACTCTTCAGATCCGCCCTTTGCTTGACACCAGACGAAGTCTTCGCCGGGATCGTTTGAACGACTGCATTTGAAAACGCAGTTGACTATCATGTAGGGGACATTGGGCCACGGTTTAGGTGACTCCGAGGTGCGAAAGTCCACCCGAAGGTTTGTGATTTGCAAGGCCATGATTTATCTCTCAGGAGAATAATCAGTCATTGACGCCTCCGAGCAGTGCTTTGAAGAAAGCTAGCCGATCGGACGTGTAAGAACCGTCCACACCGTGACGAGCGCAGAACGCCAAAATAGCCTTGGTGGTTTCGCTTGGGTAAGGACTGGCGAAAGGACCGTACTCGATGTGATCGAGGAACTCTTGGCGCATGATTTTGCGGAGAGTTGCGATGTCGTCTTGATCCACGGTGATGGATCGTTCGCGCGGAGCGTAGCCGTAAAAGGTAATTTGCATTGCGGTAGAAAGTGATGTGGACGCAGTTGGGTCACTTGTTCATTTGCAGAGTAGGAACAGGCATTCCACCCTCAGTGGGAACGTAGATGGTTACGTTACCTTTGTTGGAACCTTCTTCCAGTCCAGTGATGTACAGATACTGGAGGTACTCGCGATTGTCCTTCAGAGAATCGCCAATGATCTGGTTTGCCTTGGCAACACCAGAAGCACGGATGATTTCGGCATCAGCAAGTTGTTGTGCAGAATCTTTCTTTGCTTGTGCTTCCAGAACTGCTACCTGGCGAGTGTATTCTGCCTTCTGCAGTTCTGCCTTACCGGCAAGAGATTGTTGCCACACATTGTACAGTGGACCACCAACAAAGAGGAGACCACCAACTACCACAATACCAACAGCAACAAGAGCAATGGCGGGGTCAATAAATCCGTTTTGAGTTTTCATGGTTTAGCGAGTAATAACGACAAGTTTTTCTTGGGGAATCAGACTCAGAATCTCATTCATCGTGGGAGATTCTTTCTCACCCAGAAACTCTTTACAAATTCCCCCATAGTTTAGTCCAAATTCGTGAGTGAATACAGGACGACCCAGTGACTTCTCAACTGCTTCGTGAAAGACATCGAAGGGGCAACAAAGTTCTTTTGTGAAAAGTTGAAATTCAGCAATTTCACGATAAGACTTTTCTTTCCACCACTCAGTATCATACAATGCAATTGCCTTTTCCGCACCAATAGAATTTTTAGGAGACATATTTTCAGATTGCCTCCGTAACGATCTTGGCACCCTTGAACTTGGAGCGAGCACCTTTGTTCTTGGTGTCAACGCCTGTCACCACCGCAACTTGCGGCGTGGCGGAACCAGTGTGCAGCAGAATATCATCTTTCTTCAGAACACCGGGAGTGCCGATGTAATGGGTTTCTTTGCCATTGATAGAGGCGCTGAAGGTGTAAGGCACAACTTCTTCCAGTTGGTCCTTGTCCAGAACGTGAATGGCACCGGTGGTCTTTTCCTCAATCAGATACTTGTTCTGACTGTTAGTGCCAATGTGGGTGCCGTAAGCGGTCTTGCCGTCAACAGTGAAGGAGTACAGGGTTTTGGTGTCAGTCATTTCAGTTTCTTGTTCGTAGGGTTTCAGGTCGGTGCCGTAGGTGTGAAAGGCTTGGCCGGACTCAAGGTAGACGCACTTGTAGTAACCTTGCATATTGGATTCTTGACGACAAACTACTTCTGCTGGTTTTTTGCCGTTGAGCTTGGTGACGAGGTCACCGATTTGAAATTTCATCGTCTTGTTATAGAGGAACAAAAAAGGGGGGAGATTTATCCCCCCAGTAGGGTCACACAGCAGCCAGTTCGGTCAGCACTCGCATCGCACGCTGGTTGATGCGAGAACCCTGGCCAAAGTTGGCGTAGTTGAAGCGACCAGCCGAGGTCTTCCGCGAGTAGTTGGAAGCGTATTCGGTCACAGCGTTGAACGCATCGTAGAAGGTGCGACCTTCGTTACCGCGACCCGTGTAGAACAGACCGTTCAGTTGGGTCACAAAGGAGTCACGCATGGTGTCAACATCTTTCTGGTAGATCGCCTCCAGAGCGTTACGGAACTGCGCCTGGGAGCAAGGCGTAACGGCCAGCTTATCCACGTACTCGGCGTATTTTTTCATCGCACCGTTGACGTAGTCAACCACAGCGGTGGATTCAAGCACACGCTCGTTCACACCAGCCTGGTGACGGTACTTCTCGCTCAGGTCAGAGTAGGCCATTGCGAAAGTGTTACCGCAGATGACGCGAGTGGCCGAAGGACCGATTGCAACGCTGGCGTTACCAACGTGGCCGTTCAGAAGGGTGATGTAAGCCTTGTAGTTCTCGCCGATGACTTTGAACTCTTGGTTAACTTGGGCTTGGGCGAAGACCCGAGCACCGTTGTTCAGGTAACCCATGTTCTCAACGGAGAGCAAACCTTCTTCAACCATGGGGTTGATCAGTTTCAGAAGGTCGCTGTTTTGAACCGTCTCGTAATTGGGAGACACGGAACCGAGGCACTTACCGTTGTCATCGCGGACTACGGCAACTTTCTCGTCCCACTTGATGGGTTGACCGTCGTTACCGGTGAAGAACAGGGGACGGTGAGACACGGTCCAGTCGAGGTTGTTGGTGACAGCAAAAGCAGGCATGTTGTTTTCGGAAGTTGTTTGAACTGTAAGTATTATAGCGGGTTTTGGGACGGAAGTAAAGCGGGTAAACCGCCCCGGCAAGGTACGGGAAACCGCCCTCAGCGCACGCAGTAGTCGCGCGAGCGAGTCCAGCCGATGGGGCAGGTTTCTCCACCATTGTAGAAAACTTGGGTGTTACCTTCAGGAACGCAGGCACCACCGGACGCAAACGTTCGGATTGGGCAGCTGCCAAATTTCTGCACAGGAATGCTCTGTGCCAGGACAACTTGGCCGAAGATCACAGAGCCGAGGCAAAACAGAAACGGTTTCATTCTGAGAGATTCAGGTCGTTTATGAACAGAAAAGAAAGGCCAGCGTCGCAAGCGTCCGCCATGAAAAGACCTTCGTTGCGAAGCAGTTCCGCATCAGCATGGTTTCCTTGTTTATAGAGGAACTCAACCTGATCAGCCATGTCTTCAAGACGACTCGCAACGAGCGTCTGAAGTTCAATTCCGCGCATATTTTCGAATTCCTCGATGAAATAAGAGTGTTCGGTGTGGTTCACAGGTACTTGAGCTCCAGGGTTTGAATGATCGGCTCAATCTCACGAGCAGTGTAAGCAGTGGCGCTGTAAACACCGTCAACGTAAATGTCGTATCGGGGACCGAGGTGGGTACGGCGAACCTTGGTGGTGATTTCCATGATATAACTATAGCTGGTTTTGGCACGGGAGTAAAGGGGGTAAACCGCCCTGGCGTGGGCGGGTAACCGCCCCCTCAGGCGTCCCCGAACTCTTTCTTCAGGCGTTCGTACTCCCGGCGACGACTGTTTCGAATGAACTCTTCTCTATTGAGACGAGCGTTAAACTCCTCGTCATTTTCCTCTCTTCGCTTGGTTACCGTAAAGATTGCGGTAACGCAGTCGTAATATCCTCGCTTGGCTTCCAGCTCCACTTGCGTGAAACCTTGTTCCATCGCTTCCGTCAAATTTGCAATAGCTGTTTGAATGGAACAATAGTCGATGTCGAGTTGACGAGTCTCGGTAATTTGTTGACGTTTTTGCGCAGTCATTGTTTTGTAATTTTCAGGTTTTGGTAAGGGCTTGTTTTTGAGCCTCGATCCAGCGGCTTTCGAAAACTTCCCTCATACCGTCGCGAAAAGCGAGGATGGCTGCTTGCTGAGCTTTACTGTGCAGAGAGTCTGCCAAGTAAGTCGCGTGGTGGTGAACCAAGCTCTCGAAGTCTCTCGCTCCGGCTTCGTACGCTTTTGCGTAGAACTCTTTCAGGTCGGATGTCAGTGAATCGATGGCGTCAGTCATTGTTGTCCCAGTCAGCAACTGTGGTATAGGTTTCGATAAGAACAAGCAACAAGCCACGGTAATCACCCCGGACGGCTGCAATCGCTTCTTCGCGAGTCGGATAACCGTATCGGTTGAAGACGTAATCACCCCAACTGGTTATGGGGTCCGACAGATGACCTTCTCCAGAGAGAAGCTTCCAGCAGTAACTAACTTCGAGCTTTGTTTTCATTTTGTGGAGGTCATAAACAACAAGTGGAATTGTAATCAAGCTCGAATTTCAACGAGTTCCTTCCGGTGGCAGTCCCAGAGGACCAGGGCAGGCGACTCTTCGCAGAACCACGACCGCTTGACCCCACCGCAACCGGCATCGAGCACCAAAGAATTCTCGGTTGAGCAAACCACGTGGTAGTGTCCGGCGACGCGCACCCAGGGCCGCTCGCTGGCGTGCTCCCACCAGAATACACGACCTTTTCCTTCTTTACTGTTTGGTCCGTACATCATCAGGCTCTTCGCCTTCTTCGGCACGTCAAATACCATGTGAAACAGCGGGTAATCAGGCACTTCGAGCCAGGAAGGGAAGTATGCGTGTGAGCATCTGTACTCCTGGTTTGAATCATCGCGAAAACAGAAGCCGTAAGGCATCGTTTCCAGCCACTGGCCCACTTCCGACAGCGGAATCTCAGCCGCCGCGAAATCTTCAATCGTGCGAGCCAACTCAGGCGAAACGTGAACGTTATTTCCGCGAATGTATCGCTCCAGCTTGTCCTGGTGGTTGGAACGCAGAACAATCGCACCCAGTTCTTTCTGAGCTTGCTTCAGCAGCTGGTACACACCAGCGGAATCGCTGAAGTCGCAGCGGGAGTCAAACACATCGCCCAGAATTACGGGAATCAGAGCGTTGTTTTGGCAATAGGCCAAAGCCTCCCACAGAGGGCGATACTGCGAGTGAATATCGCCGATCAGACAGTAGTTACGGTTCATTATTCAAGAACCACCGTAAACGTAATCCTTAACACCTTCTTCCTCGTCTACAACTTGGTAGACCGAGTAGGAGTTATTTTTGACGGCATCGTCGTACTCTTTCATATGCCAGCCGAACTCCTCCTCGAACAGCTCACGACAACGCTCCAGCGAGGAAGCAGCGATCACGACCATGCCCGCCGTGTAATCGTACAGGACGTCGTGGATGATGTACAGGTTCATTTTCTTCATTTCCATACCTTTAGTATAGCTCACTTCCCCCGTTTTCGAAAGGGGGGCAAACCGCCCTCCCAGGTACGGTTAACCGCCCCCCCTCCATGGCGCTCAGTCGTGGTTGCCGCTGTAATCTTCAACCTGGAAACCATCCCGCGTGGCGATTACCCGGTTGTCATCACCGAACATTCCCAGCATGGGACCCTCAAAGGCGGAATTGCACAGCATCTTGGAAAGTGCCGCCATACTCCCCTTGTTGATACCTTCTGGGCGGCGGAGTAGATCAAGGTCTTCCACGTTCAAGCGGTTAGCTGCATTCTCTAGATACTTCAGGCCCCAATGCGTACACGCCCAAATGTCTTCTTTCTCACCGTCATAGTCTTCCCAGCGGATTTGATCCAGGTCTTCAGGTTCGATCGCGTTGGTGAAGACGCAGTCTTTCACTGAGAATGTGCAGGGCGCTCCATCGTTGAAATAAGGTGCGTACTGCGTCCAAACAACTGCGTTAATCCCGGGGTTCAGTTCCCAGAACTTCTCAAACATCTTGGAAATTTCTGCGCGAGCACGGGTTTGAAACTCCCGTTGAAACCCCTCAAACTGCTCAATCAGCTCATTCATCGTGTTTTCCGTTTTCATTAGTCGATCTTCAGTGGAATAAAGCGGGATTGTTTGTTGCCTTTGGATGTTCCAGACATCCACGGTTGTGGAGTCATGTTCTCCAGGTATTTTTCCACCGTGGGAATAAAACCGAGGTCCTGTATGATGTGGTCCTCGGCAATGTCCCTCGGTGAGTAAGTTATTCCTGCGGAGTTGGTTCGGACTCGGCCGAACATTTGCTCTACGAGGAAGCAACCGAACGCGGAATGCAGAATCGCCCGGTGGCGAAAGTCCGGAAAGGTTGCTTTGCTGCTGTCGATAAAGTCATCGATGTCAGCGTAGTCATCGGGAAGTCCTCCGTACTTTTTAGCGTGGAGTCTCCCGTGTAGATAGGGTTTCATCGTCAGGATTCAATCAGGGTTCGAGGGTCGCAGCTGGGCTGTGTTAAAGTCACAGGCCCAACAGGGCGTCGAGCTGCTTGGGCTTCATTTGCCCCACGAATTCCGTGAAGTTCGCGTACTTGCCGGCACGAATGCCGAACATTGCACCGGAAACATTCGGGTGGTTTTCGAGGACAATGCCCGCAAATTCCTTCTGGGAGTAACCTTCGTACAGTCGCACGAAGCCCTCAACCATGAACCCGATATCGCCGATACGATCGCGCAAAGCGTTGAACTCTGCGGAATGGTCGGGGAAGTGCAGCAGGAACTCGTCCAGATCGTCGTTCAGGTACAGCTCGGAGAAGTCAGGATCCCCGTTACCGCGAACGCGATGCAACTGAACGTAAACGTCGGACTTGACCTTGATTCGGTTACCGTTCGCGTCGCAAACGATGAAGCCTTCGTGGTCGGCACCGCGAGCGTTGACTGCGTCAACGATGTTGTCAGCACCGAAATTGAAGGACTCAGCCACCCAGAATACGCGGGAGAAATCACCCAGCGGCAACTCTACGAAATCGTTCGCACGATCCCGCACTGCCAGCAGCCGTAACATCGGCTCGTCGTACTTCACAACGATCCGGTTCTCGGCAGCGCACAACTCAAACACGTAGCAGTAATTCGGGTTCAGGTCGAAAGCGTTATAGCGCATGTACCGGAAGGTATCCCAGAACAGCTCTTCAAACGACTTACCGGAATCACCAACGCTGCCAGCACCGCCGACAGAACCGGAGGTAGAAACAACCCACTGCACACCGTTCCAGAACAGTTTGATCAGCGAGCCATCATACTTCTCGTATACGTTCGCGGAGGACCAGTCAATCTCATCAGCTTCAGCTTCGCCCAGGTTGAAGAAACGGTCGAACGCGTAAGCTACCAGAGAGAAACCGTCGTCGTCTTTCTGAACTACGGCACCACGGCAAGCACGCACGATCGGGTTACCCTTGTCGGTACCAATTACTCCGTACTTCAGGTTGAACAAACCAGGGAAACGGTCGTCCGTAGAAACGCGGATGTCCAGGTCCGCCAGGCGAGCCAGCCCATAGTCATTCAGCCAGTTGATCAGGTTGTTTCGCAAGTTATCCATGCTATAAGCATAGCTCTTTTTGGCCCAGGGGTAAAGGGGGTAAACCGCCCTCCCAGGTACGGTTAACCGTCCTTTTCGTTATCTTTGATCTCTTTTAGCATATTTTCAATCAAGATCAACCGATTTCCGATTTGCATCAACAGATCAGTCAAACCTTCGATTTCTTCGTGAATGTCCTGGTGATGAAACCGCAAGGGTTTCTGGATGATCTTACGGAGTTTTGCTTTTTTCATTCTGTTATAGAGAAATGCTCCCAGACGGATTTGAACCGCCGACAATCTCGGTGTAAACGAGGTGCTCTACCGCTGAGCTATAGGAGCTAACGGCCCTTTTGTTGACGGTGTGAAGCCGAACTCCGGGGTACTTGCAAGTTTGGACCTTACTTTCCCCGATCCGCCGTGCGGGAATCGAACCCGCTATCCAACTCCCTTGTCGGGGTGTCATTGCCATTTAGACTACCGGCGGAAGGTGGCCCGTAACGTGGGCCAATCGTCACACTTTTCGGGTCACTGGAGCCCCGAAGGGCTCAGCACTAAATCAGAACTTAAAGCCCGCGCCAACTACGCCTACGGGAGCGTAAGCAGTGCCGTTCACACCAGATCCCTTGGTCGGAAACTTGATGTCAGCGAACAGGACGAAGCTATCACTCACACGACCTTCGATACCAGCCACGAATACGGCCTGGCTGCTTTGACCAACGGTCGACTGGAAGTTGGAACCGGTACCATTTACCAGCGGGAACTGACCACCACCACCGAAGTAGAGGTTGGCTTTGCTCACCTTGCTACCGTCAGCTAGAGTTGCCGAGGCAATCGACTTGTCGTAGGTGGCCAGGATACCAGCGCCAGCGCCGATTTGACCGGCAGGGGAACCTGCGAAGTTGAAGTAGGGGCGAGCCGAGATTTCGCCGCCGAGGGCGTTAGCCATGGGGAAACGACCCTGAATAGTGGCACCGCCAATCGTGCGGTTTTTGGTATAACCGTTGCCATCGACGCCTTGACGGGTCAGGGTCAAACCAGCGCCAAGATAGGAGCCAACATTCTTGGCTTTGCGCTCAGCTTTCAGTTCGATGGCGGCAACTCGGGCTTGAGTACCGTTCCACTTAGCAGCTTGCTCTTTCAGAGCAGCAGCGAGTTGAGCATCTTTGGCATCTTGGAAATCGCTAATGCGATCCACGCAAGAGTTCACCAGGGCAGCCAGTTCAGCACGAGAAGCGGGTTGACCAGCCTTGAAGGTGCCGTTAGGGTAACCGGCAACGCAACCGTAGCGAGAAACCAGATTGCTAATTGCCTGGTAGCTCCACTCAGTTGGCTGCACATCTTTCAGTTGCGACACGGAGGTCACTTGGGCTGAAGCGGGAACCGCAAGGGAGACGGTAGCGACGCTAGCAGCAAGGATAGTTTTAAGCATTCTTTATTCAGAACCTGTACAGATTGCCCGATTAGAGTATTCGGGCGAAGCGAACGATCGGACTTGAACCGACGACATCTAACTTGGAAGGATAGCGTTCTACCACTGAACTACGTTCGCAAGGAGCCCCAAGTCAGATTCGAACTGACGACCGCTCGCTTACAAGGCGAGTGCTCTGGCCACTGAGCTACAAGGGCGGAAGAAAAGGTGCTTTCGCACCTAGCATAGTCACAAGCGAAGTTCGTAAACTTAGGCTCGCGAGTAACACACGTTAATGTGGCCACGGCCAGGATTTGCCAGCGCCTGGAAAGCAGCGTAGGAGAGATCAAGGTCTCGCCCAGCCACGAATGGGCCACGATCGTTGATTCGCACGACGACCGAACGGCCCCCGTGAGTTACTCGAAGTCGGGTTCCGAACGGAAGATTACGGTGTGCCGCTGTCAAGGCATAGGTGTTAAACCGTTCTCCGCTCGCTGTAGTTTGACCGTGATAGCCGTCACCTACCCCGTAATAGCTGGCGCCAGAGCATGACGAAGCTAGAGAAGGCGACGGAGCCAGGAAAGTCATTCCGGCAACGGCGGCCAAACCAAACAAACCCTTCAGTTTCGAAACAAGCATTTAATTAGATAGAAATCAACATCCACCTCGCAAAGTGTGGGTCCGTGTTTCAACGGCACTTGTGGGTGGCTCTAGGAGTTTAAGGAATGACTGCATTCCCGAGTTGCTCCCCGCAGTGTATCGTGGGGCCGACCTCATAAATCGGTGTTAAAAGCAACGCCGCTATTATAACGGAAAAAGGGAGGCGTAAACCTCCCCGTGCGCTCAGAGTGCGTTGCTCAAACGGCAACAGCAGTCCTGCGGAATGAAACGATGTTGTTGAGATTTATTCTCACTTCACCCTGCACGGTCGATAACCAGTTTACCCCCGTAAAATGGAGGTAAGGCGATTCGAACGCCTGTGTCGCACAGAGCGCCCCAGTTTATAGTCTTGTGAGAGGACTTTGCCCCGAAGGACAATGGGCGATACTGGACTTGAACCAGTGACTTCTTCCGTGTCAAGGAAGTACTCTACCGCTGAGTTAATCGCCCTGGCGGAAGGGGAGGGATTTGAACCCTCGGAGCCGGTTTCCCGACTCGGCAGTTTAGCAAACTGCTGCCTTAAACCACTCGGCCACCCTTCCAAATTTGCTCTCGCGAGCAACGCCTCCTGTAGGATTCGAACCCACAACCCTCTGATCCGAAGTCAGATGCTCTAGTCCGTTGAGCTAAGAAGGCAAAGTAAGAGATGGTGGATTTGAACCACCGACAACAGGGGTATGAGTCCTGCGCTCTACCACTGAGCTAATCTCTCAAATTCCCTTTCGGGAAATGCCCCCAGTCGGACTTGAACCGACAAACCTTTCGGCGGCTGATTTTGAATCAGCTGTGTTTACCATTTCACCACAAGGGCAAGGCACCCTCGGCAGGATTTGAACCTGCGGCTAACCGCTTAGAAGGCGGATGCTCTTCCACTGAGCTACGAGGGCAAACGCTCTCTGTAGGATTCGAACCTACGACCTTCTGATCCGTAGTCAGACGCTCTAATCCGCTGAGCTAAGAGAGCATGGCACCGAAACAAGGGCTTGAACCTTGGATAACAGTTTTGGAGACTGTCGTGTTACCACTACACTATTTCGGCAAAGTTGCCCGTCAGGGCAATGTCCGTGAGAGGACTCGAACCTCCAACAACTACCACCTCAAAGTAGCGCGTCTGCCAATTGCGCCACACGGACATTGGTTCTGGAGCTAGGACTCGAACCCAGGAATGGCGGGACCAAAACCCGCTGCCTTACCACTTGGCTACTCCAGATTACTTGGCACGAGGCCAAAGTTTCGGGTCGGAATCGAACCGACGCATGAAGATTTTGCAGACCTTCGCCTTACCACTTGGCTACCGAAACGGGGTGGTCGATGAGATTTGAACTCACATGAACCAGATCCACAATCTGGCGCATTAACCATTATGCTACGACCACAGCGGAGAGGGTGGGATTCGAACCCACGGAGGCTTTCACCTCGCTAGTTTTCAAGACTAGAGCCATCAACCACTCGACCACCTCTCCAAGGAGCGGATGAAGGGATTTGAACCCTCGACTTTCTCCTTGGCAAGGAGATGCTCTACCGCTGAGCTACATCCGCGAACGTTCCCGAAGGAACGATGGAGAATAGGAGACTCGAACTCCTGACATCCTGCTTGCAAAGCAGGCGCTCTACCAACTGAGCTAATTCCCCAAGCAGGGCGAGAGTGTTCACCTACGATCACCTTAACAGTGCGTCTACGGTGTGACTTAGGGGACTCTTCATTTAATGCAACATTCCTCGTTGCACCCTCTTTGGCCTCCTTCCTGGCTATCTGCCAGACGAGTACCAAAGCCATCACTGAGGTTTGAACTCAGGACCTCCATCTTACCAAGATGGCGCACTACCACTGTGCTATGACGGCGAAAGTGGGAAAGACTGGATTTGAACCAGTGAAGGCAGAGCCAAAGGTTTTACAGACCTCCTCCTTTAACCACTCGGACACTTTCCCAAAATCCCCTTGCGGGGGGATTTGACGGTCTCTGCAGAGTAGATTGTCAGTTCAACACCTTCAATCACCGTCGTTTGCCCAGTTACCAGCTGGGCGGTGTAGCATTCAGTAACCCGGAAATGCCAGAGGGGACCACTCGTATCAGGTCATTAGCCTCCCTTATGCCTCAGGAGTTTGGCGCACGGCATAACTCTCCGTACCGGAGTTGCACTTTTTGGTCAAGGTAGCAAATATCTCCTTGTTGCCCGAAGGCAATCGGGGCGGCAGGATTCGAACCTGCGGCATCCTGCTCCCAAAGCAGGCGCTCTACCAAGCTGAGCTACGTCCCGTGATGGCCCCATTTAACACGTGAAACGCTTCAAGAACGCACAGAGGTGGGGGCTCGTGGCTTCCAGCAGGGCTCGCATATTGGCCGGTAAGAGTGTTTCATCCAGCAGCACCAACGGCAAGACAGCCCTCAAGAAAGCACCACACATTAACGACTGTATGAGTGGCCGTGTCGGGAACTTAACGACGTATTCCATACGACTCCGGTGTCTAGAACGGAGGGTGCTTCGTTCTCCCTAGGGCGATCAAAGAACGCGGGACGGTGATTGCAGACCGCAGCCCGATGCTATGCCCGGACATTTCCGGACCACGCAGAGCGGGAACGAGGCAGGTGTCTCTACGTTGTACGTTCCACAAGTGTCACCAACTCTGTCGTACGTTCCACAAGTGTCACCGACAGTTCAACTCCTTTTACTTTCCTTACCTCGGCAGGGTGCCGCTACCTCCCTTGTTGCGGCGTGTGTGTACGTTTCGTACATCTGGGTACGTTACTAGACCCAGGATACTGCTTACTGTACCCGCATCAAGTCGTGAGTGTCGTTAACGCTTGAGCATGGAATGGGAGTTCACCCATTCATAACCTATTTGGGAGCCTGAACTATGACTCTTACAGACCGTTTGGCATTTTTCTCGCTCCCAGACTACGCAAACTGCCAAATGGCATCCGGGCACAAGCCTACTCCCCCCTCGTCTAGTAGGCATCGCATGGACGAGGGAACTGGCCCGGCAGGGATCGAACCTGCGACAACTTGATTAACAGTCAAGCGTTCTACCGCTGAACTACAGGCCATTGGTGGCGGAGGCAGGATTCGAACCTGCGACCTCCAGGTTATGAGCCTGGCGAGCTACCGGACTGCTCTACTCCACGATGAAGCCCCTGGTAGAAGTAACCGTTGCCAGCTGGACGCACTTACTCCTGATTTTTACAACGTTAAAGACCCCAGAGGTAGCGGCCTGCGGTTGTGCCCCGAAGGGCAATGGGAACTGACGGATTTGAACCATCGACACCACGGGCTTCAACCGTGTGCTCTACCAATCTGAGCTAAGTCCCCGAGGTGGAACCGACAAGACTTGAACTTGTGACCGCTCGGTTATCAGCCGAGTGCTCTACCACTGAGCTACGGTTCCGTAGGTTAACTCCCTCCCTGGGAGTTACCAACGACCCTAACGGGATTTGAACCCGTGATACCACCGTGACAAGGTAGCGTGATCACCACTTCACTATAGGGTCAAGACGAGGTTTGTAACCTCTATGGGTCGTCTGAGATTCGAACTCAGGGCCAATCGGTTAAAAGCCGAGTGCTCTACCGCTGAGCTAACGACCCGTGGACTCTTGGCTGGGGCGATGCGTCCGTCATTAACCAGCTGTTCACTGATTACCAAGAGGCGGGCGTCCCTAGTCCCCGCGATTTGCCAGAACTGATGAAGTGACCGTCCGACCGAAGTCATTACCCACCTCTCATTGAGGCGGGCGTCCCTAGTCCCCGCAATTTGACAGAACTGATGAAGTGACCGTCCGACCGAAGTCATTACCCACTTCCCGTTTCGAGTGCGTTTTAGCTCTTAAACTACGCTACTGAAGTAGCGGTGGGTCTGACACCACACGTTTCACTCTAATAGTCCCAACGGGGTTCGAACCCGTGCTACAACCTTGAAAGGGTTGTGACCTAACCGCTAGTCGATAGGACCATTAAACTTGAAAGGCTGGACTAGACAACGCCGAAGCGGGGCCGCATTTAATCCCAGTCGTATGGAACCTTTCTAACTTAAAATACCTTTGGCTCAGTTCATGCCGTGCGATTTACCCTGGACCGCATATCCAGGCACCAAAGGTTTTTTGGTAATTTCTATTGAGTTTTCAAGTTTCGTGTGACCTTGGAGAAGAACCTCTTTCAACCACCCTTTTATCATAGCGCCTTTTGCGCCAGAAGTAAAGGGGTGGAAACCGCCCAGAGAGGGCGGGAAACCGTCCCAGTGACTGAGGCGTCGGCAGCGCCGACCCGGTCACGCAAGGAGGTGGGTTTTTCACTTTTCAAGGTTCGGGGCGAGGCTTTCCTCAACCACCCTTTAACTATAGCGCCTTTTGCGCCAGAAGTAAAGGGGTGGAAACCGCCCAGAGAGGGCGGTAACCCGGTGGTTGTGTCCGGGTCCACACAAGAGAATCCCCGGACCGGTGACCCGCCAGCCGTAAAGCCGACGGAGCACCCAACCACCCTTTAACTATAACCCGTTTTGGGGCTCGAGTAAAGGGGGCAAACCGGCTTTTTCAGGCGGTTAACCGCCCTTTCGTCGCTCTTGCTCGTAAATATACTGCAGTCCGAGCATTGGAACAACAATTACACCAAATCCGCAGAGTCCGAGCCAAATGGGACTGTCGGCAAGTGTGCGTACGAGGTGAAGCATTAGGCTCCCTGAAAGTATTCAAGAGTTGGCCACTTATCCTCGATCCATGTTATGGTTTTCACGATATCTGCGCGAGCTTTCATCTTTGTGGGTGCGATTCCGTTGTGCATGTGCGTGGAGTATGGACCGGATCCATCCTCCCAGATAAGACACCAGTGCCACTCTTGTTTTCCTTCGCACCACCACACCTCTGCCGAGCAGTTTCGACTGTCAAGGCGAACGGTGGTCAAATGTCTGTTTCCAGAACCGGTAATCACAGATCGTCAATCCGATACTTCGACTGAAGTAGCAGGTCGAGCTCCGTCTTCAACCTTTCGGAAGACGATTTGCTTGTGAACGGCATAAATTTCGAGAGTGTCTCCTTCACCCCAGCCGAGGGCATCAAGGAGCTCGTCAGGAAACGGAAAAACGAGGTTACCTTCGTCATCTTCTTCAAGGGTGATCGTGAATGAGTCGGGATCTGTGTCAAACCCAGGCATTGTTCTCTGAAATGATGATTGTTTTCGTAGGGTTCACAATGAGAATGTCGTTTCGCATTGTGTGCATCCTTTCTCGATTTCTCGACGAAGTTGGAAGCTCTTGAAGTAGAAGTTTAGTTCCATCGGAATCAACCTCATACATTTGCAAGATCCCTGGGGGGAACGAACGCGGCGGAATCACTTGGGACCTCGGTAATCGTTAGCCATTTGGACTCCAAATCCTCGCCGTTTTCGTGAAGGGAACGAACTGCTCGTCCGATGGTGCAGAACACTTTTCCCCTCTCCCCCCAGGCGCACCCGGTCCAGAATTTTCCGGACACGTTTTCAACCAGGAACATTTCGAGTTAAGTCGCACTGAGCTCAGTATAGGGGCCGAGCTGGCGGGTAAACTCAGTGACCTGCGAAAGCTTGGAGTAGATACAAATCGCTCAGAATTGATTCTGCCATCGCCTGCATGTGACTACCGATTCCAACGAGTCGGGGGTCTTGACTGTTTTCTTCGCAGAATTTGTAAAAAATACCAACGGCGCTATTAAGAGCCATGAGGTAATCAAGATTAAGCTCCACCAGAGACTGCGCATCGAAAAACTCCATCGAGATTCCTGGACCTGTAAACAGACTGAAATCCGGATCAAACCCGCATGCGCGAAGGGTTTCAACAAGGCCGTCCATCAGTTCTCCGAGATCGTTATAGATTCTCTCGAAAAGAAGGTGGGCCTCATAGAAGTTCGGACCCCGTACATTCCAATGCGAAAGACGGGCAACGATTGTGGCGTCGTTCAGGTATTTTACCGATTTGTTGGAGTAGACCGTAAATTCTTCGTTCATGATAGGGTTCCTCACTTGTTTATGATCGGTGGCTATGTTCAGGGTCATGATCAGGTTTTACCCTTTTCCGACACTCTTTGACATGCTCTGCCAACTCTTTCAGGTCACAAATTAAAGAACCACTTTCTTCGTTGCATCCAATCACGAGGCCGCAAAGCGGGCAGCGAAACTTGGATTTTATGTAATTATCTTCGAGTTTCATTTTATTTCCTGTACACTTGTCGAGAATGGGCGTAAAGCTCCACCGAAACTGAATCCCCGTGCTGATGAACGGCCAGGTATTCTCGGTTCGGGTCATAATTTGCCAGTGTTTCCGTCAACTTCTCAGCGAATACGTCCTCGGTGTCCTTTTGAGGCAGAGAACGAAGAAACTTGAAAACTTCTTCCCAAGTCAAAAAGTTGCAGGCTTCCGAGTCATAGAAGTGGCATCCTCTTTGACCGATATGTTTTTGAAAACTACGCGAGAGGTGATTCATCTTGATACCGCATTGGAACAAGAGCACCTCTTACCCTTCTCTTCAAAACTGGCCGAGAATCGCTGATCATTTTCGCAGTGCGATACGACGCATCCTTGCCATTCAACTCCGAAGAGCCTTCACATGGGTGCGTTTCATCGTATTTTGACGACGTATCGCTCATAGGAACCTCAATAGGAAATCTGCCAGTTGCCGTCTTTCTTTTCGGAGATTGTGAAAGAGAACTGCTTCGCCTTCTCGCCCGGTGCGGCGTCGTAGAAGATACCGCTGAAGGATTTGCCGTCGTCCGCCATCAGATAGTTGTTGGCTTCGTTCGGGGGATTACCTTCGCTGTCGGTAACGTCGGTTACGCCATCCAAGTACACGCTTGCGATAACTTTCTTCAAGAAAGTTTCCATCTTGGCGCTTAAATCGCCCTCAGCAAACTCAAACTCGTTGAATTCTACGGGCTCGGGCTCAATCTGAAACTCAAGTTTGTCTGCTTGAACCTGCAGAACCGAATCCGGATCAGGCCACTGGGAAGGATCCACACTCAGCAAAGCATCAACAACCTCGCAGTATTCGTCGTAGGTTGCTTCAGGGCCAAGATCGATACGGTCGATCAACTCGAGCATCGAGATACGGCCATCTGCGAAATCGTGCCGCAGAGTCTGCAGGTAAGAACGTGGGAATTCCGAGAAGTTTCCCCCTGTTGTCTCCCACAGGAGATCAGTTACACGTTTCGCGCTTTCGGAGAACGACTGGTCCGCCCCGAACTTCGGATTTCGATCGAACGCCATGGGAAGAGGCAATACTTTCCCTTATTTTACCCTATGCCGCCGAAAGTAAACTACATTTCCGGATCTTGCAATCGCGGGTTCCTTCTTCCGCCGCTGAAATCAATCGACTTGAGCCGGATGCCGAGATCGTAATAATGATCGAAGATATCAACCATTCGTCGAGCTTTGATCACATCGGTGACACCGTCTCTACGGACAACGATGTAACAATCGTTGGTTAGATTTTTAGGGTCGATGTCACTCAGAAGGACATCTTGTGCGATAACTCGAATCTTTTCCAAGGGATTAACGGCTGATTTCTTCCCAGTCCATACTGGCGTAAACAAGCTGGCTGGCGTTTGCTCCGGCAACCGCAACCGATAGCGTGTACGGAGTTCCCGTCAAACCGTCGCGCTCAAGCTGGAAGGCAAACAGAGCCTCTTTCAGAATGTCGATTGAAGGTGAGCCCTGGTTTGAGGCGGATGTGTAACCCTGGGCAAGAACTCTGCCATCCGTGATTCCCGTACCTGTTAGATTATATTCCACGGAAGAACTATCTCCGGCACTCACCCAAGTCCCGCCTGCAACTGTTCCGCTTGCAACTACGCGCCAGCTGTAAACCTCGTTATTTCCGCTCCCTAGAATCGAGATCGCAGTGAGAATTGCGATTGCGTCCAGTCGAGAAGTTTTCAGTTGAAGAGACACAACCGGGTAGAAAGTTCCTGCCACGGTTAAAGCTTTTGGCGCTGTAATCGACGTTCCGACACTCTGCTGAGATCCTCGCAGTTCGTAACCACCTTCTGAGATTACCGTCGTGCAAATTTGCTTCAGAGTGCTTGCTGACGCTGTCACCCCTAAGTTAGCAATCTCGTAACGCATCGGCAAAGAAGCCGAGGTAATATAGGTGGAAGCAATCAGGTTAGCGTGTTGGAATTGGTGGCACAGGATGAATGTTCCGTCAATCACGAAACCGAGGCGAACTGTTCCGACACCCAGCCATTCCATGTCGAGGAATAGAATCTGCGCCTTTGTTGGGTCCAGGGTCAACCCTGAAGGACCTGTTCCGTTCAACGGGTCAACGTTCCAGCCAGTGTCGCTCGGTCCGTATACACCTCCGGCTTGACTGATTTTCGTTTCGACTAAGGAACCGGTGACGGAACTTCTTTCGACGAAACAAAGGCTGTTCGTCGTACCGCCTAGCTCAAGGTAGTAACCATTGGCAGAACCGTAGTAACCAACTCGTTGGCGGAGATTGGTCTTGGGTGCGTTGAACACAAATGTGTCCATCACTAGCAGAGACTTACCGGGTTGATATGAGAAAACTTTCGTGGTTTCTCGGATCACTTCGGCACCCGCCGCCGTGGTTACGCTCATATCGACCAAACCTTGGGCGGCGTTGAAAGATGTAGAACCGCCGGTTACAGTCGCGGTGCTCCAAAGATTGTTGTCTGCGTAACGATGGCTGGAGTCAAACAGCGTGTATGGGGCGGAAGTGCGCAGGCGTCCGAAAGCGTCCGTCGACATGTACGGAAATGCCGTAACAGTTGAAGTCGTCGTAACGTTCCCTGAAACAACCCAAGGAGAAGTTCCTTGGTTGGCGGTAACTGTGCCGCTGATTGGCAGAGGGTTACCAGCGTCGTTTTTAACTTCGACTTCACCAGTAATGGAAACCGCGCCGTTGATGTTCTGGGACGCAGGCCAGTTTGTGACTGCAACGTTTGATGCTGGTCCGCTACCTCCCCCGGAGTACAGATCGTACATCACAATCTGCAGCTCGTCAGCGGAATTGCAGAACGAAGTGTTTTGACGAAGAGTTAGAGTGGTGGCAACTCCATCGTCTGTCAGAATGATCGTCGCTTCGTACTCCTCAGGGTCGAAGAAAGGAATATTTCTTGTTAGGTTCGTGATGTGAGCGAATTGCTCAATTGTATAGACGCCAGGAATCTCGATGGTGCCTTCGCCTTCGTTTCCGGGAGTGAAGGTCCAACTCTGAAGAACGTACATGGGGAAGGCTTCATCAATGGTTGATTTTACCCTCGAAGTGCTTCTTTACCACGAATAAATCAGCACTAGGCCGGGGCCACCGTTACCGCCCCCACCGCCCCCAGTCCCGGTAGTACCACCCGCACCACCTCCGCCCCCACCGGAGCCGGGGCCACCATCTCCTCCCTTTCCGCCAGGGTTATTTCCAGTCCCCGTGCCTCCTCCGCTTCCGCCTGTCGAAAGTAAAGGTTTTTTAAGTTGAACACCGGGAGATCCTTCGCGGGGTGGGGAGACATTTCCTGCACCTCCGGAAAGGGTTTGAAAAAGGTTTAGAACACCGGATTGAGATGCTGGAGCCGCAATACTCCCCCCATTGCCAGTTCCTCCGCCGCCACCCGCACCACCGGAAAGAAGTAGTCCGGTTAGTGGGTATGAAATGGATGCTCCTGCACCGTTATTAACTGCACCACCAGCACCGCCACCTTGTCCGGCGTAAGCAACGAAAGTACCTAATCCGGCTAGTAGAGCACCAGCGACTGTTGCAACAGCACCTGCGTTACCAGCGTTACCAACAACCGTAGCCGAAGCCGCAGTTGTACCTGCAGCACCTGCGTTGGCAAAACAAACGGTGTAAATAGCTGCTGTGGATTGAGCAATTGAAACGTAAGAAGGTATGCCAGAAGTTCCAAGGAGACCGACAGTGGTTGAAGAAGCAGCGCCGTTACCGCCAATACCTGCTGAGACGTACAGGATGTCTGGCAATAAAGGAGCCGGGATTTCTACTGTGGTAATGCCACCGCTACCACCGCCGCCACCGCCACCGCGAGCGTTGGTAGTTGCGCTGGGAAAGCCGCTACCACCACCCGCACCACCGCCGATGCAGACGATGCGAACCATGGCAATACCTGCCGGTTTCTCCCAGGGGACCCACTGTGTGTTGGCGTTTGCAAAACCTGGGAATACGCTGACAAAACCGTTTTGCGGCTTTGGAACGTCAAATACGTCAAGCATCAGTAGTCACCTCCAATCGCCAATCCCTGCCAGTTGGAGTTGGTGTTTTGAGCAACGGATTGCGCCACGAGTAGGAACCTGTTAGCTGGAATTGCAAAGTTAAACGGAATCTCGATTTGGTAGGGCGCAGTTGTTACTGCCGAGACAGTTTGCGCTGCAGCCTGAACTATCGCAAGCAAGTCGGTGTTGGCTGTTGTTGTGGCACCAGTATTGACAGTGGATGAGTACACTTGCAGTGTAGTGGCAACAGAGCTAATAACACTTGTAGTTGAAACGAATGAAAAGCGGAATTTTTGTATGTAAGAGCCGTTTACGCCAGATGTAAATGCTACGAAACAGTTGGTCCCTACTGTACCAGGGGCCGTGGTATTCAGGTTTACGGCTGTAGTCAAGATGTCGGCATGACTGACGTTTGGGGTTAACGTCCAGATTGGTGAAGTGTTTGCTGCCATTTTAGTAAGTGTATGTGAAAATTAGGGCATTGCTGCGCCATATTGAACTGCAAGCACTTGGCCGTAGTTACTCTTGAGCACAGTTTCGGGTGCGATCATTGTCGCAGTGACGGTCCCTGTGTCACCGGTTGTGACAACGGTTCCGGTAACATTCGGGAGAGTCAGAGTTCGATCAGCGGATAGGGTTGCGGTTGTTAGCGATACATCGAAAGAACCTGTTCCTCCTGCTCTACCTTGGATAATGATCCCATCTTGCGTTGCCGCTTGACGGAAAGTTTGGCCTGTCGTGTTTGTGAAGGTGTTGGCACCGGTGAATGCGTTGTTGTTCGCTGCGACAACGTCACCACTCCCCCCTGCTCCAACTTCAACTATACTTTGAGCCCCCGAAACGTCTTTCTTCAGAAAGAGTTTTCCGTCGTAGGTGTTAATCGCAAGCTCACCTAGGGCCAGCTGCGAAGTAGTGGGAGCTGACCCTTGAACGGCTGAGCGCCGTAATTTAATTGTCTGTGCCATGTGGCTATCCCTTAATTGCTATATAGCAGGATGGATGAAGAAGTAAATTCAGTATGTGCCGCCGTCAATCGTGTTGGTCCAAGTCGGAACGTTTGAGGAGTTAACCGACAAGATTTGACCGACGCTATTGGTGGCATCCCATGAGCCAGCGGCTGTAACACCAACTGCGCTCGTACCGTTCCCGTAAACAACTCCGTTAGTCGTTAGGGTCGTTGTACCGGTGCCACCGTTTCCAACCGCAACAGTTCCACTAACGTTTGCCGCCGTTCCCGTAATGTTCGAGTCGGTGAATGCAACCGTCTTGGTTGCCGTCCCGTTATAGAACTTGATCGCTCCGGAGTTGTTCCAGAAGTCCCCGTTCGCAGGAGCTGATGGGTCTGCAACACCAGTTCCAAGGTTAACGCTCGCGGTAGAAGCTGAAGCATTCACCAGGGTGATCTTGCCAGTCATCGTGCCGCCACTTCTTGCCAGCGCAGCGTTGGCTAGATCGTAGGAGGTCTTGACTGAGTTCGGTGAAGCAGCAGTTGTTGTCGAAGTTGAGGCAACTGAATCGGTAATCTGCAGAATACCTGCGACCGAAGTTGTGCCACCCCGTACATCTGCCGAAACAGTTCCCGTTACGCGACCGTAGGCATCAATCGTTTGGGACTGAACAAAGTTGATTCCAGCAGTTCCCGACGTGTTAGTTTGAGAAACTGTTGCAAGGTCAACTTGGTCCGAACCGTTGATGACAGTGCGGCCTGCGGCAACGTTGACGTCAAGGGTGTTGCCTGTTTTGGTAAGACCGTTTCCAGCTGTAATTTGACCCGCACCCGAGAACTGAGTGAACGAGATTGAGTCTCCGGTAAAGGTTGTGTAACCCGCTCCCGAAATTCCCATCCGAATCGGAGAGTTCTGAGTTTGAACGAATCCGTTTCCGCCGTTAGTTGTACCCGACGTTACAAAGATGAAGTCACCAGGCGCGATTTCCCCGGTTGGTGCGTTGTCGAAATCAGTAGCACGTGTCCAGACACCGTTTGCGCCGGTACCGATCGTAGTAATCGTGTAAACGCCGTTGTACGCAGCAGTTGTGTGATCTTTGACAAGGATTCTCAGTCCTGTTGCGGCGAATGTTCCAGAACCGTCTAGGCTGTTCGGCGTTCCAGTTAGTGTTGCCCCAACACCAGGGTTACCATTAACACCGATGCTCAGACCAGTTCCGTTAGTGAGAACGGCGTTCACACCGCCATAAGTGGCCGAAACTTTAACTTGATTACTTGCCGGAACAGCCGTGACGTAATAAGTCGTGTTGGCGGTAAGACCGGTTCCTGTTACAGTGTTACCGGTGCGAAGCTGCGAGTTAACCAGAAGACCGTGATCGGCACTGAAGGTGATTGTATCTGTGCCCGTGATCGTGGTGATTGTGAGCGCAGTACCACCCGACACATAGGTGTAAGAAACTGCCGTGGTAGTGGCGTAATCTGCGGCAGCATGAACGTTTAGGCTTTGGGCAATGGCGTCAGCGTACTGCTTTGTGACAGCATCGTTGGCAGCAATAGGTGCGCCAACCAGGGTGATTCTGGCACCGTTGACATCAACTACACCAGTGCCGTTGGGAACAAGGTTGACGTTCGTGTTAGTTCCACCTGCGGTGAATGTTAGAGCGCCAGTGCCGGTGATTGAACCGGTGGTTGTTCCAGTACCGCCCCGGTTGACGGCAATCGTTCCCGCGTTCCACGTACCTGAAGTAATCGTACCAACGGTAGCGAGACTGGAAAGTGCTGTTACACCCGTGTCAACCAGTGTACCGGAAGTGGGAAGCGTAACGTTGGTGTTACCTGTAACAGTCAGTGTCGTTGTGAAAGCGCCGGAAGTTGTTAGGTTCCCGCCCAGCGTAATCGTTCTTGCGCCGTTGTTGACGCCGGTTCCGCCGTAAGTCGGGCTGACAACTGAGCCGTTCCAGGTGCCGGAGGTAATGGTTCCAACGGTTGCCAGACTGGAAAGGGATGTAACAGCGGTGTTAACTAGCGTACCCGTGGTAGGCAGAGTTACGTTGGTCGCACCAGTTGTCGTAAGAGTTAAGGCGTTTGCGCCAGAAGTAGAGAAGTTTCCAGCGATGTCAATGTTGCCACCCAGACTTAGAGTTCTGTTGGCATTCTCGACATCAATTGTCAGAGCGCGAGCGGCGGTCAGGGCGACAGAAGAAGTTGCACCGATTGAAACGTCGAACGCGGCGCTGGTGTCGCGAAGCGCCAGAGCTCCAAGACCGGTAATAGTTTGCAAACCGGCGATCGTGGTTGCTGTGCCGCCAAGCGATACGGCTGTTGAACCCAGAGTTACTGAGCTGTTGACAAGTTTGCTGTTGGGGATTGAGTTGTTTGCGATCGACAGCGAAACAGTAACGTTGCTGCCTGAAGGTTGAGTCGCAGTGGAAGACAGAATCGTTCCGTCACCCGTGATCGAGAAAGTATTACCTGTCGCAAAAGTGAAGCTTCCTGAGTTGCCGGTGACTGTGAAGGTGGAAGCAACGGCGCTAACCGCAGTGCGCACATAAGCTGTCGAAGCAGCATTTGTGCTGTTATCCGACTGCAGTTGAGTGGGAACAGTAATTGTTGCCCCGGTGAAGTTTTTGGTGCCTGTGATTGTTGCGTTCGCACTCAGTGAAATGAAAGCACCAGCACCACCGATGGCAATGATCGAGGTCGCGTTACCCTCTGAGTTTCCTGAACCGTAGTACAGGATTGCATCATTTTCGTTAAACGCTAATTCAGCGTTAGCGAGGGTCGAGGGGGCACCTGAAGAGCCTGCTCGCCGTTTGATTCTGATAGTGTTGGCCATTAATAGGTTCCCCCATTGGTTATGTCAAGAAGAGTGGTGTCGGTTTTCCAGAATGTGGTTGCAGGGTCGTACACAAGTGTACTTTGATTCGTTAAGCCGGTAGTGTCGACATCCGGTAAGTTGTTGATGGGAACGCCACCGCCACCCGCCGCGATGTAATCTTGAACCCACTGGATCGTAACAAAAGCTAACGGGTCAGCCGGAATTGCGTAACCAGCGAGGATTGGTCCTTCAAAAGTTCCACCCTGCGTTGTAACCATTTCCTGGGGGTACGGTACAACGGAAATCCACTGACCCCCGTTAACGTCAACATACCACATATTCAGGTTGCTGGTTTCGGCGTCGTACCAAAAATCCCCGGGAGAGGGGTTCGGTGGCGGCGAAGAACTGATGGTTGTTCTTGTGCATCCGGAGGGATTTGAAGACACTTCGGTCAGCATGATCCAAGCGTCCGGGGCACCGGAATTATCTCGAAGGTACAAAACGTTTTGAATCGTGTTGTACCAAAGAGCACCGTTCACAGGATTGGCTGGTTCAGTAGCACTGATAAGAACTGGGGGAGGAGCCCTTCCCGGTTCGGGAGTAATTGCAATCCACACACCACCTTGTGGGCCTAGAGTCCAAATCTTAAGCAGGTCGCTTACGGTGTCGAACCAAAGGTAGCCAACCAAAGGATTAGCCGGTGGAGTGGCACTTACGAAAACAGGACTTTCCTCCTCAGGGGTCCCTTGAGAAATGAGGATCCAGCTCGATGTGCCAAACGGGGCCTCTTTCCAGACTTTTAACTCGTTTGTATTATCGTTGAACCATAGTGCACCTTGTTGCGGATCGGGCGGAGGTGAAACGCTAACCGTAACTAAGTCGCAACAAGACGTTGAAGAGGAGGCAGCATTTTCCCAGGTGTTGCCTCCGGGGGTGCTGACGCGAACCTTCAATACCCCTTCAAGGAGGTCAAACCACAGGAAACCTGGCTCCGCATTCTGAGGTGCAGAAGAACTGATCAGAACCGGCGGCTCTGGCGTAGGGATTGATGACGTGATGTCAATCCAACGGGGTGCTATTTCCCCATTCAAAAATCCCCAAATCTTCAGAGTTTCGTCAAGTGTGTCGTACCACAATGCCCCCTGTAAAGGGTTCTTGGGTGCGGCGGCACTAAAATATACGGGTGCTGAGGAAGATGTCGGAACGTTGACAGCAAGCCACTGAGTCCCCGTCCACTTCCAGGATCTTCCGTTAAACGTATATACTTGGCCGAGAGTGGGATTTGATGGAAAATTGTATGCCATTAACCGGTGGGCTCAGCACTCTTTTCAAGGTTTTACCCCACCCAAAATGTTCGCATACAAGAAAAGGGAGGTTTCCCTCCCTAAAAGTTCAAACGATGCCCGAAGGTTTGTTAGAAGCGTATTGCTTTTCAATGCGGTCTTTTGCTTTGATCTTAGCAAACAACCAAACCAAGAATGCGGGTTTCATAGCTGGCACTCCTTTACTCCACGGTACTTGAGGCCACGGTATGTAAACCAGCGACTGGCGTCGCAGTGGACGCGATTCCACCAAACCTGAAAGTTGGATTGATGGGTTTTAGTGTCATACTTGACACCGCGATAAGTAGCGATTGACATTGGATTCACTCTATAAAGAAACAGAGTGCGTTCCTTCGGCGAAAAGCCTACTTCCGTTTGCTATTTGCAAATAACAAATGAACGTGAGTTGTTTTACCCTTAAAGTAGGATAATGAGAAGAGGAATCGCCAGGGCGGCAATTCCCAACAGAAAGCCTCCGATCTCAAGAATCAGAGGCATCAGACTGTACGGTTGCATTTTTGCGAAGGGTGATTTCCCGCTTCGCCACGTTGCCGCTCGCAGTTGCCATTACGATGGCAACCGAAACGAAGCCAACGAGGCCAATCACAGCGAGAGCGAGGTCGGTACCAGTGAAGATGGCCCAGGTTTCCATGTGTCGTTTTCTAACTGAGTTTATTATAGCCCGCCTTGCCGGCGGAGTAAAGGGCGGTTAACCGGTCTAGCAGGTACGGTAAACCGTCCAAACTGTGTTCAATACTGTGTGTTGAAGAAGAAAGTTTGAAATAGTCTTCCGTTATGCAGATTATTGCCAAAATAATCGACAGAAGCATGGAATAGACTACCCGGATACAGTACCAGCCTGTTGTAAATGTTTCCCACTCTATCAACAACTTCCCATTTTGTGTAATCTCTTGCATCTTCACCATGGTCCACTTTGTCAATTGAAAATCTTTCTCGAGATGCCTTATGCATATACAAGGCAGTACCTCCACTAACAGGGGCATCTGGAGTTAGATAACAAACACCCGCCCACATATTATGGTAATCTGAATGTATCCAAGTTCTGTCATTTGCCGTGCAGAGTTGAAATGCACCTGTATACCCATCACCGTTCGAGTCAAGTAACCAATCAGTCACCTCGCCACCAGCTTGTGACACTAGAGAACTGATAACACTTTTAACACTATCGTTTAAAAAAGATTTTGTCCGAAACCCTGGATAATTTCCTCTAACAGAAAATTCTTGCGATAACGCAAAACTTCTCACCTCATCAGGGTTGTTGTAAAAATCGTCCACAATAATCAGATTAACTTTCATTTCAACATTGCCCCCGTTTTTGAACAATACTTGGTGTCAGGGTTAATGTACTTAAACCCTTCCCAACCAGGCTCATTTTCTGCAACTCTTTTGCCATGAAAATACTCGCCTATGTGATTTACCATTATGCCCCCTTCGGACGTTTTTAACAACCCTGCCCCAATCTTATACTTGTCCAGTAAATACTTTGCAATTACATATTCCGAGGGGTTAAATCCTGTTTCTTCGAAGATGGGTTCTTTAGCGATCCATGCCGGATATACGGACATTAACATCCAGAAGTACGGAGTTGCTTTCTCATACCGGAAATTCTTGAAAAGTGAATCATCTTCTTTTGGCCCAACCTCCTCAGTCTCATGCGGATACCAATTATTTCTCTTCAGCTGAATTTGAGAAAGTGTGTTATCTTGTTGAAGAAGTTGAATCAAATCTAACACTTTCAACTGCGGGATCAGTTCCACATCGTCTTCTTGATGTAAAATATAATCATAATCTCTTTCTTTTACGATGTCAAAAAGCTGTTTCCAAGTTTTAGTGATTCCCAGATTTTCCTCATGGAGAATAATCTCATTGTACCCGTGGGAAAATACAAACTCTTTCAAAAACTCATCATTTCTCCCTGACGGATAGTCATCTATAAAAAGATGATGTACATCTACCCCACTGAAATCAAACTTTCTATTGGCTTCAAAAGTTTTTTGCAGAAACTCTAGTCTGTTGGTGGAAAAAATTACATGAAGTAGTTTCATTGACTTTTTTCTGCTAGTGGAAAAAGAAAGGGGTCCGAAGACCCCCACGATTTAATCGTGTTTGTTTCAACCGATCGAGGGAGCTGTTAGAGCGACTGGAGTCAGCTCGGCGGAAGCCAAATCAAGCGGGAAATTATGAGCATTGCGCTCGTGCATCACTTCCATTCCAAGGCCAGCGCGGTTTAGAATGTCAGCCCAAGTTGGAATAACACGGTTCTGGCTATCAACCAAGGATTGGTTGAAGTTGAAGCCGTTCAGGTTGAAGGCCATGGTCGAGACGCCTAGCGCCGTGAACCATATTCCGACCACAGGCCAAGCAGCAAGAAAGAAATGAAGAGAACGGCTATTATTGAAGGATGCATACTGGAAGATCAAACGACCGAAGTAGCCATGGGCTGCAACAATGTTATAGGTTTCTTCTTCTTGTCCGAACTTGTAACCGTAGTTCTGAGAAATATCCTCAGTCGTTTCACGAATCAGGCTGGAAGTCACCAGCGAACCGTGCATAGCACTGAACAAAGAACCACCAAAAACACCGGCAACACCCAGCATGTGGAAAGGGTGCATCAGAATGTTGTGCTCAGCTTGGAAAACGAGCATGTAGTTGAAGGTTCCGCTGATTCCGAGTGGCATACCATCGGAGAATGAACCTTGTCCGAAAGGATAAACCAGGAAAACGGCGGTTGCTGCTGCTACCGGAGCAGAGTAAGCAACAAAAATCCAAGGACGCATACCCAGGCGGTAGCTAAGCTCCCATTCACGGCCCATGTAGCAAAAAACGCCGAGAAGGAAGTGGAAGACAACCAGTTGGTATGGGCCTCCGTTGTACAACCATTCATCCAAGGAAGCAGCTTCCCAGATAGGGTAGAAGTGCAGGCCAATAGCGTTACTGGACGGCACAACAGCGCCAGAAATGATGTTGTTCCCATACAGGAGAGAACCAGCGACTGGTTCACGAATTCCGTCGATATCGACAGGAGGAGCGGCGACGAACGCGACAATAAAGCAAATAGTTGCGGCAAGCAACGTCGGGATCATCAGTGTACCAAACCAACCTACGTAGAGGCGGTTATTGGTTGAAGTGACCCATTGGCAGAAAGACTCCCAGGAATCAGCGAGGGGAGAACGACGAGTTAAAACAGAAGCGGTCATTAGTCATGATAAGTACGTTTGCATTTTAAGTACTCAGCGGAACTACCGCCTACATGACCATTATACCCTTTGTAAAGTTTTGTAAACTTTTATACCTCAACCACCCCTCGTCAGTTTGTTTGCCTCACGCTCCAGCTTGCGCTGCTCAGGCGTCATGGCAGCGTTGCTCTCTCGCTTGGCGGCGGCGAAGTACTTGTCGGATGCCTTCAATGCGGCTCTCTCAGCTTTGTCCAGTGCCATGCTTGCGTTGAGTCGGCGCCGCAGAGACTCAGGGCTCTTGTCACCTTTCGTTGCCGCATTGACGAGAGCAAGCTCACCCTTGGCGACTTTGACCGCCTTTTCCGTTTTTGCCCACTCTTTCTTCAAGTCCTTGGACGAGGCGCGAGGTTTGGCTCCTTTCATCTTCTGAACCACCGCCTTCGCGTTAGAGTCGGTGGCTGCTCTCGGCCTACTTGCGGGTTTCTCAGCAGGTCCACCCTCGGTGCCTTTCCGGCACTTTCCCCGAGTTCCGTAAGCTGAACCGTCAGGGCGCACGCAGCGAGTGAAATCGTAGAGGTCGCCCTCAGCGAAATCCGCTGCTTGAGTTTGAGCTGCGAGTTGAGCAAATTGCTCAAGCGCCTCCTCAGAAAAAGAACCGTACATGGTCAAACTGTTTCGATACCAATTTATACCCTGCCTTCAACGGAATGAATCCACTTTTTGAGCTCTAGTGTGTATTTTCGCAGGACTTCCGCCTGGGTGAGATGCCACGAATTGCCTGTTTGGAGGTAAAGGCGCATGTGCTCGTCGACAGCGTTCAAACACTGCTTAATCACAGGGTTCCACGGTTCACGAACCGGTGTGTTCCAGGTTCGCTTATTCTCACCAGTGCTCTTCATCGTTTGCGTCCAAACGTTTGGCTATTCTCTCAAGCTCCGACGCGATTCCTTCTACCAACTCGCTTTCGCGCACATCAAGCATATAGTGGTCAATATCACGAGTTCGGTCAAGTTCGCCTTGCCGATTGTTCGCCATCAGAATGATCGGCCCAAGCAACGCGGCTTGAGACGAAAGCATCAAATTCAGCAAAATAAAAGGGTATGGGTCCGGTTTCACAGGGGTCCCAACATTCACGCAAACCCACAGAACCATTGCTGCGGATTGGCCTAGAATGAAGTTCCAACTTCCGACCACATTGACAAATCTGTCTGCTAGTGTTTTCCGCTCGGGTGGTTTCGGTCGCATGACACGAATCCTCTCGATTGGCACAACTACCCCCTCAGAGTTTCATATGCTACTTTTACCCGTCAGTGGGCCATCAAAGCATAAACTTCTTCAGTTGTTAGCCCGCCATTTTCAAGCACGTCTTGCAAGATTCGGTCCGCTTCATCTTCCGCCTCGTCAGTGCCCTTGCGAAGCAGCTCCTTCCGGCGAATCATCTCTTTCAGGTTGTCGCTCATTGTAACCTACCAAGTTCTTGAATGTACTCTTCCCCGAGACGGGTTCTTTTGTTCTTCGCCGCCTGGCTATATCCCTGAATTTCCTTGTACCTGCTAAGGTATCGATTTACCATGCTCACGTAAGGATCGCTTGCGAGTTCTGGATTTTTCCAGTCTACAAGACTTCCGATTTTGGAAAGATCTTGCATGACGCGAGAAGGCTGTCGAGAGACTGGAACGCTCAAGCCGTAATCAACAAGTTGAACATTGTTGCCGCTCACGATGAACTGCAGAGCGTGAAGATCGCCGTGGGCGTAACCCAGCTTGTGCAGATCGCGAATCGCCGCCGACGCCTTTTTTGCCTGTGAAGCATTCATGACAGGCTCATTCTCTCCGCGAGAGTAACCCTCCCAGAGAGGTTTGCCTTTGGCTGCCGCCATCTCGATATGCTCGGCCGAATGGGAATATATCTTGGGTCCGTGACCCAGTTCACCCATCTTCTTCGCCAGCTCAACCTCAAACTCCCCGAACTCCCCCTTCTTCCCATCTTTGCCAACCAGCAGTTGTTTCACAACTCGTTTGCCGTCCGGACTGATTGAAACCTTTCCGTAGTTGCCTTCAGCGAGAGGTTTCCACTTGTCGTACCCTACTTTAGTCGAGGAATTTTCGAATGTTCGACGATTTCTGTCATATGCCTTCGACATTCTTGCCAGTAGTTCCGCCGTCTTTCCCACTTCTTTCGAAGACGAAAAAGCGACCCGACAACTGCGCTGAGACGCAATACATGTCGAGCCGCAGGATTTACCTCGGACACACCTTCTTTTACGTCGATTCCTTCCCACCAAGATTTAGCGTCTGACTGGTTTTACCCGGTCAGCTTTCCTGGTAGACGGACACAAACACCGTGCCCTGCTTTACCAGGGGCAACAGTTTGTGCAGGAGATCCTCATTATACATTCGAACGCAACCGTATGTTGGAACCAGACGTTGCTTCGGGAGCCAAGCCCCAGGCCAGCCATTGGCTGAACCGCCTCCGTGGATCATAATTCCCGCCCGACCGAACTTGGCCTCCTGGCGCTCCAACTCAACAAGATCGAATGAAACCCAGCCGTACGCCATCAGAGTGCGATCGTAAGGTGGATTCGCACCTTCTTTGGCGTAGTCGTTGTACACGGTTCCGATCTGGTAGAGACCCGGCGGTGTATCCGTGTTGGTATATTTATACTCGTAGTCGCTGCCTTGGCCGCGAGCCAGGCAATTCACGTCCCACAGCTTTCTGCCACCGTAGGCGTAGGCAGTCGCTTTTTCTGTAATGTCGTTAACAATGATGTGCGTGTCGCCTTCTTTGAAGCCGAAATCTTGAGGTTTTCTGTTTGGGCCGATCATAATCAAAAGAGGGGCCAAAGCCCCCCTGCGAAAGTTACTTCAGAAAAGGAATTTTTCCGATCATTTTAGTTAGTGGTTGAAGCGCCTTTAGCAGAGCTTCAATTCTGTTCAAAGTCAGAAGCAGAAGATCGAGTTTTTTCTCCAGGGAGTCAACCCTTTTCGTAATTGGCTCAAGGCCTTGTTCGAGTTCGCCTCGAATGAACGATCCGGGGTCGCCAGCGGCTCCGAAGATTTGATCGATTTTCATGATTCCTCTGACACTTGGATTTCAAGGTGAGACGGAGTTTCCTCCGCCGTGATTATACCCCGGACTTCCTTCCGTAAACTACTTCGGCTGCGGAATACACTTCGGTTTCTTCAGCTTCTGCTGTTGAGCCTGGAGCTGTGGATCCGGTTGCGAAGCCTGCACCACCTTGGGTTGTGGGGGCTGTGGGGGTTGCGGTGGTGGCTTCGGTTGCGGTGGTGGCTTCGGCGGGCAAGGCTCTGCTGCGGGCTGCCCCGGCTCCGCGTAGAGCATCGCTGAAACGGCTTCAAGCGCCTCTTGAGAGAATCCAGAAATGTTCATCCGAGCATTCTCATCCCTTGGACTTCCTTACTACTTCCGCCTTGCGGGTTTCCCGGACCCTTCGGATACGACGCAGGGGAGAGCATTTCGCTATCAATATTTTCTTTGAGTTTTCCTTGGTCGCCGGGCTGTTTTCCGCGTCGGGAATCAATATCTGAGTTCAAGTTGGTGTTGCGTTTGAACCACGGATCCGTTTCGTAGTTCTGCTTGTTTACAGGGCCACCCTTCCCGGTCTTGAACTGTTTCTCCCAGTCCGGGTCAGCAAACTCAAGCATCGACGTCACTTCTGAGAGTGATTCCGGAGAGAAGCCAGGGATATCCATCAGTCGTTACCATATTTGTCTTTGATGAATTGCTCTTGAGTTTTGATTCTTTCGTCGTACATTTTCAGAACTCTGCCGATCATTTCTTCACCCGAACGGCTTCCAAACTGCTTCTTGTAGTCTTCGGCTTCTTTCTTAAGGTCGGCGAGACCGTCGATAGCCATGTTACGAGGGGAGGTTCCAATCAACTGACCACCTGGCCGCCTCACATCTTCTTCAGCTCGCCTCTTCGGCATTTCTTTCACAAGGCTTCGAACTGTATCGGTGCTTCCTCCGCCTAGTTTCTTACGTGTGTCGCCAACCAAAGCAATAAAGTCGGTGTCTTTCGGGACGCCACGGCGAATCATCTCCTCGATACGTTTCTTGTCCGACTTGAATTTTGAGTCAGACATGACTTCAGCAGCAATCTTCTCGCTCTTGGTCATTTTTGGTTTGCCTACTGTGTGACTCTTCCCTGAGCTGTCCAGGATCTTCTCGCCTTCCGGAAGTAGGTCGGCTAGCTGGTTAATGGCACTCTTCTCCTCTGCGCTGACTTCAGTCCCTTTGCGACACTTTCCTCCTGTGCCGTAACGGGAGCCGTTAGGACGCTCACATGTTGTGAAGTCGTAGGTGCCATCGAGCATCGCGGAAACTTCTTGAGCCACGTCTTCAGAGTAGCCCATTGATACCAGGCGCTCGGCATGATTGGAGGACTTACCTTTCGACTTCCCTGCCATTGAGAGGGCGATTGCAATTGCTTGGTCTTGCGATTTCACCACCTTGCCCTCCTTTCCGCCTTTACCTCGGCCACTGTGCAACGGTTTCGGGTCGTGATGTTTCCACCGGTGCATCACCTGCCCCACCTCATCTTTGTGGGCTGACATAGGATGACCTTTGGGCAATTCTTCTGACATGGCTATTGATCTAGATCACCTATTTTACCCTCAATTTGCTGCACATAGTCTCGCAACTGAGTTACCTGGTGTGCTAATTTCGCCATGATTGAAAGCGCCTCGGTCAGAAACTCCTCAATTTCCTCTCGAGAGAGTTCGTGTAGCCTTCGTCTGATCGAAAGCACACGAAACTCCGTCTCAAGGGGAAACGGCTTAACCTCAAAGTTCTTCTCGGAGTCCATGTGCAATCGCCTGGAGTTCAAAGAATTTTTCTGCGGCGTACTCTTTCTCCTCGTCACTCATGGGCTCACCCTCGACGTACTTTAGCAGCATCACCATCTCAGCGTCCGTCAAAGCGCGGATCTCGTGAATGAGGTTTGGGCTTAACAACGTTGCTTTGTGCTCTTCAAAGTTGTAGACGAACTCGGGAGTGCTCCAGTCCTCGGGCGAGCTATCGTAAGACACGTGGTAATTGTTCTCGGACATCTCGCAGTTGAGAACTCTGCTCTCGTCAAGGCCCAAAATCTCGGCAATTTCCTTGTAGGTCTTGCCCTCTTTCACGAGGTCGGACACTTTGTTCCGATAATTGGCAATCCAGCGCGGTGTCCGTACCATGCGAGAGTAATCTCGAAGGGCGTGTTGAATGTAACCCCTCGCAGTGTTCCATGCGTAAGTGCTATACTTAACATCCATATCGGAGCGGTAACGGGTTGCGGCAACGCACAACGCGAATTTTGCCACCGACTCAAGATCTTCCCGCGTAAGTGAACCCGTGTGACCCCCCGTTAAACACTTTGCGCCGTAGGCGAGTCTGCCTGCGATCCAAGTGTGTTCCGACACAAGTTTCTGCTGCTCGGGCGTCAGTCTTGGGTATTTTTTGTTGCGACGACGTGTCATCTTAGGCTTCGCAGGAAGTGCATTCAGCATAGTTTGTTGTCCCAGTTTCTTGAGGAATTTCGGCTTTTTCGGTGTGAGCCATGAAGTCAGTATAGCCGCCAATGTGCTTCTTGTATAGCCAAAGCTGGGGAACTGTCTGCCATTCAGGGTTCCAATATCCTCTATCTTGAGCCTCTTGTTTTGAGATTTCCTCGAAAATAATGTTTCTCTTCTGAAGTTCGTCTTTCAGTTTGACGCACCACGGGCAACCTTCTTTTGTAACCACCAGCGCTGGCACCACCTTTTTATTCGTTAGCAAAGAACTTGACTTTAGGTAGTACAGGGATTTCAGTCCCATTTTCCAGGCAGAAAGGTGAAGGCGAGTGATATATGCGGCGTCAGATTCCGGGTCTACAAACAGATTCAAACTTTGCCCTTGGCAGATAAACGGTTGACGATCAGCTGCTTGCTTCACCAGTTCAAACTGGTCAATTTCTCGAGCTGTTTTGAAGATTTCTTTCTCCTCGTCACTCAGAACGGTAAGGTCCTGAACACTCCCCTTTGCTGTCAGAATCTGCTCCCAAATCCCTTCGCTGACTCCGCGTTCACAAAGAAGCTTTTCTAGAACAGGGTTCTTTCGAACGTAAGTTCCTTTGGCTTGTTTCGCAACAAAATAGTTTGAATCGATTGGCTCAATACCTTGGCTAAACGCTCCACTAATAACACTATTGGTCCGAGTAGGAGCAACAGCAATAAGATGAGTATGGCGTCTACCGGACCCCACGCACCATTCGGGCTCCCCAAACTTCTGTGCCAGTTCTCGTGAGGCAACTTCAGCTCGCTCTCGAATCCACTTATGCGTTTCGATGTTGAGTTCACGAGCGCCAGGCGAGCTGAAAGGTAATCCACGTTTCTGGTACAGTGTGTGAAGGCCCATTGTGCCAAGACCTAGTGCCCGGCTTTTCTCAGCGAAGCGAACGGAGCGACCGAGTCCAACTTTGTCTTTTGCCTTGCGAATGAATTCCGAAACGACTGCATCGAGGAGATGAATCGCGAGTTCGGGGACCGTACGTCCAGTAGTAGGAGATTTCCAATCACTAAACTCGTCGTACCGACTAAGATTGAGGCTGCTGAGGACGCAGACGAACGAATGATACTCATCGGTGTGAAGGAAGATTTCTGAGCAAAGATTTGAGGTTTTCACGGAGAGGCCACGCTCAGTGTAGCACTCCGGGTTTTGCCGATTAGCGTTGTCAATGAAAACCAAGTAGGGAGAACCAGAGATCAGTCTTGTTTTCAGAACTTCTCCGAAGAGTTCTTGTTTCTCATTGTCACCGGCGATCATCGATTCAACCCACTCATCCGTGATTGTTAAGGCCACGTTTGAGTCGATAAACTTTCGAGGATCTCCCTTCGTGTGATCCTTAGATCGAAGCAGTTCGGGAACGTCGGGGTGATCAATCGGGAGGTAGATTGCGAATGATCCTCGACGAACTCCGCCCTGCGATACAACTCGAGCGCAGAGGTCGTACTGCTGACACCAAGGAACCACACCCGTTGACCTTCCTCCCCCGCTGATGGGGGCACCCGCAGGACGAACATCGCCCATGTAGACACCGACACCACCCCCGTTCTTGGATAGTTGGGCAACCTCTTTCAAATGGCTGTAAATTGAGGAGACTGAGTCACTCAGGTGTACTGAATAGCACGAGATGGGTAACGCCCTCGTTGTACCGAAGTTTGCAGCGACCGGTGAGGCCAACCCTAGCCATCCATTCCACAAACAAGTAAACAAATCCTCCTCCAGGGAGGGGTCCACGTTTATGCTTGCTGCTGCTTTAGCTACCCTCTCAAACATTCGCCTAGGGGTTTCCCCTGGCAACAGGTACCCAGAAGACAAGGTGTGCGTCCCTTCCTCAGAGAGCCAATCCGGGGCAATTAAATCAATCATTGAGTTTTTCGCGGTGTTTGTGTTTCACACAAGAGTGAGATCCAAGGTTCGTAAATTCACTCCACTAAAGTCTTGAGTGGGCTTGGAAACATAGTTGCTTCCATCTTTGGCTTGGGCGAAGAAGTCGGTACTTGTTGCTCCCGCCATAATAGGGTGGAACCACGATTTAATGCGGTCTGCCGCATCGTTGTCGACGTGAAATAAAGGAACGGAAGCCCCGAGTTCCGTCAACCTCTCGTTAGCTCTCCAACGAAGGTATTGTTTTGCGTCGTGCAGGGTGATCGTGCCTAGAGTGCGACCTTTGAATATTTGGTCTAGGAAGGCTTCTTCATTTCTCAACACGGCTTTAAATCCCTGCGAGATCATTCCGGCTTCGTCAGGTGTAAGCGGATCCTCCTTAACTAGCTGCCGGAAGAGTTCGATTCCCGTGTTGGAGTGCTGCTGCTCGTCAAGAGCCGACCAAGAAATAATTTGAGCGATTCCCTTGAAACGCCCAGTAAGGTTAAGGGATAGCAGAACAGCAAAAGAACTGAATAGAGAAACACCCTCCCCAGCACCGCTGAACACAGCAAGAGACTCTTTAACTCCTCGACTTTCGAGGAAGTAGCCGATCTTTTGTTGGGCGATTGGGTCACCCAGGAATGCTTCAAATTCATCTAGTCCCAGTGTGTCGGAGAGAAGGTTGTAAGCCTCGGCGTGAACAATCTCAGAGAGGGAGAAAGCACGGGCAACCGCAACGATTTCGTGTTTCGGGAACCAGTTCGGAATGTTCGCCCAGTAGTCACTCACATGGGTTTCAAGTTGAGTGAAACCTCTCAGAATTCCGCCAATGATTTCTTTCTCGTCTTGTGACGCATTTTGCCAATCACGAATGTCGCTCTCGAGGGAAACCTCCTGAGGGCGCCATTGAGACGATTGAGCCTTGTGGTAGGCTTCGAAAAACTCAGGGAATTCAAATTTCCCGTTCACTTTGTAGGGTTGCCGGTACTCGCGGATACTTGTCATTCTTACGTTTCAGGCGTTTTTCTTCTCGCTCGGCGAGATACTGTTTTCGGACGGGTTCGTGTTTGGTCTCGTCCCACCAATCTGGTTTCTCGCTGTAGCGCCACTCGGCGTAGCCTTTGTAGCCGTTGATGTAGTTGCGGTACGCAGTTACAGGGTCACCCGGAATCTTGAACTCATCGGGCATAGCTTGAACGAACTCGGTGTGGTCCCGGGAGTAATCTTTGTTGTGATTGGTGTACACCAGAGTTCTGATTTGGTTTAGTCCGTGTAGAGTTCCGTGGTATTTGTCATAACGCTGCCAATACTCGTCGGCCATGCCAAAAGCATGTTCAAGCAACCAATGAACGTTCGCGGGACTTTCGTAGAGCCATTTTGCACAAGGATGATGAGCAAATCCTTTGGTGCCATAATTGGTCCCGTCTGGTTTCTGGATGTAAACGTTATGCGTGTTAAATGCCCACGGAGTCAGCAGTTGCAAACTTTCCGTTGGCATTTTACACACTAGCTTATCAGGAAGGTCTCTGGCAGCACGGCAAGGATCGTTGTTTACAGCGAAAATGTTCACAAGGGTTTGGAACAGGTGAGTTTAGTATAGGCTCGAAAACCGGGCGGTAAACCTTAGCTTTCCATTTGTGCGTAGCGATACAGTCGCTCGGTTTCTTTCTGCCGCATCTCCAGGAATGCGTTCTGCATGCGCTCAAGTTCCTTTTGTTGTTTCTTCTGTTGTCTCTCCGCCATCGTGCCGATTATCATGAACAGGCTGAGATTGCCAAGGAGGGTTCCCACTGCCGAAGCCACGGTAAGACTGATAATCAGAGACATAACGACCAAGAGAGAAATTGTTAACCATGCGAATATCCGAGTTCGGGAAGCACCAACATTCACCACCCTCGTTCAAAAAGACCATCCACAGAAGATCGTGCTCCTGTGAATAGTCGATAACAGCGTGAGCCCACCCTCTTCCTCTCGGAGTTTCCAGGGGCAACGGTGGGTTCAACTGCGTAAGGCTCATGAACCTTGGCCCCGATACCGGCGTTTTCTTCCTCGGTTCGGAGTTGCAGCAAGATTCGTATTGCGAGAACGGCCCTGCGCCGTTTTCTTTTCAACCCGAACAACCACTTTCTGACCGGTCGGGGACTTCATTTTTGCCATCTTGTTCTTGTATGTAGTTTAGTAAACAGGTTTCAAATTCGGCTTGAAACTCTTGCCTGAGCTCTTCTGTCTCGGAAAAGTAGGCCAACCAGAGTCCGCACTCGGAGCCTTCTGGAGCGGAAAGATCGAACCCTTCTTCAGTTTCTTCAACTGTGAGATCTTTGAGCGATTCGGGGGTTGGCCACCACATTTGTGTCACCAAATTCCGGGAATGATTTGGCCGGTTAGGGCATAGGCACCAAGAGCAGCGATGACACCAAGCATTGCGAGGCGTCCATTCAGTTTTTCTGCGCGTTCGTTGTGAGGAACGCCGTAAGGATGGTCAACCATGGTAATTGGAGGTTCTTTTGCGAAGATGTTTTGCTGTCCCAGCTCGTTGGAAGTGACTGTCATTAGTTTAGCGCGTAGGACACCACCAGTATAGGGGGCTCGTTACAAAAGTAAACGTCAAGCCTCATCTTTGTTCTTCTGCTCTTTCTTTTCGAGTTTTCGCAGGCGACGGTGTTCCAGCCACTTATGAAAGAATGCCAGCTCACCGAATGAGAAAAGCTCGGGATTCTTGAGAGCTTCTTTAGCCAGTTTCTTTTTACTTGTCATCTGTTGATCTCCTGCATTGAAATTTCAATTGGTTGAAAGTAGTCAATCAAGACTTGCATTCCTTCTCGCGAATTCATGTCCCCGCAGGTGTATACGTCGATGGCGCAACACCCTCTCTCCGGGAAAGTGTGAATGCTGATGTGACTTTCTGCGAGAGCGTAAACGATTGTTACGCCTTGAGGGAAAAACTGGTGAGAAAACCGGTTGAGAACGGTTGCGCCGCAAACTTCCACAGCTTTCTCAAAAGCCCGTTTGATTCCCTCAGAATCGTCAAGCAAGTTAAAAGCTATCCCGTAAAGGGATACAAGTACGTGATGTCCCAACCCTCATAAGCCTCCTACGAATCCGGAACTAGGATTTCTTTTGTTTTTTCACGAAGTTCGACAACAGTTGCTGAACCGATGTGGTGTCCCACGTACTTTCCCTGTTTCGTTAAATACACGTAAACAGGAAGGTCGATCGTGTAGTCGTTGTTAAGCGCATAGCGCTCAAGGCACTGGTACAAGCGGAGTTTCGTAAAGTCGTTGTCGTGGTTGATTACGTCATTCAGGTTAACTTCCTGATAAGCAACTTCCGAAAAACCTTCGTACACTGCTCGATCATGTTTGCTCATGTGTTTGCAAACGTCGCAGTCCTCGTCGTAGACCTTCGTGACAATGAAAGTTTTACCCGTGGTTGAATTAGTCATTTTTACTAACTAGTGAAGAAACGAACCACAAAAACGCAAACACACTCAGAAATGTGCTGTTCGTAATATACGCTGCAGACAAAGTAATCACACCACAAAGAGTATACAGTTGTTTGTTAGTCACTGATCCTCCTCCGGTGGTGGCAATCTTAGCAGAAAAGGCAATAAACGCACAAATGCTACTTTTAGGCACAGTTCAATCGCTGCACCAAGGGCAATTAGTAGAGCGAAGGTGAGTAGAAAGTTAAGCATCGGCACCCTCCAGCTCGACGGCGCGGGCGCGGAGTGCCTCCTCGGCACGTTCTGCAAAATACTTGCCAACCCCGTCATGCGCGTGACCCCAATCGCGAGCTTCCATGGAGCTTTGAAATGGTCCTTGAAAGTAATAAAAGTTTGGAAGACTGCAGTCTTTTTGCCGTTGCACCCATGCTCCATCCCTGAATAGAAGAACATCTGGCGTATCTTCTTCCCACGGAGTTCCCCAAGAGACGAGGATTGCGTACCAGCCGTCAAGCACTGCATCGCCATTGTCTCTGTCCTGCCAATCAGTCATTGCCACCCTCCAGCTCGGCGGCGATGGCGAGGAGTTCACTCATAGCCTTTTGGTATCCCCACTGAGCCGCTGTCCAGTAAGACAGTGTGCTTCCTTTAATCTTTTCCCATTGATCAATTTTAAAAAAAGGAACATCAATCTGTTTGTTTTGATCAATGGCAGCAGCTCGCAGGGCGGCGGCAATCATCCCTTCGTCGTTAGGGGCCTCCTGTTCGGCAGACCAATAGGCAGAGAAAGCTGCATCCAACACCGCCTGCGCTTGTGGCGTACGGCGAATACCTTCAACTTTGCAAATGAAATCTGTAGCACCCTCAATTAACTCTTCTCGGAGTAAGGGGTCAGCCAAAATAGCTTTGATGTCAACTCTGTTTTGCGTTAGAGGTTCAGTCATTGGCAATTTGTTTCGATAAATTGTTTAGCCACGGGAACGTCAATTTTCAACATTTCCGAGGTTCGATTTGGGCGCCAAGCCTCATCCACAGCTTGGTTGATTGCAATTCGTTCAGAAACTCCTTGTTGTCGAAGCGAGCAGTACGTCTGCCCAAACACAAAGGGATCAATCGACCCGTGCTGAGCTAGTAAAAACGGGACGACAACCAGAAACTTTATCACTGAATCAAAGCCTCCAGTTCCGGGTGCTTTTCGCGCACAATTCGAGTGAAACGTGAGATATGCGAGTTGATCGCTTGCTTCGACATTCCGAACTTCTGGGCAACCTCCCCCTGACGAAGTCCTTTCTCTCCAAGAAGGCCGTAACGGGCACAAACAATTTGCGCTCGTTTGCTGTCGAGAGAACCGCAACCGGACAGAACAATGTCACGAATTCGGGCGGAAGCAATCTCGTCGCGAACTTCAAACTGATTGGGATCCTCAAGATTCTTCGCCCAATCCGACTGTTCAAGCGACAGGGGATACTTCGGATTTCGGTTTTCTTTGCGCGCTAGACCTTGAACAGCTCCACGAACTTGAGGGTAAATCCAGGTCATCGGCTTGCAACCTTTGTCAGCATCAAAGGTTTCGATTGCTTTAACAATTCCCAGCAAACCCTCTTGCACAAGATCCTCTCGGCTGTGCTTCGGGGCCATCCAGGCGTATTTGTTCACCAGTTTATGAACTAGCGGAGTGTATTGCTTAATCACTTGAGTGACAGCGCGGGCGTCGCCCTTGACAGCGTCGTAGAAGGTTTGGTCGTTACTCATGGTTCTCATCAACTGTAATTAGTATACCGCTTTTCGGCCAGTTTGCAAAGGGGGTAAACCGCCCAGACATGGGGCGGTTATCCGCCTCAGAGATCAAATTTCGTAAGAGCAGCTTCTGTCATGGCTTGCCGTTCCGCCCAGCCGACACCCCCGTCCTTCCCTTGGGAGGGATTTACGCATCGCTCAGCCTTTTCGGTAGGTAATCGCCTGCATACGAGAGCGTTGAGATCTTCGTCTTTTCCAGGTTTTCCTGTGGACCAGTAGAGTTGTCCTTGAACCCAGTGGGCTCCACAGACGGGGCAGTTTCGGTTAGACATTGTAAGTCGGCCTCTGTATAGTAAAGGAGTTTCACGCCGGATTGATATAACATTTCATTCGCCAGCTTGAAACTTGCCCTCCACCTTTCAGGGGCATTCGCTGGGTTTGGACACACAACTCTTTTCACTCCCGCTTGAATAAGCGACGCAGCGCATTGGCTGCAGGGAGGGAAAGTAACGTAGGCGGTGCAGGACTGTGTTTTAGCACCGTTTTTAGCAGCGTTCATGATAGCGTTCGCTTCGGCATGAACTGTAACTGCCAATTTGTAATCGCGATCTTCGTACAGTTCCAGAGAGTCTGACAAAGTGCTCGGAAAACCATTGTATCCCGAAGCGATCATGCGACGATCGGTAACTAGAACGCAACCAACTTTGGTGCCTGGATCTTTGCTCCAGAGGCGCACCTCTTCGGCGATTCGGAGGAATCTACGATCCCACTTTAATAGATGTGGGTTCACCAAGGAACTCGATGTAGTCTGAGAGGGCGGATGCAAACTCATTGAATACGTGTTTTTTCGATGTAAAGTCCAGACCAAAATGGTCGGAAGAATCTACAAACCCGCTCCAGCAGGTTTCAAGCTCAGCAAGGCCAAACTCCACCTGGATGAAGGAGGTGGAAGTGCCGAGCTGGAGATTACCGATTGCGGCAATCATCATATCTTTGAAAGTGCACTTGGAAGCTTTCATCGGTCGTCACCAGAGCCAGCGATCACTCCACGCTCAGCACGAGAAGCAAGTTTGTCCAGGTTCATTTGCATGATTTCCTCCATAGTGTAGTCAAGTTCGTAAGCAAGAACCGCTACATACCAGCAAACATCTGAGAGCTCGAGGGCGATCTTTTCCCGAGCGGGGTCAGTAAGAATTCCGTCCCCATCCCGGATAATCTTTTTCGCCTTTTCTGCAACCTCGCCCGCTTCACCGACCAGTCCGAGAGTCGGATAAATGAAATTTTGCCCTTGATTCGGGTAAATTGCCGTTGCAAGGGCGCTGCTTTGATAGTCGTTCGGGGTCATTTTCTTTTGTTAATCCAGTTAGGTCCAGGTTTTGTTTTGCTGCGTTTTGTTTCACCGGTCTCAGGGTTTACCCACCACCGGGTTCCTGAGGCGTTCCCTTCTTTACCGAACCAGTATCTTTCCTCAGTCGGTACACTGAGTTGGTACTCTCTCAGTTTGTCTCGGGTTTCTTGGGAGACTTCTCGCCCTAATGACGCAAGACCGATTGAGGGTCTTCCGGTGCTCCAGCCCGTGGGACATTCGCGTGTGTAACGTTCTTCCCCAGTTATCGGGTTGTAAAACCAGCGCATGTGTGTTGCCGGGGCAAGTTCACCCGTTTTTCCGTACATGGGGTTGTTTTCACCTCTTGTTTGAAGAGACTTTTTTAATTTAGTTTCTTCAGTGTGCCCCACGCACTCAAACTTTTTAGAGGTTTGATACGAACGGTTTGCGTACTGCGGATCAGTTGCAACCTGAAACACTCTTTGCCACTGTATTTCAGCAACGATTGCTGCCTGAGATGTTTTGTAGTACCCAAGAATAATCCGGGTATCAGGGTTAAAGGAGGAGTCCGTGAAAGACCCCAAGTACCCATCATGAAGATTGGAAGTGGATCTCTTTCCGATGTAGTCCCTTCCCGTTTTAAGACTCTCGTACGAGAGGTAGACAATGTGCCACATGGTGAGCAATTGAGCGATTTATTATAGGGAGTGGTAACCCCGGTAAACCTAGAAGCCGACATCCACCTCGCGAGCGCACCCTTGTTCAACAAGGTCGTCCCAGTCCATCAAAGCAGCGCCCAACGTAAATTTGACGCTGGTTGGGGTTTTACCCGCAAAAGCTGCCACTTCAGTCAGGAGTTGATTGTAAAAGGCAATTTCCGATACGAACTCGTTCACCAAAAGCGTTGGAATGAAAACCATCGCTGACATTTCATGCCCTTCCACAATGAAATACATCGTGATCGATTCGTCCAACCGACTGAACGTAAGAGTGTGAACGATATCGTCTGTGTTCTTGCGAGTTTCAACCAGCAACTTGTTCCAGCTGGCTTCCTCTTTTCTTTGAAGAGTCTCAACGTTCTTTGCAACCCACTCTGGGCTGTACTCGTAACCGTAATCGTTCACAGCGTCGGCTACAACGGTGACACCGGTTAAATACACACCTAGAAGGTCGCTTTTGCCTTTCTTGACAACCAGATTTTTCAGGAATGTCTGCGGATCAGTGTACTTTTGAGCCATTGTTGTACTTCTTTTGGGAGGTTTGCGGTTGATCCTGGTAGACAATGTGCCCACCGTTTTCAACGGTCTTGGTGGGATCATGAGGTAGAACTTCGCGGGTATTATTGCCCACACGGTTCATTCGCATCTTTCCTTCTTGTCCGAACTCCGGGTGCGTACGAAGAAGATCTCGCGCATTTCGTTTCGACTCGATCGAGAAATCTCCGTAGTAGCGTTGAATGGCATCGTCCTCAGAGAAAGCCGGAATGTCCTGATCTTTTCTCGATTTGATTTTGCGCTCAAGGGATTTCTTCAGGTCGAACTCTCCAGCAGCGTTCTGATACTTTTGCGTTGGCGTTCCAGCACTGTTGAGAGGCGTTGGTGTATCGGGGGTGTTGCTGCTGAAGAATTCGCTGCTCATGTCAAAGGAAGACGCAAGGAAGGTACGAAAACGTTTTCACCGACGCGACGAATTCCAATCACATATTTTGCGGTGAAATACTCCCCAGGCTGAGGAATCACGTAGCTGAATTTGATGATCTGCCACAGAGGGCAGAGGAAGAAAGAATGCTCGAGACTTTCCGTGCCTTTGGCATACAGCTTGGCTAGCAGCCGAGGGGTATACTGCTCACAGAGACACTCAATCTCTTGAACAGTGCCAATCTTGTCGTAAAGGTTTGCGGGGTCGTCACAGCAGGTGAAGCCTTCTGATTCGAGCTGGGCTTTCAACCTTGCTTGTTTTTGACACTCATAAGAAAATGCGTCCACCGTGGTAGTCTCGAGAGAGTTAGTTACATTCATAGTTATACCCTCAGGAGATCGTTTCCAGGCGAACCAGCTTCTCACGAGCAACAGAGCGGAACTTTTCAGCGCGATCGGGTGAGTAGTGCTTGTTTTCCAGCCACTTGTCATAACAACGCTCTTCCGGATTGCTCAGACGAATTCGATCGAATTCCTCGATTTCCTCGATAAGTTCTTTGCCCTCCATCTGCAGTTCTTCGCTCGCGTGACGCATGTTTTCCCAGTTCTCGATCACGTAGTTCGCAGACCCACCGATCTTGAAGCCGTCTCGCATCACCAGTTTTTCCATCATGTCCTTGATAACTTCAGCGGTGGTTGAACTTCCCCCTGAGTTACGGCCGAACTGTTCGAAATACGTGACGGCTTTCTTGATCGATTCCCAACGAATCTCACGGAAACCTTGATAGTAGTGCGTCGATGGCCTACCTGCGAGTTCCCAGTGTTTCTTCATCCTGGTCATCATGTGAAGGCCCGACGGGTCAACTCCAAGGAAGTAGAAGTGGTCGAGGCATTCTTGTAGCATGTCCGGCGTGAGCTCAGGGATTTCCGTGTTTCCTGTCCGGAGCATCCACGCAAATGCCATCCCATTGACGAGCGCCTGTGTAACATCCGCTTTGAAGCGGATCCTCTGCCGAGTCGTCCAGTACCGGACCTCGACTTGGAGCCGGTTAATTGAAGGGTCACGAGTGTCGTTGATGACTTCCCAGAATCGGTCAGTTGCCAACCGCAAGCACCAAAGATAAAGCGCCTCTTGACTGACCCCGAGTTTGTCCGCAAGGTACGGGATATGTGCCCGTGGGCGGAGATCCGGTGAGCCCTCCGAAACGGTTCCCTCCAGAGTCTCTCGATTCTTTGCCACTTCGTACTCGCGGTAGGTCGAAATGATTTTGATTCGGTCGATAATGCCTGGATCAAGATCGTAGGCGAACTTGCTATTCCAGTCGTTTGAGTTAACCAGGATAACAGTCTTCGGCCAAATCTGCTCAGCGGCCTGAAACTTCTCTTCAACTTGGAACAAGCCATTGGTAATCAGGATTTTGGTTTCTTCGGCTGCGAGGAACTTTTTGAGCGACGTGAGACTTGTGTCGTCTTTGTAGGCAACGTCGCTGAGAGCTGCTGCTTTGAGACCGAATCGGTCCTCAGTTGATTTGAAGGTGTGGGTGACGAAACCACATCGCTGAAGAGCTGCTGTGAGCCCATTGAACAGGGTTGACTTACCAAGACCTGCGTCTTTCCCGACGATAACACCCGCCATACGAGCGGTGTGGTCCACTGGCTCTGTCCTCCCGGGAGGAAGGTGATTGGCTCTGCCGACACCAACTCTTCCGAGGATAAGTCGGAGCATTTCTTGCTCGGCTTCGGGGAAGATTGTGAAAACATCAGAAAAAGTGACCTTGTTAAGCGCAGGGTCAAACCAATCCCGGTCAGGAACCCAGATCCGAGGGTTAAGAACAGGTTGGCCACCCCAACGGCCAACTGGGTCAAAGGTGTGTCCATAGTCAAGTGTTTGGTGAATGTTCTTCGCTTGATTCACCCGCTTCATCTTCAGCAGGCGTTCAGTGAAGGAAGATAGATCGCTGTCACCCGCTTTCGGGCGAAACAAAGGTTCCCAGAACGTTCTTACTTCTGGTTCACAAGTGTCCGGGTGAAAGGCAGCTTCGATCAGCTCGAAGTGAGCATCGGTGCAGATGTCCTGCAGTGGTTCAAAGGAGTTTGGATACTTGATTCCCTTTATTTGCTCCGGTGGTTGCGGTCTTAGAATGCGGTGGTTAACGTGGTCGCCAGTTTCGGTGAGTTCCACTCGGAAACCCCGAGCCTCAAGAAGTGCGATCCCAGCGTTGTACAGCTCCGATACTTTCACGGGAGCTTTCTTGTCTTCCTCCTCTTTCTTTGCCGATGAGCCAAATGAGCGTGCTTTCTTCCTTTCTTTTCCTTTCCCTAGAATGTCAATTTCTTGTTTCGTGGTGCCAGCAGCTCCAGAAAAAGGGTCGGCCATGTTTTAGTTTGGATAGTTGTTTCCGTTCGAGTATAGCAAAAAGCCCCAGCCGGTAAGGCCAGGGCAAAATGTCAAGGAGTTCAGAAGTCCAGATCGAACGAATCAGGGTCTTCGGCGAACGCAGCAACCTTTAGGATGCACTTCGCAGTCGGGAATCCATTATACTCGCCATGTTCAATCACGCGGAGAGTAGCAGGAGAATCCGGGGCGATCAAAGGATCGGCAGCGAGAGTTTTCTTCAGAGCGTTGTTCGGGCGAACAATGCACCAGTCAACAACTTCGGTTTCGACGTCCATCCATTCTCCATCAACTTCCGTGCGAACGGGAGCAGTGAAGGGCTCAGTTACCTGGGCCTGCAGGAAGTAATCGGTGCCGTACAGGCCGCCTTCCTTTTTGCGGTAAGTGGTGATCTTGTAGTCACCGATCGGCAGATTTGCCACCTTCACGAAGGGGCCAACCATCCGCTCGCCGGAGCCTTCACCACGCTTGGAAAGATCAGAGGCAAGCTGAACTTTCTCGGCGATTGCTTCCGGGTTTTCATCCAGGAGCAGGTCAAGAAGATCCGCGCTGATTTTGTCTTCGTAGTCAGCGGAACGAACCGGAATCGGCAGAGTGTACAGAGTGCCGTCAAACGTTGTGGAAACGCTGAGGACAGGCTCGGTGAACTTGCCAATCTGTTCTTCCTTGAAGGCAAATTTGGTGCCTTTCGGGGCGGAAGGGGTAGTGATTTTACCGGGTTGAACGTCCAGGGAGATATCCTGGTCGCCCCAGCGAATCACAAGACCTTTTTCCTCAGTAGAGAAAACGGTCGGGGAGTAGAGGCGCTTGAAAACACCATTCGCGTCCGCACGGACGGTGAAAGTGCTTCCGGACTCGTCCAGATCTTCACCGGTCAGAGCCTTGAAGACCGCATTGAGAGCAACTCGCAGGCTCTCTGGAAGAGCGGAGTTCGGAATGTCGGTGTATGCCCGAGTGTAGGTTTTGCTTTCGAGTCGAGCGCGATTACGCTCGTCGAGATTGGGGCTGATTTTGAAAGTTTGAGTAGCCATTTTGTGTCTCGGTAAGAATGCGGTAGTCTGGCCTTGTTGCCAGCGCATTCAACCTTACTATAGCGGCGACTCGAACAGGTAAACTCCGCTCACTGAAAGGGGATAATTGGGAGTTTCAGGAGATTCCCCTGGGGTCGGTCAGTGGTTGTATCCATAACTTCAATGACTGGTAAGGCACTCGGTGTAATACACCAGGCGTACTCTTCCCACTTCTCCAGTGTTGTAAGAGTTTTAGCTTTCTCAAGAAAAACGAATCCACTCACGGGGTTCATCAAGTTCCCTCCGAATCCGTATGTTCGACTCGCTGTAACGCTGACGTCTACACCTCCGTCGGTTTGATTATAATCAACCGTGTTGACAATCCAGTCTTCGATATCCTCTGGACCTTCTGCATCCAAGGCAGGGATATAGATAATGTCGTAGGGCTTGATACCAACAAGCGCAGGAACAAGAAAGGTGTTGAAGCTTAGCTTCGCTGCTGCTTCCAGCTGCTGAATAATTTGCTTTCTTGGTCCAACTTTGTCAAGGGCCACGCTGATTCCGGGGTTTGTTGCTGCCAGAGCGGTTCCGCTAACCGCACCAACACCAGAAGCCTTTTCCTGCTGTTTATTCACAGGGGGTTTCCTACCTGCTTTCCCCTTGTCCCCTTTAGGAGTGCTCCTTTTCGCAGGAGTTGGCATTTGAGTCTGCTGAGGAGGTGCCCACTGGAATGAACGCTCCATTGTGTTAATCAGACTGGGACCGAGCAAATAACCATAACGTTTTGTAGGGTCGGGGAACTCGTTATAACCTCTACTTTGACCATCGAGAACGGGAGCTTTTCCTTCCTCATGTTGGTAAGGGGTGAATATCACCAATTTTGAAGCCGTTTCGGTCTTACCTGTGACGGAAGTGTTTCCGCTGGTTGTAGCAGCTTCCGAGACAATGTTAGTCGAAAAGACGTAGTTTCCGTTTTCTTTGACGATGTTGTTGATCGAAGACACAAAGGTTTGGTCTCGGCCATACTGGTTTTGGATTCTATTGTCCTGTAGGTCTTTTCGAGCCGTGTCTGTGTAACGGACGATCTTTAATTTGTCTACGGCGAAGAGTCTTTCCGTGGTTTGAACCGCACCCAGCATCGTCATTGAGTTGTCCTCATTGTTTGCCACGCTTCGGGTGTTTGCGTTGATCAAACCGCTGAGCTCGGAGAGGAGGAACACTTTCAGCGCCATCGTGTTACCGTAACTGTAACCGTTGCCACCCCACATCCAAATGAAGGAGACTTTCTTCTTTCCCGCGTAACCGAAGGTTGTTACGATCTGTTCGTCAGCGTTTTCTCGAAGTAGTTTCTCATAGATCTTGTATGCCCCCGCTGTAGGCACCCACATCATCGAACCGCTCGGGTTGTCCGATTGCTGCGGCAATGTGCACTCGACCTTGTAAACCAGGGGGTCGCCTTTCGGGTAGTTTTCGTCACCGGCGTAAGAAGTTAGATTCACTTTCCCCCAGTACACTTCTACGCGAGGGATGATTAAGTTTCCTGCCATAGTTTACACGTACATCGAAGAAGAGCGAGCTTGATTGATTGCGTTTGAAAGTTCCATCGCCACCAAGGCGGCAAGTTGCTCGGAGTTTTGGCCCGGCTGTTGATAAATCGTGATCGGTGCGTTCACGGACACCGCACCTCCCATTCCTTCGGAGGAATTCGAAGTTATCGAGGAAACTTTGACGTTGCCCAGTGTCGCCTTGCGCTCCCAATCCATCGCAGCTCTTTGTGATGAGAAGAACGCTGGCATTCCTGCGCCAAGGGCGTAAGCCACGTGAACGTGATTATAGTGCCCTTCCGTTGCGTAAGGCGGAACCTTTCTACCATTCTTGATACTGAAGCCTAGTGGTGTGTAAATGAGCTCTCGCAGGTTCGCGCCGTAGGTTTGGGCCATGTGTGTGGCGAAGGACAACATTTGCGGAGTTGGAGAATACCCGTTCGAGTAATCTCTGGCCCGGTTAATTCCGTGGAAAC
>Ga0315904_10000163_pt1 | contig 109164 bp, 70 predicted proteins | sample LakEriMetagenome_6_FD_203529 | JGI IMG/M metagenome (GOLD analysis project Ga0315904, IMG submission 203529) | Freshwater fungal communities from buoy surface, Lake Erie, Ohio, United States - Buoy 12 MA120 | ecosystem: Environmental > Aquatic > Freshwater > Lake | place: USA: Lake Erie, Ohio...
TCGAAATCAATTGCAGCACGTCTTCACGCTTCCAGTCTTTGCCGGGCCCGGCAGGCTTGGGGAGTTCGGGAGGTTGATACGGCTTGCGGGCCCCCAGCGCCTCGATCGCCAGCCGTTCGACATCGGTCGAGTTCTCGTAGGCGTCCTTGTCCATGTTGCGGAGGAACCCCTGGAAGCTTGCTCCACCCGACCATTTCTGGGCCTTCGAGTACCATTGGAAGTACTGCGTCTTCTGGTCGACGGTCCAGCCGGTCTTGAGGTTCCGCAACGAGAATGCCAGGGCGATCTGCTGGGCGTCGGGACGATTCGCCAGCATGGAGGCGATGGCCCCGCCGTAACCCCGGTTTCGTTCAATCAACTCTTCCAGTCCCTCTTGACCGGCCGCCGACGACGCCGGCTGGCCGGGCACGGACACCGGAGCGATCTGGTTACCGGGATCGGCCACGGGATGGGCCGGGTCCTGGGCCAGCAGCGGCAGAGTTTTCGCCACGACATCGGGCGACTTGAGGAACACCAGCAGGCTGCAGAGCTCGCGGGTGACCCCGGCATCCTTCGACGGATACAGGGCGCTCAACCGCTCGGCCAATCCCTTGCGGGTGGTCTCATCGGGTTCACCCAGGCGAATGAAGCAGAGCTGCCAGGCCCGCAGCAGCCCCAACTGCTGGGAAGTCGTCAACTCAGCAAACTTGAGCCGGTTGAGAGACGTCAGCAGGGAGGGCTGGACTCCCTTGTCCCCCTGTCGGGCCAGAGCGATCGCGCCGACGATCAACGCGTCGGTGTTGGTCGCCTGCAGCACCTTGTCGCGCCAGAGGTCGACCGGTTGATTCTCGAGCGCCACGCGGGCGGCGTACGCGATGAAGCGATCGGAGTGCGAGAGGTAGGGCCAGACCTGTTCGACCGTGGCCTTGGGATCGGCGGTGAGCCGATGGGCCGCCTCGATTTTCCGCCGCAACGAACGCAGGTCGGCCCCCTTCTCGTCATGGGCGTTGACCGGAGCGGTCGAGTCCTTACCGGTGTAGGTCACCCGATACAACTCCGATTGGGTTCCCCGGCCGCCGATGGTGAAGTACAGGGCCCCATCCAGACCGACCGTGTTGTCGGTGAGGGGGAGCGGCGAGCGCGACACGAACTCTTCCTTCACCGCCTTGTAACTCGAACCATCCGGCTCGATATGAATGGCGTACATCGTGCCGAAGGTCCAGTCGCAGATGTAGAGGGCCTTCTGATACTTCGCCGGGAACTTCGTGCCGTAGCCAAACTCAACCCCCACCGGAGAACCGGGGCCGATGTTGACCAGCGGCGGGAGGCTGTCGGGGTAGTAGGTCGGCCACTTGGCGGTGCCGCTGCGCCAGCCGAATTCACTGCCGCTGGTGGCGTGGGACACGCGCGTGGGACGATACCAGGGAGCACCGTAATCCCATTCCATGTCGGCGTCGTAGACAAAGAGTTCCCCATCGGCGTTGAACGCCATGTCGTACTGGTTGCGGTAACCCGAGCTGATGATTTCCCAGGACTTCCCTTCGGGATCGGTCTGGGCGATCCAGCCTCCGGGAGCGAGAATGCCAGTCGCGTGGCCATTGGCATCCCATTGGCGGGGCAAGAGCTGGTCTTCATCCCAGTTGGTGGGGAGCCGGCTCGACATTCCCTCGGGGGGCCTGGCAAACAGCGGTTCGGCCCGGGCGCCCCCCATGGTCTGGGGAGCGGCGCTGCGCTGCGGATCGTAGGGGGGGAGCGTGTGGTTCCCGCCAATCACCACCAGCGACTTGCCATCGGGAGTCAGCCGGACCGCATGCGGCCCGTGCTCACCTCCGCCACGGAATTCCTTCAGCTTGACCACTTCGTCGAGTTGGTCATCGCCATTGGTGTCGCGAACGCGATAGAGACCGCTGCCCGGCCCCCCATTGCACACGACGTAGAGACTGTCAAACGCCCAGAGCATTCCCTGGGCGGCCGAGATGTTGACCGCGAGGTGTTCCACCTTGGTCGGTTCCTGGCTGCCAAGAGGCGCAGGAGTGATCCGGCACAGCCCCTTCCCTTCCTGATCACTCACGAGCAGTCGCCCCTTGGGGTCGCGGGTGAGGCAAACCCACGAGCCGAGCTCGTCTTTTGGGACGGTGAAGAGCCGTTCCACCTGGAACCCCGCCGGGACCCTGAACTCGGCCCTGGCCGCAGGGCCCCCACCGGCGTTCAGAAAGACATTCCCCCACGGAGCCATGCCCAGAGGACCGATTTTGCGGACCGCGGCCCAGGCCTCGGCCTCTTTGTTGGGAGCGAATTCCCAGGTGCCGTCGGAGACCATATGGGTCGCCTTGCCATCCTCGCCCACCAGAGCCAGCTTGAACACGAATGCGGCCGGTCCCCCTTCATTCCGGAGCGATGCGGTCAGGATATTTTCTCCTTCACGCAGGAACGAGGCGACGTTGACCTCGATGGGCTCGGCCCATTCACCCGTTTCGCCGATCTTGCGACCATTCAATTCGAGGACCGCGCGGTTGTCGCACGAGGCCTTGAGCCAGCCCTTCTTGGCAGTGGTGGTGAATTTCTTTCGCACAACCGGGTTCTGGTTGTCGTCGGGGCCCCAGATCCAATCGGGATTGGGGCCCTGCTTGAGGACATCGCCGGCGGGAGTCGACGGCTCGGCCACCGCGGGCTTCCCGACGACCGGAGAGATTTCGGGACGTTGTTCATAACGACGGTCGGCGACCTTGTCGGCCGAGAAGGCCACACTGGCACCGGCCAGGCTGGCGAGGCAACCCCACCAACCCAAACTCCAAAGACGTGCACTCACGGGAGAAACGCTCCTGTTCGAAGCCAAGAGAGCGGAGAAAAACAACGTCCGGATTGTAATGGGGACTGCCGAAGGGAGCGATGCCTGTGGAACCGAACCCTGTCGATGACAAACCGCACCCGGCGCCCCGGAGGCATTCCGCAGCCAGATTTTCACCGAAGACTACTCGGGCCGCGATTCGTCCGGCAAATCGGCGGGAGTGAGGTCGATGGTCACCTCGACCACTTCACCGGCAAGCACCTCAACCTCGCGCGTGGCTTCCAGACGGACATCGGGCTGGCGGATCGCCAGAGTGTGACGACCAGGAGGAATCTCGCGCAGCTCGAATCGGCCGGAGGCGTCGGTGATGGCGAACCAAGGGTGCTCGAAGACATAGACCCAACCCTGCATCCAGGGATGGATATCGCAGCCGATCCGCACGGGGCGCTGACCCTTCTCGGCACGAAACCGCTGCACGTGACTGGCTCCTCCACCAGTGAACACATTGAACTGGTTCTTCGAGTCGAGGCCGTGACCATGGACGTTGTGATTGGCCACGTCGGAATTGGTGAATCGGACGGCGGCCCCCGTCCGAATCGCCACCACGCGGGGGGTGAACTCATGGTCCCGCTGGTCCATGGTGGCCTGGATATCGAGGGCCGGGCCACGCTTCGGTTTCCCCCGTGGGACCTCTTCGCGGGCCGACTGACCCGGAGGGGTGGGGGCGGTTTCCAGAGAGGCCTCGGGTGGCTGCGGCCAGCGGCTGCCAGCGGGCAGAAAGACGACGGTCTGCCCCAAGCCGCCCGTCTCGCCCTCGATCTGGAGCAGGGGGGAGCGTTTTCCGGCGAGATTGGCTGCCGTGGCGCGGGGAGATTCACCCCGGAATCGCACTACCCCCCGGATCGACCCGGTGGAGAGTTGACCGCTGTTGGGGCCGGGCACCCCAGGAACCTGGGCGCGGGAGGTGTCGAGGGGGGGCTGGGAGTGCGATGCATCCTGCATCAGCGCCATCAGGGGATCACATGTCGTGCAGACCCGGCGGTCCTTGGGGACCGCCGATCGGGATTGGCCCCATTGCCTCGAGGCCGTGGGGAGTCCCATCACCACCACAATCAGCAGCAGACCACGCCAGGGGGATTGTCGGGAGGAGTTCATGCGACGGGGGGTCAAAGCCGATGTTTCAGCACACGAAAAACACATCTCAGGATTCTACCGACTGGAAACGTTGCCTGGCGACTGGCGCAACGATTGCAGGCCGGGGAACTAACGCTGCCAATTTGACCAACTGCGGGCGACGGCGCTATCTTGAGCGGGGAACCTGCTTCCGGAAGAGTCGCCGTTTCGGGCCGACCGCCAGGTTTGTTGTTGTTTCTTCAGGAGTTTCTGTGATGCCAAACGATCTGACCCGCCTGCAACCGCTGGGAGATGTCTCCCGCCGCGACTTTGTGATGACCGCGCTGGCCGCCGGCTTCGCCTTGGCCGTGCAGCCTGTATCGGCCCAGACCATCACCACCGATACGAATGGCCTTGAGGCGGGCGAAGTCAAGATTCCTGTAGCCGATGGGACCATTCCCGCGTATCGGGCGATGCCCGCTCAGGGGGGGCCCTTCCCGACCGTGCTGGTGATCCAGGAGATCTTCGGGGTTCACGAGCACATCAAGGACATTTGCCGTCGGTTCGCCAAACTCGGCTACTTCGCGGTCGCTCCCGAGCTGTATGCCCGGCAGGGGGATGTCTCGAAGCTGACCGACTTCAGCGAGATCATCGGCAAGGTGGTCTCCAAGGTTCCCGACAAGCAGGTGATGAGCGATCTCGATGCGGCGGTCGCCTGGGCCAAGACCACCGGCAAGGCCGACACGTCGAAGCTGGGGGCAACCGGGTTCTGCTGGGGCGGGCGGATTGTCTGGCTGTACGCAGCCTACAATCCAAATCTCAAGGCGGGAGTGGCCTGGTACGGCCGACTGGTCGGACAGGCCGATGAGCTGCACCCCAAGCATCCCCTCGAACTGGTGTCGGAACTGAAAGCTCCGGTCCTGGGGCTCTACGGCGGGGCCGACATGGGAATTCCCAACGACACGGTGGAAAATATGCAAAAGGCGCTGAAAGAGGCGAACAAACCGTGCGAGATCGTGCTCTATCCAGACACGCCGCATGGTTTTCACGCCGACTACCGTCCCAGCTACCGCAAAGACAAGGCGGAAGCGGGCTGGAAGCGGCTGCAGGAATGGTTCAAGAAGAACGGGGCGTGACCCGGAAGAGGGACTGGGGAGCTAAACGCCGGAGCCGAGCCAAAACGGCCGCCGTGGTGTTCGCGTGAACCACGGCGGCCCGCGGCGCAGCACGTTCCAGGGGGATTGAGGAGCTGAGCCGGGGAAATTGTGCCCCGGGAAATTGTGCCCCGGGAAATTGTGCCCGGGAAATTGTGCCCGGGAAATTGTGCCGAGGGGCCTACGAGTTCCGGTCGCCCAGCAGGTCTTTGAGTTGTCCGAACGAGCGGAGGGGATCGGTCGGCTTGGAGGGAGGGGCGCCCTGGGGAGACGGATTCGCGCTGGGAAGCGATGAAGAGGCGGCTGGGGGAGGGATCGGCGAGGGGGAAGGACGCGAGGGAGCGACACCGCCAGATTTGACCGGCATGGCGGAATCAGCCGAGGCCTCTTGAGACCTGAGGACCGCACGGTCTGTCGCAGAGCGAGAACCGGGGGGGGTTCCTGGAGGGAGCATGGTCAGAGACACCCGACGGCGTTGGAGATCGACCGCTTGAACCCAAACCGTGATGACATCCCCGACGCTGACTTTTTCATGCGGGCTGCGGATGAATTCGGTGGACATCTGGCTGATGTGTACCAGTCCGCTGTCTTTGAGTCCCACGTCGATGAAGGCTCCGAAGTCGACGACGTTCAACACCGTACCACGCAGCTCCATTCCCGGCACCAGATCGGACAGCTGCAAAACATCCTGCCGAAAGAGTGGTCCAGGCAGATCGGAGCGGGGATCGCGCCCCGGCCGGGACAACGAATCAACGATATCGCGCAGAGTTGGCAAACCTGCCTGCAGATCCTTGGCCAGTGCCTCGAGTTCGACTGCGGTCGGCATGGCTTCCTCCGTTCGCGGAGCAGTGGCCGAAGCCATAACCTGCGGGCACCTCTGGAGAACTTTCCGTGCCAGGGTGTAGCTCTCGGGATGGATCCAGGTAGCATCGAGTGGTTCGATTCCATCGCGGATCTTGAGAAAGCCCGCGGCCTGCGTGAACTTGGCTGGGCCAATACCCGGCACTTCGCGCAATTGAGCACGCGAACGAAAGGGACCATGCTGGCAGCGCCAATCGACAATGCGACGGGCCGTCGCGGGATTGAGCCCCGAAATTCGTGCCAACAATGGCACGCTGGCAGTGTTGAGATCGACTCCCACAAGGTTGACACACGACTCGACCACTTCATCGAGTGCGGTCTGCAGGGCACCCGAGTCGACATCGTGCTGGTACATGCCGACGCCAATATGCTGGGGTTCGATCTTCACCAGCTCGCTGAGGGGATCCTGCACCCGGCGGCCGATCGAAATGGTGCCGCGCACGGTGGCGTCGAGCTCGGGAAACTCCTCCCGGGCGACCGGGCTGGTGGAGTAGATGCTGGCCCCCGCCTCGTTCACGATCAGATAGCGGGCATCAGGAACGTGTTCGGCGATAGTCTGAGCGACCAGTTCCTCCGTCTCGCGGCAGGCAGTGCCATTGCCGATGGCAATAAGACGGCAGCCATGCTCCCGCAGCAACTCGGCGAGACGGGCACGGGTGGCTGCGAGCTTTTCGGCGGCGCCGGTGCAGTAAACCAGATCCTGGGTCAAGAGTCGTCCCGTGGCGTCGAGAATCGCCACCTTGCATCCCGTCCGGAATCCTGGATCGATGGCCAGCACACTCTGGCCCTGCACGGGAGGTTGCAGCAGCAGCTTGCGCAGGTTGCGGGCAAACACCGAGACCGCCTGAGCCGACGCCTTGGCGGTCAATTCACGCCGGATCTCCCGCTCGAGGCTGGGATGGACGAGCCGATCGAGGGCGTCGGCCACCACGGGGCGCACAAAGGCCTGGTTCCGGAGACGGCCGAGCTGCAGGCAGTTCTCGGCCGCCTGACGAGCCTGATCGTCATCCCACACCACATGAACCCGCAGTACTCCGGCCCCTTCGCCTCGGTTGAACGCCAGGATCCGGTGGGGCGGAATCTTGCTGACCAGTTCCGAGTGATCGAAATAGTCGCGGAAGGGTGTGGCGGCCTCTTGCCGGGCATCGACAACAACGGACTTGATCCGGCCGGTCTTCCAGGCCAACCGGCGAATTGTCTCACGGAGATCGGCCCGCTCACTGATGATCTCTGCCAGCAGATCGCACACTCCCTGCCAGACCGCATCGGTGGTTGGCAGTTGTTTTTCGGGCGACACGAGTTGTCGCGCCGCGGCCTGCAACTGGCTGACCGGAAGATCGGCCAGAACCTGCAGTGCGAGGGGTTCCAATCCTCGCTCGCGGGCGGCCTGGGCCCGTGTCTGCCGCCGCGGTTTGTACGGCAGGTAGAGATCTTCCAGCTGCTTGAGGGACGCGGCCTGCCGGATCGTTGCGGCCAGATCCGGGGTCAGCTTTCCCTGCGATTCAATGTTACGCAGGATGGTCTCAATCCGTTCCTGCAATTGCCGCTCGGACTGAACCCGCGTCAAGACAGCACGGATCTGCTCTTCATCGAGATGGCCCGTCTGCTCTTTCCGGTACCGGGTAATGAAGGGGACAGTGTTCCCCTCGTCGGCCAGGGCGGCTGTCTGGATGACCTGATCCACCCGCAGCCCAAGTTCCCGGGCCAGTCTGGGGAAATCGATCTGCACTCCCTCAGCCATGAAAAATCCTCTGGCGGGCCCATTCGACAGCGCACTTGTCCCATCGTAGCGACTGGCCCCCGGGGAACAAGGTGGAGGGGGGCCTCAGGAGGAGAGGTCGGAAGCCTCTGCAGCGGCCACAGCCTCTTGGCCAGCCCACAAGTACAGCATCAATCCGCAGAACAGCGTCCCGAACGTCCACGCGGCAGCGACCGGAAGTTTCCACAGGGCGTGACCGATCATCCACCCCTCAAGAACCAGAAACACCAGCGGCGTGAAGGGATAACCCCACACCCGGTAGGGACGGTGGAGGCCGGGGTCGCGGCGCCGCAGCACGAACAAGCCGAGGACCGTGGTCGCCGCACTCAGAGAGAGTGTCACCCCGATGTACGACATAAGTGTCTCGAAACTGGCCGAGACCAACATGATCAGCGCCAGGACCGACTGCAGGGCAATGGCCACGACCGGCCCCCCTCCGGCCCGACGCAGCGACAGCCAGTTCAGCCGTGGATACTGTCGCCCCATCGCCTCATAGACCCGGGGCCCAGTCAGCAGGTTGGCCGAGGCGGTCGAGACCAGACCCAGTGCGATCAACAGCGCGACAAATCTTCCCCCGTACGGTCCCAGCAGGTGCGTGGCAGCCACCCGCGCGACATCATCTCGTCCGGCCAGTTGGCTGGGAGGAGCCGACACGAGGAAAGCGGCATTCAGCCCGATATACAACAGGGTGACGAGGCCTGTCCCCCACAATACGACCCGAGGGACGTCCCGCTGCGGATTCTGAAACTCTCCCAACAGATAGGCGGCGGCGTTCCAGCCCGAATACGAAAACGAGACATAGACCAGCTGCACTGCGAACGCCGACTGCCACACGGCCTCGGCGAGTGGCGGTCCCTCGCTGGAAAACAACCGTGCGGAATCCCCCCTCAGAAAACCCAACCCGACGAACGAACTGATCAGCAGCAGCTTGAGCAGGGTCGCCAGGCTGTGGACCCAAACCCCATGCCCCACCGACACGGAATGGGTGACGGCGAGGACAAGGATCAATCCAATACCCGCCAGCAGGGGGTGCACTGGCACCAATTGGGAGAGGTAGTCGCCAAACACGTGAGCGTAGAACGCAAGAGGGGCCGCGAAACCCACGACCAGCGCCACCCAGCCCGCCAGAAACCCCAGGACAGGATGGTAAATCCGCGACAGCAGCTGGAACTCACCCCCATTGCGGGGGATGGCCGCCCCAAGTTCAGCATAAGAGAGGGCCCCACAGACAGCCGCCAAACCACCAAGACCCCATGCCAGCAGGATTGCCGGACCCGATTGCAGGGCTGCCAACATATACCCCGTCGTTGTAAAGACCCCCACGCCAATCATGTTCGCCATAATCAGCAGGGAGCCCGAAACCACGCCGAGTGTGCGCGGCGGGTCGGCAGGTGGGTTGGTCGGAGAAGACACGCGCAATCCAGTTCGGGAAAGTGGAGCAGACCCAGATCCCCCTGGGTAATACTGTTCCGATGATATCGACTGTCTTCCATCCCGTCGTCAAGCGAGCCAATCACACGGCTCGGACACGGAGGGGAGACTGGCGGGGGCTTGTTCCCTTGCGTTATGGTTTGGAACTTCAGCTGAGGACCCGGCCCGGGTCGGCCTGCCCGATGCCCGGCCATGGTCCCGACTTCACCCGTTGCACTCAGGGAGACAGGCCGATGATCAATCTCAAGCGGATCCTCGTGGCGACCGATTTCAGCCAGCATTCTCGCCTGGCTTTGAAATACGCCGCCACCCTGGCGCAGGCGTTCGGGGCGGAGGTCATTCTGTGCCATGTGCTCGAGAAACCCGACTTCCTGTCGACGTTGCCCCCTGTGATGGAGGGGTACTTCCCGCCGAATCTCGCCGAACTGCACGAGAAGCATGCCCGGACAGAGTCTGAGGCACAACTCGCACAGGCGGGCATCAAGAATGGCCGGATTGTGCTCCCGCACGGGAATCCGGCGGCGGAAACCGTGGCCGCCGCCAAGCGGGAACAGGCCGACCTGCTGGTGGTCGGAACGCACGGCCGCGGAGCCCTGACACACCTGCTGTTGGGCTCGGTGGCCGAAAAAATTGTGCGTTCTGCTGGCTGCCCGGTGCTGACCGTCCGGCAAGGGGAACACGACTTCGTGTGACGCCGACCGCCTCTATCCCGGCTCGTTGCAGCCACTGTGGAGGCGACTGCCCCGTCCCGTTGATTGACCCTGAATCCACCGTGTTTTTGATTCGCGCCCGAATCGAGGAATCGCATGGCCCACCACCCCGCGGCTGCCACTGAATCCCAGGCCCCCTGGCCTGGCTCGCACGAAATGCCCCGTTGGTCGCTGGGGGAATTGGGCGAAGCCCCGCGGTTTGAATGGAGCAAACTCTGGCAGTACCTGGGACCGGGATTGCTGATGGGGGGGGCGGCGATTGGCGGGGGAGAATGGCTGACTGGTCCGGAGGTCACGGCCAAGTTTGGCGGCAGCCTGCTCTGGCTGGCCACCATGAGCATCCTCGGACAAATTATCTACAACATCGAAATCAGCCGGTACACGCTGTATACGGGCGAGCCCATCTTCACAGGCAAATTCCGCACGCAGCCAGGACCCCGGTTTTGGGTGTGGGTGTATCTGTTGCTGGATATCGGGACCGCCTTTCCCTACCTGGCGGCGAGTGCCGCCATTCCCCTGCTGCTGGTCTTGAAGGGAGGCCCGGAACCAACGCCCGGTCTGATGGCCGACAACGCGACCACACTCCGGATGCTGTCTCTGCTCATCTTCGCCGCCGCGCTGCTGCCGATGGTCTTCGGGGGAAAGATCTACAACTCGCTGAAGGCCGTGATGACCTTCAAGATTGTCACGGTGATGGGCTTTCTGCTGATCTTGGCGGTGTTCTTCTCGCATGGATCCACCTGGAAGGAGATCTTCACCGGATTCTTCAAGTTCGGGAACATTCCTACAGGGCAAGACAATGAGGTGGTCAACCTGTTTGCCTCGCTGTGGGACGGGAAAATCCCATCACTGGGGATCAAGGAAATCGGTCTGCTATCGGCCTTGGTGGCAATCTCCGGCCAAGGAGGCCTGACCAACACCCCCATCAGCAACTACACGCGGGACCAGGGATGGGGTATGGGAGCGCATGTGGGGGCGATCCCCAGTCTGGTGGGCGGGAACGACATCACCCTGTCGCATGAGGGAACGGTGTTCATTCCCACTGAGCAGTCGCTGCCCCGTTGGCGGGCCTGGGTGGGTCACCTGGTTCGTGATCAATTCATGGTGTGGGGGCCCGCCTGCTTTTTCGGACTGGCCCTTCCCAGCATGCTCTCGATCGAGTTCCTGCCGAAGGATACGGATCTGAGCAACAAGTGGATGGGTCCCGTGGCCACTTCCAATGGAGTGGGACAGGCCGTGGGGGCCGTGCTGGGCCCCTCCCTCGGCACGGTTTTCCGGTTTCTCACACTGTTCTGCGGATTCCTGGTGCTCGCCCCCAGTATGGCATCGACGATCGATGGATTTGTGCGCCGCTGGGTCGATGTCTTCTGGACCTCCAGCAAGCGACTGCGTGAGGTGGATGCGTCCAAAATCCGGGTGTTATACTTCGCCGTGCTGGGAGTCTACGCCGTGGTCAGCCTGTGCATGCTGGCCTGGATTGCCGAGCCGTCCAAACTGCTGAAAATCGCAGGGTTTGTCTACAACTTCGCGCTGGGGTTCAGCTGCTGGCATGTGCTGGTCATCAACACCCGGCTCATGCCGAAGCCACTGCGTCCCGGGTGGCTGTCTCGCGCGGGACTGGTGCTGGTGGGAATCTACTTCTGGATCGTGGGGATCCTCGGTGCCATTTCGACGATCAGCACCTGGAAATGACGGCCGCGAGTGCATGGCCCGGGGGGACGGATGGCCCAAGAACGATCGGCACCGGCCTGATCGGCCTCAAAAACCGGGCTGGACCACAAAGAACAGACGGTGATCGTCGCGGTTGCGATCACCCAAACTGTCCGGTGAGATACCTTGTGGTCAGTTCCTGCCGGGGATGTTCGAACATCTCGGAGGTCGCGTTGGCCTCAATCAGCTCGCCGTGGTAGAAGAAGCAGGTCTGGTCAGAGACCCGGGCCGCCTGCTGCATGTTATGCGTCACGATGACGATTGTCAGCCGATCCTTGAGTTCGTAAACCAGGTCTTCAATGCGGGCGGTGGAAGCGGGGTCGAGAGCCGAGGTTGGCTCATCGAACAACAGCACTCCCGGCTCGGGAGCCAGTGCACGGGCGATGCACAGCCGCTGCTGCTGCCCCCCGGACAAGGCATAGGCGCTCTCTTTGAGGCGGTCCTTGACCTCGTCCCAGAGAGCCGCCGAGCGGAGTGACTTCTCGACCCGCTCCTCGATCTGGGTGGGAGAGCGCAGACCGGCCAACCGCAGCCCAAACGCCACATTTTCAAAGATCGACTTTGGAAATGGATTCGGTTTTTGGAACACCATGCCGACGCGCAACCGCATCTCCATCGGATCGACATCACGTCCAATGATGTTGATTCCCTCGGGATACATGTGGATTTCCCCGATGTAGCGATTGCCTGGATAGAGATCGTGCATTCGGTTCAGACAACGCAACAAGGTGGTCTTTCCGCAGCCCGAAGGGCCAATCAGAGCGGTCACCGTGTTCTGGGGAATTGACAGATTGATTTGCTTGAGCGCCTGCTTGGGCCCGTAGAAGAAACTCAGGTCACGGACGGCCAACTTGCATGGCGCGACAAGACCTGCCTCGATGGATACGGCAGGTGCAGGGGCTTTGGAATGCGGCGGTGAGGAATTCTCACGGGCCGCATCCTCCCTGGGCAACGGTGTGCTGGCCGGCTCAGTCATATTCCTACCACTTGATCCGTTTCCGCAGCCGATAACGCAGGACGATGGCGACGGCGTTCAAAGAGAGTGTCATCAGAATCAGCACCACTCCCGCCGTCGCAGCCAGTGCGCTGAATTCCGCTTGAGGCCGGGAAATCCAGTTGAACATCTGGATCGGCATGGCGGTGAATTCTGAGTTGAGCCATTGGAAATTGACAAAAGGAGGCTGCGATTGGATCGGAGCCGGGGGCAGAAATGTGATGAAAGTCAATGCTCCGATCGTCATCAGGGGAGCACTCTCACCGAGCGCCCGAGACATCGCAATGATGGTCCCGGTGGCGATGCCCCCGAGGGAATACGGAATCAAATGATGCCGCACCACCTGCCATTTGGTCGCTCCCAGCGCGTAGGCCGCCTCTCGGATTCCCTGGGGAATGGCCCGCAGCGCCTCGCGGGTGGTGACAATGACAATCGGCAGGATCAACAGCGCCAATGTAATGCCACCCACCAGCAATGAGCGGTCGAGATGCAGGCCATAAATCAGCGCTCCGAGTGCGAGCAGTCCAAAGATGATCGACGGCACTCCCGCCAGGTTGGCGATGTTGATCTCGATGAGCGTTGTCCAGAGATTCCGAGGGGCATATTCCTCGAGGTACACGCCCGCGGCCACTCCCAGGGGAACGGCCAGCAGAATCGTGACGAAAGCCAGCAAGATCGAGCCGACCAGGGGAGAGAGAATTCCCGCCCGCGCAGCCCGGGCCGAGGGGAACGAGGCGTAAAACGCCGGATCAAACAATCGCTGATGCCCATCCCGGATCAGTCCCGCCAACAAGATCACGAGGGTCACCAGCCCTACCAGGGTACAGATCAGCCCCAGAGCAGCGAACCAGCGATCCTGCCGTTTCCGGCGCACGATCAGTTCGGGAATCGACGGCATCAGTAGCTCTCCCGGAACCGCTTGCGCAACAGGTAACCCAGGATGTTGAACCCGAGGGTAAAGACGAACAGCAGTAAGCCGGCCGCGAAGATTGACTGATACCCAACCGAACCCCGGGGGAGGTCGCCCATCGAAACCTGGACGATGTAAGCGGTGATGGTTAATCCGGGCTGTCGGGGATCGAGAGTGAAATTGGGCTGCCCCCCAGCAGCGATCGCGACGATCATCGTCTCGCCGATCGCCCGGGAAATCCCCAGAATGTAGGCCGAACCAATTCCGGATAGCGCCGCCGGATAGACCACTTTGAACGCGGTGATCATCCGGTTTGCTCCCAGAGCGTAGGCTCCTTCGCGCAGCAGCATGGGAACCGAGCGCATGGCGTCTTCCGAGAGCGAGCTGACATAGGGAATGATCATCAATCCCATCACCAACCCGGCGCTCAGCATGTTGGCCCCGGGCATGTCCGCGAACACCTTCTGCAGCGTCGGGCCGACATAGACCAGGGCAAAATAACCATAAACCACCGTGGGAATCGCGCTGAGCAACTCCAATGTGGGTTTGAGGAACTCACGAACGGCGAACGGAGCGTACTCACTCATGTAAACCGCCACGATCGATCCGACCGGCAGGGCAACCAGCAGAGCCACTCCGGTTGTGACCACGGTCCCACACAACAGTGGCAGAATGCCAAAGTGGGGAGGATCGAAGGTTGGTGCCCACACTCGTCCTGTTAGAAATTCGAGTGTGGGCACACTGCGGAAGAAAGTGGACGATTCCCATAAGAGAATCGCCACAATTCCCATGGTCACGACCACGGATATGAACGCCGCCAGGAACAGCAGCCACTCCACCAAGCGCTCATCCCAGCGGGGTCGCCCCGATCCGAACAGGGGTGAGGCGGTGTCCGGCCGCGGCTTGACCGTGGTCGGAACCGGCTGGTCGAGTGGCTCCGGAGTCGCACTGCTCACTGGGGCTCCCGCGCCAGAATGTCCTCGATCTTCACACCCACCTCGGGTTTCCCCTGGAATGCCGAACCAGTTTTATGTTCCCGAAACCGCTGCAGAGCCATCGTGTAGGCGGTTGAGGGGAGGGGCATGTACTTCACTTCCGTGACCAACTGCGGAGCATTGATCAACAAGAACTCAACGAAGGTCCGAACCTCAGGACGCTCCGCCGACTTCTTGTTCACGTAGATGAACAAAGGTCGCGACAACGGGTTGTACTTCGCCGCCACCACCGTTTCCAGACTGGGCAGGACCGGCCCCTCCTCGTCCTTTTCCCAATCGACTGCAAGCGCCTTCACCGATTTGGTGTTCTCGATGTAATAGGCGAACGGAATGTAACCCAGAGCACCGGGATCGCCCTTGATTCCCTGCACGAGAGCATTGTCGTCCTCACTGCCGGTGTAGTCGGTGCGACTCGACCGAGCCTTGCCCACCACCGCCTCGGTGAAATAGTCGAATGTCCCCGAATCGGCCCCGGCACCAAACAACCGCAGTGGTGTCTCGGGCCAGGAGGGATCCACATCGCTCCACTTGAGAACCTTTCCCTGCGAATCAGGGGACCAGATCTTCTTCAACTGTTCCATCGTGATCGATTCGAGCTTGCTGCCCGGGTGCACTGCGATCGTCAGCGCGTCGAAACAGACCGGCAGTTCGATGAATTCGATCCCCGCTTCCTGGCACCCCTTACGTTCGGCCTCTGTGATGGGCCGCGACGCATTACAGATGTCAATTTCATCCCGCAGAAAACGCTTGAATCCTCCCCCTGTGCCGGCATGGGCGATGGGCACATCAACCCCCTTGCGGGTGGCCGTCTGGAAGTCTTCCGCCGCCACTTCCACGACCGGGAACAGACTGCTGGAGCCGTCGATGCGCACTTTGCCAGTGAGCTTGGACAAGGCCCCGGGTTCCAGGAGTGGGCTCGACAGCCCCGACGGCTCGGCGGGGGCCGCAACTCCGCCCGTTGGCTTCGATTCACTTGCCGCAGGAGCCACCGGGGCGGAGGGGGAACATCCGCTCACAACAAGGCCACAGAAACCCGCAACCAGCCACAACACTCGACTTCGTTTTGTGAACATCTCTCACCTGTCAGGGTTTTCGACACGCCAGGATGCTAGGGCGAAAAGATTAAGAATGCGTGAAGACAGGCGCTGAGTGCCGGTCGTCTCTCCTCTGGAGCTTCCTCCTCAAAACGGCGCAGGCAAGACACTTTCAATCAAAAGCGATGGCCCGGCCGGGACCCCCATGGCAGTCGCGCACCTTGACCGGTGCGAACACGAAGTACTGGCCAGATTTGAGCTGGGTCAGGTTGGTCAGGAATTCGACCCCCACAATCCCCCGGGATCCGAGAGCCCAGTACATCTGTAATGCTTGCCGTTCATTCACTCCACCCAGTGTCGGCCCATCGGTTCCCACGCAGGCCACCCCCCGCTCCGCCAGATACAACACTGCCTCCGCCGTCAAGGCTGGCCACCCCTCGCTCTTGCCATTCAACGGATCGACAAGACACTTTTCCCCCGCAGGAAGAGGTCTGTAGAACTCGTCACTCCAGCCACTGCGAAACACCACCACTTCACCCCGCTGCAATGGCCCCTCGGTCCGCTCAAATTCCTTCAGCGTTTCGACCGTGATCTCGGGGGATGCCGGCCATTGCTCGCGCGGGGTTGTTCCCCTCAGTCGGCTGACATCCACAACCCGGACCACCCCGCAGGTCTGCGACAATGGAACTTGCTCGGTTGTGACTGTGCTGGTCCCCCGCTTTCCAAATCGGGACTCGTAATCCTTCAGGATCGCCCGGATTTCCGGCGCGTACCGGGCGTTATCGAAACCGGGAGCGGGAAGGGCATAGCTTGGTGGAACCAAGTGGGTCCCCGTGTGGCTGTCGAGCATATGCAGCATGAACGGAACCTTGATGTTCGGGTTCATCCCAAACCGGATCGTCATGTACGGCTGACGGTGATTGCCTGTCCCCCGGCCCGGCCAACTCGATGGCAGATCATCACTCAGGGTGACAGAAAGATCGACCACCTTCTTAGCCCGCGCCGCAGCGATCAATCGCGCAGCCAGAGGGTTCCCAACAATCGCGAAGGCCCGCCCCTCACTGTAGGGATCGCCCGCATGTTTTGGTCCAATCATGCAATAGAAGGCTCCCGTCACCGGGAGTTGGCCAAACCCAATCCCACTTTCGGTCCAGATCATCCCATGCTTGAGCCCGGCAAAGTGTGTCGGTTCCGCAAGATTGGGAAGCGGTCCCATACTGGTGCTGTCGGTCCCCAGCGTCAACACCCCCCGTGATGCCAGGTATTCCATGCAGTCGGGATCGGGGTCGGGCCACCCTGGGGTCAGGCCCGCCACAGGGTCGGCACCAAACCGTCTCCCCTCGGGAAAAGGACGGTAGTACTTGTCGCTGAAACCGCTGTGGAACAACACCACATCCCCGCGACGCAGAGGACGGTTTGCTTTTTCCCAAGCCTGGACCCGCTCCCGGGTCACCAGATCACTGCGACCAGCCGGGGTCGAATCCAGCAGATCCTGGCAGTCGATCACACAGGCCTCACCGCCAAATTGCCACGCCTCGATCTTGTCGGTGAAGGCCATTCCAAACGGACCAGCATTCGGCAGCCCCGAGTTGGGAGCCGTGACCGAATGGGGTGGAACATCCAATTGCGTTCCCGTATTCCCGTCGAGGATCAGAATGTCGCTGTTGTAAGGCGAAAGAGGACCGATCTGCCGATAGTGGTTGATCTGAAAAGGGGGAAAAGTAGTCCACGTGCAGGGATACTCGGGGGCGATCAACAAAGACAAATCGACAAACCGTGGTTCCTCCCCACGGCTCTCCGAGCCAACGGTCCAAAGTCCACAGAACAGTCCCAGTGTCAGCCACCAGCAACTGGCGCGGAGAAGACTCCGCCAGGGAGCGGGCGAAAACTGGTTTCTCAAGTGGGCGAACATGGTCACATCTCCAGGAGCGTGAAGAAATGTGGGGACGAATTGGTCAGGACAACGTGGGGAGCACCTAGGCAAAAATCAGCAGAACGAGGGTGGTGGTCACTCCATTGACGATCATGTGAGTGACAATCGGCGCAATCAAAGCCCCACGCCATTCACGCAACAACGCCAGCACGATCGCGACTGCCGTCAACAGCGGAACTCCCAGGGCCCCCTGCGGATGGATAACGGCGAACAGAAACGAACTGGTCAGCAGTGAAAGAAACAACGACACCAACCAGCCCCAACGACCAAACAACTCCCGCAGATGCCGATACAACACGCCGCGGAACATGATTTCCTCGGTGATCGGCACCAGCAGCACCACGGCAATCGCCTGCAGCCGAATCCACATCGAACCGCGGGCCAAGGGTTCGATGATGGGATGTACTGGCGCTTCGGCGAACGCGAACAGAGCTGTTCCCGTGAGGAGCGTCTGCCAACGCATCAGCAACAGGGTCACCAGCAAACCCAGAAAGATAACCGGCAACCCACCGATGTATCCGAGAATTCCAAAAGAAACCTCCCGCCAACCTCCTCGAGGCCAAAAGATTCCCAACTCCTGCTGTACCTGCCATACAGGTACTCCTCGCCATACCGGCCAGAACAGCGTCAGGAGGCTGAGTCCCGCCCCAACTCCAGCTGCCGTCAAGGCCAACTGCGGAGGAGCCAACCACCCCAGGAGAACACTCAGTCCAAAGAATGTCACAAACCACAAGGCGAAGGTCTCGGCATAGTAGCCTCCCGTTCCGCTCGGCAAACGCAACCGGAACTGCAGTTTGCCGTTGACAGCGAATACCCCCCAGCCAACGAGTAATCCTGTTCCAATCAGCAGGGCCACGACTCCGATGGCGACCAGACCCATAAAAGCAGCCATTGTCCGCTGCGCCTGGCCAAGCATCTCAACGCGAAGCGCGGTGTCCTCCCCCTCGGTGGAGGTAACGGCCAACCTCCCCAACCAACCAAACTTGCTGCGGATCAAGTCGAGATCTTCCGGCGCCAGTTGTTTCGCAGGCCTGTCTGGAGTTCCCTCCGGGAGAATCAATCCTGCCACCACCCGTACCAACTCCCGCTCTTCTTCTGCCGCCCCTTCGGAAATTCCTTTCAAGAGATCCAATTCCTGCTGAGCCAGAACGGGATCTCCCACAGCATGCACCAGCAGGGTCCAGCGCAGTTGTTTAAGTCGGCGATCGCCTGAAAACCCTTCGCGTGCGGAAGGTTCAGAGAGCACATTACGGGAGAACTGCGCAACTCCGACGAGGTACTTGGCCTGCAGATCATTGGCCAACTCTCCTCCAGTGAGCCGCGCCCCGCTGTTTGAGCGACTCGACTGCAATGCGATGACAGACAAGGCAGAGAGGAGGATAACACCCCACGCGAGCCATGGGCGCGGAGGAGAGCGACGTGAGTCCAGTCCCCCAGAATCAGTGACGCCAGCGGGTACCTCAACGGACTGAATTGCCAGAGGAAAGTCGCTCGATCCACCCGCTTCGAAAAGCGGCTCCTGACGGTTCAATTCATCGTTGTTCACAGACAGATCCGAGGCAAGGGTGCAGGAGGTTCAGGTGAACCAGATGTTAGATCACACAGAGTGTCTACCTCCACTCCAACGCAGCAGGTTCCTGGTTCAGGAATGGGGCGGCAGTTCCCGGAACTGTTTCCAACGACTTCGCTTCTGGCAGCCCGGACAAAAAAATGTGGCGCGTTGAGCCTGAACAATCCTGCGAATTGCGAAACCGCAGCGAGGACAGGGAAGTCCAGCGCGATCGTACACACGATGTTGGTTCTGATAGCCACCCGCACGATTGAGTGCGTTGCGGTAAGTGCCATCCGACAGAGTCGACCCCTCGTAACGAATGGCCTCTTCGAGTACGTGGCGCACGGCGTCACCCAGACGCCCGATTTCCCGTTGTGTCAGACTGCAGGCTCGGTGTCGCGGGTCGATGCCGCAGACATGCAGAATCTCGCTGGCATACAAGTTACCGATGCCTGCCACGCGGATCTGATCAAGCAGCGCCACCTTGATGGGCCGGGTTGTCGACTGGCAGACCAACTGCCATTGGGCTCTGGTCATCTCCAAAGCGTCTGGCCCTAACCTTTCGGGTCCCAGGTGCCGTTCCCACTCCCGCCTGGAATACAGCGAGACCGTACCCAACCCTCGTCGATCCCAGAACCAAAGGTCGGTCTCGCTCCCGCTTGCCGAGAGATGCCAAACCAATCGCAAATGCTCCCGATCGGGGGGATCGGCCAACAAGAGGAGGCCGGTCATCCGGGGCTCAATGACGAAGGCCGACTCATCGGAGAGCAGCAACACAATGCGCTTGGCCCGGCGACGGACCTCCGCAATCCGCTGCCCGACGACTCTTTCCCGCTGTGATGCCAGTGAGGGCCGCATCGTCAATGGACGACAGCGATTTGGACACGCCTCAAAGTCCTGGATGGTGCGCCCTTCGACAGCCGACCGAATCCCCCTCACCATCGTCTCGACTTCAGGCAATTCGGGCACGGAGAGGCTCGTAAGGGGTCAGCTGGCCAGCAGTTGTTGTTCCAGGGACTGTACCAGGTCCGAGAGGGGCCAAGATTGCACAGCCACCCGAATGGGGGCGTCGGCATCCAAGGCCGTCTGGATCTTCTTTTCGGCGGAAATCACGGTCGCGTGATTCCTTCCGCCAAAATAGCGTCCGATTTCAGCGTATGCCGCCCGGGTGTGACGCCGGGCCAGAAACATCGCCAACATTCTGGGCTCCGCAAGATCACGGGTGCGGCGGCTGGATCGAAGGTCCTCAACTGTGACCCCGAAGGTTTCGCAAACCACCCGTTCGATGTCGGGAAGACGGACCACGCGGACACAGTCGCGCTCGAGCGATCCCACGACTTGCCGGGCGAGGCTGACGGTCAGCCCCCCCCCTACGGCCCGCTGCAGATTCTTCAAGTTGCAGAGGGCACCTTCAATCTCCCGCACACTTGAGCAGCGTGCCCGGGCGATGATGCGGGCCGCGTCCGGCGGTAACAACATGCCCATGGCCCGAGCCTTGCGGACGACAATCTCGTCGCGTGTCTTCGGATCGGGCATCTCCAGCCGGCAGGTGATACCGGAGAGAAACCGTGTCACCAACTCAGGCCGGGTGCGGGCCAACATCCGGGGATGACGATCCGCGGCGATGACAAACCGCCGTCCCTGAGACTCCAACTGTTGCAGAGTGTGGAGAAACTCCTCCTGGATCCGCAGCTTTCCATCCAGGAAATCGACATCATCCACCAGCAGCACATCAACCTGTCGGAACCGTTGCCGAAACGCAGGCAATCCCTGTGACCTCAGGGCACTGGTGAACTGGTTCGTCAATTGCTCCGCAGTCAGCAACAGAACCTGCGGAGCATGAGGCTGACGTCGCAACGCGTCGGCAATCCCTTCCAGCAGATGGGTTTTTCCGACGCCGGTGGTCCCAAACAGATACAGCCCCTGGCCATCCGCGGCCCCCTCCGAGACAAACTGCGTGGCAGCGGCCAGGGCGACTTGTCCTCCCATCCCGGCGACGAAGTCGGAAAGTCTGGACAACCGCCGCGAGGCAGGGCTTCGGACCCCGACAGAGTCATTCTTCGAAACACTCGGATCCAGAGGCGTCTCCGCCGCAGCGGTAGCACGAGAGTTGACCTGCCGAGGATCGTGAACCTCCCCCGCTGTCACCGAGGAGTTGCCGTGGCTTGCAACTCGCGGCAGGACGGTACCGGTCCCCTGCGGCGGACCGGAGTTCCGTCCGACGGCCGTACCAGGCGTCGGAGCAGCCACCTCCAGAACACGAACCACCCCAGAATCGCCTCGGAGTTCCCGGGCAATCTGCTGCAGGGCGGCGCGATGGCGCGTCTGGAGGACATTCATCAGGAAAGAGCTCGGGGCCAAGACCAGCAATTCATCGCCGCTCCAACGGAAAACGACGTCACTGCGTCTCAGGGCATCGTAATGCCGCGTCCCCAACCGTTCAATCAGAAGTTGTTCCAGTGCCAGGTCCTTCGACCGCGACTCCGGAGAGACCGGATCGCCCGCCCCCAACCTGCCCACCACCACAAGATGTTCCACATCATTCGACTCGTCCGGAAATCCGGGTTGCATCGTGCCACCCCCAACCGGCCGCGCAGACCATCAGCCTCCGGAAAGCCGCCCACGCGTCGGAATCCTTCAGCGAAACATCCCAAATCACGGCAGACCGTGTCCGACAAAGACACTGGGTCACCGCCCCTGAGACGAAACGTAGGAGCTCCGGTCGCAGGCCGCTGCCCGTTGCCAGGTCTGCTGCGTTCGGTATGACAGTCAGTTTGATCCTCTTCCAATGACAGGCGGTTCGGACACCAGAAATCCCGCACCAAGGGACTTCACCGATCCGCAAGCACTGGCTTCCACTCACTCGGTGAGGCAGAAGATACCCCCGGGAGACACGATGTCAAACCAGATTTTGCCCCCATGGTCCCCCCCTGCACCGGGAGTCGGCTTTCCTTCGCATTTCTTCATCAAAACACCTCCCGCTTGCCACGGTGATTGATCCCCAAAACCAGCTGAGCACTGGGGATATCCTGTGGAATCGCAGGATGGAAAATTCGTCACCGTTCCTACAGACTGCCCTTGTTTCCTCACCGCTTCCCGCACATCAACTGCGAGCGGATTGCACTTCCCCAGTCGTTACTCCAATGCCCTGAGGTTCTTGAGGACTGACGGGAGTCCCGCCGTGGGACGACCAGCGCGACTTTGGTACTGAGAGCATCGCAGGATCATCGGACCGGGGTACCGGTCCACCTCGACTGAAGCGCAGACGAAGGTTGGCCCCACGGTGCACTTGATGGACAAAAGATCCACCAACGACCGCCCAAGGGTTCCCGAGGGCCGCTCCCGGCCATCAGGCTGAGCGGCTTTTCTGAACGCGGGGTGGGGACGGGGAGCGTTTCCCGAAGTCGGTTTGTCGCCTGCCAGGGGACGGCAGTCAGTTGTTGCGGCGACGATCCGACCGCCGGGAAGGATCTGGTTTCTCGGCCGCCTTGAGGATCTGAGACCAAATCCCACCCCCCGACGACGGCGCGCCCCCATCCTGTTCACGATCCGAGGGACCTGAACGCCGGGGAGGCGCTGAAATGACCTCGGGCTCCACCACATCCTTCGCGGTCGTCGCCAGGGCTGCTGCTGGACGCGTCTTGGGCAGCAGCAGTTTCTCGGTGATTCCCCACAAACTTGAAACGATGAAGTAGACGCACAGACCCGCGGGAACCCGGTAGAACATCACCAACATGAAAATCATCATGAAGTTCATGGTTTTCTGTTGGATTTCCTGTTCTTCATTCGCTGGGGGAGGAGTGAACAGTTTCTGCTGCACCATGAACAACGCATAGACAATCACTGGCAGCAAGTTGAAGGTGGTCCAGCCCAGCAACGGCATCCGGAACGGAAGTTGTGCCAACGCATCGGGTGCCGCGAGGTTTTCGAAATAGAGGAAGGGTGCCATGCGCAGATCGACAGCATGGTTCAGTGATTGATAGAGCCCGATGAAGATGGGCATCTGCAGCAGGGCTGGCAGGCACCCCATCTGAATCGGACGGACGTTGTTCCGGCGATACAACTCGTGCATCTCCTTCATCTGCCGGGCTTGGTCGTCCTTGAACTTCTCCTTCAATGCGGCGATTTTAGGAGCGATTTCCTGCATTCGGGCCGCGTTTTGTGCTTGTTTGATGGAAATCGGCACCATGATCGCACGGACCAGCATGGTCAGGCAGACAATGGCAATTCCCCAACTTCCTGTGATGGATTGGAACCAGACCAAAAGCTTCACCAGACGGCGGGCGGTCCAGCGGATCAATCGACCCATCCCCAGAAAATTGCCGTAGTCAATGACCCCTTCGGAAAGAGGCGGCAAAACCTCTTCCCGTTTGGGACCTACAAACAAATCCATTTCCTGTGAGGCCGTTGCCGCAGCACTTCCCGACTCCCCCAGCGACAAGGGAACCGAGGTCAGTTCGACGGTAATCTCACTCGCGGAGGGGTTGGCTTTGACGCTTTCGCCAACCAGGGCCTGGCGAATTGCGGAAAAAGGGGGCTGTTCAAAAGCGTTGCCCTTCGGACAAAGCAGTGCCGCGAAATACTGGCAATCCAGCCCGATGTACTGGACTGGTTTTCTCCATTCCTCGGTCTTGCCATTCGAAATGCTTTTGGCGTCGAGCAGTTGATGGTTAACGACGCCCGGTTGATCCAGAAAGCCGGCCACCACATCTCGAAACTTCGAGGTGTTCTCATCATTTTCGAGAACGAGCCCCGTGGGGCCCTGCATCACATAGTTGATCGTCCGGGATTTGTTCGTCAGGTTCTGAACAGCCAACTTGCACTCGATCTGATAGGCCCCCGCCTCGGGGTTTTCCGCTGAGGGATCAACCTTTGAGACCCGGTAGCGTCTCTCGATGCGCAGCCCTTCCACCTCAATCGCGAACAGGGCCGATTCATGAGGGGCCTCGGCGGGTTCCAACCGGACCAGTTCCCAGTTCAGACGATTCAACCGTGCCTGCAATTGCGGAATGTCCATCTCGAGACTGCGGGGGCGAACATTTTGAGCCCCCAGCACATCGAGCGGAACATGAGGCTTTTGCAGCGAGACAAGTTTCGGATCCAACATCGTGACCCGCTCAATACAGGCACCCTGCGAGTTCAGCACCACCCGCTGCCTGAAGCCTGATTGGGAATCTTCAGCCCCCAGGATCACGGTGCGGGGAGGATGTTGGGGAAGTTCGGGAGCCGGTTCTCCAGGCACGCCCACCGCTGGCACTTCGCCGCCAGCCTGAGGTTTCTCGGAATTCACATCCGGGACGGACGAAAGATCTCCCTCTCCCGTCAGCGGATTGCTCGGAGACTCAGCATTCTTGCTCCCCTCCCCCTCCGCCGCTGCGACCGGATCCACAGGTTTGGGGCGCGGGGGAATGAGCCGGGGCACCACGAAGGTGTACCAGCCTCCCACCACGATCATCGACAACACGGTCGCCAAGAGAAGGCGCTTCTGATCCATGGCTACTCTCTGCCTGTTCAAGTTTCCGGGGCCACGCGTTGGCTAGCGCCCGTCGAGCAGCCGGTCCCCGAGGTAATTGTCCAGCTCGGGAATCGCCAGAATCTTAGCCCGTGTTGACTCGACATCGTAGGGTACGCGCTGAAAGACGACCTGGCCTGAATCGTCCAGGATGACATAGGAGGAACGCGGATCGCCATTTCGCGGCTGTCCCACGGAGCCCACATTGATCAACAGCTTTTCCTGCCCTAGAGGATACCGGAAATCACACTCTTCCGGGCGCACAAATCTCAAGGATTCGGTGAACACACCAGGCACATGAGTGTGCCCCTGAAAACAGTATTTCGCAACCAGCCCAAAAATTCGTTCCATTTTCCGCTGGTTGTAGATGTCGTCGGGAAACACGTATTCATTCAGCGGATTGCGTGCCGAACCGTGCACATACAGCAAATCCCCCTCGCGATGGGTCCGGGGCAATTCCCCCAAAAACTCCCAGCGGCGCTCGTTGCCCCGGGGATCCCCCTTCTCCAACTGCTCACGCGTCCAGAAGATGGCTCGTTCCGCCCCCTGATTGAATCCCTCGGGGTCAAACAACGCTCCCTGGTCATGATTTCCGAGGAGGGTCATTTGGCAGTGTTTCATCACCAAATCGATACATTCCCGGGGATTGGGGCCGTAGCCCACAATGTCCCCGAGACAATAAATCTCGGTGATTCCCTTCGCACGAATGTCGGCCAATACCGACTCCAATGCTTCGAGATTGCCGTGAATGTCGCTCAGAATCGCTTTCAAACGCTTCGTGCCTTCGTGACCGAATCACCTTCTCCAACCTGTTGAACCCGCGACCCGCCGAGGTCTTCGACGTGTCTGCACATCCTAAAGCTATGACAAGACTTGCGGTTGGGTCAAGCATCCTCTCTGTTTCCATCCGCCTCTCTCACAGTCCTCGTCCCTCCTCTGCCGTAGACTGGGCTTCCGAACGTCTGCCCGATATCCTCCCCAGACCCGACCTCCTGGCCAGCTGACCCCAGGCCGCAAGGCCTCCTTCTCTGGACCGGCCATACTCCGGCACCGCAATGGTACAAAACTTCTTCCGCTACGGGTCGCTTCTCCCGGTGCTGACCGCTTTGGCCTGGCTTTCTCTGAAGCCCCAGCTCGCAGGCGGAGTTGAGCAGCAACTCAACGGCCAGAAATTCATCCTTCCCGATGGTTTCGAGATTGTGCAGGCCGCCGGTTCCGACCTCGTCGAACGCCCCATCAGTGTCGATTTCGATGAACAGGGACGGTTGTATGTGACCGAATCCTCTGGCACCAACGACAAGGCGGAAATCCAGCTGGCCAACCGCCCCCACCGGGTCCTGCGGCTCGAAGATACCGATGGCGACGGGGTGTTTGACCGGAGAACGGTCTTCGCCGATCAACTGATGTTGCCAGAGGGGGCACTCTGGCATCAGGGAGCGTTGTATGTCTCAGCCCCCCCCAGCATCTGGAAGCTGGCCGACACCGATGACGATGGTGTCGCCGATCTGCGGGAAGAGTGGCATGCGGGAGGAACGCTGGGAGGCTGCGCCAACGACCTGCATGGTCCTTTTTTGGGACCTGACGGGTGGATTTACTGGTGCAAGGGGGCCTGGGCGGAACAAACCGTCGAACGGCCAGGACGGTCGCCGCTTGTCACAAGGGCCTCACACATCTTCCGCAAACGGACGGATGGGACCGGCCAGGAGGCTGTGATGACCGGGGGAATGGATAACCCCGTGGATATCGCATTCACCGCGGGAGGCGAGCGGATCATCACTTCCACATTCGTCCAACATCCCGGGGGTGGTCTGCGTGACGGTTTGCTGCACACCGTCTATGGAGGAGTCTACGGCAAGGATCATGCGCCCATTGACTCCGCACTGAGGACGGGCGAATTGATGCCGATCCTGGTCCACCTGGGGGCCGCAGCTCCCTGCGGATTGATCCGCTACGAAGCGAACTTTTTTGGGGAAGATTATCGCGACAACCTGTTCGCATGCCTGTTCAACATGCACAAGGTGACTCGTCATGAACTCACACCGGGCGGGGGCAGTTTCGCGGTAAAAACCAGCGACTTCCTTGTTTCGGACAGTCTCGATTTCCATCCCACAGATGTTCTGGAAGATGCGGACGGAAGCCTGTTGGTGATCGATACCGGCGGCTGGTACAAGCTGTGTTGCCCGACGTCGCAATTGTGGAAACCAGATGTTTTGGGGGCCATCTATCGCATCCGGCGCACGCCAGCCCCCGCCATTCCCGATCCGAGGGGTCTCCGGATTCCTTTCACAAAAATGAACGACTGTGGCGCACTCGCTCGGTTTCTCGCGGATCGGCGTCCGGCGGTGCGGGCCCGGGCTACGGCCGCACTGGTCAATCTTGGAGAGCCGGCTGTTTTGGCGCTGCAGAACCAATTGACCGATGCCAATCCCCGCGTCCGCCTGCGAGTCGTCCGAGCTCTGTCCCAACTCGCTGAAAAGCTCTCTGCCACATCGTCGGCGGGAGCCCCTCTGCAAGGCTTGCGGCAGGCCTTGAGCGACTCGGATGAGACGGTTCGCCAGGCTGCGGGCCAGACGCTGTCCCTCGCCAAAGATCCCCAAGCCGTGGAATCGTTTCAGAATCTGCTGAAATCTCCCTCACTTGCCAATCGACGGGTGGCCGCCGAAGCCTTGGGGCGAATCCAGTCCCGTGAGTCGATTGCCGCCTTGCTCGAAGCAGCGGGAACCGCTCCCTACGACCGATTTGTCGAGCATTCGGTGACGTTCGCCCTGCTGGAAATCGCTCAGCCCCAGGAACTGCTGACCTGGCTTGGCGAAGATCCCGAGTTCACCCGTCACGAACCCCGCGCAGTCCGGGCCGCTCTGCTGGCACTGGAGCAACTCCCCGAGGGAGGATTGACCGTCGCTCCAATCCTCCAACTTCTGCGCCGCGACGACGAATTCTTGCGGGAAACAGCCCTGTGGATCGCCCGTCGACATCCCGACTGGGGTGACGGCCTGGCGACCCAGTTGCGCGAGATGCTACAGAGCGTCGGGAATCTGACCGACGAATCCGCCCGAAACCGGTTACAGAAGCTCCTCGTTGGTCTGGCCCGGTCTCCCCAGGTCCAACACCTGATGGGAGAACTGGCTTTCGCCGAGACAACACCAGCCGCCGGTCGCAGGGTCATCCTGCAAGCGATGCGGGACTCCGGGCTGAAACCGTTTCCGGAGGCCTGGGTTCAGAGCCTGGTGGCCGCCCTGGGCCTTGCCGAAAACGAATCGCGGGGAGAGACACTTCAGGCCTTGCGCGGCCAAACCATCCCCCCGGATCAGGTTTCGACGGTGTCCGACGCGATCCTCAGATTCGCAAGAGACGAGAACGTGCCGCCCCCCTTGCGCCGACTGGCCCTGTCGACTGTTCCCGGGGGACCTGGCCCACTTGATGCCAATCTGCTGTCGTTGGTGAGTGAACCCCTCATGGGAGATACCCCCGTGCCCGATCGGCTGGAAGCGATCGATATTCTCCAGCGCGCCCTCCTGACGATCCAACAACGCAAGGACTTGACCAAGTTCCTGAGAGAATTGGGACCGCTGGAAGTTGATCGACTGCTCGGCATCTTCCGCGACCAGACCGATACCGACCTCGGCCGGGCAGTGCTCGACTCCCTGGGAAACTCGGCGTCGCTGACCAACCTGCGATTGGATACAGTCCAATCGACTTTTGGGAAGTTCCCGGAGGAGATCCGGGGTGCTTCGCAAGTGTTGTTGGACCAGATCAATTCCGAAAGTGGCCGTCAGAAAGAGAAATTGGCGGCGGTTCTGGCGCGGCTGCGTCCACTGAGCGGGGATGTGCGCCGGGGACAGGCGGTGTTTCACAGCAACAAGGCCGCCTGCTCGACCTGCCATGCGATGGGCTACCTGGGGGGGGCGGTGGGGCCCGACTTGACACGCATTGGTGGAGTCCGGAGTGAACAGGACATGCTGGAGTCGATTCTGTTTCCCAGCCTCTCCTTTGTGCGCAGTTTTGAACCGGTGATTGTTGCGACACGGGAAGGGAAGACCTTCTCGGGAAATGTCCGTTCCGAAGGCCCGAACAGTGTGGTGCTGACCACGGGGCCGCGTCAGGAAATCCGCATCGATCGCGATGAGATCGAAGAGATCCGTCCCGGAAATGTCTCCGTCATGCCGTCCGGACTGGATCAACAGTTGTCCGATCAGGATCTGGCTGACTTGCTGAGCTTTCTGAAGGGGGCCAAGTAGGCCTCAGCCGGACTGAAACCCCGATTCGCCGGATCGGGTATCATTCAAAACCTCGTTCCTTTTCGCCTTCCCGGGCTGTTTGCCGATTCGCGGTCGACAGTCCATCCGATCCATTCCCCTGACCCCTGGGTGTGTTTTTATGCTGGCCCGCATTCGCTGGATGATCGTGTGGTCTGTCTTTTTGGGACTGGGCATGTACCCGGGCCCCAGCTGGGGAGAATCTGTCCCCAATGACAAGCGTCTTCCCAAAGGGACTGTGGCCTACGTCACAGTCCGCAACATGACCGAATTCCGCACCAAATTCGGGCAAACCATGATGGGCCAGATGTTGGGCGACCAGGCACTGCAACCCCTGATCAACAGCATGCAGGGCAAGCTGGCCGAGCAACTGGAGAAGTTTCAGCGGGAGTCCGGATTCTCGGTCTCCGAACTGATGTCCATTCCCGAGGGGGAAATGACAATCTCGGTGACGCTGGGGCCCAACGCGGGACAGTTCGCTCTGACCACGCTGATGGATTTCAGCGGGCGTGAGGAGCTGTTCCAGAAAGTGCTCGACCGCATGCAACAGGAAATGGAAAAGAACGGCGTTGCCCGCATCGAGGAGGAGATCGAAGGGACTCCGGCACAGCTGATTCGGGTTCAGGTGGATGAATCTCCGATCAAGCTGGTTCCTGCCTACGTGGTGAAGGACAAGAACTTTGTGTTCTCGACGCACACAGACTCGCTGAAAAGTGTGCTGGCCCGCTGGTCGGGCGATCATGACGAAACGCTCGCCTCAAGCGAATCTTACCGAATGATTATCGACCGCTGCCGGGGCGAATCGAGCGACACTTCCGCCCTGATGACCTGGTTTGTGGACCCTTTGGCCATCGTCCGCGGAGGACTCTCGGTCGATCCTCAAATGGCCTTTCAGGCGGCAATGGCAATGGGGGTGATGCAGCAGATCGGAGTCGACAAATTCAAGGGAATGGGGGGTACCTCGGACATGGCCGTCGGTGACTTTGATGGATATTCCCGAACATTTCTCTTTGCTGAGTCCTCCACCAAGGGAATTCTCAACCTGATGCAGTTCGATGAGGGGGCGGTAGGCCCCCCCGCGTGGGTCACCAGCGACGTGCTGTCGTTCTCATCCACCCGGTGGAACCTCGAGAAGGCTTACAACACAGTCGAATCCCTGGTCGACATGTTCGCAGGTCCGGGAACCACTGCCCGGCAACTCGATGAATTGGCTGAAAACGCCGAGACTGGAAACCTGCATCTGAAAAAGGATCTGATTGACCAGATGACGGGTGCCTATGTCTCAGTCACCGATCAGGTTCGCCAGGGAGATGATGCCAGCGTGCGGATGCTGTGGGCTCTCGAACTGCGAAATGCCAATGCGATGAAGCAGGTGCTCACCCGAATCGCGGGAATTGAAGGGTTCCCGGGAACGCAGCGGGACTTCCAGGGAGAGACCATTTACGAATTCCGGATTCCGGAAGGGGCTTTTGAGAACCTCGGCGTCCCCAACCTGACACGTCTGCAAGCCGGGGGAGCGAATGAGTCGGGAGAGACCACTCTGGGATTGGCGGTAGCCGACCAGCGATTGTTGCTGGCTCTCGATGTAACCCTGCTGGAACAGGTGCTGCGTGGTCCAGGAGACCGGGAACTTTTGTCTGCTTCGTCCCTGTACAAGAAGGTTGCTTCGCGATTCCCCGCCCGGGCCGCTTCGATAGGATTCAGCCGGGGAGATCTGGCTCTGGAATCGATGCTGGAATCCCTGAAGTCCGAAATGCTGCAGCAGGCCACCCAGGGTCAACTGGAAATCGACATTGATCCGTCGCTGCTGCCCTCGGCCGAAGTGTTGAAAAAGTACACCGCTCCTTCAGGGAGCTATATGGAGTCGGACGAAAAGGGCCTGCGCTGGACCAGCTTCTCGCTCCGTAATTGACCACTGGATTCTGATTGCCGGGACCTGAACAGCCGAGCGCGTTGCAAACCGGTCATCACAGCCACAACTTGCCCGCTCGGTTTTTCTGGTGACACTCCCCGGGGAGCAGGAATTCCGATCCTGCTCCCCGGTTGTATTTCGGTCGAAGGACACCAACGCAAATGCAGACGCTGAGGGCTATCCCAGCGTCTGGCAACATCCTGGTCCTGACGCTTTGCCGACAGCTATGACAGTGCAACACCGATGTGGATCGGACAGGCCCCCCGCCGCACGCATCCCGTGCTGACGTAGCCAGAACAAAATTAAATCAGTGCGGAAATCGGCCGTCCATCAGACAGAATCGGAACGGGACGACCGGAGAAATCGATAATGTTCTGATGAGAATCGATTCCCAGGTGCCGATAGACAGTCGCCAGCAAATCCTGCGGAGTAACCGGGTCGGCGATGGGATACTCAGCTCGTGCCGTAGTGGCCCCAACCACCTGCGCCATGCGGAGTCCGCCCCCGGCCACAAGGGCCGAGAAGGCCTGCGGCCAATGATCCCGCCCCACCCCTGGCTGATTGGAGAAATTCGTGGGAGCATAGGTCACGCGGGGTGTACGTCCAAACTCACCACAGGCGATCACCAGTACATCACTGGTCAGACCCCGGGCCTCCAGATCGAGCAGCAGAGCCGACAGCGCCTGATCCATTTGGGGCAGACGTTCCCGCTGGGCATAGTCCAGATGAAACGCACCGGCGTGGTCGTCCCAGCTGAAATGCTTGGTGGTGTCATTGGGGGCAGTGGCATCAATATTGATGACAGCTACTCCCGCCTCGGCCAGGCGGCGGGCCAACAGGCAACTCTGTCCCCACCGATGGCGTCCGTACCGCTCTTTCAACCGGGGATCCTCGGTCGAGAGGTCAAAGGCCCGGGCGACCTTTTGGCTGGTCAGCATCTGGAAGGCGGCGGAACGGAAGGTTTCCATTCCGGAGAGACTTCCCCGGAGATCCAGATCGCGGCGGAACCGATCGAACTGACCTGCCAGTTCCCGGCGTACCTCCAGACGGGAATTGTCGAGCCCCGAAGCCAGAGTGAGGTTCCTAGGGGCATAATCCGGAGCTGAGGGATCCCCGGTCTCGAACGCTTTGTGAGCCACCCCGAGGTAGGCCGGCTGGGTCATGAAGGGCTGCCGCTGGACTCCGACATAGCGCGGCAGTCCCTCGGGATGGGGACCGCGGATATGACTGGCAATCATCCCGAAATCGGGATGTTCCGACCGCGCTTGCGAGGTGGGATCTGGCACGCGCGGAGTCTTGCCGGTCAACACCTCGATGCTGCCGTCGTTGTGGGCCGACATTTCGTGGTGCAACGAACGAACGATCGAAAACCGATCGGCCAGGGAGGCCTGCAGTGGAAAGTATTCGCAAATCTCAATGCCAGGGACGTTGGTGGCGATGGGCCGCAACGGGCCCCGGTACTCCACCGGAGCCTGAGGCTTGAGATCGTACGTTTCCAACTGACTCGGTCCACCCCACATCCAAAAGAGAATGACCGAAGTTTCCCGGGTACTTTGAGCAGTGGCCCGGCGACGCAATACCTCCTCGAGAGACAGTCCACCGAGTGCCAGAACCCCGGCCCTCAGGAATTCCCGTCGTCGCTGGGGGCCCCGACAGAACATGCCAGCCATTTGGGTGCCTTCGACAAACGGACCAAAAGTCGGAAAGGATTACGGTGACCAGGGTCGACTGCGATTGGGAGGCGTGACTGAAACGCCGCCAATCAACAATCAACAATGCACAGATTTCGCCCGTAGGCTTCCCTGGCAACTTTTTCAGCCACCCCTCCGAGGAACGATTCGACACGCGACGAGGTCCCCCGGCGGCCGATCACGACGGTGTCGTATTTGCCCTGCTTCATCTCCTGGATGATCGCCAGAGCGGCCACGACCCGCGCCGCCTCTGGCAGAGCATCTTTTTGAAGACACTTGGTACGAATCCGGTCGGTGGAAACACCAGCAGCCACCAGTTCGTCCCGCAACCCCGCCAGCAGGTTTTCGCCCGACTTCCGGTTGGCGTCCGCCCATTCACGGGCGACGGCTTCATAGGAGCCTCCCGAGTTTGACCGCCGTGTGATGTACTCGGGCAAACATTCCACCACGTGGAGCAGGGTGATTTGGTCATTCCCGGGCTTCCCACCCGAGATCAACCGCGCTGCAAACGCTACTGACTTTCGGGCCGCGTCAGAATCATCAATCGCCACCAAAACGTTCACGAAGTCATCCTTTTTCAAACACAGGTCCGCGTGCCTCCAAGCTGCTCTGACGAACACCTCTACAACAGCGTCTGTCACAACCAGGCAGCTTTTGGTGACGACAATTTCCCAAAGAGTTGGGAGGGGGGCAAGCCGGTCGGGGCGGAAAGTGAAAACTGGTGTACATTTATTAATACCACCTATTCAGGGAGCAAGAGTGTCCCCAAGCCTTCCTTCCGAGCCGCTACGGCCCCCCCTCCCTGAAGCCGGCAAGCCTCCTCAGCGTCTGTCGCTCATGCACTCCGTCTCTGGCGATCTGTCGAGATTTCCATCGATTTGTTGAAAGAACTCCAAGAATCGATGTCCACCGATTGACCCCTGAACATTCTCCGTCGTATAAATCGCTTGCTGTCGCGCTCGCGATCGCGTTCCTCCGTTTCTCCGTTGTTCCTTCGGGAGGTCTTTCATGTCCAAAGTTACTTCGCGCTCGAAGAAGGGTTTTACCCTGATCGAGCTGCTGGTGGTCATCGCGATCATCGGCATTCTGGTGGCTCTCTTGCTGCCCGCTGTCCAGCAGGCTCGTGAAGCTGCTCGCCGCACACAGTGCAAGAACAATCTGCACCAGTTGGGTCTGGCCCAGCACAACTATCATGACACTTATGGTCGTTTCGCCTTCTCTCAAGGCTGGGCTACCAACACGGGCTCCACCGACGGGCTGTGGAATCCCGGCCCGGCCCAGTCGAAGGGGAGTCTGTTTGTCCACCTGCTTCCGTACATCGACAACGCTCCGGTCTACAACCGCCTGCGTTTTGATGGCTCAACCACGACCGTCGTTGAAGTTCAGGATGTCGGTGGGCGGTCGCTGCGGTCGCTGGTGATCCCCACGTTGCAGTGCCCCAGCGATGACCACGGCGGCGCCACCCCCTGGGGTGACGGTCTGCACAACTACGCCCCCTCGATGGGCAACCAGAACATGCCGAACCTGCACTGCGGGTCGACCCCCTATGTGGGGAACATCTACGGCGACGGACCCAACGGACACGGTGGCGTGCATTCGAACGGCGGCGGCGTGACCGGCCAGTACATCAACGGCATGTTCGCCCGGTGGGGCTGGGGTGCCCGGATTTCCGACGTTACCGACGGTACCAGTAACACCATCATGATGGGCGAAATTCGTCCCAAGTGCGGTGACCACTACTACTACGGTGGTGGCTGGGCTGGATTTAATGCCACCTGGACCGGAACTGTCGGCCCCATCAACTATGACACCTGTGGAATTCCCACCAATCCCAACGCCAGTGAAGACGGTTCGAAGCCCTGCCGCGACGTCCGTGACTGGGGCCTTTCTCAGGCCTTCAAGTCCCGGCACACGGGCGGTGCTCACTTCCTGCTGGCCGACGGCACGGTGAAGTTCCTCAGCGAGAACATCAACTGGGAAACCTACCAACGTCTCGGTGGTCGGCGTGACGGCCGCACGGTCAGCGAGTTCTAGTCGATCTGGGCGGGCTCCGGAATGGTCGCCAGGCTAATCCGGCTGAAACCGTGATACGTGAACTGCCTGTGCCATGAAGTGGCACGGGCAGTTCCTTTTCCCAGCACTTTTTACCCCAGTTTTTCTCAGAGACAGACTGATCACAATGAAGTTCACTGCCAGTGTGTTCTGCCTGGCCATCGCCCTGCTGTGCTGTACGGCGGGATGCGGTGGCGGATCCACAGTAAAGCTGTACAAAGTTCGTGGAAAAGTCACTCTCAAGGGAACCCCGGTCGGTGGAGCAGTCGTTATCCTCCACCCGAAGGACCGCGAAAAAGCCACGTACAAGGCTGCCCAGGGAGTGACTCGTGACGATGGAACTTTCGACTTGGGGACGAATATCTCCGGGGATGGAGTCATGGCAGGCGACTATGTCATCACCATCGCCAAGCGAGCCCAGCAGTCGACCACCACATCCTCGACAGGGGCACTGACCATGGGAGGCCCTCCAGGTACCTCTGGTCCGGGTGCAGGCGCAGGCGGTGATGAGTACATGAAGAAGATGATCAATTCGGGACAGGCGAAGCAGGATGACGCAGCGAGTAATGCACTGCCGGTGATTTACGCCAAACCTGAAACCACCGACAAGTTCGTCACCATCACCGACTCAGGTCCGTTTGAAATTCCTCTCGACCTGTAGTCATCTTGTGACGACGCATGTGACTTCGGCAAATCAGGCCGACCCTGTCTCCTGACAGTGTCGGCCTTTTTTCTCGATCGGTCCAGAAACGCATCCCTCTGGCCCATTCCTCAAATGACAAGAACCGGAACCAACCACCGCTGGATCTGGCTTTTGCTGCCCCTGTTGGGCGTGGCTATTTGGGCGTTTCGTCCAGTGCAATCTGTTTGGTTTCAGCGGTTGGCCCGCGAGGCAGCTCTCGACGGCGATCCCGAGCGGGCACGCCGCGCTCTTGAGCGAGCACTCCAAGCCACGCCGCGCTCTGCCGAAGTCCACCTGCAGCTCGCCAGCAATGCCCGCCGGCTGGGCGCGTTGCAACCCTTTCTCGATCACCTGCAACAGGCGCAGGATTTGGGAATAGCCCCGGAGCAGATCGAGCGCGAGCAACTGCTGTTGCAGGCCCAGACAGGCAACATGGAGCAGGTCGAACCCCACCTGCCGCGACTGCTCCGCCGGGATGCCACCGACCTCAATGAAGTCTGTGCCGCCATCGTGGCCGGTTATGTTCACAATTATGAGTTTGGACCGGCATTCCGCTATCTCGAAGCCTGGGAGAAAGACTTCCCGAACGACCCGGAACCCCACATCATGCGGGCCCGCATTCGTCAGAGCTGGCACAATGTGCGGGAAGCGGAACGGGAATTGCGCCGGGCGCTGGCACTGCGCCCCACCTGGCGCGGGCTTCCCCAAATGCTGGCACAGGTCCTGACCGAACAGAATCGAATGGAAGAGGCGGCCGAGCTGTTGGCAGAGGTCGCCCGACGTAACCCTTCCGACAACCGCCTGCAACTGGCGTGGGCCGACTGCCTGATCCGCACTGGACGGTTGGCCGAGGCCCAGACACTTCTCGAACGACTCGAGACGGTGGAGCCAACCAGTGTGGACCTGCTGTTCGGGCTGGGCCGAATTGACTTGTGGGAAGGGGATACGGAACGCGGCCTGGCACGACTGACTCAGGCTCGCGAACTCGACCCACAGCGAAATGACGTGCGCTATGCCTATGCCCAGGCGCTGGCCCAGGCAGGAAGACTCGAAGAATCCGGGAAGGAACGGGAGGCGGTCGAGCGCTCGACCCGGGCTCAGGCCCGGATTTTCGAACTCTCGGAGCAACTCGTAAAGACCCCCCAGGATCTTGAGACCCGACTTGAAATCGGGCGCACCCTGCTGTCGGAAGGAGATGCTGAAGGGGTCGCCTGGCTGGAAACCATCCTGAGGTTTGAACCCGAATACCAGCCTGCCCACAAAGCACTGGCGGACTATTTCTCAGCCCAGGGTGATTCCGAACGGGCCCAGCGTCATCGGCAGCAGTCCGACCTCCCTTTGAAACCTTCCCCCCCCTGAAGATCTGCGACACCATTTCCTCATTCGGCTGTCCAACGAACTGCTCTCCATTCCAAACCCACCATGCCCGAATTGCGGCGCGATGGCCTGCTGAATCGCTGGGTGATCCTGTCCCCGGGACGGTTCTCGCGCCCGGATGATTTCCACCCCGACAACAGTCCTTCACCACAGTTCCCTCCCTGTCCTTTTTGCGAGGGGAATGAGCGCCTCTCGGGTCCGGAAACCTTCGCCCGCCGCGCGACGGTTACCGCTCCCGATTCTCCAGGGTGGCAGATGCGGGTCGTGCTCAACCGTTTTCCCGCACTCCAATCGCCCGCCCCGCCCCACTCAGGCGGTTCCAGCCTGGAACCAAGCCAGCCCGCCTTCGGTATCCACGAGGTGGTCATCGAAACCCCCCAGCACCTCCCCCTCTCCGCCACCCATCCGGCGGAAACCTGGAAGATGTTGCTGGAGGTATACCAACAGCGATTGTGGTCTTTCCGGGAGGACCCCCGGTTGCAGCACGCGTTGATCTTCAAGAATCACGGACCAACTGCCGGAGCCTCTCTACAACATCCACACTCTCAGATCCTCGTGTTACCGAAGGTTCCCACGCAGGTGGCTGAAGAGTGGCACGCAGCCGAGGCTTGGTACGCTGCGCACGGCCGCTGCCCGCGGTGTGAACAACTGCAACAGGAGATCGACAGATCGAACCGCGTGGTCGCGATGTCCACCGGAATTGCTGTGTTTTGTCCCCCAGCCAGCCGGTTCCCGTACGAGACATGGCTGGTTCCCCGACGTCATGACAGCCATTTCGAGAACGCTCCCCCCGACCTATTGGCCGACCTGGCACACAATCTGGCCATGTTGCTCAGGAAACTGCTACGGCTGGTTCCCAACGCAAATTACAACCTCGTCATCCAGACCGCCCCACTCCGACAGGCGCGTTCCGACGGGTTTCATTGGCGCGTCGAGGTTTTACCGCGACTGACCGGACTGGCCGGTTTTGAGATGGGCAGCGGCTGGTACATCAATCCGATGGAACCAGAACAGGCTGCCCGTGAACTCCGATCGGCGGAATAGACGCCGCTCGGCTTAATGCTCGACTTCCAACACCTCGATCCGCATTTTCCCCAAAGCGGACACCACGGGAACAAACGCAGCAAATCCATCTCCTTCATCATCATCGAGTCCCGCATCGAGGAACTTGATGTGGTCAGCTCCCACCCGCCCCTTGCCCAGGACCCCGTCCAGCGGAATCCAGACGCCATTGAGGAACGCCTCCGTCCACATATGGCCGCCAAAGGCGGAGTCCCGGGGGACATACATCAGCCCGACTACGACCCGAGAGGGAACCCCGCGACTTCGCAGCATCGCGGCGAGCAGGCAGGCGTGTTCAGTACAGTCGCCAGAGAGTTTCTCGGCCACCTCGGCGGCAGAAGCCATCAAGGTCGAGAAGTTCTTGTCTTTGACATTGTCACGCACCCATAGTTCCAGGGCGACCGATTGATCGACAGGAGATTGCGCCTGGCCCACCCCCCTGGTCGCCAATTCGACCACCCGCCGATCATCGCTCTGCAGGAAGCGATTCGGTTGAGAGAACCGCCGTTCGGCCTCCGGTGCGGGTTCGCCCTCTTTGGATGCCCCTGGCTTCAACGAAAGAACTTCCAATTCGACCGTGTGGGGGTCGATCCGGCGGATCTTCTGGGTAGGCCCCTCAGCAAGCAGTTCCGCGGGATCCTCCCCGGGGACGTGCACCCGATAGAGCACTCGCCGGGTTTCAAGCGAGTTTTCGATCTTTGACGTCTTGATGAGCGTCGCGATCGCCAGGTCAACATCCTCACCCGAGAGTTCCTTCAAGGCCTCTTCCCGGGTGACCGCCCAGGTGATCATCTCCGTTCCCAACATGCTGGTCTGCGTCTTGATCGTCTTGCGCTGATCGTCGAAATACGAGTACTGCACCGTCTTGGGATCCAGACTCTGGGTGACGGCAATCTTCCCCAGCTTGCGGCGGGAACCATCAGGCAAGGACACCTCTTCCGGCGGCAGCCCCTTGAGAGTGACGGTCATCGGCCTCGCAAATTGCGGTTCGAATGACTGCAGCGTCATTTCGGCACCGGGATCCAGTTCCTTGTCTTTCAGCAGTCGGTCTTGCCAGGCGGGTGACTTGAGCTGACGGTTCCAAGGCTGACGCCGCGTCGTGGTTTTTCCCCCCACAGTCGAGGTCAGTACCAAATCGTTCCCCTCGACACGCCCTTCCGTCCGAGTGGAGAGACTCGGCGGATTCTCCATGGTTGAGACAAACGACAGCCATTCGCCCGCTGGAGTCTCCAGCGATTCCATCACAATCCGGAGTTTGACCTTCTGTCCAAACCGCGCGATGGTCATGGCCGTCTCGCTGCGTGAACGGATTACCTCGCGGCCGTCTACAGTCTCTGGTGCACTGGCTGATCTCAGATAGCCGACGCGAGTTTTTCCCAGATAGAGGGACTGCCACTCGTCCGTCGCCTCAGTTTTTTCACTTGCGGACTGTGCCCAGCAGACATCTTCCCCCCTGGCACTGACCAAAACACACAAACAAACGATCGATCGGCACCAACCCGGGACACTTCGACGCTTGCAATCTGCCACCCATCGGCCGAAACCCATCATCATCCTCGTGCTTTCCAGCTTGGAAATGTTCCAGACGGTTCGGACACAACAATCCCGTCCCGTTGTTGAATTTTCCCCAACGGTTTTTCGGGAGACAAGTGCAAAACCCACCTGTTGGCCTTATATCCCTGTCTCCGGGACTGACATCCCCAACTGACGACTTCTCATCGCGGAATTTGGCTCGTCATCCCTCCCATTCGCTTGAATTCAGCGAACCCAGAGACTCGCCAACATATCACCATCCCCAAGGGCCTCCGCATGAAGTGATGTGTATCGGTGAAATAGCCGTCTGAGCCAAAGCACACCGAGGCAACGTCGTACCCTCACTTCCCAGGGTTTGAAAATCGAGTCACCGATTCGACAAAGAATGGCTTGTCGCTGGCTGGCCCTCGCGGGATGTGTCCGCAAGCGACAACCCCTCAATCAGGGTCTGACACCGCATTTCAATCGGCTATTGCACAACGGAACCCGACACCACACCGGAAATACGTTGTCCGAAGCGGATCGAATTGGGAATTGGCACAGGAGTTGCCGAGAGTCGCGGCGGGGAACTCCAGGCTGGAGTTCGATCGAACCGGCCGATTGACGCAGTTGCGATGGATTGCCCCCAGGGATCGCCACATCTCAATCCGCGGATCCATCGAGGGCCGGAAGGATTCCACCGGTCAGAGAATGGGAGGCCCCGGCGTTGCCGGAAATCACGCCGGGCCGCACTGTGTGATCATCCGGACTCCGGCAACAATTCGGAGGGATCTGCCGAATCCTCCTTCCGCAATGATTGCGCCTTCTTCTGGGATAGCGGTCGTCCACATCACATTCTTCCCAGGTGGCACGACTGGTACTTCATCGAGAATCGCCCACGTTCGGTGCAGGTTTTTATCCAGAACTCGACGGGAGGGAAAAAACACGTGCTAGTTTTCAAACAGTCCGACCGGCACCGCAATTCCCGGAACCATTCATGGGTCTCTTCAAACGCCTCATCAAGAACGTTTTCCGCGACGGACAGTCGCGGGTCGCCCCCAGCAGCTTCGAGAATCTGACCGAACAGCAGATCGAAGACCACATGCGGATCTCCCGCTACGGGGGCTTTGTGCTGACCGATGCCATCCGCCCGGCCATCGATCTGCAGGTCGTGCCGCGCAGCGGATTCCGCCGGGACAGCTACAAAGACAAGGAAACGGGAGTCGAGATCCCGGTGGTCATGGCGGCGGCCTCGGCCGAGACGCTGTTCGACCTGTTCCTGGCATTGCTCGATCCACTGGGGGATGAGGTCGATGTGGTTCTTGAGACAAGTCACGACCGGGGCCGCAAGGGACATTCCGACCTGTACCGCGAGCACATTGACCTGCCGGTCCTCAAGAGCACCCTCTGTGAATTCGAAGAACTTTTGATGAACGATGGCTGCACGGGAATTGCTGTGCTGAATGCCTCGATTCCACTGGAAGTCCAGTTCGACGAGCACAAGCTGTTGATCATGTACGGACAAAATCTCGACGAATTCATCGCGATTCTCGAGGACCATGGCCTCGAGCAGGATGAAGACCTGCGATTCCTGACCGAGGCAGAACACATCCATTCCTCCAGTGAGATGCTGCAGCACGAATTCGGGACGCTGCGCTACCGGCTGGCAATTGAAGAAGAGGATGCCGATCGGGATCGTCTCTCCTGGCACGAAGCCTGAGCGCGTCTTGGGCCACACGGAGATCACCCCGAGACGAATCTGTCAAAGGCTGGCACCACGGCTGCCGGCCCTGGACACCCCCCTGTTTCACCCCCCTGTTCGAGGAGCGGCCATGAAGGTCGCACGATTGACTTCCCTGTTCATTCCCCTGGCCTTGATCGGCTGCGCCAATCCCCGCACGTTTTCGTCTGGGGGGGGCTACGGGGGAACGACCTACTCACCCGCCCCTTATGATGGCGGTTTCAGCGCACCAACCACGGTTCCACAAGGTGGTTCTTCACTGGGTGAGTCAGAGAACGGTTTCACCCAGCGTAGCCCCCGGTCGACCCCCTCCCAGACCGCCAGACCCCCCGCTGTCACCACCCCGGTACGTCCGTCGAAGCCGGCACCAAACGTCACCCCCACTCCGGCTCCCAAGGGACCCACTCTCGGGTTACCCACAGCACAAATTGCGGGCGCCGGCCCCCTCGGGAGTGATGCGGCCCCAACCGAAGCGACTCCCCGCCCGACCAATTCCAAGCTCACCTGGAATCGTCGTCTGCAGAGTGCCCAGAAGCGACCGATCGAAACCCTGCTGTTCGGCACAGGAACACGGCGGATCGTCGTCCTGGCCAGTCTGCATGGTGACGAACCCCAGAGTGTGGGAGTCGTGGAACAACTGGCTCAACACCTCGCTTCCCATCCCGATTTACTGGCTGGATGCAAGGTGCTGCTGGTGCGCTGCACCAATCCGGATGGTTTGGAAGGACGGTTCTCACTGAACTCACGAGGGGTCGATCTCAACCGCAATTTCCCGGGCTCGAATTGGTCGAAGACAACCGATCGTCGTTCGGGATCGAAGGCGGCAAGTGAGCCCGAGACGGCGGCCCTCGTGAAGTTGCTGACTGACTTCAAGCCCACGCTTCTGGTGCACGTGAAAGACAGCCGCGACGTCGGCCGGATCAATTCCGAAGGGAACTGCGTCGAATTGGCCGATCAGGTCGCCCGCTTGCGGAAATTCGAAGTCATGCGGAATGCCGGGACCAAGACGACCGGATCGCTCGAGAACTTCGCGGCGTCCAGGCTGAATACCCCGGCACTGACGGTGCTGTTGCCCCTCGAACGGGACGACTCGACCGCGTGGGACAAGAACCGCGAGGCCCTGCTGTCAATCATCCAGCCTAAGAATGTTGAGTCCGCAGCTCTCGAGTCTGATGAGGAGGGATCTCAGGTGGCCGAGTTGCCAGCTCCTCCAGAGTCGGTCAAAGAGGGCCGCATCCAGATGTCCAGTGCCCCGAAATCTCCCCCTCGCCGGCCGACCGCTTCGATCCCTTCAAGTGGCTACCATCCACTGCCGCAGCCGGAAGGTGAATGATCACAATCGGGCTTCCCGACCTTCGGTAGACCAAAGCCACCAGGCCAGAGATTGACTCTGGCCTGGTTTTTTTGTTGCTGGGGGCCTCTTCCCCCCAGCCATGACAAACGCTTCCGACGCACTTGTGGACCCCAGGCAATCGCAGCGGTTGGATCGCCGGAAGCACGTCGATATGATCCGAGGGAGCGGGGGCGACGCTGTCGGCTGATGCTCCCGTTCATAGCCCCCCAGGATCCTGGAGACGTCACACATGTCGCTTCGCACCCCGCGTTCGTTGTTGTTGTCCGCTCTGTTGACGGGGCTCTTCCTGGCGACCCAGGCAACCTCGCAGGAACAGGCCGCGAGTGCCACCGCCGTCCCCAAGGCCATGATTGATGGCACCGGGCCGGGTTGGCGGGACCTGGGTGAGGCCGATTTCAAGAATGTCAACGGTGATCCCGATACCTGGACCTTCAAGAACGGCGAAATCCAGTGCAAGGGAACCCCGGTGGGGGTGATGCGGACTGTCAAGCAATATGGCAACTTCGAGATGGTGCTGCAGTGGCGCCACCTGAAGTCGGCCGGCAATTCCGGTGTGTTTGTCTGGGCGTCCGAGAAGGCGCTCGAAGGTCTCAAGCCCAACACGCTGCCCCCCGGAGGCATCGAGGTGCAGATTCTCGATCACGGTTACACCGAGGCGTACGAGAAGCAATCGGGGAAAAAGGCAGACTGGTTCTCGACCAATGGAGACATCTTCCCGGTCGGCACCTCGAAGCTCAAGCCTTTCCCTCCGCTCTCGCCCAATGGGAGCCGCAGTTTCCCCCGGAAAAACCTGAGCAAGGGATTTGGGAACTGGAATCACTACTACATTCGGGCCATCAATGGCGAGGTCCGACTGTGGGTGAACGGAGAAGAAGTCTCAGGGGGTTCCGATGCCGAACCCCGCTCGGGCTACCTCTGTCTCGAATCCGAGGGCTCGCCCATCGAGTTCAAGGGAGTGCGCATTCGGGAACTGCCATGAGTGACCGGTCGCATCATCAAACCTGGCGCGACGTGCTTTGCCTCGATGCCGGGCGACGCGTGGTGGCGGGGGACCCCGCCACGCTGCGTCGCGCCATTGCCAGTGGTGCCGACCTGCGGATCTATTCGGAGTTTTTTCACGACGAACACATCGCTCCCGGCTCTGGCCGTCATGAACTGGTACAGGAATCGATGGACATGCGGGCCACCTACCTGCTCGATGAGCGGTGGGTGGCGGGAATCCTCACACTCCGGCAACCGGTTGAACTTCCCGATCGCTTTGGGCCCCGCCCCAGCCTGTCGCTCTTCCTGTACAACGAAGATGGCGGTCAGGCCATTGCCCGCCCCTTTCTGGATGGGCCACCGGTGGTGGGGCCCCGAGGAGCGGTCACCATACACCGGCATGATGACATGCCCAAGTACCACGAGTTCGACCGCTTCGATGATGCCACCAATGCCCCCTCCAGCAATTTTTTTTATGCCTTCGAAAAACTGCGCTACTTTGTGAGGGAAGACTGGCGGGAGTTGCTGTCGCACTCGGCCGAAGGTGAGGTGCTGTCCGGATCTGTCGATGCGGTGGCGCAGGCGGTACGGCTCGGGTGTGAATTCAAGGTGGCCATCCGGGGTTTATGTGATGATCTGGCGAGACCAGGTGAAGCGCCGCTGAATCACGAGGTCTTCATTCAACTTGGATCGTGCTACTACTACACGACCGAGAAAGTTTTGGTGGGGGGCTCGCACCCGGTGGCCCGCGTTTGCCCCGCGATTCCGTTACGCTACGCCACGGGCAACTGGGATTACGCCTGGCTGCTTCCCCGCACCGACGGCGTCTGTGCGTTGCTGGCCTATGACCCCTACACACTGCGTCCCCGCCGGAGTCACGAACGCTTTGCGATGCGGTGGTTTTGTCGCTGAGCGCCCCTTCGCCTGGGATTTTCTCCAGACCCCGACACGGGATCAAGGCTTCTCGTGTGGATGCCGACTCCACAGAGTCAAATGCATGCCTCCCCCAGACAGCATTCAGACGAGGATCTCTTCGATCACCTGCCCGTGCACGTCGGTCAGCCGCACATCGCGCCCACCAAACCGGAACGTCAGCCTGGTGTGATCGATTCCCAGCAGGTGCAGCATCGTGGCATGCAGATCATGGATCTGAAGCTTGTTCTCAACCGCGTAATAACCATATTCATCCGTGGCCCCATACACCGTACCCCCCTGGACCCCGCCACCCGCCAACCAAATCGAAAATCCAAATGGATTGTGGTCGCGGCCATTCCCCCCCTGGGCCATCGGCGTCCGACCGAACTCTCCGGCCCACACCACCAGAGTCGAATCGAGCAAGCCGCGCGATTTCAAATCCTTGAGCAACCCCGCGATCGGCTGGTCGACTGCGAGGGAGTTCTTCGCATGTCCCTCGAGCAGATTGGCATGTTGGTCCCAACGGTCAAAGCCCAGACTCTGCGGTAACAGTTCGACAAACCGTACCCCTCGCTCGATCAGCCGCCGGGCAATCAGACATTGTCGGCCGTAGACATCCGTGGGCGGTTCGCCCACTCCATACAGCTTCAGTGTCGCCGGGGATTCCGCTGACAGGTCGGATAGCTCAGGGACGGCCGTCTGCATCCGGGCGGCCAACTCGTAATTCCCAATCGCCGATTCGAGGGCGTCCGCCCGCCCCAGTCGTTCGGTAATTCCCGCATCGAGTCGTCGCAGCAACGCCAACTTGTTCGCCTGCAGTCGGTCGGTTGCCTCAATCCGGCGAATGTCCGCCACCGGAGTGTCCCCCCCGGCGAAGAGAGATCCCTGGAAGGAGGCAGGCAGAAATCCGTTGCTGAAACAGTCGAGCCCCCCTGGGGGAATCATGCCACTGTTCAGAATCACAAACCCCGGCAGGTTCTGGCATTCGCTTCCCAGGCCATAGGTGACCCAGGCCCCCACGCTGGGCCGCCCCTGGATCCCGGATCCAGAATGCAGGAAATAATTCGCGTTGGTGTGTTCTGAAAAGTCAGCGGTCATTGAACGGATGACCGCCAGATCATCGGCACAGCTTCCCACATGGGGAAACAAATCGCTCACGGGGATTCCACTGACTCCCCGATTGTGAAACTTCCAGGGAGACTTGAGGACCGTCCCTACGTCATCGAACTGGGTAGGGGGGACCTTCATCTTGATCGGCTGACCATGCTCCTGGGCCAGGCGGGGCTTGGGGTCGAATGTATCGACCTGTGAGGGGCCGCCATCCATGTACAAGAAGATGACGTTCCTGGCCTTCGCTTCCGACGGTGGCAGGCGGGGAGCCAGTGGATTCCGCGAATTGTTATCCCTTGGGGCGGCCAAACTGCCATCGGCGAGGAGCGCAGCCAAGGCAACCGAGCCAAAACCATTGGCAGCAGTCCGGAGCCACTCCCGACGCGTGCACGCTCCGGGTCGAAATCGATGACAGTGCATCCCTTGCTCCTGAAGCGTCGTGTCCGGGTGATGTTCGCTGCCTGTTAAAACGATTATCACCAGTTCACTGATCGCGTCAACCCAGCGACAAATCCACTGAATTTCTAGTGAGATTTTCGTTTGTCAAAGGGCCAGAATCTCCGAATCTGAAACCGATGCGTTGCCCGCTCTGGTTCTGGAACTGACCGACAATCTCCCCCACACAGTGCCCGCAAAGTTGACGCAACCCCCCCAGACACCAGCGAATGGCATTCCGAGCCATGATGAACCCACCCGACACTAGGAATTCGCGGTCAGAAAATGACCTTCATCTGGGGGGAATTCGTTGTCTGTTCTGCCGTCGCTCCAACCGTTAGTCTTTACCAGACAGGCATGTTCGTCATATAAGAGCCATTCGGCGACACACCCTGCACCGGGGAAGGAATCTCCGGTTTTCGCCGGGACAGAGCCTGGGATCTTCTCAGATTCTGGAGTCAGGAAGCTCCATGGAACCCCGCGACAGGACCGCCTCTCTCCACATGCCCGAATTCCTCGAAAAACGAGATCGCTGGGGCAACAGCGTCGCCTTGTGGGTGCTGTTTGCGATGCTGCTCTTCGTTCCGTGGACCGTCTGGTCGCTGCGATCGATGCAGTTGCAGAATGAAGTGCATCAATGGATCCCGCACGGCGACCCCCAGTGGAAGGCGTACGAATTCGCGGAACGCCATTTTTCGACGGAAGACGGCATTCTGGTCACTTGGGACGGGAGTCGTCTCGATGACCCCCGACTCGATCGTCTGACCCGGCGGATCCGGGGCACATTCGATTCCCATGGACGACGGCGTGGCGCATCCCCGTACTTTTCGAGCGTCAAAACCCCCTATGACCTGATTCACCAGATCCACTCGACCAAGATCCCCATCGAACAGGCGATCGAACGCGTGACTGGCGTGCTGGTGGGGCGGGGTCCCGTCCGCGTGCGGCTGACCGAAGAAGGGCGGACTCGCCGCGATCGTTTGACCCGCACTCTGGTGGAACTGGCCCACGACAAACTGGGGTTGCAGATCACAATCGAACCGGCCACCGAACCCTTGGTGGAGGAACTGGCAGCCGACGAAGACGCAGCGCTGGCCACTGCCGGCACTCCCGGCCCCGAGGAGGAAACCGAAGTCGCTACAACGGTGGCATCGAATGACTCCGAAGTGGTGTCGGGCGGTGAAGAGGATGTTGATGTCGAGGAAGCCGCCGGAGCAATGCACAGGGAATCTTCCTTTGCCGAACTGTCTGCCGTACTGCCTCCGCTGGAGCCCCACGACCTGGTGATTTCGTGGCCGGGGCAACACTGGCATCCCGAACAGGTCGAGTCGTTCTCTCGGTTGGTTCGCAGCCTGGATTCTCTGGGCCCTGTGATTGGTCCGTCGCAGGGAGAGGCACCGGTCCTGCCGTTGGTTGAAGCCTGCTTCCAGGTCCCGGGCACCCCTGCCGCCATTGCGGTCTACCTGTCTGAAGCAGGACAGGCGGAACGGGAGTTGGCCTTGGCTTGGCTGAAACAAACTGCGACTGACTCGGGCATCCCGCCGCAGGCGCTGCACCTTGCTGGAAGTCCTGTGGCGGGCAACGATCTCAATGCCGAGGTGCTGAAGGCAACCTGGAACCCCGCTGCCCCATTTACGCGTCCGCATGAGAAGTCGTTGTTTCTTATGTCCGGCATTGTGGGAGCCGCCTTCGCACTCTGGATGCTGCGGAGTTGGCGGCTGGCCATGGTGGTTCTGGGAGTCTCCGTCTACACCGCCATGGTGTCGCTGGCGCTGGTCCCCGCATCCCGAACACCAATGAACATGGTCTTGGTGACGATGCCGACGCTGCTGCTGGTCACCACCCTGTCGGTGGCGGTGCACATTGCCAATTACTGGCGGCATGCCGCTGCCGCCGATAGCCGCACGGCCGTCGCCTCCTCGATCCGCACTGCCTATAGTCCAGTGCTCTGGGCGGGAATCACCTCGATCATTGGGCAGGCGTCCCTGTGTACCAGTTCGCTCTCACCAATCCGGCAGTTTGGCATCTTCTCTTCGGTGGGGACTGCGATTTCCCTGCTGATCACCCTGGTGGGGCTGCCAGCACTGATGCTGTTGTTTCCCGCCCCGGTTCCCGATGAAGAGGAACTCGACAGCACCTTCTGGCACAGCTTGGCCGCCTGGGTTGCCCGACATCAGCACCTTGTGAATTTCACGTGTGTGGCAACCGCGCTGGTCTGTTCGTATGGACTGCGCTGGTTTCAGTCGGAAACTAAGGTCGTGCGGTACTTTGGCGAAAACACCCGCACGTTCCAGGATTATGCGGCCATTGAAGACCGCCTGGGAGGTGTTGTGCCGGTGGATGTGATTGTCCGGTTCGACAAAGAAGCCCAGGCCGAATTGAAGTTCCTGCAGCGCCGCGAATTGATCCGCACCATCGAAGATCAGATTCGCCAGCTTCCCGACGTCAGCGGCGTGCTGTCGTTGAGTGATTTCCTCCCGGACTATCAACCCCCAGCCGAGAACACCGGAGCCGCCCGCAAGCGTCAGCAGCAGCGGTACGCCGCCACCTCTCGGGTGATTGAATCTCGTGTGAAATCAGGCCGGTATCCGGGCTCGGAAGAACTGTTGTCGGTCTGCGAGCAGGCAGGCGAGTTGAATGCCGAGGGAGACGAACTGTGGCGGGTGACGGCCCAGGTCGCCGCCCTGTCCCCCATGAGCTATGGCGATTTCCAGAAGCAACTGGACACCCTCTGTTCGCAGGCACTCGCCGCGGCCTCGGGGGCGAGTCAGGAGAAACTTCCGGCAACCCCGGCCAACACGGCACGCTCCTATCGCCCTTACGCCAGTCACATGGTGACCGGGCTCGTTCCCCTGTTCTTCGCCACGCAAGAGCAACTGCTCAGCAGCTTCATCGCCAGTTTCGCCGGGGCATTCCTCAGCATCGCTCTGGTGGTGATGTTCGTGCTGCGGCATCCAGTCGCGGGTTTCCTCGCGATGATTCCCAACGTTCTCCCGATCATCTCCGTGTTTGGTGTCATCTCTTGGCTGCAGATCCCGATTGACCTGGGATCGACGGTCACCGCGTCGATTGCTCTGGGAATCACCATTGACGGGACCCTGCACCTGGTCACCTGGTTCCAGCAGGGAATTCGTCAGGGGAAGACCCGGGCGGAGGCGGTTGCACAGGCGCTGGGCCACTGTGGACCGGCCATGTGGCAGACAACCCTCATCGTCAGTTGCGGCCTGATCGTGATGGCCCCCTGCGATCTCGTGCTGATCAGCCGTTTCGGATGGTTGATGGCGGTCCTGCTCGCGGCCGCCTCCATTTCAGATCTGGTTCTGACCCCTGCTCTGCTGGCGGGCCCCCTCGGCTATCTCATCGAAAAATGCACGCCCCGAGATGGTCAGACCGAATCCCGCACCGAACCGGTGTCCACAACGGTCTCGCAACTGAAGCCCGAAGCAGAGCACACCCCGCCCCCCGCGCCCCATCTGGACAAGCGTCGCATCCGGATCAGTCGTCCCGACCCCTGATTCGCATTCTTCCACTCGCGCAGTTTCCCCACGGGCCTCCCAGAGGCGAACGCGCTACCCGGAAGGGCGACCCTCCAACCATTCCCGGGAAGACTCTCTGGGGAAATTCTCGATCGATTTGGCATCCGCTTTGCACCAAATGTTTTACGACCTGCAAATTCGGCAGTGTTGGCCCGTTTAAGGGCCGGAGATGTCGGAAGTCTCTGGGTCAATTTGGCAGTCGATTTGCCAAAACCTAGAATTCTTCTGGGGGTCGACAGTCGCAGTTCAGGGAAATCCCTGACAGGGGGTGCACAATGAAAGAATTTGTGGAACCATTGGGTCCGCGGATTGTGATCCGCAAGGATGAGTCTCGGCAGACTACCCGGGGTGGCATCGTGCTACCGGACAAGGCAGAGATTCCCACCATCACAGGACGAGTCGTGGAAGTCAGCGCCCAGATCACCCGGGATGAGGATTTTCCCATCCGGAAATACGACAAGGTGCTGTTCCACCCCAAGAATGCCATTCCAGTCGACTTCGAACCGGACAACCTGTTGTACGTGGTCCCCATCGAAGACGTGGTCGCGGTATTTCGCCGGGTGAAGACCTCTCCCCCCGCCATGGAGCGCACGGGAGAGGATGACGAAGTTGGAGGTCCCTCCGACGACTGAGGGCAACGACCATTACCGGTCCCTTAAACCTGCAGCCCGGGCCATGTGTTGGCCCGGGCTGTTTGCGTTTTCAATGTCCGATGCGATATCAAATTGAACCGTCGGTCCGCAGGAGGCCTCCGACCAATTCCATCTCCCGATTCATCATGCCGGAACGGGCGTCAGAGGCAAGACTCAGGGAAAGATTCCAGGCAGCCCTCCTGACGACTCCGTCATCTTCTGTATGGCGTACACCCCAGTTTGGAGAGTGAATCCATGGGACCACGATCATCAATCCAGCTAAAATTCTTCCTGCCGTGGCTCTTCCTCGCAGGACTTTTGGCGTTGGGGCTCGCCGGCGAGCCAGCCTGGAGCGATGAATCGATCGGCTCTCGCGGCCGGGGCCGGGGAGGCGCGATTGCGGCCGGTCATCCCGACTCCGTCGCGGCGGGCTTGCGAATCCTACGGGTGGGCGGGAATGCGGCCGACGCGGCGGCAGCGACGCTTCTGGCCCTTGCCGTTTCGGACTATGGCTCTTTCGCCATCGGAGGGGAAGTGCCGGTGTTGATTTACAACGCCCGGACCGGTCAAGTGAAAGTCCTCTGCGGCATGGGAGTCGCTCCGCGCGATCCCTCCGCCATCGACTGGTTCCTGACAAATGGCATCCCCTCCCAGGGGAGCATGAAGGCTGCCCCCACGCCGGGGGCGGTCGATCTCGTGGTGACCCTGCTGCGGGAATACGGCACCATCTCGTTCTCCGAGGCCGCCACCCCAATGCTGGAATTACTCGACCGTGGTCAGGCCGACTGGCATCCCCGCCTCGCTCGGACCATCCGCCGGTTGGTGGAGGCCGAGACACAGACCTCGGGGCAACGCCCGGCCAAGCTGCAGGCGGTCAGTGATCGATTCTACAAAGGGGACATCGCCGACGAACTCGAACAGTGGTACATCGCCACCGGAGCTTTCCTGCGCAAGCGCGACCTGGCGTCACATGTCACCCACATCGAAGATCCCGTTGCCGTCGAGTATCGCGGGTATACCGTCTACAAGTGTCCGACCTGGAGCCAGGGACCGGTCTTGTGCCAGAATCTGCGGCTGCTGGAAGGGTTCGAACTCCAGCGCCAGGGACTGCTCTCGGCCGATTCGATCCATCACATTACCGAGGCGATGAAACTCGGCTATGCCGATCGGGACGACTACTACGGTGACCCCCTCTTCACCGCCGTCCCGGTGAATCAGCTGTTCTCGGACGAATACACCCGCAAACGGCGAACGCTGATCGATCCCGCCCGGGCCTCTCTCGAACGCCGCCCAGGGGATCCCTGGCGGATGGAGGCCCTTCGGCCAATTCCCCCGGATGGTCCCGTAGCGGAGCGCAAGCCAACCCAGGATACCACGACCTGCGTGGTGGCCGATCGCTGGGGAAACGTGGTCGCTGCCACTCCCAGCTGCAACATGCTGACCAATACCCCCGGTCCCTCGGGAGTGAATACTGGCAACCGCGTCCGGAGCCTGAATACCGCGCCCGGTCACCCCAACCAGATCCACCCCGGCAAGCGTCCCCGCATCACTCTGACCCCTACGCTCGTTTTGCGACACAGAAAACCGGTCGCCGCAGTGAGTGTGGCCGGGGGAGACCTGCAGGACCAGACCACCCTGCAGGTGTTGATCAACCACATCGACTTCGGACTGCCCGCATTCGAGTCAGTCAGCACACCGCGGTTCTATACGCTGCATCATCAGGATTCGTTCAATCCCCATCCGGACCGGCGGGAGGCCGTGGTCGGGCTGGGCAAGCTGGTGGTCAACGAGCAGATTGCTCCAGACATCCGGGAAGAGCTGGCCCGGCGCGGACATTTGGTTTCGACAAGCTCGAGCCCGGTGGGCAATCCCGTGATGATCACCATCGACCCCACCACAGGTCAGCTGGAGGCTGCCGGGGATCCCCGGGCGGGCCGTCACGCTGCGGCAATCGACTGAGTCGGCCTCAATCGGACGCCATCTTGGACCGGCGATGGCGTCAGCATCAGCCCGCATACGAATCAGGTGCCGGAAACGATCGGGGAATTGGCGAGATCCCGCCGCAGATCCGCCACAAAATGCACCTGCCGGGCGACCTCGACAAAACCGATGTCGCGGTAGAGGTGATTGCCAATGGCGTTCTGGGCCAGCGTTTCGATCTTGGCGTGGGTCATTCCCCGGGACCGGAAGTGCTCGCAGGCATGTTCCAGCAGCTGCCGCCCCCAGCCTTGTCCACGCCGGGAAGCAACCACGACAACATTCGGGATATGACCGATGCCCCCCTCCTGGTCACACCAGGTCGAAACATAACCCTGGGGACGATCTTGGGCATCGACCAGGGTGAAGATTCCCTGCGGATCGCGGCGCAGGTCATCATCGAGATGGCGGGCCTTGCGCCACTTCCAGTCATGCCCGGCGATGATCCCATGAACCATTTCGATCCCCTGATCAATCGAGACTCCGTCGAACGCGTCGACGGTCATCGCTTTCAGGGCATCGAGATCGGTTGACTGAAACGGACGAATGTGCATGACAGCCTCGGGGCCACAAGACAACAGCCCGCCAGGGGAGAATCCCGTGGCGGGCTGCAATCGATCACCGGGTCATCAACCCGTTCGCAACGGAGACCTCGATCGCCTACTCAGAAAACGCGGCGTCGAATGCCCGCTGCGACGGTTCGAAGTCGACATTCTTTACAAACTGGCAAGCCTCTCGAGCCCCGGCTTCGCGGTCCATGCCACTGTCTTCCCACTCGATCGACAGTGGACCCGAGTAGCGGGCATGATTCAACGCGCGAATGATCTCTTCAAACCGCACACCGCCACGTCCCACCGAACGGAAGTCCCAGCCCCTCCGCTGATCGCCGAACGACAGGTGGCTGGCCAGGATGCCAGTGCGGCCATTGAGGGTGACGCTCGCGTCCTTCATGTGGGCGTGATAGATGCGGTTGGGGAAGAACCGGATGAACTCGGCGGGATCGACCCCCTGCCAGATCAGGTGGCTGGGATCGAAGTTGAACCCGAATTCCTCCCGGTTGTCGATTGCTTCCAGGGCCCGCTGGGCCGAGTAGATGTCGAACGCAATCTCGGTCGGGTGGACTTCCAGCGCGAACTTCACACCGCATTCCTGGAAGACGTCGAGAATGGGATTCCAGCGGTCGGCGAACTGCTGGAATCCCGCTTCGATCATCGACTTGGGGGTGGGGGGGAAGTCGTAAATCAGGTGCCAGATGCTCGAACCGGTGAAGCCGTTCACCACCGAAACTCCCAGCTTTTTGGCAGCCCGGGCCGTGTTCTTCATCTCCTCGGCGGCCCGCTGATTGACCTTCGCGGGAGTTCCATCGCCCCAGATGTAGTCTGGCAGAATTGACTTGTGACGGGCATCGATGTTGTCGCAGACCGCCTGGCCCACCAGGTGATTCGAGATCGCGAACAATTGCAAATCGTACTTCTCGAGCAATTCCCGCTTGCGAGCGCAGTAGGTGTCGTTCGAAAGAGCCTTGTCGACCTCGAAGTGGTCGCCCCAGCAGGCCAGTTCAAGGCCGTCGAAGCCCCATTCACTGGCCTTCTTGCACAAAGTTTCGAGGGGCAGGTCGGCCCATTGACCGGTGAACAACGTGACGGGGCGGCGCGCCATGAGAAGACAATCCTTGTTGCAGCAAGATCAGAAACAACGAACCTCAACACCTGCGCAGACACTAGATCAGCATCGCTGCGAAGTCAAACGGGCACAGTGCGGCCTCTCACGGCCCCACTCAAAGACACTCCCGGATTACTTCAACCACTCATCGGCGAAATCCAGAAAGGTCTTCCAATCCTCCCGATTCATCGAGTGCTTCCCTTCGCGCAGCCAGTAGCCCAACCGGCTCTTTACAAGTCGGCCCGGCAGGGGATATTCCCCTTCGGCCAGTCCTTCCACCCCCAACAGGCGATACACGGGCGAAGCAGCCGCCAGGACGTTGTATTGTCCCTCGGGATCGGCCCAACTGTCCTCGACCGCGTTGGTGAACAACACCGGGCGGGGGGCACAAATCGCCACCAGCGAGTGCTGATCAAACGGCAGCCGCTCGACATTGTCGTTGAACTTCGTGAATTCATCGCAGAACCAATGCGGAAAGCGATCGTTGATCTGCTTGACGGTCTCTCCCACCTTGTGGCGGCTGGGGGCGGTCCCGCCGCAACCCGCCTGATGCGGAATGACCAGAGCGATCCGCTCGTCGAATGCCCCCGCGAGGAGGGCCGTCTTGCCCAACCGCGAGTGACCCACAACGGCAATCCGTTTCGCATCCAGTTCGGGAGCGGTTACCAGGTAATCGACCGCCCGCTGCACGCCCCAGGCCCAGGCGGCGATGGTTCCCCACTCATGCGGCCCGGGTTGCGTCTTCCCTTCCGCCAGAAAATGGGGATGAACCCCATCGGTGAAATCGGGTTGATCGGGATCGATGTCACCCGCGTAAACCGTGGCAACAGCGTAGCCACGGGCGATCGATTGATCGATCGCCCAGACATCCTGCTCTTTGCCCCGCCCTTCGTCCATTGCCCGATTCTCTTTACAACCAGGACAGTTCCCGGGCATCCAGACCGTGGGCAGGGGAATCTGGGGATGGTTCAGCACCGCGTGATTGCCGCAGAAATTCAACCCCACGAACACGGGGGCCTTCCCCGCGGGGCGCTGGTTGGGAAACGCCAGCAGCAGGTGGATGGGGGGGGTCTGTTCCGGGCCAAATCGCAGTTCCAGCAGGCGCAACGTCCCCTTTCCACCAAAAAGCTGCGGATCTTCGTGACGGACCGTCACCCGGAGATTTCTCGGGGGTGGAGGTGCGGCTCCATACATGTAGTGTTCGAAGAGCCGAATCAACTCGGGACGCCGCTGGGAGCGCCATTGATCGGAAGTCTGGATCTTTTGCCCCTGCAAGCTGACCAGGGGATCCGGCAGATTGGCCTGAACGGGAAGATCCGAAACCGGGGGGAAGAGCTCGCCGCCGGGTGATTCCAGTGGGAACATCATCAGACTCCCGGCCAACAGGCCGCTGATCATCGCGATACGGATCGCCAACATGGTGTGATTCCTCGGGACGTCCCGCCCGGCATTCAGGGGGACCGCGGTGAAGGACTGATCGGGGAATGGTCGCGACAGATTCCCGTGATTGCAACCAAACGGCCGGTCGCCGCACGTCGACCGAAGACGCCCGGACGGGTGAAATGTTCCGACCTCCCCAAATGGGCGAAGGCGGCATTTCCCGGGGTGGGAAAGCCGCCTTCGAACGCTGTACTCCACAGGAGTCGACATACGGCCGACCAACTGTGGAACGGAATGAGCTGGCAGGACTACTCGATGACCTTGGCCTTGATCCAGGTCATCATGCTGCGGAGTTGGCGACCGACGATTTCAATCGGGTGCTTTCGCTCGTTGCGGCGAATCGCCTGGAAGGTGGGCTGATTCGCCTTGTTTTCCAGGATCCACTCGCGGGCGAACTGTCCCATGCGGATTTCCTGCAGAATCTTCCGCATCTCGGCGCGGGTCTGGTCGGTGACAATGCGGGGACCGCGGGTGTAGTCACCAAATTCGGCGGTGTTCGAGATGCTGTAGCGCATGTAGTTGAGGCCTCCCTGGTACATCAGGTCGACAATCAGCTTCAGCTCGTGCATGCACTCGAAGTAGGCCATTTCGGGCTGGTAACCCGCTTCCACCAGGGTTTCAAACGCCGCTTTGACGAGAGCGCTCACGCCGCCGCACAAGACCACCTGCTCGCCGAACAGGTCGGTCTCGGTCTCTTCCGCAAAGTTGGTCTCGATCACACCACCGCGAGTCCCGCCGATCCCCTTGGCATACGCCAGGGCCAGCTTGCGGCTGACATCGGAACAACCGGGCCAGAACGCGACCAGTGAGGGAACCCCCGCCCCCTTCTCGTACTCAGCCCGCACCAGGTGTCCGGGCCCCTTGGGAGCCACCAGAGCCGCATCCACTCCCTCGGGAGGGACCACCTGACCGAAGTGCATGTTGAAGCCGTGCGAGCAGAGCAGCAGGCTCCCCTTTTTCAGATTCGGCTTGATCTCCGATCGGTAGAGATCTCCCTGGACCTCATCGGGGAGCAGAATGTTGACCAGGTCGGCCGCCTTGGTCGCCTCAGCCAGAGGCAGGGGCGAGAACTTGTGACTGACGGCCAAGTCGTAGTTGGGCGAACCCTTCCGCTGCCCGATGATCACATTGCAGCCGCTGTCCCGCAGGTTCAACGCCTGGGCGTGCCCCTGGCTGCCGTACCCCAGGATGGCAATGGTCTTGTTCTTGAGCAGTGACAGGTCGGCATCGTCGTCGTAGTAGACTTTGGCGGGCATGATGTACAGCGGGATCAGGAGAAACAGGAAAATCTCAGCCGCCGCGCTTCGGCGCGGGGGCCGGTCGGTTGAGGACCAGTGAGCCAGGACCAACCCGGCTCGGAAAGCAGTCGGCTCATGCAGAAGGCGAGTCGATCAGACCGTCGCCTCGGGAGGAGGCTCGGGAGTCAGGCGGTCATCCTCGACCTCGTGCGAGGCACTGGCCGAACGCAGCAGGGCAATGCGCCCCGCGCGGACCAGTTCGATGATGCCGAATGGCCGCATCACATCGATGAAGGCGTCGATCTTCCGCTCCTGACCCGAGATTTCAATCATCACGTGGGTGTTCCCCACGTCGACGATGCGGGCCCGGAAAATATCCACCAGCTCGTGAACCTCGCTGCGTTTACCCCCTTCGGTGCTTACTTTCAGCAGCATCAGGTCGCGCTCGACGAAATTCTGCTTCGAGAAATCGATCACCCGCACCACAGTGACAATCTTCTCCAGCTGCTTACGCACCTGGTCAAGCGTCTTTTCGTCGCCGTTGATGACGAACGTCATGCGCGACAATTCGGGATTCTCGGTCGCTCCGACCGCCAGACTGTCAATGTTGAACGCCCGGGAGGCCAGCATTCCGGAAATGTGCGCCAGCACACCCGGTTGGTTCATCACCAGAGCGGAAAGGACGTGTTTCATTATTCCCAGGGGAGAATTCCAAGGGGACGGGTCGAACTCGGTCCCGAACACACCGCCCAGAACACCGGGCAGCGCCCCCGGGCGCAAGCCAGCAGTCTAACGGCCCCCCGCCCCCTTCAACAAGGATCTCCAAATTCCCGCTCCAATTCGCAAATCCTCGGCCACTCGTCGATGGGCAACTCTGCCTCCTCCACAAAGTTCCCGCCCAACGCCTCCCCTAAGACCCGACGGAGATTCACTTCCAGCGTTTCCGCGTCCACCGGGGCATTCGCCAAATCGCAAATCCCCGGAAATTCCGGGGCCCAGTCGGAGCGGGCCCACAACAGGCTGCCGTGCTGCAGGACCGCCCCGCGCCGACGCCGTTGGGCACTCCCCAACACCTTGTGTCCCTCGCAGACCACGTCGAAGCTGTCTCCCCGGGCGAAACAGAGATAATTCTCCCCCAACTCCGGACGGCTGTCTCCACGCAAACCTGCAGGAATGCCCTGGCGACGCAATTCCTGGATCACGGCCTCATGCACAAGGTCGTACAACTGCCGCGGATCGGTACAGAGCGGGTGCCCTGGGGCCAGTGCCAGTGAGTAGGTCAACTCGTGATGATGCAGAATGGCTCCTCCGCCAGTCAGCCGACGAACCACCGGCAAATTGGCGAAGCGAACTTCCAACTCGGAGGGAAGGTGATGTTGAAAGTAGCCCAAGGAAACGGTCGGGCCGCTCCACTGGTACCATCGGAACGAACTGATCCTCCGCTCGGCGGCGCGCTCCAGCAGCAGTGCATCCAGCGCCATCTGAGTGTGACCAGTGGCGCGGCTGGAGTGGGTGATCAGATGTAAAGGAAGAGCGGTCATACAGGCCCTTGAACGAGTCACAAGCCCTAATTATAGTCTCGACTTAGGTCGAGGGGGATCCCCTCGACCACAGATCCTCAACAGCGCCGTTTGGATGACGTTCGAGGAACTCAACACGTTGGTGGCCGAGGTGCGAACTTGGGTCTGCCATCGCTCTCGTTTCAAGCTCCCTGGCAACGATCAGGGTCGAACTTCTCCCACTGCTCAAGATTTCGGAAGAACCGAGGCCGGAACTCTTCCCGTTCCCTTTCTGTGCCGTCCGTCAGCAAAACAGCGGCAATTCCTGGCTTCCCGAACTCTCCGGGCTGGATTCGATGCCCTCTCCTCCCCCAGTTTTCGACCTGTTGCGGTGTGATGATCCTCGGGATCTCGTCCATGACGCCGTCCAACGTTTGGTCGAGGGGCAGATTTTGGGCCTGCCCACTGAGACACAATATGTGGCAGCGGCCTATTTGCTTTCGCCGGCGGCACTCCGGCTGGCGAAGCTGTCTCATCAGTGGTCGCAGGAACCGCCTCTGCTGGCGGTCAAATCGTCGGCGGAGGCGCTCGACTATCTGCCCCGGGCTTCGCCGCTGGGGCGCAAATTGCTCCGACGTTTCTGGCCTGGACCGGTCACTCTGCGATTTCATCCCCCCGCGATTGGTGGCTTGACTCAGGCGCTTCCTGGCGAAGTCGTCGAATCCCTGGAAATGTCCCGCTCCCTCGGTTTCCGGCTCGCGGGGCACGATGTCCTCAACGCGATTCTGCGGCTTTTGCCGGCTCCCCTGGTGCTGACAGCCGAGCGACCGATCAGAGGAACGGGCGATTCGGCGCGGAATCTCGCTGAACTGGCGGGGGAGGCTTGCTCGATACTGCTCGATGCAGGTGAGTTGAGGTACACTCTTCCAACCAGTGTCGTCCATGTGGACGATACGACTTGGACCCTTCATCGAGAATCTGTGGTGCCCGCACGGACACTTCACCGACTGGCTGGCAATCTGTACCTGTTTGTCTGCACTGGAAACACCTGCCGGAGCCCCATGGCGGAAGCCCTGTTTCGCCGGCTGCTGAGCGAGCGCCAAAACTGCTCCGACGACGAATTGGTCGACCGGGGCTTTGTGGTTGCCTCGGCTGGGGTGGCTGCTGGATTGGGACAACCCGCCAGCGATGAGTCGATCGAGCAGATGCGGAAGCGTGGCATCGACCTGAGTAGTCACGAGAGTCAACCCCTGACCGTCGAGTTGTTGTCTCAGGCAGACCGGGTCTTCACTATGACCCGGGGGCATCGTGAGTTGGTGGTCAGGCAGTTTCCCCAACTGGCCGAGCGAGTGGAACTGCTGGCCCGGGATGGGGGCGATGTGGTGGACCCGATTGGCGGTGGTCCGGAAGACTATCGGCGCTGTGCCGAGCAGATCGAGTCCAATCTCCGCAAGCTCCTGGAAGAGTTTCCGTCTGAAGGCTGAATCCGAGAACCAACCATGATCATTGCTGTAGGCAGCGACCACCGGGGCTTCAACACGAAGGCCCGCCTGATCGGTTTGCTGAATGAACTGGGCCACCAGGGAATCGACTGCGGGACCGACTCGGCCGAAAGCGCCGACTACCCCGACTTTGCTGCCAAAGTGGCACAGCTGGTGTCGCAGGGACAGGCCCATCGCGGGATCCTGATCTGCGGAACCGGGATTGGAATGGCGATCACTGCGAACAAGTTCGCGGGGGTTCGGGCCTGTACCTGTCACGACGAAATGACCGCGCGACTCAGTCGGCAGCACAATGACACCAACGTTCTCTGCCTGTCGGCAGACCTGCTGGGAGAACGTGTGATGAACCGGCTGGTCGAGATCTGGTTGGCGACCGATTTCGAAGCGGGCCGACACGCCCGGCGCCTGGAGAAGATATCCCAGTACGAATCGCAGTCGATGAACCGTCCGTCAGGCCAGGCTCCCGGCTGCCCCTGAACCGGTGTGGGTCGGTCCCGCTTTCCCTGTTGCCATCGCTCTCAAGGCTCACCATGAATCCCCAGCACCTGCGATACTCGACTTCTGACGAATGGATTGCTGTCGAGGGTGACGTGGCCACGGTCGGGATCACCGACCTCGCCGTTCAGGCTCTGACCGACCTGGTCTTTATCGAATTGCCCAAACTGGGAAAGACACTTCAGGTGGGTCAGGTGTTTGGGGTGGTGGAGAGCGTGAAGGCGGCCAGCGATCTCTACAGCCCCGTTGCCGGTGAGGTCGTCGAGGTCAATCAGAAACTCAGCGACGATCTGACCAAACTCTCAACCGACCCATTTGGCAAAGGCTGGCTGATGAAAGTTCGTCTCTCGAGCCCCCCCTCGGACAAGTTGCTGGACCGGGCCGGTTACGAAGAGAGCTGGAAGACCCGGCACTGACGATTTCTGGGGACGAACCTTCCTGAGATCAACCCGCTCTTTCTGGGGTCTCTTTCCGAAGAGACAGAGCCGACAGCAACTGTCGACCAGACGTCTCTTGTGCGATCGCGAAGCCATAGGCCCCCGGGGATCCCACCCGATCACCTTCCGCTCATTGCACGCTTGAAACCGTCGCGAACCCGGTGGCCATTGTCGCCTGCCGCCGCGGCTTCGCGTTGGAGGGGCTCAAGAGGGTCATGTCTCACCCAGAGGAACCATCCGGGTTGTCCGACCGAACTGGGCGTGACGCTGTTGTCAGAACTGCCAAAGCCTCGCAGACACCCAATCCCAGCAGCCACAGGCTGAGCCCCAGGACGACCAGCACATAGACCGTGAACCAACGCGGATCGCGGTGCCAGGTCAGCCACAAATCTCCCAGCGGGATCAACCCCCCCAGGGCCAGCAAGAGCCCCACGATCTGCGCTTGTCGGCGGGTCGCCCGACGCGAGGACGGGCGGTGGTTTACCTGCAATCCTCGCCCTCCTCCTCCCTTCAAAATGGCATGTCGGGTGAAAAGCACGGCGGCCAAGACCAGACCTCCGCCAAACAGAAAGGAGACCAGCACGTTTTCGGAGGGTGGCATCAGGAAAACTAGGGAAAATTGGTGGGCGGTCGGGGAGAAAATCGGAAAAAATGGACACTCGCCTGTGATCGGCGGCACTACCCCTCCCAATCCCGACAATCCTCACAAGCTGATGGGGGATTTCCCAGTGAAATCACCAAAATTTCGAACGTTTTTTACCGAATCGCCACGTTCTTCCCCTTGTCCGACCCAGCCCGTCTGGCCCCCCTCCGCTCCCCCCGGATCTTCCTCAAGAAATCCACCGATTCTTAATTTTTCGGAAACGGCCAAAGCTTTCTGCCACGCGAAGTTAGGGAATCACGAGACAACCGAAATCGAGGCTGGTTGCGACCGCCTGCTTGACAACTCAAGATCGCAGTTTAAGATGCCCAGCCTAGCCGACACACAACTGCTTGGGGCCAACCAAGAGCCAGCCCCAACAGATTGTGGATTGCATGTCATTTCTCGAGTTCTCCTCCTCACTGGCATTCCGTCCAGATCAGAGGACAGGGTGATTTATTCGAAGGTCACCCAACGCGACTCTCCCCCTCTCAGGACCTCTTTCAGGAACGCACGATGCGTACGAAGCAAGGAAACGCTGTCCACGATCGCTCTGGACCAACTGGCCAGTCGAACCACAACGCCCGCGGCCTGCAGGTTCCAGTGCACTTCTGTCCCGATGGAGCCGACCCGTTTGACACGGTGGCATGGGATTTGCGGTCTGCACAAATCAAGGATGAGAACGGGAAAGTCCTCTTCGAACAAAAGAACTGTGAAATTCCCGCAACTTGGAGCGCCCTCGCGACCAATGTGGTCGTCAGCAAGTATTTCTACGGCGAGGCGGGCACTGCGGAACGTGAACAAAGCGTCCGACAGGTCATTCACCGGGTTGCCCGGACCATCGCCGACTGGGGTATTCAGGATGGCTACTTCGCTTCTCCCCAGGATGGTGAGAATTTCTACCGGGAACTTGCCTGGCTGTGCCTCCATCAGCACGGCTGTTTCAACTCGCCCGTGTGGTTCAATGTCGGTCTGTACCAGCAATATGGTGTGAAGGGGAGCCGCGGCAATTATCGCTGGGATACAGTCACCCGCTCGATCCAGCGGCCTGAAACCTCATACGAGTATCCCCAAGCCTCCGCCTGCTTCATCCAGTCGGTTGAAGACAACATGGAGGACATCATGCGTCTCGCCACGAGCGAGGCGATGCTCTTCAAGTTTGGCTCGGGGACCGGCACCGATCTCTCCACCATTCGCAGTGCCAAAGAGAAGCTCTCGGGCGGCGGCACCCCCTCGGGCCCCCTGTCTTTCATGCGGGTCTACGATCAAATTGCCGCAGTGGTCAAGTCCGGCGGCAAGACCCGCCGCGCTGCCAAGATGCAGAGTCTCAAGGACTGGCATCCCGACATCCTCGATTTTATCCAGTGCAAGGCCAAGGAAGAGAAGAAGGCCCGCACGCTGATCGCCTCCGGCGAGTATGACGCCAACTTCAACGGTGAGGCGTATGGCTCGATCATGTTCCAGAACGCCAACCTTTCGGTCCGCCTGAGCGATGAGTTCATGCAGGCGGTACTGGCCGATGGCACATGGAAGACCCACTGGGTGACCGATCCCCAGCGGCCTGGTCCCGAGTACCGTGCCCGCGATCTGATCCGCCAGATGGCCGAGGGAACCTGGCTTTGCGGCGACCCAGGGGTCCAGTACCACACCACCATCAACCGCTGGCACACCTGCACACGCAGTGGCCCCATCAATGCCAGCAATCCCTGCAGTGAGTACATGTTCCTGGACGACACCGCCTGCAATCTCTCCAGTTTGAACCTCAAGAAGTTCCAACTGGAAGACGGCACCTTCGACGTGGAACGGTTCCGCCGGGCGGCGTCGATCTTCATCACTGCCCAGGAAATTCTTGTCGATCACGCCAGCTATCCCACGCCGGCCATCGCCGAGAACAGTCACCGCTACCGTCCGCTGGGACTGGGCTACGCTAATCTCGGCAGCCTGCTGATGTCGATGGGCATCCCCTACGACAGTGATGCAGGCCGCGGGATCTGTGGGGCCCTGACGGCACTCCTCACCGGCGAAGGGTACCTCACTTCCAGTGAGATCGCCTCGAACATCGGCCCCTTTGCCGGGTATGCCGAGAATCGCGAACCCATGCTCCGCGTCATGGAGATGCACCGGGATTCGACCCGGCAGATTCACTCCGCCTGTCCGCAATACCTGCGGGATGCGGCCGCCGAGGTGTGGGACGAATGCGTGGTTTCGGGCCGTCAGTTCGGCTACCGGAATGCCCAGGCAACCGTCTTGGCACCGACTGGCACCATCGCCTTCATGATGGACTGCGACACGACCGGCATCGAACCAGACATCGCACTGGTGAAGTACAAGCAACTGGCCGGTGGTGGCATGATGAAGATCGTCAACCGGACTGTGCCCCACGCCCTGGAGACCCTGGGCTACAACCAGGCGCAGATCGACGCGATGGTGGCCCACATCGACAAGCAGGACACGATCGAGGGAGCCCCCGGGCTCAAGGCCGAGCACCTGCCGGTGTTCGACTGTGCCTTCAAGGCCCGCAATGGGTCCCGCTCGATCCACTGGCGGGCGCACGTGGGGATGATGGCGGCTGCTCAGCCGTTTTTGTCGGGAGCCATCTCTAAAACCGTCAATATGCCGGAAGACTCGACGGTTGAAGACATTGAGGCGGCCTACATCGAAGGATGGAAGCTGGGTCTGAAAGCCCTGGCCATCTACCGCGACAATTCCAAGGGAAGTCAGCCCCTGGCCACCTCCAAGGAAAGCGATCGCAAAAAGAAGGCCGAGACGACGGCCGCCGAGACCACGGCGACTCCCGCTGTGGTGGTGGCCCCCGCAGTCGTCGCCAGCCCCGCGGCACCCGCCCCGTTCCGCCGGCACCTCCCCTCGACTCGCCGGTCGGTCACCCACAAGTTCTCAGTGGGAGGTCACGAAGGCTACGTCACCTTTGGTCTGTTCGAAGATGGCAAGCCGGGCGAACTCTTTATCACCATGGCCAAGGAGGGAAGCACGATCGGCGGCCTGATGGACACGATCGGCACCCTGACCTCGCTCGCTCTGCAATACGGGGTGCCGCTGGAAGCGCTGGTCAACAAGTTCAGCCACATGCGGTTTGAACCGTCCGGCTGGACTGGAAACCAGGATATCCCCAACGCCAAGAGCGTCCCCGACTACATCTTCCGCTGGGCGGGAATGGAGTTTATCCCCGGTTTCCGCGAGCAGAATGCCCCGCGGCGGATGCCAGTTGAACCGATGCTCGAGGATGATGACAACCTCGACGAAGGTGACGAGCCCCAGGCGGCCCACTTGGCGGCTCCCACCTATCAGGCTGTGGCCACTCTCCCTCTGGCGGATGGCCCCCAGATCCGCAGCAAGCAGTTCGTTCAGTTCCAGGCTGATGCCCCAGCCTGTGACAACTGCGGTGCCATCACCGTGAGGAATGGCAACTGCTACCTTTGCCACAACTGCGGCAACAGCATGGGCTGCTCCTGACGGGGTCGTCCTTCCTCTGAAAACCCGAGGGAGCGACCGCGGAAGATTGATCATCCTTGCGTCCTTCAAACGCCCCAGTCCGGAACTTTCGGCTGGGGCGTCGGCGTTGGGTCAAGCAACCGGCTGCGTGCCTCCCAAACGCCAATCGATTCGAGGTCGTGGCAAACGTGACCCGCAGCGGGGGCCCATCCGGGTCGCAGCGGTCAGCGGCGCAGTTTCAGACCGGTGTTGCCCCCACCACCTGTTTCCACAATAATCCAGCGAACGTTTGCCAAGACGACCTGCTGGCTCGCACGCTGGACGGCGACGGGCTGGATCTTTACGGAGAAAGCGCCCATGGGCATCTTCCAAGACAACGCCGAGACCATTGGTCGGACCCCGCTGGTCCGCATCAACCGCCTCACCAAGGGATTCAAATCCCAGGTGTTGGCGAAGATCGAAGGCCGCAATCCTGCCTACTCGGTCAAATGCCGGATTGGCGCCGCCATGATCTGGGATGCCGAGAAACGGGGAGTCTTGAAACCCGGCATGCGGGTCGTGGAGCCGACAAGCGGCAACACGGGCATTGCTCTCGCATTTGTCTGCGCTGCCCGCGGATATCCTCTGACACTGACGATGCCAGAAACCATGTCAGTCGAGCGTCGGATGATGCTGAAATCATTCGGGGCCGATTTGATCCTCACGCCGGGAACCGAGGGGATGCGGGGTGCCATTTCCCGGGCCGAGGAACTCGCCGCGCAGGCCGAGTATTTCATGCCCCAACAGTTCAAAAACCCGGCCAATCCGGAAATCCACGTCAAGACGACCGGTCCCGAAATCTGGAACGACACAGAAGGGAAGGTCGATATCTTCGTGGGTGGCGTAGGCACCGGGGGGACCATCACCGGCGTCTCGCGCTACTTCAAGCAGGTGCGGGGGCAAAAGCTGCACACCGTGGCCGTTGAACCTGCCGAAAGCGCTGTGCTGTCAGGCAATCCCCCGGGACGCCACAAGATCCAGGGGATCGGTGCGGGATTTGTTCCCGACGTTCTCGATCGCACACTGATCGATGAAATCATGACCGTCACCGATGACGAAGCGGTCGAAACGGCCCGTCGGCTGTCGAAGGAAGAAGGGATCACCTGCGGCATCAGCTGTGGTGCTGCCATGGCCATCGCCCTGAAGGTCGCAGCCCGCCCCGAGTCGGCCGGCAAAACCATTGTGACGGTCCTCCCCGATTCCGGCGAACGCTATCTCTCGACCGTCTTGTTCAATTCGTAAATCCGCCAACGGGATTCTGGCGGCCGCGCTCCCACTGCAACAACAGAAGACACCCCGCTGTTGAGCGGGGTGTCTTTTTTCCCGCCCCCACGGAATTACATGTCCGGTCAAGCGCTGTCAGACAGACGCTCCCTTGATGGGTCGTGAACCCACGCGGAACGAATCGAGCGAGCGGTCCAACCCACGGCCCCGGAAAGCCACATCCAACGGCTTCGCTAACAGCGATTCTCTGGCTGCATCACCTGCGAGCCGTTTCTCCAGGCTAGCGCAGCGACTTGAATCGCCACCAACCCAGGCTGAAGAAGATCGCGGCGAAGACCAACAGCATTCCGCAGCAGCGGGCCACCTGGTCGATTTCGGGATACTGTTTGGTGAGCAACTGGTCGTAGGCGATCAGTGACCAGGCATGCGGAGTGACGAGGCCGATTTTCTGCATCAATTCGGGCTGCCAGGCACGAGGCATCAGGCAGCCGCTCAGCCCCGCCATCGTCAGCACCAAAAAGTTACCGTACGCCGACACTTGGGCATCGGTCCGCGCCGTCGTGGCCACCAACAGCCCCAGGCCCACTGCCGACATCGAAGTGCAGACAATCACCGGCAACAGGAACCACGGCTTGACACCCCAGGACATCGCGAAGAAGAGTTTTCCCGCGATGAACAGCAGCATCGTCTGCACAATCGAGACGATAAGGAAGGGAACGGTTTTGCCGACGATCGTCCAGGCCTCGGAGGCGGGAGACATCCGCAGCCGGGCGAGAGTCCCCAAATCGCGTTCCTCGATCATCGACCGGGCCATCAGGAGGACGATGAAAAACACGAACATCACCGTGTACGAGGGAACGATGATCTGGTAGACGAAATTCTGTTCGGTCAGGGGACTGGCGGGGCCCTGGGCGGCGATTTCTGTCAATTCCTGACCCGCTTCCTGGACCATCTGCTCGGCCTCTTCCGCCTCGCGGTCGATCTTGTTCGCCGCCCGAATCAGGGTCATCGCCAACTTCTGGCTGTCGCGTTTCATGATCGCCGGTACGAACGACTTGTAGGCGAATCCGAAGATCAGCTTTTCAACCACCTGTTTGGCATTTGCGAAGTAGGCGCTCGACTCGACCTTCACATTCAGGCTGTCGAGCTCATCTTTCAGCCGGCCCTTCCGGGCCAGCAGGTCTCCCAACCGCAGATTATTGATTCGCTCAGTGTACTCAGGACCGATGAAGACCGTGACGTCGAAATCCCCCTGCTCCATCCGCTTGCGGGCTGCGACAATGTCTTCAAATTCCTGAATATCCAACGCCCCCAGCTTCTCAACCTCACTGAGAATGAGTTGTGAGAACTCTTTCTTGTCGTAGTCGACCACCCCCACCTTGATCCGCTGGGCCTTCTGTTTGGTGCTGAAAAGCTGCCCTGTCGAGGTCCCCAGAATCGTGATGAAGATCAGGGGCAACAGCAGCAGAATGGCCAGCGTGCGCTGGTCGCGCCACAGCAGCCGGAGATCCTTGAGTGTGATGTACCACGCGTCCTGCACGATCAGTCTCTCAGTCTGCGACCCGTCTTCTCAAGGAACATCCGCTCCAGCGTGTATTCCTTGGTGTGGATCTGGCTCAATTGCCCCGCTCCCGCCTGGACCTGGGCGATGACCTCAGACAACCGCTGCGTCAGATTGGTCCCCGCGGCCCCATCAACCCGCGGAATGGTCACCACCGCCGAGTCTCCCCGAACTTCCGCCACGGTCACCCGTTCTCCCAGCCGCTCAGCCATTGCCGGCGTCCAGCCCTGCACCAGCAGTTCCAGATCGCGACGGCTGCGGTCGAGCAGTTCATCCAGAGGGCCATAGGCCAGTATCTTCCCATGGTCAAAGATCGCGACTCGTCGGCACATCGCCTCGATCTCTTCCATGTAATGGCTGCAATAAATGATCCCCACCCCCTTTTCAGCCAGATCGCGCACGCAGTCGAGAAGGTGGCTGCGGGATTGGGGATCGACCCCCACGGTCGGTTCGTCCAGAATCACCAGTTGCGGCTCGTGCAACACTCCGACGGCGAAATTCAACCGCCGTTTCATCCCCCCGGAATAGGCCCGTACATACTGGGTCGCGAATTCGCTCAAACCGACCCGCGCCAGCCCCTCGGCCACCCGTCGCTTCAAGTCGGCTCCGGAATAACCGTAGAGGCTTCCAAAAAAGCCCAGATTTTCCTCTCCAGTGAGGTCCGGATAGATGGCAAGTTCCTGGGGAACAACCCCCATCAACCGCTTGAGATGGACTGGATCCTCTTCGAGGTGTTTTCCATCGATGATCACCTCGCCGCCGTCTTTGGTCTTCAGCCCGGCGAGAATCATCATGGCGGTGGTCTTGCCAGCCCCATTCGGCCCCAGGAAACCCAGCACTTCGCCCCGATCAACTTCGAAGCTCACATCGTGCAGCGCAACAAAGTCTCCGTAACGCTTGTGGAGATTGCGAACTTGCAGAAGGCTCATCGATGCGACGCTGGAGAAACGGAACCCGACGGGTCCCCCCGCCGGGTTGGATCAACCAGGGCAGAGTAGACTTTCTAACGTGAACATAGCAGCGCCAGGCTCCCCTGTCATGGAACCGGGAATTTCCCGGCCCATACCGCCGCTCCCGGAAACGGGTTCTACCGATTAATCCCACCATTCCAACCCCCCCCGATTTCGACTCCATCGACTTCCCATTTGGTCTGCGAGTCAAAACCGGCTGATTCTCGCTATCATCTTCAATCCACGACCATATCCCATCGCGCTCGGAACCTGCGGAGCCGACGATGACTGAAGAGACTTCCTCCATGCGCTCAATTCCTTCCCGGAGAGAACTGCTGCGTCAAACGGGGCAGGGATTTGGGCTGCTTGGCTTGGCTGCCCTGCTCTCGACGGGGGACAACCTGCGGGCGGCCCCACTCGCCGCCCCCCTGCCGCTCGCCCCCCGACCTCCCCAGTTTATCCCCCGGGCCCAGCGAGTGGTCCATCTGTTTATGAATGGGGGCCCTTCGCAGGTCGACACGTTCGATCCCAAGCCAGCCCTGGCGAAATACCACGGCCAGCCCCTTCCCAATCCCAATCTGCGGACCGAGCGGAAGACCAGCGGTGCGCTGCAGTCCCCCTTTTCTTTCCAGAAATATGGGCAGAGTGGAATCGAGGTCAGCGAGTTGTTCGCCCGTACGGCACAGGCACACATTGACGACATGTGCATCATCCGGTCGATGTATGCCGATGTCCCCAATCACGAACCTTCGTTGTGGCTGATGAACTGCGGCGAAGGGCGGATGCCCCGTCCCGCCATGGGCTCATGGGTCACCTATGGACTCGGCTCGGAGAACCAGAACCTTCCGGGATTTATCGCCATGTGTCCGGGCGGACTGCCCGTGACGGGGGCCCTCAATTGGCGATCTGGATTCCTCCCGGGGGCCTTTCAGGGCACCTACATAGACAGCCAACACACCGATGTGCAAAAGCTGATCGAAAACATCCGTAATCCGGGGCTCACAATGGACCAGCAGGCCCGCCAACTGGATGTCGTCCGCCGGATGAACAGCCGCCACCAGGCGGACCGCCCCGGCGATCCTCAACTCGAAGCCCGCATCCAGTCTTTTGAACTGGCGTACCGAATGCAGACCGAAGCGGAGGAGGTATTCGACATCTCCCGCGAACCGGAACCAGTTCGCGAAGCGTATGGCTCGGGCCCGATTGGACGGCAGTTGCTGATGACCCGGCGGCTGCTGGAACGCGGCGTCCGATTCATTCAGCTCTATAGCGGCGCGGGACAACCCTGGGACAATCACAGCAATCTCGCTGCCGATCACAAACGGCTGGCCGGGGAATGGGATGTCGCCATCGCCGCGTTCCTCACCGACCTCAAGCAACGGGGGCTGTTCGACAGCACCCTGGTCTTCTGGGGGGGCGAGTTCGGCCGGACCCCAGTCGCGGAACTTCCAGAACTCTCGGGGAGAGACCACAACCACTACGGCTTCTCGATGTGGCTGGCAGGCGGCGGAGCCCGGGGGGGCCATGTGCATGGAGCGACCGATGAATTCGGTTTCGCCGCCGTGGAGCACAAAGTCCACGTGCATGACCTGCACGCGACCCTGCTGCACCTGCTGGGCTTCGACCACGAACGGCTGACCTACCGGCACGCTGGTCGGGACTTCCGGCTGACCGACGTTCATGGTCAGGTCATCCACGACCTGATCGGCTGACAGACCGGCTGCAATCGGGGAACGAACTCCCGCCGGGTTGCCTGCACGCCGCCAAACCGCATTGCGGGCTCGTCGCAGTCCCTCTTTACAGGACCCAGTGTTCCCCCATTGTGGCCCCGGCGTTGCAGGCCAGGTTGCCCCCGTCCATCGGGATAATCGCTCCGGTGATCCAGGACGAGGCATCCGATGCGAGAAAGACCGCCAGGCCGCGAATGTCGTCGGGACGTCCCAGCCGTCCCGCGGGAATACCGCTCAGGAACCGGTCCTTCAAAGTGGGATCCTCCGCCATCCGCTTCTCGAGCCCCGGATTGACCACCTGCGCCGGAAGAATGGCGTTGACCCGCACCCCCCGGGCCGACCATTCGGTGCTCAGTTCCCGGGTCATCTGCACCACCGCCCCCATCCCCATGCTGTAGGCGATGTGTCCCCGGCCCAAGGCGGTAATGCTGGCCAGCGATCCAATACTCACAATGCTTCCCCGCCCCTGCTGCAGCATCCGCCGTCCTGCCTGCTGGGTGCAGTAGAATCGGCTGATCACCAGGTTGTGGATGGTCGACTGCACGTCGGCCAGCGAAATCTCCTCCGGGCGTCCGCGCACTGCTTCACCGGCGATGTTTCCCAGGAAGTCGATCCGGCCGTAGTCGCGGTCGATCCGTGCGAACAGTTCGTCAATAGCGGCGAACCTGGTCATATCGCAGACCGCTCCTTCCGCCTGCCCCCCCGCCGCCAGCGCCTCGGCCGCCGTGCGGGCCACCCCTTCGGCATTGATATCGAGCATTAACACCCGGGCCCCCGCTTCGCAGAGGGCCAGAGACATCGCCCGCCCCATTCCACTGGCCGCACCGGTCACGACAGCCACCCGGCCGGTGAGATTGAACATGTCCGCCGCCATTTTTACAAACTCCCGAAGTCAGTCTCTGGGGAATGAAGGATCTGTAGGATCACACCGCCGATGTCGTTGCGCCGTTCAACCGAATGTCGCCTGCCACCAGGCCCGCAGGTCGGGCAACTGCTTGGTGAAAAAGACCACCAGCGAGAGTCCGACATAGAACAAGCCACAGGCCAGCAGGCCGAGTTGCTGGTACCAGCGGGGACGCAGGGCGGGGGGCAATAGCGTGCGATTGATGTGCAATAAATGGAAGCTGGTCACTCCAATCGCCACATTGTTGAGATTGGCGATGACAATGGTCATCAGCTTCGGACTGCCGTAGACACTGAAGGCCCAGAAGCAGATCAGCGACCAGGTGACGTAACCGATCAGAATGCCGTAGTAGATCCGCCGCACCTGGTTTCCATGCAGGGAATCCCGGATCCGGGACACCCCCGACCAGAGAATGTCGGTCCAGCGCCGACTGAAGTCGTCGATAATCGACATCTGGCTGGGCAACATCACCAGCAGACCGACCACCAGCGTGATCATCCACAGCGCTCCCGACAAACCGGGGCCAAATCGCGGATCATGCCGGATCCCGTCGGCGGTGATCAGCGCCTGCGCCCATTCGAGGTTTTTCCCCTTCAGATCCGAGTATTTGGCGAACTGCATCGACAGCAGTGCCGGCAGTGCCATCCCCATAAAGCAGCCCGGAGTCCAGACCAGCAACTGATCTGTCAGCACATACCGCCACCAGCCGCGCCAACGCCTGAGATTCTCGTCGGTGATGGGAAAGATGGTTCCCAGATGACTCAGCGAGACATGCGTCCCTCCGACAGCACTGGGGATGGCCCCCACCAGACTCCCCATACCCCAACCCTTGTCCCGCACGAAATTGCTGTAGGTGGCGTTCCCCAATCCCCCACCACCAGCGTACCCCGCGAAGCCCCCAATCAGGGCAATGTTTCCCAGGGCCAGGGCAGGCAACTCAGCCCCCTGCCACCAGTTGGTCAGGTAATTCACCATGACTTCTTCGCCAGCGGCATTGGTGGTTGGCAATTCGCCGAATCGCACAAACCCACTGAAGACCTGCCACCAGTTGGCGGGATCCACCCAGAACAACCCCATGATCAGACAAAAGCTCAGCACGGCGAACACCTTGACCGTCATCACCGCCTGCAGCATGTTGTAAATCTTCCCCCCCAGGAAAATCGGCAACGAAATTCCCAACAGAAAGAGGAAGGCCACCAGCGTGACAAACCCTTTGTCGTCGGCCTCGGGGGGATGTCCCAGCCACAACGCCGAAAAAATCGCCGCTCCATGGGTCGACAATCCCGGAATCAGTGCGGCGAAATTCAACAGCAGGATCACTCCCACCCAAAACATCGGGCCAGGGCGGGTCCGCATAAAACCGGTAAAGACCGGCTCGCCGCAGTAGAGGGCATAGCGGCCACACTCAATGTTGTAAAAAACCTGCGCCACGATCGCGATCGTGGCGATCCACATCAAGCCCCCCCCATAGCGGGCGGTGATGTCTGGACCAAACAGCCATTCCCCACCCCCAATCTGGATCCCCATCATCACCAGGCCAGGCCCGATGAAGCGGTACCACTCCCTCCACGAGAGAGTTTTGGGCTCTGGCAGATCGGCCACCTCCCAGGGAGGCAGGCAGGTGGTGGGAAGCTCTGGTTGGGTGGGCGAAGCAGCGGCGTCTTTCATGGGGTCCCTCGAGCGTTGCCGCATCGTAGCGACTGCACGCCCCGGTGACGACCAATCGTGAGCGCCCCTTCCCCCCCTCCGCCCCGCCCAGGAATTCCCCTCTCCTCACAAGGCCCCCCCCCGAATCAACGACCGCCGGCGTGTAGCCGCGAAGGGGCGCGGTTCCCGGGGAACCTCGCCCCGCTTCGCGGAGACTTACTCATCCGGGAACAGGCATCGCAACTCGTGCGAATACCAAGGATAGGACGGAAGTGTGCCGTATGGGGCACCGTTGATCGGGTTCAGGAAATACTCCGGAACAGGCTGCAGTTGTTCGTCGCGAACCCCCGGCCAGAATCCGCGCTCGTCGAGTTGCAGTTCTTCAATGTCGAGGAAAAACTGGATCCGGTTGATGATGTACCCCAGATGATTGTCGGCCACTCCGCTGACCGCCAGCCGAAACGCATCCTGGGCTTCCAGGAAGTCGCGGGCGGCTACCCCGGGGAACCCCAAAGCCAGCTCCAACTGGGTGCTGCTGACCCGCTCATTCGCCAGCGCGGCACTCGCGATGCCAATCTGATACTGCTCGCGGGCGAGCGCCAGGTTTCGCAGATCATCGCGAATCGCCAGCTTGATCGTGTCTTCCTGCTGCATCACGGCCCGCCGACTCGCCTGGTAATTGATCAGGGCATTGCGATAGACATTCCGCTGTTGCTGGCGATTCAAGGGCAAATCGAGGGTCAACCGAACGTCACTGCGGGCATTGTCGAAATTCCAACCCGCCGGCTCCAGCACGTTGTTGCTGACCACCTGGGTCGCCTGCAGGTTCAGAACCGATCGCAGATCGTCGGCGGCCAGCTTGGCCAACCGCCGGGCGTCCGCCAGTTCCCCCCGCCGATTCATCAGGTCGAGACGCAATACCAGCCCTGTCAGCATCGCGTCGTCTAACTCGATCTCGACCGGAGTCAACTTGGTCGACTCGTCCGCCAGCAGCTTCTCGGCGGGCCCCAGCACCTGGTCCACCAGTTCCACCAGCCGTGCCTGGCGGGCCACTTCGGTCTCGCCCAGAGACCCCGCCCCCTCGAGGTCATCCACCCGGTCCAGCAGGTTTTCTCCCAACGTCAGCAATTGGGCCGTCGCCTGTTCGAGTTCCGGGATCTTCTCGACCCGGGCGGCATCCAGCACGGAGGCGAGTTCAGCCTGCAGACGCTCCAGTTCGACGGCGAATTCTTCCGACTCTCCCGAGAGTCCGGTCGACTGCTGGGTCTCGCCCACTTTCACCCGGGCCAGATCAAGATGCTGCGTGATCTGACGGCCCAGGGCCGACAGCAGCTCCAACCGCCGCTGCACCAGACGAATGGCCGCTGGTTCCGGTGACGCCTCGATGTCGCGAAGTCCGCGGCGCTGGGCTTCCACCGCCAACTGGGCGTCCGCCAGCGCCAGTTGCGAGCCCAATTCCTCCAGTTCCGCGAACACAACATCTCCGGGAGATCCCGCACGGGTCTTCTGCCACTGGGCGATCCGCTGCTGCAACACCACCGCCGCGTTGATCAGCAGCGAAGTCTGCGGAGAGTCGCCTGTCCGTTCCTCAAGCAGGCGGGCCCGCGTCCGGCGGACCGCTTCGGCCGCGACCGCTGTTTCGTCCCGCGCGGTCACATCCTCCAGTTCGGTCAGATCGATTCTCAGGGGCAGTTCGGGAGGAAGTCCCATATCGATTTTGAGACGGTCGAGGGCTCGCTCGAGATTCACTCCCGCCGTAATCAACCGGCTGCGTCCGGCCAGCATGTTCTGTTCGATCTGTTCCGCCTGGATGCGCGAACGCAACCCCGCCTCCAGTTCCACCAACGCCTGCTGATGAGCGCCCGAGAGTGAGAAGTAGTTCTGCGATTCAATCGCAATCTGCCGGTAGAGCCGCAGGCTCGCGTAGTACGACGTCGCCAGCTGTACGAAATATGTCCGCCGGTACCTCAGGTAGCTGCGGGCCGCGTAGACCAGGTTGCGTTCCGCCCGTGTCAACGGCTCAAAACGAATGTCCCGCTGAAATAACGGCTGGCTGAGATCAAACAGCAACTGCGAGGAGACGTCCGAGGCGAAGCCATTGGGACCGTTGAAGGTCAGAATCACGTTGTTGGCGAACCGGCCGACGAAAGTTCCCCCGGTCACCAGCAGCCGGTCAACCTCGGCATTCGCCGTCGTGTGCAGTTCCGAAACATACTTTCCATCGGTATTCAACCGTCGGTAAAGCACATCCCCGCCGTTGCCAAATGGAGTGAATTTCAGGAAGTAGGCGAACTGCTCCAGCGAGACCGCCAGAGCCGCCTTGTAGAGGTTTTCTTTCTGGGTCTGCAGTTCGCGGCTATTGAGCAATCCCAGCTCGACGATGTTCTCGAGGGTCAGCCCCTTCGACTGCGATTCCGGAACCGCGGTGTCGACTCCCACGAAACTCCGCGCGTACACCTGCGCAAGTTGCCTGAATTCCACCATCCGAAATCGGACCGATTCGGGAAGTGCGTTCCAGCTCTCGGGCCGAACGATGTTCAGGGGAGACTCGGGCTGCGTGGTCCGGGGCCGGTCGAGTTCCGCCGGGGTGACTTCTGGGCTTTCTGGGGCGTCCTGCAAAGCCTGAACAAGCACAATTTGGTCCCGCTGACCAGCAGACATCGGCGACGGGCCTGCCTGCCGGGAATCCCGTGCGGATTTGGTACGAATGGGGGCCTTCCCCGCCCCCTTCAGAAGCAGGGGGTCGGGGCCCTCCTCCGGTTGGGGAGGAGGGGGCAGTTGCGGCAGGTCGGAAGAATTGGTCTCGGGAGCCTTCGATTCTCCTGGGCCCGCAGACCGTCGCGCGTCTCCCGCTCGAGTCTCCCCCTCCTCGAAATCCGACTCCAAGGGGGGTAGAGAATACCCGTACAGCCTGGGTTCAGGATCCGGCAGCGGTTCGCAGTCGGGGTCGGCCGGATCGAACAGCCGCGAACGGGGATCGGGAGTCAGGTCAAACCCGGGCTCCGCACCCCAGGGGGTCGATCCCAGACGGTCCTCCAGCAGACAGTACGAGTCGCGGTCGGCTCGTTCCCGCCAGGCGCGCCGACTGCAGCCCGCTCCCGTCAGCAAGAGCAGAACCGTCACGCAGCAGAATGAAAGCCGAAAGCGTGGGGAGGGCACGTTCAACAGTCGGTGAGATCCAGGATGTACGGATGTGCCAACCCCGGGGAGTGAGACACACCCAATGGTGCATGTTGATGTATCGGATACACAGCCGTTGCGGATGAGGCGAACTGTGACGGTGCAAACGGATCCGGCGTTTTGGGATTGCGGGCTTCAGCGATTCTGTGGATTTCGCTAGGATTCGCGCGGCCAAGAGCCTCTTCCAGCCGTGCGACCACCCGACCTGCAATGACCAACATCATCACTTTGATTCTCGGTGGCGGCAAAGGAACCCGCCTCTTTCCCCTCACCAAGCTGCGTTCGAAACCGGCTGTTCCGCTGGCGGGGAAATACCGCCTCATCGATATCCCCATATCCAACTGCCTCAACAGCGGGCTGAACCGGATTTATGTACTCACGCAGTTCAACTCCGTGAGCCTCAACCGCCACATCAACCAGGCGTACAAGTTTGACTTGTTTGGCGGCGGATTTGTCGAGGTGCTGGCGGCCCAGCAGACCATCAATCGCAGTGACTGGTACCAGGGCACGGCGGACGCGGTCCGCCAGAACATCAAGCGAATCGAGGCCCCAGGGATCGACTACGTCCTCATTCTCTCCGGGGATCAGTTGTACCGGATGAATTTCCGCGAAATGATCCGCACGCACCAGCAATCCAAGGCGCAGGTCACCATTGCGGCGCTCCCGGTTGACCGGAAACAGGCATCGTCATTTGGCATCATGAAGGCGGATGACACCGGTCGGGTGCAGGGATTCGTCGAGAAACCGCGCACGACCGCCGACTTGCAGTCTGTCCGGACGGAGCCCGCCTGGATCGACCAGCATGGCATCGAAAGCCGGGGCCGAGACTGCCTCGCCAGCATGGGCATTTACCTCTTCAACCGGGACACCCTGGTCGAAACGCTGACGCAGCATGAATACCAGGATTTCGGCAAGGAAGTCTTCCCCGCCGCGCTGCGCTCGCGGCATGTTCAACTGCATCTGTTCGACGGATACTGGGAAGACATTGGAACCATCAGGGCGTTCTATGAGGCCAATCTGCAGTTGGCGTCGGCGCATCCACCGTTCCAATTGATCTCACCGAGCGCTCCCATCTACAGCAGGTTGCGGTTCCTGCCCCCCTCGCAGTACAGCCGTGTCTCGGTTTCCAACAGCATTGTCGCAGACGGGTGCCGCATTGGTGAAGGATCGATCATTGAAAACAGCGTGATTGGTGTGCGCTGTCAGATCGGCAAGAACGTGGTGATCCGCAACTCGATCCTGATGGGTGCTGACGATTTCCAGACGCAGGAGGAAATCCTCGCCGACCAGACCGCCAATCGCCCCTCCATCGGAATCGGTGACGCCTCGATCATCGAGGGGACGATTGTCGACAAGAACTGCCGAATTGGGGCAGGAGCCCGGATCCGCAATCCCCAGAACATTCAGGATTACGGGGAAGAAGAGGATGTGATCATCCGCGATGGAATCGTGGTGGTCTCCAAAGAGGCGGTCCTGCCCCCGGGCTGGTTCATGCCAGCCTCGGTCTGACGCCCGCTGGACTTCCTCCCGTTCCATCGCGATGCCGCAGTCGCGGCTCCCGGGTTTGGGCCGTATTCTGTGGCTGGCGAGGCTTTGCACCCAGCGCCCTGGGGGGAAAGTTTCCAGGGGCTGGGCCCGGCGGGTGGATTGAACACCCCCTCCCCCCGACAGATACACTACGGGAAGATCCTCTTTCCGAACGGGGATTTCTGACTTTTGGCCGCCGACGAGCGCGGTCTCCTGCTCCCGATCCATAGCTCCGATGTTCTTCACTGCCGCAGTTCGCCCTCGTTTGACTGCCTTGTTCTCAGCGCTGTTGCTCGCGAGCAGCCTGATGCCGCATCTCTTCGCCCAGTCGGCTGAGCCCCCGACCGAGACCGCTGAGCCACTGTTTCATGACAGTCACTTTCATCTGACCAACTACGTGCACGAGGGGATCAGCACCCGGCGGATGCTCGAGTTGATGGGAGACAAGGTGGGCCGGGTGGCCCTGTTTGGTATCCCGCTGACACAAAAATGGGATTACTTCCTCAATGGCAAGCGCCGCCCGGGGTATTACCTCGAATCGACGTCCGAGATGTACTACTACAGCTTCGTCGACGCGATGATCGCCCGCCAGTACCTGCGTCTGAATGAGACCGACCGCGAGCGTTTTGATCCCTTCATCGTAGGGTTCAATCCCACCGACATGAACGCCCGGGATCACGTCCGCCAGGTGCTGTTGACCTTCCCGGGAGTGTTTGTGGGGATTGGCGAGTTTTCCATTCACAAGGAACTCGTGACCTCAAAGATCGCGGGTCATGCCGCCAGCGTGAAGAATCCGGCGATCAATGAACTGCTCTCCTTCGCGGGCGAGGTTGGGCTGCTGGTGATTCTGCATTGCGACATCAATGAGATGCGGGGAGTGGGAGATCATCCCGCCCATATCGACGATCTGCGGGACCTGTTCTCGCGACATCCCGATGTCAACATCATCTACGCCCATACCGGGCTGGGGCGATTTGTCGGTCCGACCAAAACCCATGTCGAACTCCTCGCAGACATCTGTGAAGACCATTCCCTCGACCATGTCTATTTCGACATTTCCTGGGATGAAGTGGCGAAGTGGGTCATCAAAGACGACGGGACCATCCAGGCCTGGAGCCAGCTCATCAACCGCCATCCCACCCGGTTCCTGTTCGGCACCGATTCGGTCGCGCCCAAGTCGCAGGAGGCTTACCTGAAATGTTACGAAGACTATCAGCCGCTCTGGAAAGCGCTGACGCCCGCCGCCTCCCGATCGGTCCGTCTCGCCAATTACGAACGGCTGGTGAACGCCGCACGCAAGAAGGTCCGGGCCTGGGAGGCGCGGAATCTCGATGAAAATGAGGACGGGCCCATTGTGATCCCGTTCCCCGCCAGAGAGCCGACTCGCAAAGCGGCCGTTCTGACACCACCTCCGGCCCCCGCCGCCGAAGTCCCCCTCTCGCTGCCGGCCCGCCGTTGACCGGGATCATCGCCGGGGGGCAAACCTTTGCAGGAACTCAGCCCAGATCGCGCAGAGCGTGCAGCGGCTGGTCATCCGGGACCGACAGCCCTCGCAGGTAATACACCGAAGTGGCCAGCAGGTGCGGACGCCACTCTGGTGAAACCAGGGCCAGATCCTCAAACACCGCCGTCGAATACTTGTAGTGGTGCGCATCTGACTGCTTCCGCACCACCAACCCCTTCGCCAGGGAGGCGAATGCGGAGAGATCTCCGCCGCGGCTGGCGTAAGCGTGCGCTTGGGCAGCGGCCCCGGAAGGGTCTTTCGCCACGGTTTCGAAAATGGACTGCAGCGCGTCGGTCGATTGGGCTGGAATGTCGACGGCGGGAACTGCGGTGATCTGCTGGGGTCCCAGGCCCCCCTCCGCCGTCCCCATGAAGGTCGCAAACTGCCCCATCCAGGCCAGTCCCTGCAGCAGCAGCAGCAGCCGGTTCTGACGATCGGCCGACAGGTCGTAGGCGTACCGCAGGGCATTCAGGGATGTCACCGTGTGGATCCCATAGATTCCTGGCTGCCGCATCATCAGTTCCCCCGCCGCCAGGTGCGCCGCGTCCCAAATCGCTCCCGCCCCCACCTGGCCTCCCTGCAGCAGTTCAAGCGAACGGCCAATCGCCTGCGAGTACTCTCCGCTGCGCAGAATCTCCAGCACCTCCACCGTCGCCGGCCGCAGCCCCTCCGCCCGCGTCCAGTCCGGCGGCAACCGTGGACCAATCTGCCTTACACGAGCCACGTTGGCGTGATACTCCTGACTGTCAAATGTATGACCATTGACTTCCTTGTCCTTGAAATCGAGCAATCCCAAAATCACCGACCGCAGCACCGGCTCGGCGTGCCGCCAGCCGATCACCTGGAGCGTTCTGTAGGCATTCGCGAGATAGATTGCCTTATGTCCGATATTCCGGTAGTCGCGGGCTCCGTATTGCCATAATCCCTCCATCACCTCGTGGGCCCCGCGGCTGCGGATCACGGCCGCGATTGCCCGGTCAGCCCGCGGTTCATCCCATGACCGCATCGCCTCATCCAGCTCCTGCCATGCCCGCTCGGGCGAAGGCAGCTCCTCCCGCACCTGCCCCAGGACAAAGTTTCCCTGCCGGGAATCCTCGGCCTGCGAGTTCTTGAATTCACGCAGGGCCCACAACAGCGGCAAGAGCCGGTCTCCTGGCGGGACATCCAGACTCAACTGATGGGCCGCCTGAACGGCAAACACACAATGCAGCTTGAAGCCCGGGGGTTGGGGATTCACATTGCGAATTCCCGCCAGGAAGATTGACGCCAGCAATTGACGGGGAGTGGTTCCCCCTTTGAGCCGCGCCACGGCCAATTCGAGGGCCCCCTCGGCGGGAACCTGCTCGATCGCGCGGATCAGTGGTTCCAGTTCGTCGGCGAACACCACCGGCACCACGGCAGGTGGATTCTCCCCGGCCGCCTCCACGAATGCCCGGGCCCAGTCCGGCAGAAATCCGGATTGGCCCAGGACAGTGAGACCGCAGGCCGAGAGAAACGTACGGCGTCGAAAAGAAGCATCCATGAAGCGTCTCGAAGGAAGCAGTTCCGCACCAAACCCAACACCCTGATCGTAATCGATTTGAAAGTCAACAACAGTCGCGCGACGAGCCGGGAGCCAAAACGGGCAAGCCAGACAATTTGGGCAGACCCATACAGGAAGAATCGGGAATTCCTCTTGTCGGGCCTGAACCGGGCTGGTATCAGGCGCATGCTGTGGGTCTGGCTGGCCCCGTTGTGGTCCGGATACGAGAGCAGGTCATGTACCGCCAGATTCGAACGTTTGCCTTGTGTCTTGGTCTTTTGCCGCTCCTCCCGTCTGCGAGCCGCGCACAGACGCTCCCTCCGATGATTTCCGGGGATGAATCCGAGGAGAGATCTCCCCAGGCGCCCGGAGAGGCGAGTTCCTGGGATCCAGCATCCCAGGAATCTCTGGATTGGTCGGCAGCCCCGAGCGGCTCGCCCCACGCCTCAAGCCCACCGGTGACGCCGCTGTTTCCGGCCCAGTCCCCTGCCGATCGCACCGGCCCCGGGCACACGGTCTCGCTGTTCAATGACACCAGCACACTCAACCTCGGGGGAAATATTTCCCTGGTGGGAATCGCCGCAACAGAGAGAACCTTCGTCCCCTGGAATCCGTTGTTCGTGCTTCCTCCGTCGGGATTTGGGTACAACACGAACACGTTTGAGATGCATGCCCGGCAAACCAACTTCCAGGCAGTGTTCTCGGGGCCTGAGACGGAAGGATTCACTCCGGGTGCCTTCCTGAAACTATACCTGTCCAATTCGAGTCTGACTTCAGACACCTATGGCCTGCTTCCCGTCGTGGCCTTCGCCGATGTCAAAAATGATGACTGGCGGTTCGCGATTGGCCTTCAGCCCGACCTGTTCGCCCCCCGCGATCCCGTCGTGATCCCGATTTCACTGATGGGGGGGACCGGCAACTCGGGAACCTTTCGGGGCCAGGCGCGCATCGAACACTTCTTCCGCCCGAGTGATGACTTCCAAACGACGTTTCAATTCGCCCTCAGTGACCCCACCACCACGATCCTGATCGACAACAACCGTCGCTCCACCGAATCAAACGGCTGGCCCAACGTCGAAGGCCGTGTCGCCCTGGGATTTGGCCCGCGTGAGGAATATCCGGGGGGGCGCCAGGAACGGTCGCTGGAGCTGGCCGCCGCGGGGGTGGTGGGCCAACTGCGCAACAGCCAGTTGATCGCCACGATTGAAGATGTTGACGATGGAACGGTCATCCGCAGTACAATCGATGTATGGGGCCTGTCGCTCGACGCCAAATGGAATGTGAGCGAACGGTTTGGCTTCATCGGTGAAGGATATCTCGGACAGGGTCTGGGAAATTATGCGGCCAACATCTTCCAGACCTTCAACTCCAAGACCTATTCGGCGGTCCGTGGATCAGGAGGCTTTCTTGAGGCGTTTTACTATCTCAACGACCGGGTCGTGGTCCACGCGGGATACGGACTGGATGCCCCAGTTCGGGACGATCTGGCCGCCGATGGCATCGCCCTCAACGACGCCTGGTTCTCCAGCCTGTTCTGGGATGTCACCAAAACTGTGCAGTTGGGATTCCAGGCCGATTATCGCAACACCGATTACGTCTCCCTGCCCGACAACGACGCGGTGGTCTTTTATACCCAGTTTCTCTGGCGATTCTAAACAGCTGGGAAAACCCCACGTCCATCACCTTCAGATCCAACCACGCCGCAACAGCCAACCCTTCACCCCCTGGGTAAGCAGGGCGTAACCCAGCAGAGTCAGGACCAGGAATCCCCAGTACCCCGGGGGGAGCTCCGTGAACCCCAGGGAGGTTCCCGGCGAGGTGTAGGGCAGCACCAGGCCCACTCCTGCCACGCATACCGACATCACCGCCAAAGGCCACGAAGAATGGCTCTGCAGAAACGGTATCCTGTTGGTCCGGATGATGTGGATGATCAGGGTCTGGGTCAGCAGACTCTCCACAAACCAGCCGGTCTGGAAGACCCGCAGGCTCTGTTCCCGTTCCCCGGGAGTACCCACCGCCGCACAGCCGAACCAATACAAGAGCATCAGGTACGTGGTGTAGTCGAACACCGAAGAACACGGCCCTACCGCGAGGATGAACCGCGTCAATTCTCGCAGGTCCCATGGGCGGGTGCTTCTCGATCAATTCTACATCGACCTCGTCAGTGGGAATCGCGGTCTGGCTCAGGTCGTACAACAGGTTGTTGGCGAGAATCTGTACCGGGGCCATCGGCAGGAACGGGACCAGCGCGCTGGCCCCCACCACGCTCAGCATGTTGCCAAAGTTGCTGCTGGCACCCATCCGCACGTATTTGAGGATATTGGCGAACACCTTCCGCCCCTCAATGACCCCCGCTGAGAGAACCAGCAACGATTTCTCCAGCAGGATCATGTCGGCCGTCGCCTTCGCCACATCGACGGCCGAATCAACGCTGATGCCCAGATCGGCGGCATGCAGCGCCGGTGCGTCGTTGATGCCATCTCCCAGAAAACCGACCACGTGCCCCTGGGCTCTCAACACCTCAATGATCCGCTGCTTGTGCAGGGGAGAGACCCGGGCGAACAATGTGGTCTCCCTCACACGCTCGGCGAGTTCCGCGGGGTCGAGCGCGTCCATGTCGCTTCCCAGCATGGTCCGCGGGACCGGCAAACCGACGTCCCGGCACACCTTGCGAGCCACCAGTTCGTTGTCTCCAGTCAATACCTTGACCTCGATACCGTCCCGCCGCAGCGCCTCCAAAGCACTCGCCGCCGACTCCTTGGGGGGATCCAGAAAGGCGACATACCCGCGCAGAGTCAGCCCGGCCTCATCGTGGGGGGACCAGGCGCTGGCCTCCCTCCCCGGCAGTTCGCGGGGTGCCGTCTCGCGGGTGGCGATCGCCAGGACCCGAAAGCCATCGGCCGACAGCCGCTCATATTCGGGCCGCAGTTCCTTCAGATGACTCTGGTCGAACGGCTGCACCTCGCCGTCCCGGGCATAGTGTGTGCAACGGGTGAAGACCGCCTCGGGAGCACCCTTACAGATCAACCGGTCGATTCCTTCTGGAGTCCGCACCACCACCGACATCACACGCCGCTGGAAATCAAACGGAATCTCATCGACCTTGAAGAACTCGTCGATCCGCCCGGGAGAGTGTTGTTCGGTGTGGGCCAGGACCGCCTGATCCAGCACACTGCGCAATCCGGTCTGAAAGTGACTGTTGAGATAGGCCAACCGCAGGATCTCGGGATCACTGCGCAGTTCCACATCGCAGTAACGCTCGAGAATCACCCGGTCTTGGGTCAGGGTTCCCGTCTTGTCGGTGCACAGCACATCCATCGCCCCCAGGTTTTGGATGGCGCTGATTCGTTTGACGATCACCTGTTTCCGGGAAAGAACCAGAGCACCATGCGACAGGCACACCGTTTCAATCATGGGCACCACTCGGGAGTCAAGCCCACCGCCACCGCCACAGCGAAGAAAAACGCCTCGCTCCAGTTCCCCTTGGTCCACCCGTTGATAACGAACACCAGCGGCACGAGGATCAGCGTGAACACCACCATGAGCCAGGTAAAGCGGGCAATCCCCGCGTCGAATGCCGTGGCCGGATGCTCCAACGACAGGGACTCGGCCACTCCCCCCAGGAACGTCCCCGAACCGGTCGCGAGGACGACCGCAGTGGCCGTGCCACTCGAGACGCTGCTTCCCAGGAAGGCCACATTCTGCAGTTCGAGGGGCTGCGTGGTCTGTTCCCCGCAGGTGGGAACTTCTCAACCGGAAGGCTTTCCCCGGTCAACGCCCCCTGGGACACGAACAAATCATGAGTCGAAAGCAGTCGCACATCGGCGGGAATGAGGACCCCCGCCACCAACTCGATCACGTCTCCAATCACAACCTGCGACACGGGAATCTCACACTTTCGACCATCGCGTCGGGCCGTCGCCTTGACGGAGATGAGCGCTTTCAGACGGGCGGCCGCATTTTCAGCCCGCACTTCCTGATACAGCTTCAATCCCACCCCAATCACCATCATCAAGACCATCATGCCGCCGGCGCGAATATCCCCCGTGGCAAAGGAAATGGCCGACAGGATGGCGAGCAACACCACCACGGGATTCCGCACCGAGCGCCACAACAGCAGCAGGGCACCGGGCGACGCTGACCCGGCAGCACATTCGGCCCCTGTTGGGCGAGGCGTTGCGCCGCCTCGATGGTCGTCAGACCCTCGACCCGCGTTCCCAGATTGCCCAGCAGTACCGGAACTTCCGACCGGGCCCCCCGCAGCAGCATGTCTGCGGCATGCGGGACAGGGCGTTCTTCGCGCAGGTAGTCCACCAACCGGCGGGGGTGCAGTGTGAAATGCATCAACTCAATCCCATTGCGGCACCTTACCCAGCGATGAACGTCGGGCGGTCTCAATTTGTCAGTCTTGACTTGTCACAGGACTGATATTCACTCCAGCCTCTTCGATTACCGGACGGAACTCAACCGCGGCCATCCACTTTGGCCCGCACCGTCCGCCGATCGAGCTGCAGTCGTTTCGCGGACTGTTCAAAACTTCCCAATCGCTGGTAGACCAACCGGCAGTAGGCTTGAAGAAGCTCTTCAGCCGTCAGATCCTGCCGCTCGATCTGCAGCGCCAGAACGGCCACTTCGGCCGACACACCGTTGTTCGCCAAATCTCCCCCCGCGGGACCGCCAGTCTGGATTGCGGGTGGTGGGTTGGGTACGTATCGCCCACAGATCATCACATTGCGGACACACTGTTCCAGTTCGCGAAAGTTGCCGGGCCAGGGATAGTCGGCCGACAGATTCGACCGCAGCCAATCCAAAACCTCGGCCGCCAAGGCCGGAGTCTCTCCGGGAGCCATCCGGGCCACAATATAGGGGACCAGTTGCTCCAGGACATCGGGGTTGTCCCTCACCTGCGACGCGAGCGAAGGAGTCTCGATCACATCGGAACAAAGCCGGTAGTAGAGATCTTCCCGAAAGTGTCCCGCCACAATCTCCCGCCGCAGATCGCGATTGGTTGCGGCAATTACCTTCCCTTTGAACTCGCGGATTTTGGTCTCCCCCAATCTCTGGTATTGGCGGTTCTGCAACACCCGCAGCAACTTCACCTGGGTGGTGGCGTCGAGTTCCCCAATCTCATCCAGCAATACCGTGCCATGATCGCCGCAGGCCTCCAGCCACCCCGTGCGGTTTCCCGACGCGTCGGTGAACGCCCCTTTCGCATGTCCGAACAGTTCCGATTCGACCAGATTGCGGGCGAAGGCCGAAATATTGATCGCGTGATAACTGTCAGCGGGCTGCGCGGCGAATCGTTCCTGCCGGAGATCGAACGGGATCGCCTGCGAAGTGCCAATCGCCTGGGCCACCAGCTCTTTCCCGCTGCCGCTGGGCCCTGTGATCAGGGTGGTCACCTGGCGCATGGTCGGTGCCAGCCCCCGCCGATATCTCCGAAAATCGTGGGAAAAGATGGACTGCCAGATGCGCGCCCGCAATTCGGCGGCGGGAACCGATTGCCCGATGACGCACTCGAAGATGTTGAAGAACGCACGATAGACCTGGTGAAACAGTTCGAATAGCGCCACTTTGTGGGCCCGCGTGGGAAAGGGATGGCTCCCCAGTTCGAACCAATAATCGAATAACGGCGCAAACCGCCTCCACGCGTCCCGGTCCAAGGTTTCCCGCTCCAGGACCGTAAAGTCGCGACGGCCCCACAGGTCAAACATCTCATAGAACAAGATGTAAACCACGAGGTCGTCATAGAGCTGCAGCTCGCCGGCATCCCAACGGCCCCCCTGCCCGGTCTCGCCAACCCGCAGTTTCTCGCGCGTCGACTCCCCCAGAGTCCGGGCCCGCTCAATCAGCCGCAACAAATTCACCCGCCGCCGCACCACCTGGTCGGGAGTGTAGGCCCAATAACCCAGCGTCTCTTCCACATAATCTGCTCCCAGAGCCCGCTGCTCCCATTCCATCCGCTCGGGCAAGAACGGATTCGCATGACTCAATTCGGCCACCGCCTTCGCGAATGGCAGGTCCCCCTCATCAAACAGTCGCATGTCGTCCCTCCCGGTTTTCCGAATGCGTGCCACTCGGCTGACAAAAAATGACCGTCCACCAGACATTTCCTGATACCGCATCCTATCCAGCACTTCAGTCTGAATCCACAAAAAAATCATAAACATCGAATCCGTATGCACTTACAAAAACTCCAATCAAATTGGCACAGGGCCTGCACTCCTGAGTCTCGGATCTGGCTTCTCTTGATGAAGGAACAGACACGATGGCACCTCTGATTGTGGTCGACAGCAAGTACCAATTTGTTCCTCCCCATCGAGGGACTGTCTGGCCCCGGCTACTCCGTCCCGCCGTTCTGACCTGGCTCAAATACCGTCAGCACATCACCCGCATCGACGTCCGGGGAGCCGAGCGGATCGACACCTTGCGACAGGCCGGGCACGGTCTGTTGCTGACCCCCAATCACTGCCGCATGACCGACGCCTTGGTCCTGCAGAAGCTCTCGGCCGTCCTCAATCAACCGTTTTACACCATGGCCAGTTCGCATCTGTTTCGGGGGAACCGCTGGCTGGCCTGGGCACTCCGCCGGATGGGTGGGTTCAGCGTCTACCGGGAGGGGATCGACAAGCAGGCGATCCAGACCTCGGTCGAGATCCTGACACGGGCCGAACGTCCCCTCGTCATCTTTCCCGAGGGAGCACTCAGCCAGGCGAATGACCATTTGCAACCCTTGCAGGAAGGGGTCTCTTTCATCGCCCGTACCGCGGCAGCACGGGTGGCCAGGGACCAGATCAACGCCGTCCACGCCCCGCGACAAATCTACACCGTGCCCATCGCCATCCGGTATCTCTTCCAGGGAGACGCTGGCGAGACGGTGGGGACCATTCTCTCTGGCCTCGAATCCCGCCTGGGCTGGCAACCCTCCCGCCGCAAGACGCTGGTCGAACGGGTCACCCGGATCGGAGATGCTCTCCTGACCCTGCAGGAAATCGAGCATCTGGGAAGCCCGCAGACCGGCTCCCTGGAAGATCGGCTCGACGCGCTCATCGACCATCTGCTGCAGCCTCTGGAGGCGGAATGGTTGCAGACCACCCCGTCGGGATCGGTGATCGCCCGGGTCAAAGACCTGCGGCGGGTCATTGTCCCCGACATGATCGGTGGCGACCTGACCGGAGCCGAGATGCGGCGCCGGTGGGAACACCTGCGCATCGCCGAGTTCGCCCAGGCACTCAGCCTCTACCCGGCCCGTTACGTCGCCTCCCACCCCACTGTCGACCGCTTGCTCGAAACCGTTGAACGCTTCGAGGAGCAGCTGACTGGTCAGACCCCGGTGTCTGGTCCGCGCCAGGTGATCATCGACGTCGGCGAACCGCTGCTGGTTGATCCCCGACGCGACCGTTCCGCGTCCAGCGATCCATTGCTGCAATCACTGACGGAGTCGTTGTCGGGACTGCTCTCCCGCAGTGCCGGACAATCGCGACTGTGCGCCGCGGCTTCCTGATCGCCCCCGCCCTGAGGCTCCCACTCCCACAGATCACGCGGACCCATACAGCCATGAGCACGTTTTCCCCCTCGCTGGAACGAACACCAACCCCCATCGTTCCCACCCGCACGTTGCCACAGGTCCAGACCGTTGCGACTCTGTATCTCGCCTATGCCACTTCGATGGTGCTGCGGATGATTCCCTCCGTCGTGGGGACGGCCATTCGCGATGACGCGCATCTGGGAATCGGCCTCGCCGAGTGGAGCCAGGTGCTCGCCGCGGGAACCTTCGGAGCCCTGGTGGGCAAGTTCGTCTGTGGGTGGTCGGCCGACCGGTTCGGTGGCCGTTTGACCCTCACCGCGGCCCTGCTGGTCGCTTCGTCGGGTGTGGGATTGTTCGCTTCGGCACATCAGCTACTGGCCTTGCAGGGCGCACTCTTTCTCACACTCATGGCCCAGGCGGCGGGCTGGCCATCGATGACCAAGATCATCGGCAACTGGTTCGCCCCCCAACAGTACGGCCGCGTGTGGGGTGTGCTTGCCACCAGTTCGCGCGTCGGCACCCTGTTCACCACGCTGCTGCTGGGATCCCTCCTGACCACCGTTCCCTGGCGCAGTCTGCTGTGGCTGACGGCCGCTGGCGGCGTGGTCGTGGCCCTGGCCCATGGCTGGCTGCTGCGGGAGAGCCCTGAGGAACCGGCCGCCGACGCCGATCGTGATCCCGCGCCGCATAGACCAACTCAGCCGACTGGTCCATTCGACCAGCTCCCCATCCAGGCGGCCCTTCCCCGGATGCTGGTCAACCCCCGCTTCTGGGGAATCGCCGGCAGTCTGATGGGGTTGGCCATCCTGTGGGATTTCCTGCTGCTGGCCCCCATGTTCCTGCAGGATCAGCTGCAATTGACCGCCCCCCAGGCCAGCCGGGTCGCCTCGGCGTTTCCACTGGGCAGCCTCGTTTCCGTGCTGGCGGGAGGTTATGTGTTTGACCGGCTCGGCAACCGGCGGATGGCGGGAGTGACCGCCCTGCTGCTGGCAGTGGCGACCGGCAGCCTGCTGCTGTTGGCTCAACTGTCTCCCACGACAACCGCTGGACTCCCCTCCTGGAGCGTGGCCAGCCTGCTGTTCCTCGTTCTTGGACTGTGCCTCTCCCCCTGCTACTACATTCCGGCCAGCATCTTCTCGATGCGGTTTGGCGGACGACATTCCGGTTTTCTGGTCTCGCTTTTGGACGCCCTCGGCTTCGCCACGACCGCCGTGTTTTACTACTTCGCCGGCCGGGGAATCGAAACCTATGGCTGGAGTGTCTTCCTCGAAATTCTCGCTGCAATTGGAATCTGGTCGCTGGTCACGACGTCTGGATTCCTCTGGAACGAAGGGAAAAACCATGAACCAGTTTCTCGATGACCGCCGATCGCCGGATTTGGTATGTCGCGAAGCGAACCATCCGCAAGGGGTGACTGATTCCGGGACCCCCCAAGCCTGGTTCAAGCTCTCACCCCGGGCACAGCACATCCGAATTGGCAATTCCGTTCGCCACCCAACCACATCCCGCAGGTCCTTCCGGGCAACCAGCGTCTGGCCGGCCGCTTCGAAGACCCTCCCGCCGTTTTCGCTGAACCGACGTCCTCCGGTGACTTTCCCAACCCAGCCCGGGAGGGAGTCCCGCCACTCTTTGTCCTCGGGAAACAGATCATGACAACCCAACTGGTGACCCTCCTGGTGATGATGATCATGGTCTCCATCATCGCCATGCTGGTCCGGGTGGTCTCTGGAACGATGCGTTCGAGCCAGAAACCGAACCCTGCCAATTCCTGTCCGGATTGTGGTCTGCGCATTCCCTCCGATGAATCGCGCTGTCTCCGGTGCGGCTGGGGACCCCAATCCGAGGTTCCCCGGGCCCAGCGCGTCATCCAGCAACTCCAGCGGCATCTCGAACTGTTGTCGAAACGCCAGTTGCTCTCCCCCGACGTGACGCAGCAATTGCGGATGACCATCCAGGAGGAACTCGGACGCCTGGAACGGCAGCGGCTCTCCGTCACCAATCCAGGCGGGATCCACCAACCAACCGCTCTTCCCGTCCCCCCAGCGACCATCGGCCTCGACGCCGCCACGACGGTGCTTCAACCGGCCCCCTTGCCCGGCTCAACCTCGAGCACGACATCCCCCTCCTTCCCAGTCCCCCCTAGGCCCACCGAGCCGCAGAAAACTTCCCCGGTGGCGTCTGCACAACCGGCTCCTATCACCGCTCGACCGGTCTCATTACCGGTTTCGACACGCAGTCTCAATTCGCAGGAAGCGGCGGCACCAATCTGGCTCGACAAACCTGAGACGGGCCCCGCGAAAGCGATCCCTCCGGTTCCTCCGGCCCCCAAGAAACGCGACTGGCTGCTCGCCTTCATGGAGCAGCGAAACCTGAACTGGGGAGAACTGATCGGCGGCCTGCTCATCGTCTGTGGATCCATCGCACTGGTGATCAGTTTCTGGAGCCAGATCGCCCAGTCTCCGTTCCTGAAGTTCGTGGTCTTCAATGGATTTACCGCGGCACTGTTCGCCGTTGGTCGTTATGCGGGTCAGCGGTTGCAGCTTCCCTCGACCAGTCGGGCCTTCTACGCCATCGGCAGCCTGCTGGTGCCGCTCAACTTTCTGGCAATTGCCGCCTTTTCCAAGGGAGCATCCACCAATGGGCTGACGCTTGCGGGGGAACTGGTCACCACAGCGCTGTTTGGTTGGCTCTGCTGGCGAGCTGGGCGCGTTCTGGCCCCCTCGCAACCGCTGGCCTTCACACTGGGAATCCTTGGCCCTTCCCTGGCCAGTCTGGTGCTGGGGCGTCTGCAGGTTTCCGGTGCCGAGAAAGTCGCCACGCTCGCCTGGAGCCTGCTCCCCGCCCTCCCCTACGTTGCCGCGCACATTTTGGGAGCGCGTTCACACAGGTTGGCTCTCGTTCCCCCCGGCCCTCTCGCCCCGGCTGACGCTGTACCGTCAATCCCAGAGCCGGTTCCCGCGGCCTCTGTCGAGCGGGGATGGTGGTCTCTGGCCACCAGCACGCTCGCCGTGCTGATTCCCCTCGGACTGCTTGTCTACCGATCGGAGCAGACACCCCTGATGCGGCACACTCTGGCCCCCCTGCTGCCGCTGCTGGCGCTCCCCGGCCTCTCACAGGGACTGCTTCGCAGCCGGCGGGAATCGTCCGCCCCCTCATCATTCGAGCCACTCGTGGCAACCGCCCTCAGTTTCCTGGCGATGGCGGTCATCGGACTGGGACTGGTCCTCGCCTGGCCTTTCAGCAGGCAGGTGGTGCTGACCTCCTTGGTCGGTGCCCTCGTCCTCGCGGCTGTCGCCGTTTGGCAACGGCGCCCCGCCCTTTGGCTGGCCGCATTGCCAGGCGTGACCATCGCCTGGCTGTTGCTGTTGGGGATGTTCCGCGGCCCGCTCATGTGGCAGTCCTGCAACCCCGCGGAACTGCAGGCGGCCCTCCTCGCCCCCTACCTCGGAAATGCCCTGATCCCGCTCGTACTGACCACGCTGGTGGGGGCAGCCTCCTGCCAACGTCGCTTCCCCGACGATGCCCGCTGGCTGCTGATGGGGACCGGCACCCTCGCCCTCCTCAGTCTCCTGTCGATTCTGATTCTGGGTTTCGGCCGGACAGGAGACCTGGGAGGGGCCACATTCTCTCTCCTGGGGTACGGTCTTCTGACCCTCTTGGCTGCTGTGGTGGTGGAGCAGCAAATTGCGCCGCTCCCTGATGAGTCGACGCCGAAGACGTCGACTTCCCCGGACTCTCCACTCAACAGTCGTCCCGTGATCTCCCAGGATCCATCCAGTGGTATGGTCTTTGGCCTGGCCAGTGCAGGAATAATCCTGCTGACACTGGCCAGTACCCAGGGGCTCTGTTTCCGCTGGCCGGGATGGGTGCAATACACCCGCCCGGCAGTTCCGCTGTTGACCACCAGCCTGATCACGTTGTTTCTGGCAGTGATCGGCAGTGGTTGGACCAAGCGGTGGACTGGTCTCGCGTTTGTCACCACCAGCCGACTGGCGAATTGGCTGACACTGGGGGGGATCGTGCTCTCCCTGGTGGCAATGGCCGACGTGGCTCTTCACTGGTTCCGCATCCCCCTGGGCGGCTTGGCGTGGCAGATCCTGTGGAGTGCCGGTCTGTGGCTGGCCCTCTCCTGGATGCATCGCGGCACCCAGACAGTGGCACAGCCGATCTTTAGCGGTTTTCAATTCCTGCTGGCGGCTGCGTCCCTCGGGGGTGCCAGACAATGGCTGCAGTCGCATCCCTGGAGCGATCCCGCCCCCCATCTGGGACGCGATCCCCGGACCTGGCAACTGCTGGGAATTTTGCTCAGCATCCAGGCCCTGGGCTGGTTGGTCCTGCGTGCCCGCTCCACCCGGCCGGCGAATCAGGATGAAGCGGTCGTCTGCCACAGCCTCTTCGCCCGTCCCGCTGTGTCAGGCGACCGCCTGCTGGCCAGCCTGTCGCTTTTGGGAGTGCTGCTGGTGACCGGTTACGCGGCCCTGCCTGGAACAGAGCGCGAGTTGACCCCTCGCAACGTCGCCCTGAACCTCGCCACGCCCCAGATCGTGGAACAGGCTCGACTGACCCACGAAGTGTCACAGCAGGCGGCCCGGGATCGGGGAGAACCCGCATCAACCAAACCGTTCCGCGTGGTTCCTCCCATTGAGGCCTATGAATTTTCCCAGACGCCTCATGCGGCTGCGGCCGGGTGGGGAACATGGATCTGGCTCGCTCTGGTCCTGGCCCTCTGGGGCGGATGGCAGTGGCATTGGCCGACGGTGCGGACCACCATGGGCGGAAGTCTCGCTCTCGCCGCAATCTGTCCCCTCGTCGCATTCCACTGGGATTCCGACGTCGCCACCGCCTCGGCCTGGCGCTGGGGAGCCGCCCTGTGGATCTCCCTCGTCGCCAGTCTCATCTGGATCAGCCGTCCCCGGCAGACCTCCGAATCCAGCGGCTGGCTGGCCCAGCGGCTGGCCGATCTCGGCCCTGATCGCCAGAAACTGGCCAATTTCAGCCAGGGAGTGATGCTGTGTCTCCTGGCCGCCATGGGCCTTCTGGTGGGCGCTCTTCTGACCCGTCAACCGGCCATCTGGGACCCCTGGCGCAGGTCGCTGGGAATCACGGGATGGCTGGCTCTTTTCTCCGCCCTGCTCGGTTTGCTGCTGCAGTATTCTCTGGTTGCGATGACCCGGTGGTCCCATCGCCGCGATCCCGAAGCCAAGGTCCCCCTGCTGGTGCAGAGGTTTTCCTCTCCCGTCACGTTGGCCTCATGGCTCACCTGGATCCTCGGTGTCGGTCCCTTCCTGGCGGTGGTGCTCTTTCTCTTCAACGGGGCGTTGCGGGGCAATCCCCTGGTGGGTCCCGAACCGGGAACATTTTTCCATCAGATCGGTGTCGCAGCTGGCTATGCCGTTCCACTGATCGTCTGGGCCCTGGTCCTGATTGGTCATGCAATCTGTTTCGCCGAGGGGTCGTACGTCTTCGGAGCGGGGCTGCTGCTGCAGATCTCGGCCACCTCCATCGTGGCCTATCTCACGGCGCGGGCCGGTCGACCTCTCGACCAATCCCTGTCGCTGGAATTGATCCTCTGGAATTCACTGGTGGCCAGCCTGGCGGCTCTCGGGTGGCAGGGAGGCCGTCGGCGGCTCGGTTTCGCGACCTCGATCATCCCGGGGGAGGCCGACAGTTCCCGGATCTGGAATCGGCAGCAGTTCCCCCCCTTGTTGGTCACCCAGTGCGTGCTGGGAATGTCACTCTGGGTGATCAGCCAGATTCTGGTGGTCTCTTCGATGACGGCGCTGCGTTCAGGTATTGCCGCGCAGGGAGTATTTGCCTCCGTGCCGGGTATCGTCTCGGGGGCTCTCGCCCTGTTGGCGCTCGCCGCACCGCTGGAATGGCGGGGACTGCGCACGGGACACATCTGGCGGACTCTGGCCTGCGGAACGGCAGCCCTGCTGCTGGCGCACACTCTCGCTCAGCGGGACTTGTCAGGGGGGCTCTCGGCCTGGCCGGTGCTCAGACTCTGCCTCGTCGGTGCGGCTTTCGGGTTGTGGTTGCTGGAGGTGGGTCTGCGGCAGCGAGCCGCAGACCAAACCGGGGAGATTCCCCAGACCCGCCTGCCCGGCGTGGCGATTCTCGGTTGCCTCGCGCTAGGCCTGACTCTCAGTGAGATCGGACGCGGAGGAGCCAACGGTTGGACCGCCTGGGAACTGCGTGGTCTGGGCGCTGTGGGTCTGTTGCACGTGCTTTGGTCACGCGACCGGCGGTGGCTGTGGAGTTCGGCCCTGCTGCTGCCGCTGGCGGAAATCAGCCGCTGGCTGTCTGGGGCCACCGTGGGCATCTCGGAATTCCAGCGGATCGTCGAACGGGGCGACTCCATCTGGCAGTCGCTGCTTCCAACCGCCCTGGTCGCTCTGTGGCTCGACCATGTTGCCACGGCGAGCTCCCCACCTGATCATGAGCCGCTCGCGGGGTGGCTGCCAAGACCTGGTTTTCAACGGGGCGTGGGGTGGCTGGGTGTGGCGTGGTTCAGCTTCACGGTCGTCCTGGCCGCGTTTGCGGGAGGTTTGAGTGCGGTGGTCCCCGCCAGTCATCTCTGGAGCCTGATCGGCCTCATCGTGATCTGGACCCTCTGCCTGCGTGATGGTCAGCGGGAGGTCACACTACTCCCGCTTTACCTGTCGGGCCTGTTGCTCTTCGCATCGATTCCTCTTGTGCTGGCTCCCGAACTGCGGTGGCGGCTGACATTCCAGGGGCAACTGCTGGCGGGCTACACCGCCCTGTCGTATCTGCTGTGGTGGCGGCGGCATGATTGTGACCGCGTGGCGGAGTGGTTGGGGATCATCCCTTTCCACCGGGAAGCAGGCACCAATCGCCGCTGGCTGGCACGTGCCACGCAATTCGTGTCGACACTGGTGCTGGTCATCACCTTCATAACCGTCTGGACCGAGGTCTCCGGAGCCATCGAACCGCTGCGGCGGGTGCAGATGGCAAGCGGAGCGTGGGCGCCAATCCTCGTTCTGGGACTGCTGTGCCGCAGTTCCGATGACGGCCGGCTGCACGGACGGGCGCTGCGGCGGGCAGCATTCGCCAGTATCTTCTGGGCTTGGGCATGGTTCCCGGTCAACTGGCTGCTGGTCCGGTTCTCGATCCAGGCGGCCGCCCTGTTGCTGCTGGCCCTCAACCTGTCCCTGCTGGTCAGTCACTGGTCACGACTCTCCGCGACCTGGAGCAGCGCCATCCAGAGAATCCTCCCCTGGCTGATGGGAACCGGGCTGGCCACGGTGCTGCTGATCGTGGGCCTCGAAGCGACGGTCCTGTCCCCTGCCCGCACCCGGGAGGAGTACATCGCCGTCGCAATTGTGGCCGGGGCCCTCGTCCTCTTTGCCGGCCTGTGCCTGGCGGCCACCCTGCTTCCAGGCCGCGATCCACTGCGACTCGCCGAATCGCGGAAGACTCTCTGGGTCTATGCCTCGGAAGGACTGCTGACGCTGCTGTTCCTGCACCTGAGGCTGTCGCTCCCCTGGCTGTTCTCGGGACTCTTTCAGGCGTACTGGCCTTTCTTCCTGCTGTTCCTGGCGTTCGTGGGGCTCGGTCTCTCGGAAGTCTTCCGAAGACGGAATCTGCCCGTGCTCGCGGAACCGCTCGAAAACACCGGAATGTGGCTCCCCCTGCTTCCATTGCTTGTATTCTGGCTGAATGCCTCCGCGGGACAGTCGTCCCTGTCGATGCTGCTGGGAGGGCTGTTCTACGGAGTGCTGTCCGTCCGCCGGAAGTCGGTCGCCCTCGGCTTGCTGGCGGTCGTCGCCGTCAACGCATCGCTGTGGTTGCAATTGCAACATCTCGAGGGCTTTCGCCTGCTGCAGCATCCGCAGCTGTGGTTCATTCCCTTCGCACTCTGCCTGCTGGCCGCCTCATGGATTCACCGCGACCGGCTGACCCCCACCCAGCGATCCACGCTGCGGTATCTCTCATCCACCCTCATCTACACCTCTTCGACCATCGAGATCTTTCTCAACGGGCTGGCCAAGGCACCGTGGCTGGCGGTGGTCCTGGCAGGTTTGTCGGTGTTGGGGGTCCTGGCAGGAATGGTGCTGCGGGTTCGCAGTTTCCTGTTCCAGGGAACCGCCTTCCTTGGGGTGGCGCTGTTGACTCTATTGTGGCACGCGGCGTTCCACCTGCACCAGACCTGGCTGATCTGGCTGACGGTCATCTTCGCGGGAGTGGCCATCCTCACGCTGTTCGCCCTGTTCGAGCGAAAACGACAGCAGATGATCGAACTCGTGGGGCAACTGCGCGAGTGGTCAAATTGAATCTCAATCCGCCATTCGCGCAAGACAGACGCCGCAGCCCGGTGTCCCGACCTGCGGCGTCTGTTCGTCTCAGCCATCAGACCCGTCGGGTGTGACGACTCGGCGGAGAATCCCGCTCCTCAACCGGGCGGGAAATCCCCAGAAATTGTTAGCGACGGCCTCGGGTGTCTTTCTTCCCCTGGGCCCGTTTCCCAGCCGCCGAGACATGGCCCCGGGTGCGGGTGGTCAGCCCGGTCAGTTTCAGACCGGTCTTCTTCGCCTTGGCCGAAGCGGCGGCGCTCTTGGGGCCGGGAACGGCCACTCCCAGGCGGCCGATCGAGGGGGTGGCCACGGCGGGCTTGGCTCCCTTGGCTTTTCCCTTGGCCTTGGGGGCCTTGATTCCCTTCGGGGGCCGACGGGAAGCGGTCTTCTTAGCGGCAGCCACAGGGGCTGCGGCGGGAGCGGCCGGTACCGCCGCGGGGACCGCAGCCGGAGCTGCCGCCTTCTTCGCCGCCGTCGCACGGGTGGTCAACGGCCGCAGGGTCTTGCGGGTGGTCACCCGCTCCTGGCGGTGGGCCCGGGTGCGACCTGCCTTGGTCGCCTTCTTGCGGGTCGCCTTGCCGGCCGCGGGGGAAGCGGTCGGAGCGGCAGCCAACAACGCCTCGAACCGCCGCACCGCCTCGGCAAACAGTTCCGACTTGGCATGGCTGCGGTCATTTTCGGCCCCGGCACGGCCTCCGCGCGACTGCTGCCGCGCCCGCTTCTGGCGAGTGTATTGATCCTTCCACTTGTCACGCAGCGTCCGGGCCAGCGTCAGCTTTTTCTTCAAATCGGCCGCGGGAGCCTCCACGTAGCTCGCCTCCAACAAGCCATACTCAGTCGCGGTGAACAGGTCACGAACATCCTTCAACTCGGCCGGAATCGGCATCGCATCCTCAGGGCTGCAAGAAAGTGAACACAAGACAGGATCGGCAATTTACGTCTCGTCCATCCGACATGCAATCTCGACACAATGTTCCCCCTCTCGCGTCGACTGGAATCCAGGTGGTCCCGAACGCAGACAACTCCCTCCCCCGGGTCCACCCTCGGGAGGTCAGGCCGCCCGTCTGCCGTGGGCGCGCACCATTCATCTGGCAACTCTTCCGCTCCCGCCCGGTTGACCCATCCGTCAAAATCGCGCACGATCTCGGAACCACCGATCCCCCACCCGCCCGTTCCCTCCGCTTCCTTCGCAAAGTCCATGGCCGCCTCCGCCGCTTCACACGCGTCCCGCCAAGCCGAATTCCAGAATGAGGGATATGTCGTCGTCCGCCAGTTTCTCTCAGCCGACGACTTCGCCGAGTTACAGCGCGAACTGCACCGCTACATCACCCAGGTTGTTCCCCATCTGCCCGAGGGAGATGCCTTCTATCACGACCGGTCCCGACCGGAAACGCTCAAGCAGATGTCGCGGATCGAGAACGATCCCTTTTTCGCAGAGTACCTTCAGCATGCCGCCTGGAGGAATCTGGCCGAGGAGCTGCTGGGGGAGCCAGCCACCTGCCAGGGGACCGAGTGGTTCAACAAGCCCCCCTCCACCGATCACCCCACCCCGCCTCATCAGGACAATTACTACTTCTGCCTCCAGCCGCCGCAGGTCTTGACCATGTGGCTGGCCCTCGACACCGTCGACGAAGAGAACGGCTGCCTGCGTTATATTCCCGGTTCGCACCGCGAAGGGCTGCGACCTCACGGACGTACCAGAACACTGGGATTTTCCCAGGGGATCTTCGACTATTCCGAGGCCGACCGGGCCCGCGAGTTGAAGATCCTGGCGCAGCCCAACGATCTGCTGATCCACCATGGCAATACGATCCACCGGGCCGACTCCAACACCTCATCCACCCGGCACCGGCGCAGCTTCGCACTTGTCTTCCGCGGTGCCAGTGCGCGTCGCGATGACGTGGCCTTCCGCAAGTATCTCGATTCGTCGTCCGCCCAGCAGGAGGCCCTGGGCGTGAAGAACGCCGCCATGGCGATGCAGCAGTAGCCGCCCCGTCAAACACACACACACGTTCCCACACGGGCCTGCCCCCCCGCACACTCTCTTGCCTGAGGCCCGGGACTCTCCCTTGGGTCCCCCTGCCGTTCAAGGTCTTTCCTCGAAAGTTTCGCCATGCTGTTGAAGATCGCCGTCGTGGCCGCCTTGCTGGGAGGCGACTGGCCCCAATTCCGCGGCCCACGGGCCGACGCCCATGCCGACGGACCCGCCACGCCCCTCGAATGGTCTGAGACACAGAACGTCGTGTGGAAGACCCCCATCGCGGGCTTGGGCTGGTCCTCGGCGTCTGTCGCGAAGGGCAAGGTTTACTTGACCACGGCCGTTCCGCAGGGTGAAGGGCTGTCTCTGCGGGCGCTGGCGCTCGATGCGGAGACCGGTCGGGTCCTCTGGGATCGGGAAGTCCGCGCGGTCGACAAAGCCCCGGCGATCCACAAGAAGAACAGTCATGCCAGCCCCACCCCCCTTGTGCAGGGAAACGCCGTCTTCGTCCACTTCGGTACTCTCGGCATGGCCAGGCTGCATGCCGACACGGGCGACCTGCGGTGGCTCTGCACCGAACTGGTCTACCCCCCGGTGCACGGCAGCGGGGGAACCCCCGTGCTCCATTCGGGCAAACTGGTAGTTGCCTGCGATGGCAGCAGCCAACCCTACGTGGCAGCCGTCGATGCCGAAACCGGCAAAATCGTCTGGAAGCGCGAACGGACCGTGACCGGACGAGTCAATCACTCATTCGTCACCGCCGCTGTGGCCGAAGTGGATGGGCAGATTCAGGTGCTGGCTCCCGGCCCCGACCATTGTGCCGCCTACGACATTCACACCGGCGAAGAACTCTGGAAGGTGCTGGCCCCCGGCTGGTCCGTGGTGCCCCAGCCGACCGTGGCTCATGGACTCGTCATCTACAACCACGACTACGACAATCCCGAACTGCTGGCGGTCCGCCTGGGCGGCAAGGGAGACATTACAGACTCGCACATCGCCTGGCGGCTGAAGCGGGGCGCGCCCAGCACTCCCACCCCGGTCCTCGTCGATGACGATCTGTACTTCGTTTCCGACAATGGCATCGCGTCGTGCGTGAATGCCAAAACGGGCGAGGTCTACTGGACCCAGCGGCTGGGAGACAATTACTCGGCCTCACCGGTTTACGCCAACGGGCGCATCCTGTTCCTCAACGAAAATGGACTGGCCACCTGGGTCAAGCCGGCCCGCGAGTTCGAAATCCTCGGGACCAACCAGGTCCCCGGACGAACATTCGCTACCCCCGCATTTTCGAATGGGGCGATGTATCTGCGAACCGATGAGGCGCTTTACAAAATCGCCCGATAGGAAAAGTTGGGCCCGGCTGGTCGATATCCGGCAACAAAAGTGCCCCCCCAACCTGATGACAGCGCTGGAGGGGGTTCCCCGGAGATCACTTTTCAGAAATAACGCCGCGCTGGCTCCCGATGGTGGAACCAGCACGGCGTTGTCATGCCCGGTCTCAGTGCAGCCGCACCGAACGTCGACAGAGCTGGCTTTCGCACGACACCGGCGGCAGTCTACAGCTTCAGCAAACCGCACGCCTCGTCGTAACCGGGGGCCGGGGTTCCGTATTCGCTGGCGGTCACCCGGGCCAACGCCACCAGTTGCCGCACCTTGTGCTGGGGTCGAGCGCGGGCCAGTTCATCGGTGGTGGTCCGATAGTACTTCTCGGCATGCAGCGCCCCGTCTTCGCTGATGGCGTACCTCAACAGCAGATCCAGCACACCCCGGTGCGCGTGCCCCAGGTCGCAATATTTCTGGACGATCGCACACGCCCGTTCCTGGTCCTTTTCGCGAATTACGCCGTCGAGTTCCTGCAGCAACTGCTGCGGGTCGGTCATGGTCACACCCCGCAGCACCACCTCGACTGGACGCGGTTCCCAGTTGAGGAAGGGGCGCCCTGTTTCGTGGTAGTCAAGGGCGAGGTGCCATCCCGCCAGGATCAGGCTCGCACAGGCATTGCGGTGATTGGCCGAGAGTGCCACATGCCGCCAGGCATTGGCCGAGTCGCAGGCATGCACGCCAATCGAATCGCCATGCACACTGCCGACCGGTTTATGCGGCTGCGTCCACTCCCGGGGACGCCCCTCATCCCGCAGCACAAGTTGATTGGCCGCCAGGGCCAGGGCGTCACAGATTGCGGTCCGGTCAATTCCTGCCGCAAGCCATTCAGCCACCTGCCCGGCGGCATCAGCCGGCTTCAGGGTCATCAAACTCTGGCAGGCCGAATCGAGCCAGGCGTCATCGATGGCGGCCCTGGCCTGGGAGGGAGAATCCAGTTGGTGCTGGTCGAACAACTTTGGCAACAGCTCGCGCAGCGCCGAATACCGCCGGGCCGAGTGTTCTTCATGCTTCCAACAGTAATGTAGCGATTGCCGTAGCAGAGTGCTGGCGTGTTCCGGCCCCACCAGCGAGAGCATGTCCCAGGCACGATGGGCCAACACAATCCGGTGCACATCGGTCCCGTCACAGACCGTCGGCAGCAGGGCGTTCCAGGCACTCTCCGCGTTCCCTTGCGAAAGTTGGGCGAACACCTGCTCCCCCCGGGGCAAATCGCGGGCCCGAACCGCCTCACGCAACTGCTCGGCCGTAGCTGGGCCGGTCGCGTCCGCTGCGGCCGAAACTGGTGCGAGTGCTTCCGAGGTCCCTGCCCGTGACGGATCATGCAGACAGCGGGCATTCCGGTGCAGCACCTTCAGAACGGGCAAGGCGCGCCGCTCGGTCGGCAGTTCTCCCGCCATCTGCAGTGCCGGCGCCAGCGCCATGAAGGTATGAAATCCCACATAGTCTTCCCCGCCGCAGGCTCGGGCATTCGCCAGCGCCGCCGCCCCGACCAGTTCCCGCAGGCTGGTTCCAGCGCGCAGCAGTGGCACGACCCTTGACAGCAGTTGCTCGGGAGGGGTCTCGGCCAACAGCCCCGCCAGCGGTTCCAAAGGACCGAAGCTCAGCCGGGGCACGTCTTCTGCCCCCCCGGCGGAACCCACGGGGATCAGCCCCAGTTCGGCAGCCGCAGGCCCCCCAACCCCGGCCACGAGCAAGCCCCGTCCCAACACCGACAAAAACTGTCGCCGACCATGAACACGTTCCATTGCAACCTCGCCTGCACCAAATGGGAAGTGAGGCCCCCACCAACAGATCATACAGTCTATCATCTCGGGCGCTGCGAGGTGTTGTTTTCTTTCCAGCAACCTTGTTGAATCTCATTCTGACGTTTCTTAGAGTGTCGGGCGTGTTGATTGCACTGCAACTCAAGCGGGCTGGTCCCGCAAGAAAGCCTCCTGTGACACAGATTGCATGACTCCGCGCTACCTCATGATCGGCGGTTTTCTTGGTGCCGGGAAGACGACCACGGTGGGCCGTCTCGCCCGCCACTACATGGCCCAGGGAAAACGGGTGGGGATTGTCACGAACGATCAAACCACCGACCTGGTCGACACCCACACGCTCCGCTCCCAGGGTTTCGAGGTGGGGGAAGTGGCTGGTGCCTGCTTCTGCTGCAACTTCAATGAATTGACTTCCACCGTCGAGCAACTTGGAAGCGAAGAGCGTCCCGAGATCATCCTGGCCGAACCGGTCGGCAGCTGTACCGATCTGGTCGCCACGGTCATTCGCCCGCTGGTACAGGTGTACCAACAGCCGCTCGATGTGGCTCCTTACGGAGTGATTCTCAAGCCCAGCCACGGCCTGCGGATCCTCAGTAATTCCGGTCGGGGGGGGTTCTCGCCCAAGGCCGAGTACATCTTCCGCAAGCAGCTCGAAGAGGCCGACTTCCTGATTATCAATCGCCTGGACGAACTGACGGCAGAACAGGTGACAGAGTTGACCACCCTGCTCCAGGAACAGTTTCCGGGCCGTCCCATTGTGCGCATCGCGGCCCGCACGGGGGCCGGTTTCGACCAACTCTGCGATTTCCTCGATCAGCGTGGCGCCTTCGGCCAGCGGGTCATGGAACTCGACTACGACGTGTATGCCGAGGGAGAGGCCGAACTCGGTTGGCTCAACAGCCAGGTGGTGGTCGATTCTTCCCGCGAGTTTCCGCTCGACACCTTGTTGGTCGACCTGATCGACCGCCTCCGCCGGAGGTTCGACGCCGTGGGAGCCGAAACAGCCCACCTCAAGTCCATCGGGCTCTGGGAAGGGTTCTATGGGGTGGCCAACCTGGTCAGCAGTTTCACTCCTCCCGAGTTGTCACTTCCCTCCAATTGTCAGGTGAAGCAGGCCCACGTCGTGGTGAATGCCCGGGTGGCGATCGATCCCGAACTGCTCGCCCAGATGGTCCGGGACGAGGTCGCCGCCGCCGCCGAAGCTCTCACCCTGACACACCGGATTGAGACGCTTCAGAGTTTTCGCCCCGGCCGCCCGGTTCCCACCCACCGCATCACCCCCACCTGATCGCCAGTTCGCGGGCTGTCCTGAGTCAGCGGACACTACGAACCGCGGCTCGACGGCAAACCCTGCAATTCCGAGCGCAGCTTGTCGCGCTCGCGGTCGACCTGTTCCGCGGTCGCCCCCAGGTGCCGCAAAATCAATTCCAGAAACCCCAGGGCCACCTCGCACTCGTCGGTCACAACGCGGCTCGCGCCCGCGGCCCGCAGGATCGGACCATCACTCACATAGTCGCCGCGGGCCAGTACCCGCAGTTGGGGATTCAATTCCCGCGCCCGACGCACAATGTCCGCCAGTCCCTCGACGTGACGGGCACTCAAAATCAGATTGCGGACGCCACTGATGCCTGCCGCCTCGAGAACTCCTGGCTGCCGGGCATCGCCATAGACTGCCCGCAATCCCTCTTGCTGAAGCGCGCGGACGGTCGCGAGATTGAACTCGATGACGATCGATTCAACTCCGTTCGCGCGCAGCAGCCGGACGATCGAACTCCCCACCGGACCGTACCCGACCACGATCGTCCGTTCTTCCGACTGCGGAAGTCCCGCCAGGTCCACCAGAGTCGATTGTTCCTGGGGCTGAACTTCCTCTCCTCGATAGCGCCGCGCCAGCATACCCGCGAAATTCATCATCCAGGGATTGATCGCCATCGAGAGCATCGCCACCGCCACGAGTGACTGATGGGCCACTTCGGGCAGCACATTCAGGGTGCGTCCCACCCCAGCCAGAATGAACGAGAACTCCCCAATTTGCCCCAGGGCCATTCCCACCGGCAGTCCAACCCTTGGCGATTGTCCCAACCACCTCAGTACCAACAGGGCGGCGAGGGGCTTCGCCAGCAGCACGATTATCGCCGTCGACAGCAGCGTCACAGGAGACTCCCAGACCCGCGCCGGATCAAACAGCATCCCCGCCGAGACGAAGAACAGCACGGCGAAGGCGTCGCGCATCGGGAGTGCCTCCACCGCGGCCCGCAGGCTGAATTCGGACCGCCCCACCACCATGCCCGCCAGGAAGGCCCCCAGCGCCATCGAGACCGAGAAGCCTTTTGCCGCCAGCACGGCCACTCCCAGCGCCACCACCAACACCGTCAGCGTAAACAGCTCACGCGAGCGGGTCGCGGCCACCTTTTCGAGCAGCCAGGGAATGACTCGTCGGCCCCCGATCAGGGTGACCGCCACGAGGACTGCGATCTTCAGCAGCACCAGCACCACCGTCCCCAGCAGGGCCAGTCCGCCCGGTCGCTCGGCCCCCAGCAGTTCAGGCAGCAGGACCAGCACGATCACCGTGAAGATGTCCTCCACTACAAGCCAGCCTACGGCGATCCGGCCCACGCGGGTGTGCAACTCCCCCCGGTCCGACAGCACCCGCGTCAGCACCACCGTACTCGCCACCGAGAGGGCCAGTCCAAACACCAGTCCCCCCTGCCAGCCCCACCCCAGGCTGCAGCCGAGGATCAGGCCCAGCACGGTCGCCACAAGACTCTGCAGCACCGCTCCAGGAACCGCCAGCCGCCGCACTGCCACCAGTTCCTCGACATGAAACTGCAGCCCCACCCCAAACATCAGCAGGACCACTCCGATCTCAGCCAGTTGCTCAGCCAGGGTGTGATCGGCGACAAACCCGGGTGTATGGGGGCCCACCACCACCCCCGCCAGCAGGTAGCCCACAAGCGGGGAAATCTTCAGCCGCAACGCGATGTAACCCAACGCGGCCGCAGCCGTGATCCCGCCGGTGATGGTCAGAATCAGGTCGATCTGGTGCATCAATTCGCCCGTCTGGACTCGCCCTCAGAACCGCGGACTCGGTGTGATGTTCACCGACTGGCCCCACACGACGCACTCAGTGAGACGCCGAAGGATTTCCAGTTGTGGAGCTGCCGCTGAGAGTACCGGAAAAATGCGGTTTCGGCACCGCCTCCGACGACCGCGCCGATTCCACAACCGGAGTGGACAGCGTCACCGTTGCAGCCCCTGGCGTTCCGGTCACGGGAACACTGAAGGTTCCGGTTTTGGCGGGCTGAACGCTGGTCACAATACCAGCCTCCTGGAATTCCCGCTTGATCATCGTCAGCAATTCATGCCGCACGGCGGAGACCACATCACAGTTTCCCACACAGACCCGCAAAGAGAACACCAGCGAGTTCTCGGCGAATTCCTCGAACTGGGCGGAAGGAGCGGGCTGTTTCAACACCAAGCGATGCTTCTGGGCCACACCCAGCAGCAACGCGCGGGCGAGATCGGGATCGGTCCCCACCGCTGCCCGGACCTTGATCGTAAGCCGCGACAGGGTGTTCGTCAGCGTCCAGTTGATAACCCGGCCGGTAATCAGCTCCTTGTTGGGAACGATCAGTTCGCGCAGATCACCATCGGTGATGGTGGTGGCCCGCATCCGGATCCGGGTGACACTGCCGGTCACATCGCCAATCGAGACAATATCCCCGATCCGGACGGGACGTTCGATCAGCAGGATCAGACCCGAGATGAAGTTGGCGAAGATCTCCTGCAGGCCAAATCCCAGCCCCACCGTCATCGCTGCCACCAACCAGTTCAACTGCGCCCAGCCGATTCCCAACTGCTGGAAGGTGGCCAGGGTCCCCAGCATCAGCACGGCGTACCGACAGACGGTCGCAATGGCATAGCGGGCCCCCGGATCGAGCCGCGTCCGCGAGAGCACCAACACGTCCAGCAACTCGGGCAGCGTTCGCTCGCAGAACCAGGTCACTCCCGCAATCACCGCGGCCACACACAGCCCGGCCAGGGTGATCAGCCCCACCGTCGGCTCTTCCGTAGCGTTATCAAGAATGCGGAAGGGATGCGGCCACAATTCGACTGCCTCGAGGATTCGCAGAGCCGGCAAGAGCTGTCGGCAGATCGTCCAGCACCCCAGAGTGAAAGCTCCCATCGAAGCCATCCACAGCAGGTCCTGCCATTGCACCAGGTGACTTTCCGCGACAGGCATGGCTTCATTGTCATTTGGTGCAGCGCCGGATTGCGACGACGCTCCCTTGCCCAATCGCGGCAGGCGCGATTGCGAGATTGGTCTCATCCGGGGGAGCCACCAGCCTCCCACCAACTGCCGCACCAGGTCGATGGCTCCCCATAATCCCACGAGGCCCAATAACCGCAATTCCAACTGAACCGCCGTAAAGTGATAGCCCGCGACGGACAATCCTCCGAACACCGCGGGAACAGCCAGACACAGCATCCGCCAGGCGCCGCGCCAGAACCGGTCGCGGGCGACTGCCGCCGCGGCTCCGTCATGCGCCGCGTTCACATCCTCCGACTCTTCGGTCACCGACGGGGTCTCGACTCGTTCGTCCGGCAACAGTTGCCAGAGCGCCCACCATAAGACCCCTTGCAGCATCAGGAAGGCGGCCCGGCTGACGGCGCCCCGGGCGGCGTCTCCTGCGACGTAGATCCCCCACAGAGTGATCGCCAACAGAGGGAGCCCCCACCATGAGGCGCTGCGGGCGAACCTGCGCCATCCAGCCACCTCTCCCGCCGCCACCGACAACACCCCCGGTGCCAGCCGCTGCAGCCGGGCCCCATGGCGAATCATCCGCAGGGGGAACAGCAACAGCGCCACTGTCTGAAGCGCCCGCCCCCCGGCCGCCGTCACCTCATCCATTCCCAAGGCACCAATCCGCGAACCCAGGAACAACAAGACCAATGGAATGGGTGCGACACTGAACAATAACGAGCCGAGACTTAACATCGAGGCATCGGCCGAGCCCTGCGAGTCGGCCGCGGTCAGCCGTTTCAGCAGAGTCTCGACCCAGGGGGCAGCCAGCCCACAGCCCGCCACAAACAACCCCAGACACAAAGGGACAGCCGGGCGCCGCATCAGATCGTTCACCAGGCCCATCGCCAGGGTCTGCCAGAAGGACGGCCGAACCAGTTCCCGCAATCCCTGTCCGATTCGTCCCATTTCGCCGGCACCCGGCCAGCTCATGCTGCGAATCCACAACACATGCTCATCGCAGAAGCGGGAATACAACTCGGTCTGGCGCAGCAATTCCCGCTCGGCCGTCTCTAGTCCCATCAGGGTTTCGAGGTAGCGGGAGGTGTCGTCGATCAGCGTGTCGAGGGCCCCACGGCGCGCCTTCAACAGGGCCCGGATCTCATCGGCCTGTTCGGCCCCCGGTTCCCTCCCGCCGGGAAGCAAAACGCGCCCCTCCCGAACCACTGCCGCTCCCAGGTCAGACAACCCTTTCCGCTCATCCTCCAACTCGGCCAGTTGCAGGCTGATCTGGGCCGTTTCCTGTTGCCTTTCCCCAGAGCGTTCCGCCAACTCCGCGGGCGTCGGAAGGCTCTCGCGACGCCGCCGCAACACTACCGCCACGGTCTCAGTGAACCCTGCCCGCCGCGCCCTGCGGGTCACCTGGTCCGATTCTTCCGCCAGCTCGCTGGCCTGGGTCTCGATCTGCTCCAGCTCCTCTGCCGCCTGCTCGGCCCGAGTGACCAGCACCACTCGCGACTCGGCCAATTCCCGGTTGCGTTCGGCCAGCGGGCGAAGCGCGGCCGGGGCGCGCTCGACCGCCAGCGCGGCCAGTTGCGCCTGATAAGCCACCTCGTCCCGCCGCCGCTCATTCAATTCCTCTTCCCAGGCGGTCACCACTCCCCGCGATTGCTCGATTTCCAGTGCCGCCAAGTCGCGCCGGGCGGACAACAGCCCCGACGTCAGTTCGTAAGTCACCAACTCCTGCCGCAGCAGTTCCCGTTCAGCCTCCGCCGCCTGCTGACGTGCACGGAGCAACATCTGCCGCGCCTCGGCCTCGTCTTCCGAATCGGTTTCACCCGGTCCGCGATCGATTTCTTCCTCCAGCGCACGCAGTTTCTGCCGCACCACCGGCTGGCGATCGATAATCTCGAGGCGCCGCGTGGCCCGGCGCGAAACCTCTCCCTCCGCCTCGGCCAGCTTCTCGCGCCATTCCTCCAGCGTGGCCTCGGCCACGCTCAGCCCCTCCTGCAATTCCGCCAGGCTGGCGTTTGGTTGCACCTGCGAGGCGGCGGGGGGACGGGGACTGTCGCGCCGCTGGCTGACTTGCGCCAGGTCTTGATCGGCGGTGTGCGCCATCTCTACCAGGCGCGCGCGGCGAGTGCTGAACTCTGTCCCCTCCCCCAGCGCATCGAGAGCCGATTTATAAAGCTCGAGCACCGTCGCCTTGGTCTCGGACGACAATTCGGGGTTCGCCTCGACCCGGGACATGCGGGCCTTCACGTCGGACTCCCGCACGCTGGTCAACTCGCCCGCGTCGTCTCGGTCACTTTCCCGCGGCGAGTGCGATTCCTCCCGTTCGACAGTCGGCGGTTTGGCCGGGCCGGCTTCGTTGTCATCACCCCGTGCGGATGCCATTCCCCAGAGCAGACCGGCCCCGGCCACCAGCCCCAAGAGGCCGGGGAACAGTCTCCGAACACCAACCACCATCCGCGCCGTACGACCATCCATGATCTTCCTCCCGAACAAGGGGGGCGAAGAATAGGACATCCCCCCCCGTCCGAAAAGACGAACTGCACGGTCGTCCCGCTTACACAAGACAGGCGGTCCGTCATGTTGGTCACAGAATGCAAACAGCCCGGTCTGGCGGATGCCAGACCGGGCTGCGTTCAAATCCGTTCCGGAACCTGCCGGCAGACCGCTCAGACGAACTGGGTCACGCCGGGCACCGCCACAACCGGTTCGGGCAGCTTGGTCCAGTCGTAGCTCGCGGGAGTGAGGTTCTCCTTCGAATTCAGCGCCTGTTCCCAGGTAATCGTCTTTCCGGTGTAGGCCGACATGCGTCCCATGATGGCCATCAGGGTGCTCTTGGTCATGTAGTCGCCGTTGTTGATCGGCTCACCCTTGCGGATGGCGGCGAAGAGCTCGTTGTGCTCGGTCTGGTACATGTCTCCCTTTTGGCCCTTAAACTTCCACGTCGTCTTCCCCCCCACCTTGACCGAGTGGGCGAAGATGTCGCAGGTTCCCTTGGTGCCAAACACATGGTCAGACACGTCATTCGAGCAGCCATCAATCTGCCGGCACGACGTGAACGCCTTCACTCCGTTGGCGTACTCGTACACCACGCTGAAGTGGTCATAGGCATTGCCCGATTCCGCGCCGGTCCGGGCCTGCCGGCCGCCGCTGCCGGTGCACTGCACGGGAGGTTCATCCCCCATCGCCCAGGCCACCTTGTCGAGACTGTGGATGTGCTGCTCGACGTTGTGATCGCCCCCCAGCCACACCATGTGCTGCCAGTTCCGCAGCTGGAACTCCATGTCGCTCCAGCCAGGCTGGCGGGGAAACTTCTTCAGCGTCGAAGTGTGGTAGGTCGCCTGGATCGCGGTGATGTCTCCCACCGCCCCCGAACGAATCTGGTCGAAGGTCGCCCGCATGCCGTAGTCGTACCGCCAGCACAGTCCCGAGACGAGACAGAGCTTCTTCTCTTTCGCGAGGTTGCTGACGGCAAAGACCTGCCGCACGCCCGGGGCGTCAACCGCCACGGGCTTCTCGGCGAAGACGTGCTTTCCCTTCTCGACCGCGTAGGCGAGATGGGCGGGGCGGAAATGCGGCGGGGCGGTCAGCACCGCCACGTCGATACCGCTGTCAATCACCTGCTTGTAGGCATTGAAGCCCACGAACTTGTGGTCACTGTCGACCGCGATCTTGTCACCCAGGCCCGTTTCCTTGAGGCTCGCAAGACTTCCCTCCAGACGGTCGGCAAACGCGTCTCCCATCGCCACCAGCCGCACGTTTGGGTCGGCATTCAATGCTTGGGCGGCCGCACCGGTTCCCCGTCCACCACAACCGACCAACCCCACCTTCAGCACATCGCTGCCGGCCGCGTAAGCCCGGGGGGCCATCGCCAGGCTGCCAGCCAGAACGCCGCCAGCCACGGCCGACGAAGCCTTCATAAAGTCACGGCGGGAGGAAGCAGCGGAAGTCTCACGGGCCTGGTCCGACATGGATCAATCTCCAGGGGAAAGAAAGAGGCATCAACACAGTTTGATCATACCGTCCTGCCGCCCCGCGACACAATTCCGCCAATCATCTCACACGCAACCCCCCCCACCCCCCTGCCCTCCTCCAACCTCCCAAGCCCCCGGTCCGGAACACCCCCGACAATTC